>ENA-OQEB01000034-OQEB01000034.1-human-gut-metagenome-genome-assembly--contig:-NODE-34-length-49574-cov-3.580278_pt1 | contig 49574 bp, 52 predicted proteins | sample MGYA00242787_ERZ504619 | MGnify/ENA primary metagenome ERZ504619 (study PRJEB26092, sample SAMD00036317) | human gut metagenome | host: Homo sapiens | study: EMG produced TPA metagenomics assembly of... | reverse complement strand
CACGGCGTTCCATGTACTTCATGCGGTGGAACAGGTCAGCAATCACAGGGTTTCGTCGCATGGAACGGATACCGCGCAGCCACAGAATGAAATTCTGTGTTCAAAGGGGCTTGGGGGCGCTGCCCTCAACAAGCAAGCGGAGAGGAAAATCACGGAGGGATTTTCTTCTCTGCGGGCCTGTGTGTATTAACACAGGCATTGCTTGCCAGTATTATCCCGAATCAGAATAATTTCGGAATAACCACCGTTCTTGCTATTCCGCATGATGGAGGCAGCGGGCGTCACCGAGGAACTGAAAGCCCATGACCCCATACGCTGGGTGGGCTGATGAACACGCTGAAAGCACAGGTGGAGGAAATGATTTGTCAAGAGTTTATTTATATTTAGAACTTTTTCTTTTTGTCAGAAAACCATTTGACACTGCCATTATTCGCGCCTATACTTAGAGTGATTAGTTATAACGAACCGAAAGGAGGAATGGGTGGTGCTGACCTATGAAAAACAAGCACTCTCTGGTACGATTGAAGTATTATTGCGGTCTGAATTGCCAGACGAATTTGAAGGGACAAAGTTATACGGCTCTCTCGAAGAAGATGAACTACGGCAGGACTGTAAAATTTTTCGGCTGTCAAATGAAACAGGGCATGGACGCATTACAGTCTATCAGGTTTTTTCTGGTATTGAGCTTTACTATAACGATATGCACATGGGATATTGCAATCAAAATCAAGCCACAGCTAAAAACATGATAGAGATTAACCATTGTCTGATAGGACGTTTTGAGTGTAGCTTTGGTGAAAATAGTTGCTGCTATATGGCGGAAGGCGATTTGTCGATCAGCTCCATGATGAAGAAAAAGTCAAATTCGTGTTTTCCGCTGAACCACTATCACGGTATTTCTATCGTCATCAATCTGGATGAATTGCTGCCGGAAGTACGGCAAATCATGGAGCTATTGAATATTGATTTGTACTACATACAAAAATATATTTGCGAAGGAAACCGTTGCTGCATCATGCGGGCCAATCCGTCTATTGAACATATTTTTTCGGAACTCTATCATGTCCGGGAAAAAAGAAAACCAGGATACATGAAAGTCAAAATTCTGGAACTGCTTCTGTTCTTAAGTGATCTCAATACGGCAGAAGAAGTTTTACAGACGGATTATTTCAATCAAAATCAGGTCGCATTGATTAAAGCAGTAGCGTCCTATATTACGGAGGACTTGACAGCACATCATACGATTGAACAGCTTTCCCAGAAATTTGAGATTTCTACAACAGCATTGAAAAAGTGCTTTCGAGGCGTCTATGGAACCTCTGTCTATTCTTATCTTCGTACCTATCGGCTTCAAGTCGCCAAAAAATTGTTGCTGGAAACCGAGTCGTCAGTAACGGAGATTGCAAGTAAAATCGGATATGAAAATCCGAATAAATTCACTTCTGCCTTCAAAGAAACGTATGGCAGCTCTCCAACGGAATTCAGAAAGAGTGTCCGTTTGGATAGAAGCGGGTCCGTATGGAGTGGCGAAGAAATCTGAGCTGTATTAGAATATCCTTTGTCAGATAAAAGCAGAAAGAACGCTTGAAGCTGGCCTATTTTTTGAATAGCCGGTTAGATAGTGCTAACTTTCTAAAAGACAAAGGAGGATTTCCAAATGGAAAATGAAAAATCGACAGGTAACAAATATACTGTCAAAGATGCGGCTATCATCGGTATCTTCTGCGCGGTTATGTTCGTGGTATTTATGGTTTACTCAACCCTGACCGGCGCTTCTCTGTTCTACTCCATGATTTTCAATGCCGCTGGCGCAGCACTTATCCTCGCGCCGTTTTATGTTTACATGTGCATGAAAGTCGGCAAGCATGGCCCTGCCCTTGTTTACAATATCATGTGGGCGATTATCGCCGGACTGATGATGGGGCCGTTTATGATTCCGTGGTTTTTGGGCGGCGGCATCATTGCAGAACTTTCCATGTGCGGAAAGAATGCTTACCATGACATTAAGCGTGTGTCTATTTCGTGGGTAATCACGGCGTTGGTTCGTGCTGCACATGGTATGTCAGAAATCTGGTTTTTCAGAGATGCGTTCCTTGCCACTGGTGTCAGCGAGCAGCAGGTTCAGGTCCAGACCCAGTATTACACCGATCCGAAGTACGTCCTTTTGAGCCTGGCTGTTACCGCTATCCTGGCCGTCCTCGGCTGTATGATTAGCAACAAACTGATTGTGAAGCACTTCAGAAAGAGTGGCGCGATTAAATAAGCTATGAACATGAAATTTGATTTCCGAACCAAATTGCTTGTCATAGTTCTTACTATGTCGCTTGTGGCGGTGCTCACAAGCGACATTTTGATATACACGCTTTTGGGAGTTTTAAGTGTGTATCTGATTATTCAGGGCTTTGGCAGGCAGACTATAAAATATCTGATTGTCTGCGGTGTTTTTATTGTACTGAGGCTGATTTCAGGAGGACAAGGCATTACGATTCTTATGCCAGAAATGTTCTTGTTCATGGTACTTCGTATTTTAATGATGGTTATGGCGGCGCAGCCTGTGATTGGTATGTCGCCAGGAGAAGTAGTGGCCGTTTTCAAGAAAATACATGCTCCCGATGGAATTGCTTTACCCGTGACCTTTATGCTGCGCTTCTTTCCCACCGTCCGTAGCGAGTTCGCCGATGTTTTTGCCGCCCTTCGGCTGCGGAAACTACTGTCATGGAAACACCCTCTGGACGCGATGGAGTATATTGTTACACCTGTTATTTTCCGCTCATCCAGAATAGCAGAAGAACTTGCTGCTTCTGCTGAAAGCAGGGGAATATCCAATCCAGGGAAACATACCTGCCGCAGAAAGATAGAATTTCAAAAACGGGATTGGATCATGAGCGTGATTGCTGTTTGCGTAACAGCACTCTATTTTGTGCTGGAAAGGACGGTAGCGTAATGGAAAATTTCAAGACAAGACGATCCGTTATCCAGTTTGAAGATGTATCTTTTGAATATCCGGGAGCGGAAACAGAAAGCATCCATCATATTGACCTTGATGTAAAAGAAGGCGAGTTTCTTGTACTGACTGGCGGAAGTGGTTGTGGAAAGACAACACTAACACGGCTGATAAACGGATTGGCTGAACAATTTTACGAAGGGAGCTGAAAGGGCGCGTTACATTGCTGGGGCGTAGCATATCTGAATATCCTCTGTATGAAATTGGTAAAAAAGTAGGCTCGATTTTTCAAGATCCCAGGAGCCAGTTTTTTGCCAGTATTACAGAGGATGAAATTGCGTTCGGCTGTGAGAATTACGGCGTTCCTTATGAGGAATTGGATGGGCGAGTTTCAAATGCCATCAAACGCATTAACGGAGATATGCTGCGTGGGAAAGAGATTTATCCCATGTCCAGCGGTGAAAAGCAGAAAATAGCGGTGGCCTCCGTCAACGCTGTTGATCCGGAAATTTACGTGTTTGACGAACCATCAGCCAATCTGGATATGTATTCCGTTGAGGCGCTGAAAAATCTGATGCGTGAACTGAAAGAAGAAGGTCACACAATCATTGTCGCTGAACACAGGCTTTATTATCTTACTGGCCTTGCTGACCGCTTCCTCTACATGGAAAACGGGAGCATAAAAGCAGAGTGGACACCTGAAGAACTGCTTTCCATGCTAGAGGCAAAAAGAAAGGATATCGGAATACGGCTGCGGATTTACGCCACATTGAAGTAGATATTTCCCCTGTAAAAGAAAAAGATATGACGATGGAGGTAAAGGATTTGGCGTTTTCCTATCGCAAACATCCGGTTTTCCATGATGTATCTTTTCAGGCGTATGCTGGTGATCTGATTGCGATTGTAGGCCATAACGGAATAGGAAAAACTACTTTGTCGAATATTCTTTGTGGTATGCAAAAGGAAAAAGAGGGTCAGGTCATATATAACGGGACAAAGGTATCTAAAGGCAAACGGAAGAATTTTGCCTACTTTGTTATGCAAAATACAGATTGCCAGTTGTTTGGGGACAGCGTAGAAGAAGAACTGCTATTAAACGGAAAAGGCAGTACCCAGGAGCAACGCGATGATCTGCTAAAACTATATGGCTTGTTTGAATGGAAAGAACGGCATCCCGCTACTCTTTCCGGCGGGCAGAAACAACGACTCACTCTCGCAGTATCGGATTGGATAGATACCCCCGTTTTGATTTTGGATGAGCCTACCAGCGGTCTTGATTTCAAAAATATGATGAGAATATCGGAGCATTTGAAAGCTCTGGCGCAAAAAGGAAAGACCATTTTAATCATTACCCACGATTATGAATTTGCCGCTATGACTTGCAATCGGGTTCTGCATTTCGTTGATGAAGGTCATGTAGAAACATTTCCGTTACAGGAAAATTTGTCCCGCTTATACTCCTGCCTTATGTGTCAATGAATTATGTGTCCGATTGGATAGATACGCTCTGTATGGAGTGGCAGAAACAACCGAATGATTTTATGATAATAGACGGGTTATAAAATGCTAACCCGTCTATTATTGCGAAAGGAGACTTGCTTATGGAGAAGCAAAAAAATGGAGAACTGTCCAGAATGTTCGGATATGCAGGAAAATTCCATGTTTTGACTGTTTTGGGATGTGTTCTCTCCGGAATCAGTACCATTTTATCTATGCTGCCTTTTGTTTGCATTTGGCTCGTCATCCGCGATTTAATCCAGGCTTTTGCTGCCGGGGATATATCTCTTGCAACGGGGAGCGCCCATTATGCGTGGATGGCGGTTGTGTTTGCAGCGGCAAGCATTTTAATTTATTTTATCGCCCTGAACTGTACTCATCTGGCGGCGTTTCGTACAGCCACCAATATGAGAAAATCTGCAATTCATCATATCGTGACGCTGCCGTTGGGGTATTTCAGCCAAAATGCAAGCGGACGGCTCAGAAACATCATTGATGATAATGCAGGGCTTACAGAAGGATTTCTGGCCCATCAGCTTCCCGATCTGACCGGAGCCGCAGTTATGCCGGTTGCCGTTATTATTTTGATTTTCCTTTTTGACTGGCGGCTGGGAATTTGCTGCCTGATACCTATGGGAATCAGTGTCATCTTTCTCAAACAGATGATGGGCGGAGATAATGCGCAGTTTATGGGCAAGTATATGACTGCACTGGAAACAATGAATAAAGAAGCTGTGGAATATATTCGCGGTATTCCTGTTGTAAAAGTATTTCAGCAAACTATTTATTCCTTCAAAAATTTTCACGCTGCAATAGAAGAATACGAAAAATTTGCTTCCGGGTATGCCTTAAAATGCCGTATTCCTCTTACGGGATTTACAGTAACACTGAACGGCACATTTGTTTTACTTATTCCAGTCGCCATGTTTATTTTGTCCGGGGTCAGCGGCCAGGCGGCTTATGAAAATGTTGTGCTGGATTTTCTGTTTTACAGTTTGTTTACTCCGGTCTGTGCAACTATGATGAACCGTATCATGTTTGCCAGCGAGCAGCTTATGGCGGCTAAAAGTGCAGTCAGCCGGGTGGATGAAATTTTGCAGGAAAAGCCCTTGAAGGAGCCGGGACATCCCCTGATCCCGGCAGATGCTTCGATTGTGTTTTCGGATGTTTCCTTCGCCTATCCAGGGGCCAAAGAGAAGGCCTTAGACCATATCAGCTTTGAGGTTCCGACAGGAAAAACAGTGGCGCTTGTTGGTGCCTCCGGCAGCGGTAAAAGTACAGCGGCAAGCCTCATTCCCCGATTTTATGATGTTCAGTCAGGTTCCGTTACGATTGGCGGCGTGGATGTACGCAATATTGAGAAGCAGGAACTGATGAAAAGAGTTGCTTTCGTGTTTCAGAATACCTGTCTGTTCAAGGACACCTTGCTGAATAATATTAAGGCGGCCCGCCCAGACGCTACCAGGGAAGAAGTCCTGAAAGCGGCTGATGAAGCACAATGCAAAGATATTATTGACCGCCTCCCGGATGGGCTTGATACGCTCGTTGGAACAGGAGGCACATATCTCTCAGGAGGTGAAAATCAAAGAATTGCTCTTGCAAGGGCAATTTTAAAAGACGCCCCTATTATTGTACTGGATGAAGCCACAGCATTTGCAGATGCCGAAAATGAACATCAGATACAGCTCGCTTTTGAGCGGCTGACCCAAAACAAAACGGTTATGATGATTGCCCACCGGCTCTCTACGATACAAGACGCAGACCTTATCCTGGTGTTCAAGGAGGGGCAGATTGCAGAAAGAGGTACGCATGAAGAATTGGTAGCCTTAAATGGTATTTATTCTTCTATGTGGAAGGATTACCAGACCTCGATTGCCTGGAAGATCGGAAAGGAGGATGAGCAGCATGATTAAGGCGTTAAAAAAGAAGTATGCGTTAAGCGATCAGGGTGCAAAAGACCTGTTAAAAGGGATCGTTTATTCGGTGCTGGCCAATATCAGCCTTATGTTTCCTGTTATTCTTCTGGCTATCGTCCTCAATTGGCTTCTTGCGCCTGTTTTGGGAGCGAGTGCGCCAGAGATCAGTGCCGCCGTTTACACTGTGATTGGAATTGTGATTTTAGCTGTTGTTTTTATTTTTCATTATTGCCAGTACACCGCGACATATCTCGGAACGTATGATGAAAGCGCAAGGCGGCGTATCGGGCTTGCGGAAAAATTGCGTACCCTTCCGCTGACCTTCTTCCACCAGCGTGATCTTGCTGACCTGACAAGCACAATTATGGGCGACTGTGCAAACTTTGAACACGCATTTTCTCATACGGTTCCACAATTCTTTGGAGCAGTTATCTCTACGGGGATTGTTTGTATCGGCCTGCTGATTTTCAACTGGCAAATGGGTTTGGCTCTTCTTTGGGTAGCTCCGATTTCATTTGCAATCGTTATTCTGTCACGGAAATGGCAGGAAAAACTCAGCAAAAAGCACATGAACGCAAGACTGGAGCTTGCAGAAGGCATTCAGGAATGTTTGGAAACCGTACAGGATATAAAGGCTTGCAATCAGGAAGAAGATTATCTTCGCAAATTGGACGCAAAGATGGATGCTGCGGAAAAAGCACAGATTTCATCCGAAATGACAACGGCAAGTCTGCTGACAACCGGCCAGATGTTTTTACGGCTCGGTTTGGCAACGGTGATTGTAGTAGGTAATAGTCTTGTGGTAAGTGGAGATACCTCTCTGTTTACCTATATTCTGTTTTTGATTGCTGCCTCCCGCCTGTACGATCCGCTTTCCGGGGCGATGTCAAATATGGCAGAGCTGTTTTCTGTACAGCTTCAGGTGAACCGCTTGAAAGAAATAGAGGAATACCCGGAAGAAACCGGTGAGAAGAATATCCATACAAACGGGTACGATATTACATTCGATCATGTCCAGTTTTCTTACGAAAAGGGCAAACCGGTACTGAGGGATGTTTCGTTTACTGCAAAACAGGGACAGGTCACTGCATTGGTTGGCCCGTCCGGCGGCGGCAAAAGTACAGTCGCAAAACTGGCAGCCAAATTTTATCCTCTGGACGGAGGAAGAATACTGTTGGGCGGAACCGATATTGCTCCGCTAAATTCAACCATGTTGATGAAAAACTTCTCTATCGTTTTTCAAGATGTTGTGCTGTTTAATAACACCATCATGGAAAATATTCGTGTCGGTAAAAAGGACGCAACGGATGAAGAAGTGATTGCCGCAGCTAAAGCAGCGCAGTGTGATGAATTTATTTCAAAATTGTCGGACGGCTATCAGACGGTGATCGGAGAAAATGGTTCAACACTATCTGGCGGTGAGTGCCAGCGCCTTTCTATCGCACGTGCTCTTTTGAAAGACGCTCCTGTTATTCTTCTGGATGAAGCTACTGCTTCTCTTGATGTAGATAACGAAACTGAAATTCAAAACGCAATATCCAGGCTGGTAAAAGGCAAGACAGTTCTTATAATCGCTCACAGAATGAGGACGGTGGAAGCTGCCGATAACATCGTTGTATTGTCAGATGGTATTGTAGCCGAAAACGGAACTCACGAAGAACTTATGAAAGAAAATGGCCTCTATCATAGGCTGGTCGATTTGCAGACAGCTTCTGCAAATTGGAAGTTAAGCGTTTAATCATAAAAGGAGGTACTGATGAAACTTCATGCGTCCGGGGAGGACTACCTGGAGGCCATACTTGTTCTCCATAGGAAGATGGGCATGGTGCGCTCCGTGGATGTCGCCCGGCACCTGGAGGTCACAAAGCCCAGCGTGTGCCATGCGGTGGCGACCCTGCGGGACGGGGGCTTTCTCACAATGGACGAAGATCACTTTCTCCATCTGACCGATGTGGGCCGTGAGGTGGCTGAAAGAACCTATGAACGCCACTGTTTCTTTACCGAGCAGCTTATCGCCGCAGGCGTTGATCCCAAAACTACGGAGCCGACGCCTGCCGGATTGAACACATTATCAGCGATGAGAGCTTTTCGCGGCTGAAAGAGGCAGCCGCACAAGAGCAAGAATAAACCGAATAAGCCAAGCGATCCTGCCCCGCCAGACGGGAAAAGAAAAAAACCGTTGCAGGGCAGGTAGCTTCGTGCGCCCATAATGGATTTTCAGGGTACTGCGGCGGTTTTGAGTAACATCAAGGCCGCCGTTCCTTATGCCCTCGACAAAGGAGTGACGACTACACGCTGACACGGCGGCTTTAGGAGGGAGCCGCCGTGAAGCAAAGACCGCTTCGACATAATTCGGCAGGAATTTACCTGTCAAAAAAAGCCTGACCGTCAATCGGCCCCCATCTGCTTATGAACAGGCACTATCGTGGCTGGTCCATAAGCGTCATAAGTCCTCTTTTAGCAGCGCCAGCCGCCGTTCTTCGGATGCTGGCGCTTTTGTTTGTCGTTTTTTCGGGAATTTCCCCGAACGGTGTCGCTCACCGCCTTCATTTCGGTTCACCCGTCAACCCGTGAATCGAAATGGAGGTACATAATGCAGAAGATCAATCTTCGGGAACTGTATCCCGATGTGTATAAAACCGATGTCTTTGTAGACGTGGCCGAGGAAGTCGTGGCCGCGATCCGGGGCCAGGAGCAGGACGATGCCGCCTATGAACGCCGGAAGTTCCGGCACAAGGCTCACTACTCTCTGAACCGGGAGGATGGCATTGAAAACGATGCCCTCAACCGGCCACTCACCCCGGAGGAAGTCCTGGAGCAGAAGCTGCTGCGGGAGGAAGTGTATGCCGCGCTGATGCAGCTGACCGCCATCCAGGCCCGGCGTATCTACGCCCGGTTTTACCTGGCATGACGGTGGCCGAGATCGCCCGGATCGAGGGTGCTGACCGCCGCCGCGTGTGGGAGAGCATCCGGCGCGGACTGAAGAAGCTGGCGCGGTTGCTGGATACGGCCCAATAACCTGACCGCCGCATAGCGGAAAAAAGAGAGCCGGTGGGGGTTTTTATTCCTCCACCGGCTTACTTATTCTCTAAATGTTCATCTGGGTCAACCCCAGCCGTCTGCACCATCTCTTTTAGCTCATCAGTCAACGCGCGGGTCGAGTTTAACAGCACTTTTCTGGCAGCCGGAGGGCACGAAAGGTAAAGCTGCCGCATATCGTTGGCGGCTTGCTCATCTTCAGGCAGATCGAGATTCATCAGGGAATCTAAAGATAAATTCAAGACTTTGCAAAAAGCGCGCAGAACCTCAAAAGAAGGATTCTTCACCCCTCTTTCGCAGCCTTGAACGTGCTTTAGAGAAACGTGGCTCAGATCTGCGAGTTCCTGCTGCGTCAATCCTTTTTCCTTACGCGCTTTTTGTATCCTTCGTCCCAGCTCTTTTATCAGTTCCATAGGCACTATCGTCTCCTTAATTATATTTTATCGTGCCCATTTCCTTGCAGGAAGAACCTCATAAAAGGCGTTTTTGGGTACGATAGTACCTATTTTATTGTGCTTGTAAGGAGCTTGCGCTGTCCGCAGCTTCTATGAAGGGACAAGGCAAACTATTTTTTTCAAATAAATCGCAGTACAGACAGGACAAATCGCCTGTTTTTGTCATGGCTGTCAAGAAGGAGCTTTTCTTTCGCTGACCTTTGACAACTGAATACACGGCAGAACAGGTACATAACCCGCGCATGAGCGAGTGCAGGACGCCGCGAAGATGGAGCAGCCAGGAGGTGATGGACAAGCTGTTTCGGAGCGATCAACGTCCCTGTGACCCGGATGGTGGCACATCCGGCGCGATGAGGGCGCGGGGGCTTAAAGATACTTCCTCACGGCCCGCCAAAGACTTGGGGGGAACCCTGCGGCACACGATACGAACGATGCTGCGGAGTTATGACAGCCGCGCCAGCGGAGACCTGTTGTGTTCCCAACGTCAGGGGGCGTGGCAAATATGACGAGTAATCCGAACAGAATAACAGTAGCCGCACCAGGTTTTTATCCGAAGATTTCTTTCAGACTGGTGCGGCTATTTAAGTATTAAGATATTAAGGAGGCGAGAGTGATGTTTGAAAAATTCCATCGAGGTGACATATATTCGGCTGATTTAAGCCCTGGTATCGGCTCTGAACAAAGTGGCTCTCGTCCTGTACTCATTCTTCAAAATAATGTGGGAAATTGTTTCAGTCCTACGATTATTATTGCAGCAATTACCAGTGTAAGCAAAAAAAAGTAGAAAGTTCCCCACGCATTACCACTTAAATGACAGATGCGGTTTGGTGAAACCATCTGTTGTTATGCTGGAACAGATCAGAACAATCGACAAGTCGAGGTTAAAAAACTATATTGGTCATCTAAACAAGGATGACATGGAAAATATAAACAAGACGCTCTTGTGCAGTCTGGGGATTACATAAAAGTGCCGAAAGGCCGTATCATTTTCAGGCTGTGCAAGTAGAGTTATAATTTCGTTAGGAATTGCGGAGGTGATTCTGAATGGAGAATATCCAGAATAAAAGCGCATTGATTCCTTCAGATGAAATCCGGTCAGAAGAACTTCTGGCGGAACAAAAATTTGAAGCGTTTATCACTTCGCTGGCACATATCATCGAGAAATATGGTATGAGAGTGCTGGGCGAGGTTGACGGAGCTGCGTGAGAATCGCAGCTTTACATAGGATATTTTCCAAAAGTAAATTTTGGAGGTATGAATTATGAACCGATATGGAAAACGCTGTGTTTTGTATCCGAGGGTCAGCACAGAGATGCAAGTGGACGGATACAGCCTGGAAGGTCAAAAAAATATGTTGACACGATTTGCGGATCGTGAGGAAATGATCGTTGTTGATACTTATGAAGATGCCGGTAAATCCGGTAAATCCATTGAGGGACGGCCTGCCTTTCAAAAAATGCTCAGAGATATTGAGGATGGCTTGGACATTGACTATATTTTAGTGTATAAGCTGTCACGGTTTGGCCGTAATGCAGCAGATATACTTAACTCTTTGGAGTTGGTTCAATCTTATGGTGTAAATCTGATTTGCATAGAAGAAGGGATTGATTCCTCTCAGACAAGCGGAAAACTTTTGATTTCTGTACTATCTGCTGTGGCTGAGATTGAGCGTGAGAATATTATCGAGCAGACGATGAACGGGCGGCGCGAAAAGGCACGGCAGGGTGGATGGAATGGTGGCTTTGCTCCCTACGGATATACACTGGAAGATAACAAGCTGATGATTGAAGAAACAGAGGCTGTGGCAATACGGAAGATTTTTGAATTATATACTTCATCGGAAATCGGTTTGGGTGGTATTGCGAATCAGTTGAACTTACAAGGTATACGGAAAATTCCGAGGCAGAATGGCACATTAGAGGATTGGACAGGACATTTTATTAAACTGATATTGGATAACCCGGTTTATTGCGGTAAAATTGCTTATGGACGGAGAACGAAGGAAAAAGTCAAAGGCACAAAAAACGATTACCAGATGAAAAGAAATGACGATTACATTCTGACAGAGGGACAGCATAAAGGAATCGTTAGTGAGGAGGTATGGGAAAAGGCTCATGCCAAGCGTCTTAGAACCGGAGTAAAGCAACCGTCAAAAATTGGGCGGGATCGAGTTCATTTGTTATCCGGTCTGCTGAAATGCCCGGTTTGTGGAAGTCCTATGTATACGAATAAACACGCATGGACAAATAAAGATGGCACTTACAAAGAAATTTACTATTATGTATGTAGTCGGAATAGGATGGTCCGGGGTAAGCATTGTGAATATAAGGCAATGCTGAAAAAGACCGATATTGAACCGATGGTCATTGAGGCAATTCGTGAGATCGTAAGGAATGAGGAATATGCCCAGGCCATTAAAAAACGGATTGGCGTTCAGATTGACACGAAAGCAGTGGATAAAGAACTGGAGGGTTATCAGGCAAAGCTGAAGGAAGTTGATCTGAATAAAACAAGATTGGAACGGGAAATTGACAGTCTCCCTGCTGATGCAAAATATCGGGAACGAAAGCTCCATGATATGACCTTGCGGTTAGATTCCCTATATGATGTCATTGTTGAGCTGGAGGAAAAAATCGAAGATGCCAGACTTCGGCGAGATGCAATTAAGCAGCAGGCAATTACTCTTGAGAATATTTACAAAATCATGGTGAATTTCGACTGCGTTTATAATATAATAAATGACGAAGAAAAGAGAAATGTGGTCACAGCCTTGATTAAGGAAATTGAAATTTACAGGAATGACGAGTCTGAATATCCGCTAAAGCGGATTGGTCTGAATTTTCCGGTGTTCAAGGATGGCGGGGAAGTTACGGAGCTTTTGTGGGACAAAGGGAATACCGTTGAGTGCGTGGTTGCACTACATCGGGTCGATATGTAAGAATCCTTGATTTGCGCGAAGGCAACGAGGAGAGTTCCGAAGAAATAACTGGCTGTAAAGCCAGTGTTTATGCGGAATTCGACGACTGCCCGCGAGTCGGGAAGTTTGTAAAACTTCTCGACTTCCGGCACTTTGAGCGACATATGATGTTCTCACAGAGTGATAGAAAAACCTACAAAAAAGCAATTTCAGACGGTGTGAATGTCTCAGTCGTATTGGATGTGGGGTGTGGAAACACATAAAAGTACAATTAATATTTTGAAGTTATTCAATAGAATACGAAGCGTGAAAGACCGTTCATTTTCAAGTAATTGGAGATGAGCGGTCTTTTTCTGTTTGCAGATAACATTGACGTAACTGAGTAGAAGTTATTCTACCGGAAGAACGGAGGTTGTAATGGAAGAGATAAAGAGTATCAGAATAAGCGAGTTAAAGGACTTTAAGAACCATCCTTTTCATGTGCAGCAGGACATAGAGCTGTGTGCCTTATGAAAAGTATTGAAGATGAGGGTGTGATTGTACCTTTGCTTGTAAGACCGAATCCTGACGGAGAAGGTTATGAAGTGATTGCAGGACACAGACGAAAGGCAGATGCCGGCTGGGCTGGTCTTGCGGAGGTTCCGGCAGTTATAAGAGAATTGGATGATGATCAGGCGATAGTGGCGATGGTAGATTCTGTGCGCCCGTAAGGCGTTTGGGGTGGACACCCAAGCGACGTGGTCATTATGATTTTGTTTTGAGAAAACAATAAGAAAAATTATCAAGTGTGAAGAACACAGTCTTATCGCCAACAACTAACCTTGAATGGAAACATAAAGGGGACAACAGCACGTTTGTAAAGGCACAAGTCAACAAAGCTTCCAAGTTGCGACTGAGTGTCGAGGTGAAAGGTACTATATGAGGATGAAGCTAAACTGCTTGAAGGAAAGTCAGAGGCTAGAGCTAACCATCTCCGCACCGAAGGGAAGATGTTACGGTGATGTATTGGCAGATTAGTATTTTGCTGTCTGCAATCTGCGTGATAATCAATGCAAGCTAGCCATAGGTTCATTTGAGGATGCATCTGAAATCAAGGAAAAATTCAGAGTATTTCTCGAGGATACTCTGCATCTTGAGATGTCCGAAAAAAAGACCAAGATAACACATAGTCAAGATAAAGCAAGATTTCTTGGATATGATATCACCACCGCAAAGAACTCAGCGCTTATGCAATCATCAGGCATACAGAAATGCCTATTCAGGCGGTTGGACAGGAACAACCTGTGCCTGACGATAAGGGTGCTTCTGGGAATATGGATTACACAGAGGAGGATGTGAAGAAGTATCAGATGGATCCTGATATCAATGAGTTGCTGGATTTCAGTTTTTGCGGGGAATGACAGCAGAAGCTACAAAACATTTATAAATGGAAGTGTTATGGCATCATTTATGGAAGGAATTGTAGCCTCAATTTTAGAAGAAAAAAGTGGTGCCGGATACGGCACGAATTGTAGCCAATTAAATACAGTTATCAGCGTAATTGAAGCCATGTATCTTTGCGAAGGTATGTGGCTTTTTCCTTTTTGCGCTGAGGATAGATTTTTTAACCAGCCTCGTGCATTTATGCGAGGGCTAAGCCTCGCAGAGCGAAATACACCCATCGCACAAAACTTCGTTTTGTACTCTGTGTATTTCGCCCTTGCAGGGGGCTATCACGCCGGATACGGCGGTGGGTTCGTAAACGGACACCTATATGTCCACTCACATTGGCATTAGAAGTGAAAGAAAGAGTTGCAGGAGCAGATTGCTGTATTGGATAGAAAAGCAGGGAGGATGAAATCAGAGCTTTCAAATGTGCTTCAGGATGCAGACTATGCAAATGCTTCGGAGTTTTATACCGAGCTATTCATGGTTCGTGAGGAGAGGCAAAGGTATGAAGAGGCTTGTAAGGAATGGCAGCAGAAGTGTGTTGAGGTGGAACTTGTAGCGGTGAAGGATAGTAAGTATTTTGGGGACGTAATTTCGATTAGCAGGAATAGAGGGCGATAAAGTAAGGCGATGCTATTAGTGAATCTGATAGCATCTGTGTAACTACATAGTGACAATTTGCATCTTCGAAGTGGTAGTCTATGCAAAATATCATCGAATTGGATGAAAAAGGAGAGAATTACCGCATCCTTTGGGGTCTGGTAAACGGAGGCAGACCGACCAGTGAGCTGCCGAGTCACCTGATGAACCATGAAGTGAAAAAAGGCGTTACCAATGTTTATCATGCACATACCACGAATGTGATCGCACTGACATTTGTACTGCCGTTGGAGGATAAAGTATTTACTAGAGAACTCTGGGAGATGGCGACCGAGTGCCCGGTTGTATTTCCTTCCGGAATCGGTGTAGTAGGATGGATGGTGCCGGGCGGCCGTGAGATCGCAGTGGCGACAAGTGCCTGATGAAAGAATATGATGTGGCAATCTGGGCGCATCACGGCATGTTCTGCTCAGGGGAAGACTTTGATCTTACATTCGGATTAATGCACACCGTAGAGAAATCCGCGGAAATCCTTGTAAAGATGCTGTCCATGAGACCGGATAAAAGACAGACAATCTCACCTCAGAATTTCAGAGATTTGGCGAAAGATTTTAAAGTAACTTTACCGGAAAAGTTTCTATATGGCAAATAATGTACATATCACATATTTGGCGTATCAGAAGCATGAAGCATGTTTCGATATTCCATAGGCGTACATCCGTATTTCTTGCGGAACAGCTGAAAGAAAAAGCTGGTATTCTGATATCCGACGGCAAGGCTGATATCATTTGTGGAAAGTGCGGTGCTCCTTAACAATTTTGCCGCCTGAGAGAGCCGGTGTGTCTGGACCAGCTCTTTGTAAGTGGTTCCGGTATGCTGGCGTATGTAGGCAGAGAGATAGTTTGGGTGCATATTAAAAAACTCAGCTGTAGAAGAAAGGGTACAGTCCGCAAAGTTTGTTTCGATATATCGGAGTATGGTATAAATCTGATCCACAGAGGCGTGATCTAGAACCATACCGTGCTGGAACAGATTGATCATCTCGCAGGTAATCAGCGTAAAAAGACTGTCTAAAAAAGGTCCGGATGTTACGGACGGAGAATAAAATTCACAGAGAAACTGGTTGGCAAGATCTGCCAGCCGGTTTTGTTTTTGTTCCGGGGAAAAGACAATATACATGCTTTCCTGCATCGTGGTGTTCAGAGCCTCAATGAAAAAGTGTGTAAGGTAATTATCCTGAGACAGGCGTTCAAAAAAAGTACCGTTCAGATATTCGCGCGTCAGCAGAAAATTGATGATAATATCATTTTCTGAACATCTTTTGACAGAATGAGGTGCATTCTGGCTGATCAGAACCATCTGCCCGGCTTTTAGCCTGAATGTAGTCTTATTTATCGTCATTGTGCAGGAACCAGAATAAATATAACTCAACTCCAGCCACTCATGGATATGCAGAGGTACGTTTTCAAAACGATCCTGTTTTACAACAGCGAAGTTGTAATAACTCGGAAGCACTTTCTTTGAAAGAAATAAAGAACGCAGATCTTCAAGGTTCGTATCAAAACGGTAACAGGGTGTATCAAACTTACCTCTGGCAACAGGAAATTGTGAATAATCTTTCTTTACACCATTCAGACGCTGGGTTTCTTCGGTAGTGTGCTGCTTCAGAAATTGATTCAATGCAGATAATGTCATCATATATAATCTCTCCTTTTCGAGATATGAATGAACTGTGATTATAGTCATCAGCAGTTTATTTAACCTGTCTAAAATATACCATATTGGGGGCAAAGGTGTACAGAGTAATCTCGGATATTTATTAAGTTTGGTCGGTAAATCACTTATGTTTCGTTGATGTAATTTTAGTCTGTATAAAGTAAGATGTCAGTAAGAAAAGGAGGCATAGGTTAGGATGAAGATATTTTTTGCAGTAGTGGTGATTGTTTTATTATTTGTAATCGGTGCGACATTATATGTCTATAAAAAAAGTGCCATGTTTTTGCCGGCACTTCTTGGCATCTGCGGATTTCCAAAAATAAAGGAAAGCAGCTATTACGATGAAAACGGACATTTCCGTCCGGGAACGGGGGAGGACAAAGTTGGATTTTTCATGCAGCATCCGGTATTCGGCGGTTTTAAACATATGTTTTTCAATGTGGAGGACAACGTGCTGAAAGCTATTGCGCCTGTAAAGTATAAGGATTTTTTAAAGGCGCCGGGCCGTGAGGAACAATTGGATGCAGCCTTGGAATCTTTCAATTATCTAACCGGACTTGTTGAGAAAGGTCAGGCAAGGCTGGTGTCGGATCTGTATCCTGCGGAAGCAGTGAAGGGTCATCCGTACAGGTCACATCTGACGGGAATGTTTTATCAGGGACAACAGGGAAAACCACTTGCCATTGTAGTTCCGGGAGGCGGATTTATCAGTAATGTAACTGATTGCGAGGGGTATCCTGTGGCGATGAAGCTGCATAAAATGGGATATTCTGTTTTCGTCGTAAGTTATCCGGTCGGCAGACAGCTGGGTGAGACAGAACAGGTAAAGCAGGGACAGCTGCCGCGAGGGAACTGACACAAGTGATCCGATATCTGACGGAGCATCAAAAACAGTTTTCTGTAAACATGGATGATTATGCCATCTTTGGTTTTTCAGCAGGAGGACTTATGACCACGGCGTATTCATTTGCCAATTATGAGGACTGCTGCCACAAGAATCATCTGCCAAGACCGAAGGTGATCTTCCCTATGTATGGTCTGGACTGGAATATCAAAGCTTTGCAGGAGGACAAGGGACTGGCGGTATTTTCTATCGTAGGGCGGATGATGAGTTCGGTTTTGCAAATGTGAAGATAAACTGCCGGAATTAGAGAAGGTACTGGGCAAAGAAAATGTGTCGGTCAGAATCGTTGACGGACTGGGACATGGATTTGGAATAGGAAATGAAACAAAAGTGAAAAACTGGCTTCAGGAAGCAGTCATCTTCTGGGAAGCCCACAGATAGGAACAGATAAGAATTTATTTAAGGAGGATTTCATAATGAGCAGAAACCTGAAAGAATTGATCAGACAGATGACACTGGAGGAAAAAGCAGGACTATGTTCGGGAGCGGATTTCTGGAACACGATGGGAATCGAAAGGTTAGGGATTCCTTCCGTTATGATGACAGACGGCCCGCACGGCTTGCGCAAACAGGAAGGCGCGGCAGATCATCTCGGCCTGAATAAAAGTGTGAATGCAGTCTGCTTTCCGGCAGCCTGCGCCACGGCATCCAGCTTTGACGTGGAACTGATGGAATGTATGGGACAGATCCTTGGGGACGAGTGTCAGGCTGAGAACGTGGGCATGCTCCTCGGCCCTGCAGTTAATATCAAACGCAGTCCTCTCTGCGGAAGGAATTTTGAATATATGTCCGAAGATCCATATCTGACAGGAAAGATGGCGTCAGCATATATCCGGGGCGTACAGTCGAAAGGCATCGGAACCAGTATGAAACACTTCGCCGCGAATAATCAGGAAACAGACCGTATGCAGATATCGTCGGAAGTATCGGAACGGGCTTTCCGGGAAATTTATCTGCCGGCTTTTGAGGAGGCGGTGAAGAAAGCGCAGCCAAAGACTGTGATGTGCAGCTACAATAAGATCAACGGAGTATTTTCTTCAGAGAATAAGAAGCTTCTGACAGATATCCTGCGGGATGAGTGGGGATTTGAAGGATATGTGGTCAGTGACTGGGGAGCTGTAAATGACCGGGTGAAAGGACTGAAAGCCGGTCTTGACTTGGAGATGCCGGGATCAGGAGGATATAATACAAGAAAGATTATTCAGGCAGTGGAGAATGGAGAACTGGAGGAAGAAATTCTTGACAGAACGGTGGAACGCATACTGAAAGTAGTCTTCTCCTACACAGATAACAGGAAAGCGGAGACTGTATTTGACAGGGAAAAGGATCACAAAGCAGCGGCAGATATCGAAACAGAGTGCGCCGTACTTCTGGAAAACAGGGGAGTGCTGCCGCTGAAAAAAGAACAGAAAGTAGTCTATATCGGGGAATTTGCAAAGAAACCGCGATACCAGGGCGGGGGATCGAGTCACATCAATACGGACAGCGTAGTGTCGGCTCTGGAAACTGCGGTGAGAAAAGGCAGGGCAGTGGAGTACGTGAAAGGCTTCTCGTCAGAGCGTGACGAGATGACAGAAGAGGATCTGAAACAGGCGTGTGAAGCGGCAGCGGGCGCAGATGTAGTTGTAATCTTTGCCGGACTGCCGGACAGCTTTGAGTCGGAAGGATATGACAGAACATCCATGGAACTGCCAAAGTGTCAGAATCGCCTTATAGAGGCTGTGGCTGAGATACAGAAAAATGTGGTAGTGGTTCTTCATAACGGAAGTCCCGTAGAAACTCCATGGGCGGAGTCTGTAAATGCCATTCTGGAGATGTATCTGGGAGGAGAAGGCATTGGGGAGGCCAGCGACCGGCTGTTATTTGGGGAGGCAAATCCAGGAGGACGTCTGGCGGAGACGTTCCCATATCGTCTGGAAGACAACCCGAGTTACCTGAATTTCCCTGGAGATGGCAGGACTGTTCTCTATGGAGAAGATATCTTTGTCGGATACCGTTACTATGATGCGAAGAAAGTACCGGTGCGCTGGGCATTCGGCCATGGACTGTCATATACGGAATTCAGCTACAGCAATATGAAACTCTCTTCTGCGGAAATGAAAGATGGAGATATTCTGAAGGTGAGCATTGATGTGGAGAATACAGGGAAGAGGGCAGGAAGTGAAGTGGTTCAACTCTATGTCAGTGACAAGGACAGCACGGTGCCAAGAGCAGTGAAAGAACTAAAAGGGTTTGCGAAAGTATTTCTGAATCCGGGTGAGAAGAAGACGGTTACAATGGAACTTTGCGCGAGAGATTTTGCTTACTACGAGACAAAGATTCACGACTGGTACACTCCGTCAGGTACATATGAGATCCAGATCGGGCATGCCAGCGATGAGATCAGAGAGGCTGCAGAACTTACATTTACTACTGATGTGCTGCTGCCGTTCACTGTGGATATGACCACTACAATGGGGGAATTGATGAACCACCCGAAGACAGCAGGGAAAATGATGGAGTATCTTGAGGGGATATCACAGGGAGAAGAACCTAAGAAAGAAGATGGGGAGGTACAGCTTGTGACTCCGGAAATTATTGCGCAGATGCCGCTGAAATCATTTTTAAGCGTTATTCCGGGCGAAGCGATCGAGCAGATGATCGTGGAGTTAAATGCTCTGTGTCAGTAGTGGGAGGAACGGTTGGCTTATTATTGGATGAAAAAGTATCAGCATGAAAATGAGGAAGAATTATGGGCAAGATTTATGCGGCAAAAACAAATCATATCACAAACCCTTTAGGGTTTTATCTGAAACCGTTGGTATTTTCATGGAAAGTGAAAGGCGGCAGAGGACAGGAACAGAAACATGCAAGGATTGTGATCAGCAAGAACAAAACCTTTACAGATATCTGTCACGACACGGGGGAGGCAGAGCTGGACAGTCTCTCTGCAAGAGTGGAATTTGAACCGCAGCCGTATACAAGATATTACTGGAAAGTTATTGTGACAACAGATGCAGAGGAAGTGATCGAATCAGACACGCAGTTCTTTGAGACCGCCAAAATGGATGAACCGTGGACGGGCAGGTGGATTACCTGTGACAGCAGTCAGGAACGGCATCCGATTTTCTCAAAGAGAATTCGTCCGGCAAAAGAAGTGAAAAGCGCAAGACTGTACATTTGCGGCCTGGGATTGTATGAGGCATATTTTCTCGGGGAAAATAAAGAAAATCCGGAGAAAATCGGTGATGAGTATCTGACTCCGTACTGCAATAATTATGACCAGTGGATCCAGTATCAGACGTATGACATCACGAAACAGGCAGAACAAGGCGGTGTGCTGTCTGTTCTTCTCGGAAACGGCTGGTATAAAGGCAGGTTCGGTTTCAATGATCCGGAGCGGGAAGCATATTACGGTGACGAGTGGAAGCTGATTGCGGAGATTCACATAGAGTACAAAGACGGAATGAAAGATGTAATCAGTTCTGATGAAACCTGGTCAGTTACAAGAAGCAATTTGTGGTTTTCCAATATCTATGACGGTGAGAGAAGAGATGATACGCTGCCACCGGTAGAGGAGTCTCCTGCGCGGATCGCAAAGGTTCCGAAAGGCCGGCTTATGGAACGGTTATCTCTTCCGGTTAAGGTACAGGAGGAGATGAAGCCGGCAGAACTGATCCATACGCCTGCTGGAGAAGATGTATTTGATCTGGGGCAGGAGATCGCAGGGATCTTCCGACTGCGTGTACATGAGCCGGCGGGGACAACTATCAGGATTCAGACGGGAGAGGTGCTTCAGGACGGAGGTTTCTATAACGAGAATTTAAGAACTGCACTTTCGGAGTACATTTATGTTTCTGATGGTACAGAAAAGGTGATTACGCCTCATTTTACATACTATGGCTATCGATATGTGAAAGTGACCGGGATTAGGGATCTTTCATGTGAGGATTTCACGGCGCTTGTTCTTTACAGCGATTATGAGAGCATCGGGGCAATCGAGACAGGGAATGATCTTGTGAACAAATTGATCTCCAATATCGAATGGGGGATGAAAGGAAACTTCCTGGATGTGCCTACAGACTGCCCGCAAAGAGATGAGAGAATGGGCTGGACAGGGGATACACAGGTATTTTCTGCGACTGCAAGCTATCTGGCTGATACCTACGCGTTTTACCGGAAATATTTATATGACATGTATCAGGAACAGCTTCTGGCGGACGGAATGGTTCCGGAGATTGTCCCCACATTCGGACCGACAAAATGTTCCTGCGCATGGGGAGACGCTGCGTGTATCATTCCGTGGAACGTATATCTGTTCAGCGGGGACAAAACAATCCTGGAAAGCCAGATTGAGAGCATGAAGGCATGGTTGATTATATTCGCAGGATTGACGGAGATCATCACGGATGGAGACAGATCTTCCATTATGGAGACTGGCTGGCTCTCGACCGTACAGGCGCTGCCGCGAACAGTGTGTACGGGGCGACCGATGAAGCATATATCGCGGATATCTACTATGCGGCAAGCGCCCAGACAGTCGCAAAGGCGGCGGACGTGCTTGGACTGGAAGAAACGAGACAGGAATATCAGGAAATCGCAGACCGTCAGTGGCGGGCAGTGAAAGAAGAATATTTTACTTCCACAGGAAGATGTGCGGTGAAGACGCAGACAGGCTTATCCTTGCGCTGAAGTATCATCTGTCTGAAAATGAAGAACTGACAAAGCAGATGATGAAAAAACTCCTCCGGGACAACAAAAATAAACTGAATACCGGGTTTGTGGGTACGCCGCTTCTGTGCAACGTGCTGACAGACCACGGGATGACGGATGCGGCGTACCGGCTGCTTTTGAACGAAGAATATCCGGGTTGGCTTTATGAAGTGAAGCTGGGGGCAACGACCGTGTGGGAGCGTTGGAATTCACTGGATGAGAACGGCCATGTCTCCAGCACGGGAATGAACAGCCTGAATCATTATTCATATGGCGCCGTACTGGAATGGATCTTCTGCCATGCGGCCGGGATTGATGTGACGGAACAGAGTCCGGGAGGCCGGGTGATGCGGATCAGCCCGAAAGTGAATCGCGGACTGGGATATGTAAAAGCGGTTTATGATTCAGCATGCGGATGCTATCAGTGCGGTTGGGAGATATTAGGGGATAATAAAATCACTGTCACTGTTACAGTTCCGTTTGGCGGAAGGGCAGAAGTGGTTCTTCCACTTGCGCCGGAATCTGTATATGAAGATAAAGAAAACCCACTGTTTGAAGATGTAGAAAACGGAATTTGCCGTGTGAAAGCCGGAGAATATGAAGTCGCTTATGAGGCGTCACAGCCTTTAAAGAGGAAATACAGCATAGATTCGACAATGGAAGAACTGCTGAACCATCCGGATATTCGCGCGTTTCTTTCTCAAATGATGGAAGTGGATATGATTCCGGATATTGCATATGGACTTTCGCTTAGAGATGTCGCGAAAACATTCGCAGGAGAAATCAAACCAGAGGAAGCACAGATGCTGGATATTGCACTGGCAAACTTCTAATAAGGAGCAGAGAGATGAAGAAAGAAAATCAGAAAGTAAAATTATCTGAAAAAATAGGGATGTTGATGGTATGTGCAGGAAACATACCGCTTATGACACCTTTTATCCGTATATTTTATGATCTATTACACAACTGTGGTGGGACTGGATCCCAAGGCGCTTGCGACCTTGTTTTTAATCTCTAAGGTAATGGATGGAATCAGCGATCCTGTCATGGGCTTTATTCTGGATAGATTTCCCGTAACAAAAATGGGAAAATTTCGCCCTATGCTGATTCTGGGAACCATTATCTGTGTCATAAACTATATTCTGCTGTGGTTTGGCGCTGTCTGGAGTCCTGTAGGAAAATATGTGATCGTTTATGTTACCTATTTGCTGTTGGGATGGACCTTTGATATCATGGACATCTCCAAAAACAGTCTTCTTCCGGTTATGACTACAGATGATAAAGAAAGAAACAGCCTGTCTCTTTTCAACGCATTAGGATCGATGATTGGAGGAGCGGTGATTGGAGTATTAGGACCTGTTATAGTAGCAGATGGAAAACTGGAAAGTTATTATGTATTAATCTTCGGATCTATGGCTCTGACGCTCGTTCTTTCCATCTCAGGTGCACTCAGTGTTAAAGAACGTGTGGAGTTCAGGGAAAATAATGAGGAAAAGTACAGTTTAAAAGAGATGCTTCAATTTCTGAGATACAAGCCTATATGGGCAGCGTTTGCAGCTACTTTAATAGTAGGGACAGGAAGTTCAATAGCTGGCGGAGCAGGAGCATATTTTTATACATATGTTTTAGGGGATATGAAACTGATGTCGGGAGTTTCTGTTATTGGCTTAATTGCATCACTGGTTGGAATTGTGATGGGACCATATCTTGCCAATCGGTTTGGGAAAAAGAAAGTTTACCTGACCGCGGTCATAATATCGACAGCGCTTAACCTGCTTCGACTGCTGGATGTGACGTCTATGATTTTAATATATATCAGCGCTCTTATCGGAGGCGTGGCAGGAGGATGGATGGTTCCGGTCAATACCAGCATACAGGCGGACAATACCACTTATGTACAGTATAAAACGGGTAAACGGGCGGAAGCAGCCATCGCTTCACTCACATCCTTTGTCAGTAAGGTCGCGCAGGGGCTGGGAGGAGCAATTCCAGGGTATGTGATCGCAGCATATGGATTTGTTACCGGCGCATCTGTCCAACCTGAGAGTATCAATACAGGCATTATCCTGTGCGCATTGATCCTGCCGCTGATATTTGGAATATTAGGGTTGCTTATCTTTGGCACACAGTATACGCTGGATCAGAAAGCAGTAATAGAGATGGACGCTAAAATCAACAGGAATAACTAATCCGGCAGGGAGGTTGCTATGGAGCTTACAAGACTTAAGGTAAACAGTCAATACAGACCATGCGTGGACGAAGTACCTTATTTTTCATGGGTGATCATCAGTGACAAAAAGAATGTGATGCAGACATCCTATCATATTACAGTGACAAGTCTGGGAGAAGTAGTGTGGGATTCCGGGGTGATAGAAAGTGATAAAAGCACTTTTGTAGAGTACAACGGGAAACCATTGAAAAGTCTCAGTGACTATAGCTGGACAGTGAAAGTGACGGTTAATAACGGAGAAAAGGCGGCGGCATCCTCATCCTTTGAGACGGGATTTATGAAGAAAGAATGGACGGCCGAGTGGGTGAAATCTCCGTTCCCGATGAAAAAGGTAAAACCTGGAACCGGCGGGCAGAATCCGGCAGAATATTTCCGCAAAGAATTTGACGCACGAGACGGTATAAAACGGGCACGCGTCTATGCCACATGCCACGGAGCATATCAGCTCAGCGTGAACGGAATACGTCCGGACGACAGAGAGTTTGCTCCGGAATTTACCGTCTATTCTAAATATCTGTGTTACCAGACTTATGATGTGACTCCATTCTTGAGAGAGGGAAGAAATGTCATAGGAATGTTAGTGGGGGACGGCTGGTATGACAGTGCGAACTTTAAACCGAGAAGCAGGAAGTTTAAAGCCGAACATTCTGTGTTATTTCAGATAAAGATTGATTATGAAGACGGAACGAGTGAAATTGTTCTGTCCGATGATGCTGTGAAGGTTTCGGAAAGTCCGGTCCGGTCTTCCGATTTGTTTGCAGGCGAACTCTATGACGCACGGATGGAACAGGAAAACTGGAACTGCTGCGGATTCGATGACAGCAGCTGGAAAGCAGGTATCCCATGCGGAAAATCTTACGCGAACCTGGTAGCTCAGTACGGGGAACCGGTGCGCCCGGTAAAGGAATTACCGGCAGTCGGAATGACGGTCAGCCCGAAAGGCGAGACGATCATTGACTTCGGGCAGAATCTGGCGGGGGTTCTGCGCGTAAAAGCGAAACTGCCTGCCGGAACAAAAATGGTATTAGATCATTTTGAAACTCTGGATCAATATGGAAACTATTTCAATAATATTTTCATGTCAGAGAAAACAGGACACAAACAAAGCGATATTTATATTTCAAACGGGAAATTTACAGAATATATACCGCATTTTACATATCACGGTTTCCGCTATGTGAGAGTGACATGCGATCAGCCGGTGAGTCCGGAGGATTTCACAGCGATTGTCCTGTCTTCTGACAATGAGGATCTGGGAACTTTTGAGACGTCCAACGAAGATATAAACCGGCTTTACGAAAATACAAGATGGTCTCAGCGGTCGAATCTGTCTCAATCCCCACGGACTGTCCGCAGAGAGAAAAAGGCGGATGGACCGGAGATATCCAGATTTATGCAAGAACAGCCATGCTCAACGAAAATGTAACCCCTTTTCTGACAAGATGGCTGCGTAATATGACCTGCAGCCAGCAGAAAAACGGAGCGATTCCCAATGTGATCCCCCTTACCGGAATCTATGAATTACTGGAGAAACTGAATCGGATCGTATACCGCAATTTTGAACCGGTGGGAGAAGCGGGATGGGGAGATGCCGCTTGTATCGTACCGTGGAGCATGTATCAGCTTACAGGAAATATCAGGATACTGAGAGAGCAGTATGACACAATGAAAAAGTGGTGCGACTATATCATCAACACTGCAAAGAAGCGTAGAGGCAAGATGAAACATCCAAAAGAAATTGACCAGTATCTGTGGAATACAGGACATCAGTACGGGGAGTGGCTCATACCGAGCCAGACAGTAGACGGAGCAGACCAAAGCGCTGCAAAACCTATCAATACTTCTGTATACTGCGCGCAATCTTTGGATGGAATTCCTGTCGGATCATGCAGATACAGCAGCACTCCTCGGGCATACATCAGACGAATTATACTATGATGACATTGCGTCCAGAATGAAATCTGCCATTCAAAAAGGACTGATCGATGATGATGGGAAGATGCCTCTTGATTTTATGGGCAGTTATGTGCTGGCAATCGCATCTGATCTTGCTCTGAAAGGAAGAAAAAAAGTATCGCTGGACATTTGATCCGCAAGATAGAAGAAAACGGGGATTGTCTGGATACAGGATTCCTGACGACACCGTATCTGCTGGATGCACTCTGTAAGATCGGCAGGATGGACAAGGCATATAAAATCCTGCTCCAGACAAAGTGCCCGTCATGGCTTTATGAGGTGAAGCAGGGAGCGACAACAATCTGGGAAAATTACATTTCTTACAAGGAGGACGGGTCTCCGGTTATGACAAGCCTGAACCATTATGCCTTTGGATGCGTGGACGACTGGATGTTCCGGAAGATAAGCGGCATTGATATGGCTGCTTCCGGATTTAAGAAGATTGTGATTGCGCCGGAGACGAATAATGCGTTTACAAGTGCAAAACGTACCTATATGAGTGAGTACGGTAAAGTAGGGGCAGAGTGGAGTATGGAAGAGGGGAAATTTAAATTGAAAGTGGAGATTCCCTGTAACACAACTGCCACTGTAAAACTGCCGGATGGCAGATTGTATGAGGTGGGGAGCGGAATATATCAGTTTGAATAAAAGTATCAAAGGAAATAAAATGACAGTATTTGTGAGAACTGACCGGCAAAAGCAGACGGTCAGTTTTTCTTAATACGAAAGTTGAAAATAATACGAGGAGTTTAGGATTATGAAAAAGAAAATATTGAAGATTACCTTAAGTGTCGTTTTAATTTTGATTCTGGCTGTGGGTCTAGGTCTGGCATATTTAGTAGGGGCGGCAGGCGGTGGTGGACCGTTTGATTTTGTTTGGAAGAACAAACTGAAAAAAATGCCAGGAAACGCAGAAAAATACAGTCTGGAAAATATAGAACCGTTAGAAAACAGCCCTCTTGGAGGGAAGCGCATCTGCTACCTTGGATCATCTGTAACATTAGGTCTGTACTCAATGGATGTTTCTTTTGCAGATTATATCTCTTACAGAAATGGCTGTGAGTATGTAAAAGAAGCCGTCAGCGGCACTACTTTAGTAGATAACGGAAAGACGTCTTATATCCAGAGGATGAAAAATAATATCGGTACAGATGAGAAATTCGATGCATTTGTCTGCCAGCTTTCCACGAATGACGCGTCGAAGGAAATGCCGATAGGAGAACTCAGCCGTTCAGAAAATTTGGAAGATTTTGATACACAGACGATAACAGGAGCAATGGAATATATCACTGTATATGCAAAGCAGACATGGAATTGTCCCGTGATCTTTTATACTGGAACAAAATATGACAGTAAACAGTATCAGCAGATGGTAGATGTATTATTTGAGCTTCAGGATAAATATGGAATAGGCGTGATCGACCTTTGGAATGACGAGGAGATGAATGACGTTTCTGAAAAAGAATATGAAGTTTATATGGCAGATCCGGTTCATCCGACGCAGGCAGGATATCTGGAATGGTGGACGCCTAAGATGGAAGAATACTTATATCAATTTTTAGAAAGATGATTATTATATTAAGTTTCGTCGGTAAACCGCTTATATATCGTTGGTGATTTGCCCTTTGGGATTATTTATAATTGAATCAAACAATGAAAGGACGGATAACGAAATGGAAAATGCAGTTACAAAAAGAGAAAAAATCAGTTATGGTTTGTATTTTATGGGACAGAATGTATTCTATGGACTGATAGGATATATGACTACATATTTTACAGATATCGGCATAACGGCAGCATTGGTTGCAATCGTGGCGCTGATCACGAAAGTGTGGGATGCCATCAACGATCCGATCTTCGGTATGATCATGGATAAGGTAAATTTTAAGAAAGGGAAATTCCTGCCGTGGCTTCAAATATCTGTCATAGCGATTCCGGTGGCGACCATTCTTCTTTTTACAATACCTACCGGGATTCCCATGATGGCTAAAATCATATGGGCAACACTTGCTTATATGTTATGGGATACAGCCTATACCCTTTGTGATGTGCCGATTTTTGGTATTGTCACCACGATGACAACGGACCAGAAGGAACGTATTTCACTAAACAGTATAGGAAGGATGTTTGTTATTTTTTCAGGTATTGTTACAGGAATTGTCCTGCCGTTGGTACGGCAGCGGTTAGGCGGCTGGGCGACAACAGTAATTGTGTTATCTCTTTTGTCAGTTGTTATGATGATTCCAATCTGTCTGTTCGCAAAGGAGAGAGTAATTGAAAAAGAAAGAGCACTGGACGAAGGGGCAGAAGATAGTTATACGTTGCGCGATATGGCAGAATGTCTGCGAAAAGAACAAATATTTTATTGATTTTTCTTTTGCGGCTCCGCTCATCAGCAGCCTGCTTAATGTTGGTGCAAATTGGGGCTTATATGTTGCCCGGTACTGCCTTGGCGGTGAAGAAGCTGCCTCATATGTTTCGATGACGGTGATTATTCCGACCTTAATCGGTGCGGTTATGGCAGTAGAATTATGCAAGAAATATGACAAATTTAAAGTCTTCTATATTTCATATGTTTTCGCTTTACTTCTGGGAATTGTAAGATTCATGGCCGGGTATGAGAATATGACGGTGTATGTGACTTTAAATGCCTTAGGAGGAATTCCGCTGGGAATAGCAGTTATACTGCAGTATCAGTTTACGCCGGACTGCTACGAGTATGGACAGTACAAGACAGGATTAAAAATGCGTGGTGTAACGTTTGCAGCGCAGACATTTTTTACAAAATTAAATGGAGCGATCGCAACAGCAGTCAGTGTGTTTGCGTTAACTTTAATCGGCTTCCGGGAAGGAGAAGGCGTTGTTCAGGCGGCAGGATTTGCCGATAAATTATGGACATTCAGCTGTCTTGGCAGCATTATCGGGGGTATTTGCACTCTGCTTATGCTTCGCCTTTACAAGCTTAATGACCATGATGTCCAGCTGATGGCAAAATGCAACAATGGTGAGATTAGCCGTGAAGAGGCAGAGTCACAGATGATCAATCAGTATTAAGAAAAGAATGGAGGACTTTTGCGATGGACAGAATAAAGGAACTGATTTCAAAAATGACGCTGGAAGAGAAGGCAAGTCTCTGCTCGGGCGCTGATAACTGGCATACGAAAGAAATCAAACGACTGAACATTCCGTCAGTTATGATGGTGGACGGCCCTCACGGACTGAGAAAGCAGGAAGGGGAAACGGATCATCTGGGATTGAATGAAAGTGTGAAGGCCGTTTGTTTCCCAGCAGCCTGTGCAACAGCCTCCAGCTTCGATGTTGACCTGATGGAACGGATGGGAGAGACGCTGGGAGCGGAGTGTCAGGCCGAGAATGTAAGCATGCTGCTTGGCCCGGCGGTGAATATTAAAAGGAGCCCGTTATGCGGGCGGAACTTTGAGTATCTGTCGGAGGATCCATATCTGGCAGGTAGGATGGCATCGGCATATATCCGCGGAGTACAGAGTCAGGGCGTGGGGACAAGCATTAAGCACTTCGCACTGAATAACCAGGAAACACTCCGTATGACGATATCTTCCGAGGTGTCAGAACGTGCGCTCAGGGAAATCTATCTGCCTGCGTTTGAGGAAGCGGTGAAAGAATCAGCTCCAAGAACCGTCATGTGTAGCTACAACAAAATAAATGGAGAATATGCTTCGGAAAACAGATATCTTCTGACAGATATCCTGAGAAAAGAATGGGGATACAAAGGCTGCGTCGTCAGTGACTGGGGCGCTGTAAATAACCGTGTGAAAGGACTGCAGGCCGGACTGGATCTGGAGATGCCTTATTCCGGAGGATACAATGACAGACAGATTGTGAAAGCAGTACAGGAGGGAAGACTGGACGAAGCTGTGCTGGATGAAGCGGTGGAGCGGGTATTGAATGTTGTGTTTGCCGGTGAAGAGCAGCATCGTCCGGAAGATATATCTGATAAGGAAACAGATCATAAAAAAGCAGCTGATATTGAGACGGAATGTGCGGTCCTGCTGGAAAATAACGGTATACTTCCGCTGAATACAGACAGAAAGGTTGCCTATATAGGGGAATTTGCCGAAAAGCCGCGGTATCAGGGCGGCGGCTCCAGCCATATCAATCCGTTCAGGGTTGTTTCGGCATTGGATGCTGCCGGAGAAAAAGGGCGTAGCGTGACTTATGCAAAAGGATTTTCTAACGAAAATGACTCGATGACGGAACAAGAGCTGGAAAAAGCGCTTCGGACTGCTGCAGAAGCAGACGTCGCGGTAATCTTTGCCGGGCTGCCTGAGATATTTGAGTCGGAAGGGTATGACAGAACATCCATGAAGCTGCCAAAATGCCAGGACCGGCTGATCGAAGAAGTGTTGAAAGTACAGCCTAATGTTGTAGTGGTACTCCACAATGGAAGTCCGGTAGAACTGCCATGGGCAGACCGGGTAAGCGCGATCCTTGAAATGTATCTAGGAGGTCAGGGCGTTGGCGAAGCCTGCGACCGGCTGTTATTCGGGGAAGCAAATCCGTCCGGCAGGCTGTCAGAGACATTCCCGTACCGGCTGGAAGATAATCCGAGCTTCCTTCATTTTCCGGGAAATGGAAAGCGGGTGTTATATGGCGAGGATATCTTTGTCGGATACCGTTATTATGATACAAAGAAGGTTCCGGTGCGGTATGCATTCGGACATGGGCTGTCTTACACGGAATTTACTTATGGGGACCTGACTTTGTCATCGGCTCAAATGACGGATGAGGATATACTGACAGTCTCTCTCAAGGTGAAAAATTCAGGAAAGACAGAAGGAAAAGAAGTCGTACAGTTGTACGTGGGTGACCTGTGCGGCATATCGGAGAGACCGGTCAAGGAATTGAAAGGATTTGCCAAAGTTCATCTCCTGCCGGGAGAGGAGAAAACGGTGTCGATGGAAATTTCGGCGAGGAATCTATCCTATTATGAAGAACGTCTTGGGGACTGGTATGCGCCATCCGGAACATATCGGATCCTGATCGGCCATGCTTCTGATGACATCCGCTTACATGCTGATGTTGTGTTTGAAACAAAGAAAAAATTGCCCCTTCGCGTAGATTTCACAACAACGTTCGGAGAATTATTGGATCATACGAAAACCGCTCCCGTTATTACGGAACTGCTGGCGCCTTTGGCAGCAGCGGCCGCATCAGCAGAAGGATGAGTGACGAATACAAGAAGCTGGGAGAGCAAGTTATCCGGGAAATGCCGCTGAAATCTCTGCTGGGGCAGATGCCGGGAGAGCAGGTGGAACAGCTGATCGGGCAGCTGAATTGTTTACTTGCACAATAGGATAATTGAGGATGAGGTAGCGGTAAATGGTATTCGTAATATGGCAGAAGAGATTGTGTTGAAAGAATTGATTTACAGGTAAACAAAGAGCTGAAATCTTAAGTTTGGTAGGTAAAATGATGAAATTCCGTAAATGATTTTATGAGGCAAATCCATTATACTCGAATTACAGTGTACACAATGAAAAAAGGAAGGAGCTTGGAAAACGGCAATATGAATCAGATTTACGCAGCAAAAACAAATCATATCACGAATCCGGTGGGATTTTTACTGAATCCGGTGGTTTTTTCGTGGAAGGTCAGAGAATGCAGGGGAAAGAACCAGAGATGTGCCAGAATCCTTGTGGCAAAGGATGAAACCTTCGCGGATGTTCTTTGGGACACCGGGGAGGCAAAGCTCGACAGTCTGGCTGTAAAAGCGGAGATGAATCTGGAGCCTTGTACCAGATATTACTGGAAGGTAATCGTTACTACGGACGCAGACGAAGTGCTGGAGTCCGACGTACAGTTCTTTGAGACGGCAAAGAGGGACGAGCCGTGGGTGGGAAAATGGATTACCTGCGACAGCAGGATGGAACGCCATCCCATTTTCTCAAAGCGAATCATTCCCCGTGGAAAGGTAAAAAAAGCCCGTCTCTATCTCTGCGGACTGGGGCTTTATGAGGCATATTTTACGGATGGAGAGAAAACCGAAACAGATATTTTAAAATCCGCGAAAATTGGGGAAGAATATCTGACCCCGTACTGCAATAACTACAATCAGTGGTTACAGTATCAGACGTATGATGTGACCGCGCAGATGCAGCGCGAAGGTGTGTTGTCCGTTCTTTTGGGGAATGGGTGGTACAAAGGGAGGTTCGGCTCAATCAGACAGAACAGAAAGGATTTTACGGCGACGAGTGGAAACTGCTGGTAGAGGTGCATCTGGAATATGAGGATGGCACACAAGAGATAATCGGCACGGATGACACATGGGAAGCGACAAGGAGCAATCTGTTTTTTCCAATATATATGACGGGGAGAAACGGGATGATACCTTGGAACCTGTCGAACCTGTCAGCGCGCAGCTTGCGGAGGCGCCGCAGGGGCGACTGACGGAGCGGCTGTCCCTTCCGGTGACTGTGCATGAACAGTTTACACCGAAGGAACTGATTCACACCCCGAAGGATGAATGGGTGTTTGACTTAGGGCAGGAGATTACCGGGATTTTCAAACTTCATGTCCATGAGCCGAAAGGAAAAGAAATCAGAATCCAGACAGGCGAAATCCTGCAGGACGGATGTTTTTATAACGAAAACTTAAGAACCGCTTTGTCGGAATATGTGTATATCTCTGACGGGGAAGAAAAAGACATTGTTCCGCATTTTACATTTTACGGATACCGGTATGTAAAAATCAGCGGGGTAACCAATGTCTCCTGTGAAGATTTTACGGGAATGGCACTCTACAGTGATTACGAAGGTACCGGTAGTATACAGACAGGAAATGAACTGGTAAATCAGTTGATTTCCAATGTGGAATGGGGCATGAAGGATAATTTCTTAGATGTGCCGACAGACTGTCCGCAGAGAGATGAGCGCATGGGATGGACAGGCGACACACAGGTGTTTTCGGGTACGGCATGTTATCTGGCGGATACCTATGCATTTTACAGAAAATATCTGTACGATTTGTATAAGGAACAGCTGATTGCCGGAGGGATGGTTCCGGAGGTGGTGCCGACCTTCGGTCCGTCGAAATGTTCCTGTGCATGGGGCGATGCGGCCTGTATCGTTCCGTGGAATGTCTATCTGTTCAGCGGGGATGCTGCCATATTGGAACAGCAGTTTGACAGTATGAAGGCTTGGGTGGACTATATCCGTAAGGTGGACGGAGAGCACCACGGATGGAGACATTCCTTCCATTACGGAGACTGGCTGGCGCTTGACCGGGTGGGAGCCGCGGCGGGAAATGTATACGGAGCGACCGATGAAGGCTATATTGCGGATATTTATTATGCGGCAAGCGCGGAGCTTACAGCGAAGGCAGCGGCGGTTCTCGGGCGAAAGGAAGAGGAAAAACAATATCGGGAAATCGCCGAAAAACAATGGCGTGTGGTAAAAGAAGAATATTTTACCCCGACGGAAGATGCGCGGAAAAGACACAGACGGGTCTTCTGCTGGCTCTGAAATATCATTTGTCAGAGGACGAAGAGCTGACCAGAGAGATGTTAAAGAAACTTTTCCGCGAGAGCAGAAACAAATTGAATACCGGATTTGTGGGAACCTCTCTTTTGTGCAATGTGTTGACCGATAACGGAATGACGGATACCGCCTACCGCCTGCTTTTGAACGAGGAGTATCCGGGGTGGCTGCACGAAGTGAAACTGGGAGCCACCACAGTCTGGGAACGATGGAATTCACTGGATGAAGACGGTAAGATATCCAGTACCGGAATGAACAGTCTCAACCATTATTCTTACGGGGCGATTCTGGAATGGATGTTCCGCCATGTGGGAGGAATCCATCTTTTGGAAGAATCTCCGGGAGGAAGAAGGATTGCAATTTGTCCGAATGTCCATTATGATTTGAGAAGGGCAGAGGCAGTGTATGATTCGGCCGTCGGACAGTATGCATGCAGCTGGGAAATTATGGAGGATAACAGGATTAGAATCAAAATTACGATTCCGTTTGGCGGAGAAGGCGAGGTGCGATTGCCGCATGCTCCGGAGATTCTGTTTGAAGATAAGACAAATCCACTATTCGCAACAGTGGTGAACGGTATTTGTTATATCACTGCAGGAAACTATGAAGTCGTATATGAGGCAACTGAGAAGTTAAAGAAAATATACAGCGTGGAGTCAAAGCTGGAAGATTTGCTGAACCATCCGCAGATACGGGCATTTTTGTCGACGATGACCGAGGTGGATATGATACCGGATGCGGTCTATGGACTGTCGTTTCGACAGGTGGCGGAGATGTTTTCCGGACCGATGGATGAAGGCAGACAGAGATGTTGAATACAGCATTATCACAATATTAACGAGGAGAGAACAAATGAGTGAGAAGAGTAAAAAACAAAAGGTTAGTATCGTGGAAAAAATGGGCTTATTTATGGTATGTGCGGGAAATATTCCACTGATGGGATTATTGTCAGGATTCTTTATGATTTACTATACGAATGTGGTTGGTCTGGAACCGGCAGCACTGGCGACCCTGTTTTTAATATCCAAGGTGGTGGATGGAATCAGCGACCCGATTATGGGATATTTTCTGGACAAATTTCCGGTAACAAAAATGGGAAAATTTCGCCCTATGATTATTCTGGGAACAATCATCTGTGTTATAAATTATATTTTACTGTGGTTTGGCGCAGTCTGGATTCCGGTCGGAAAATATGTGATTGTGTATGTGACGTATCTGCTGCTGGGCTGGACGTTTGATATTATGGATATCTCCAAGAACAGTTTGCTCCCGGTCATGAGCGCGGATGACAAGGAGAGAAACAGTTTGTCACTTTTCAACGCGTTGGGAACAATGATAGGTAGCGCGGTACTGGCTGTGGCAGCACCGATTCTTGTGGCGGAAGGAACGTTACAGAACTATTACGTGTTAATTTTCGGTTCCATGGCCATGGTGTTGGTTTTATCTATTGCAGGGGCTCTTTGTGTAAAGGAAAGAGTAGCTTTTGAAGGAAAAAAAGAAGAAAGTTATACATTCAGGGAATTGTTACAGTTTTTGCGGTATAAACCTGTCTGGGCACTGTTTTTAGTGGCACTGGTAGTCGGGGTGGGCAGTAATATAGCAGGAGGAGCCGGCGCTTATTTTTACACATATATATTGGGTGATATGACGCTTATGTCAGGGGTGTCACTTGTTTCAATGATAACTGCTCTGGTGGGAATTTTCCTTGGACCAATTCTGGCAAACCGGTTTGGAAAGAAACAGATTTTTGTAATGGCAATCGTCGTATCCATCCTGTTTTCCGCACTGCGTTTGATTGATGTGAGATCTATGCTTTTGATCTATATTAGTACAGTGGCAGGAGGTGTGGCAGGCGGATGTATAGCACCGCTGACAACCAGTATACAGGCAGATAATACTACTTACGTGCAGTATAAAACCGGAAAACGTGCAGAAGCGGCGATCGCATCGCTTACATCTTTTATTACAAAAGTGGCGCAGGGACTCGGAGGAGCGATTCCGGGGTATGTATTGGCAGCTACAGGTTTTGTTACCGGCTCGGTTGCCCAGCCGGAGAGTATCAATACAGGAATTATCCTCTGCGTACTGATACTTCCGACTATCCTGACTGCCGCAGGGGCGATTCTTTTTGGTACACAGTATACGTTGGATAAAAAAGCAGTAGAGGAAATGCACACGGCAATCGCAGCGCGCAGCAATAAGTAACATATTGAAGGAGAATGCGATGGAACTGTCAAGATTAAAAGTAAACAACCACAGCGACGGATAACACCGGTGATACCGCCACCGCCACATCCTCCTTTGAAACAGGTTTTATGAAAAGGGAGTGGAGTGCGCAGTGTTGTTTGAAACGAGAATTGAGTATGAAGACGGCACATTTGAGACAGTTCTCTCTGACGATAAGTTGAAAGTTGCCGATGGTACAGTATGGTGAACCTGTGCGGCCGGTGAAAGAAGTGGAGGCGGTCGGTATGGAGGTAAGCCCAAAGGGAGAGACCATTATCGATTTCGGTCAGAATCTGGCAGGTGTACTGCGGGTAAAGGTGGATTTGCCCGCAGGAACAAAGTTGATACTAGATCACTTTGAGACCAAGGATTCTCAGGGAAATTATTTTAATAATATAGCTGGTGCTGACATGACAGGTCATACACAGACGGATGTATATATATCTAACGGGAAACCCGCAGAGTACAGACCGCATTTTACATATCATGGTTTCCGCTATGTGAGAGTGATATGTGATGCTCCGGTAAAGCCGGAAGATTTTACGGCAGTGGCGCACGCAGGACAATTTTGGGCAAGAGATAAGGAGGAAAAGAACATATGAAAATTCTGGCAATGATAATGCTCGTGCTGCTCATTTTAGCAGTCGGCTTTGTGGGGTATGTTTATAAGAAAAATGCGATGTTTCTGCCGGCACTGTTTGGCATCGGCGGTTTTCCGAATATAAAAAAGAAAGATTATTATCAGGCAGACGGAACATTCCGGAAAGCGGAAAAAGATGATAAAATGGCATTTTTTATGCAGCATCCGGTGTTTGGCGGCTATAAGCATATGTTTTTTAATGTTGAGGATAACGTGTTAAAAGCGATTGCCCCGGCAAAATATGCAGATTTTCTAAAAGCGCAGGGCAGAAGTGATCAGATGGAAAATGCACTGGAGGCTTTTAATTACCTGACCCGGCTTGTGGAAAGTGGAGAGGCGCAGTTGATTTCCGATATTAACTCGAAAGAATGATAGAACAGAATCCATATCAGTCTCATTTGACCGGAATGTTTTACAAAGGAAAGCAAGGAAAACCGTTGGCGGTGGTCGTTCCCGGAGGTGGATTTATCAGTAATGTGACGGACTGCGAGGGATATCCCGTGGCAATGAAATTACACAAGTTGGGGTACTCCGTATTGGTAATCAGTTACCCGATTGGCAAACAGCTGGGAGAAACGGAACATGAAAAACAGGGGCAGGCAGCGGTCAGGGAGCTGGTGCAGGTAATCCGTTATCTGAAGGAGCATGAGCAGGAACTGTCTGTGGATATGGATGACTATGCGATATTCGGTTTCTCGGCAGGCGGCATGATGACTACGGCATATTCCTTCGCAAATTACGAGGACTGCTGTCACAAAGTAAAACTGCCGAGACCGAAAGTGATTTTCCCGATGTATGGTCTGGACTGGAATGTGAAAGCGCTTGAGCAGGATAAGGGACTGGCGGTATTTTCCATCGCAGGGCGCGAGGATGAATACGGATTCGGAAATGTAGAGAAGAGACTTCCGCAATTGAAATCCGTGTTGGGTGAGGACAATGTGTCTGTACGGATTTACGATAATCTCGGACATGGATTTGGTATTGGTTCCAATACCATAGTACCTCATTGGTTTGAAGAGGCAGTGGAATTCTGGGAGGCACATCGGAAATAATTTTTTCAAGAACAGGAAGAGTGAATTTTGAGAGGTCAAGTGTTTTTATAAAATTATAAAACATCTGACCTTTTTTAAAGATGTTGGGTCAAAAGCCCCCAACTATGATGCCTACGGATTGTTCCGTGCTTTGCACTCCCACAATCCTCCCAATTATTCGCAGAGTAGTCTCGGAAACTCAATAAATAATTGATATAATTCAGAGAGTATTCCAGCAAATCAGTAATACAGTGGTTTGCGAGCGGAGGAGATGATGTTTAGAAGAGCTGCAGTAAAAAAAAGACATGGTAAGCAGCCCTCTTGAATGAGAGCTGAAACAAACGCTATTGGGGAAAGAGTCCGCTTATATGTTGGATAGTTATCCATGGCAGAATCAAGGCACATATTTGATATGTGCAGGTCGGGCATGTGTTTTTCAAATTCATGGAAAGCTACCAGAAAACTGACAGAATCATGTCTTTTGGCACTGGTAAACCGCAAAAGGAGTGGAATATCAACGTGTAGTGAATGGCGCACAATTCACGAGAAATGACAATAGTTTTTTGGAAATTTGCTGAAAAAATTTAAAATCCCTCTCTGAAAATGGAGGAAACGAAAAAAGTAACAAGTACAAAAAGAGCGGAGATTCGGGTTTTATGGAGTTTCCGAGACCGTTCTGAAATAGATAAGGAGGAAAAAAACATGGGTAAGTACAAAGGGCTGTTCTGGCCGGCAATCTTAGGCGTCAAGCATATGCCGAAGGTAAAGGAATCGGAGTTTTACAATGTCGCGGGAGGGTTCCGCAGGGCTACGATCAATGACAAGATTGCGTTCTTCCTGCAGCATCCCGTATGGGAGGCAGGCCGGAGCTTTTTATGAAGACCGGGTCGCCAAAGGAAATATATGCCATGTCAGGCATGAGCGTCCATGGTTTGTGCAATCTTATCGGGCAGCCCGCACAGGCGCAGAGCATCGTGGATGGTTTCAACTATGTCGTGGAGCAGAAAGGGCTGAAAAAGGTGCATTTCATCAGCGGGCTTTATGCGGAGGATGAGGTAAGGCGTGATCCCGACAAGGGAAAGGTACAGGGGATCCTGTTCCAGGGGGAGCCAGGGAAGCCCGTGGCTGTGCTGATTGCGGGCGGCGGGTTTGACGGCGTAGCCTCTTATTTGGAGAGCATCCCGGCAGCCATGGAGCTGCACAGGAGGGGATACAGTGCGTTTGTGCTGGTCTACCGTGTGAATGTGGAGCTGCATGAAACCGAACCGCAGGCCAAGGGCGGGGAGGCATCCGAGGATGTGCTGCCGGCGGTAAGGTATCTGATAGGGCATCAGGCAGAGTACGGCTATACGATGGACGGCTTTGGTATGTTCGGGTTCTCCGCTGGAGGCCTGATGACGACAGCCTACGCATTTTCTGATTATAAGGACTGCTGCCATAAACATAATCTGCCAAGCCCGCCGCCATCTTCCCCATCTATGGCCTGCACTGGGAGCTTAAGGTTCACGAGGAGGACAAGGGGCTTGCTATATTTTCCAGGGTCGGGCGGGATGACCCTACCGGTTTTGCGGCCGTGGAGAAGATCATCCCGGACATCAGGAAAGCGCTGGGGCAGGAAAATGTCGATATCGTCATGTATGATAAGCTGGGTCATGGCTTTGGCCTGGGGATAGATACTGCGGCAGAGGGCTGGCTGCGGGATGCAGTCGCATTCTGGGAGGAGCATCGGAAATGTTGATTTGCTCTTCACGGATTTCAACTGTTGTTTGTGCCGCGGTGCGGCATGTCCGAAAGCGTGGGAGAACAGGAGAAATGACAGTATGGGACAGGTAAAAAACAATGATTCTTTTTTGGGCAAGGCTGAAAAATTAAAGCCTGTGCTGAAGCACAGGATGCTCCGGCCGGTGGGCGTTGTGTCCTTTGAGCGGAAAAAGGCGGACAGCGGGGCGGATTTCTGGAATACGGTGGGAATTGAGCGGTTGGGGATCCTCTCCGTTATGTTATCGGACGAGCCTCTCGCATATCGTGGGATTGTCATCCCACTTTTAGGCTCATATTGGGGCGGGTCCCAAGGCCTTTCATCCACTTATGAGCAAGCTCATGTGGATTTAGACCTTTTGACCTTGGCATCATGACATTACCTGATTTGGGGCTCCCTTTGCGCCATGCCTGCAGTCAGTCCGGAAAGAAAAAGTGGCAATGCCTGTTTCAGACTGTTTTCCACTGCATCTACAATCTGTTTCACAAAAAGTTCTTCCCGTTCTCTTGTTTCCAGATAAGGATCAGCGTGTGCGGTAGTAGCGGTCAAAATAATCTACCAGTGCAAGAGAGATTACCTGACTGTAAGATTTAAAATCCTGCCTGTCCATTGTCTGTAAATATTCCCAGGCTCTCCGCTGCTGTTCTTTGTCCAGATTAAAACGCAGGTTTGTGTTGCGGATATTGTTCTGCATGGTTTATCCCCTCCTTTTCAGGCTCATATAAGCAAGAGATTCGTAACCTTTAGCGGTGGCGCAGATGTCATCAATGATGGTGACTCGTGATTTGTCATACGTTCCGAAGTTACGGAACAGGCATCCACCGCCGCCAACCACATACAGGCGCATCAGGTCAGGATTGTATTCATATTTGCGGAGCGTGGAAAAAAGTTCTGCCACATACTGTCTGGCAATAGAACTGATACAATCCAGATATGGTGCTGAAATGTCAGCTGTTCCAAACCGCAGAATCTGTTCTACTGTGGATTCTTCAATTTTCACTCCGAATTTGTCCAGAACAGCGTTCTTTGCAGCAATCATGCATTGGTTTACACCAAGTTTTTCTGTCCAGCATCGGCTCTCCTGCGCTTTCTTATTGTTGATATACAGAATGTTCATGGTTCCGTTTCCGATATCTGCAAGGAGATTGGTTCCCTTGAAATCTCCAAGTTGGTTTACGATAGCCGGATACCCCTGTGGGTAAAGGCTGCATCCCACAAAGTGGAGATGATACTCTTTGCTGTTAAAAAGGTAACGGACTTCTGGATTCTGGAGCAGATAGGAACGAAAAGCTTCTCTTTGAGTTCAGATCCATGTCAGAGGGAGTCCGGCAGCCAGATGAACATCTGCTTCACGGATGGAAAAGACATTCAGTTCCCTTGCAATAGCCATTAGCGTCAGAAGATAATATTCTTCGTCCATAGCTTTATCCGGGATAAATTCTTTGTGTCCTTCGCCAATCCGGTAGTAAATGCCGTTATATTCCAGAATATTCCCGGTGAAGATTGGTTCGGTTTCATAGCTTTGATGCCGGTTGGTGTGACGATGTTTGCTGTTTCATATTGCCGTAGCCATGATCTACAGCAATTGATTTTTGTGTTTCTGAGTTCTCGCATAAAAAATACCTCCGTTTTCGTATTGATTGATTCAACAGGTCGTACCGGTGTGGTACTGCTCTGCTGCGAGATAAGCATACGAAGATCGGAGGAAAAAGGCATTGAGGGGAAATTGAGTCAGAAATTGAGTGAATGTTTGGAAAGTTGTAAAATTGAATTTCCATTTTGGTAAAGAATTACCACAGTAATTATGAGGAGATAACGTGAATGAAAAATATAGTGATTGGGTATCCGGCAAATTTGATTCTTAAAAGTAGCATTTTTAAATGCAGCAAATTTTTATTATAAAACATTACTTTACAAGAATAATAAAAAAGCATATAATTCTTTTATAATATATTTAATAAAAGAGGGTAAGAAAACGGAAAATAAAGATAAAAAAAATACAACAAGAAAAAAATAATTAATTATGTGCTAAACAAGCATGTTACATCCAAGGCGGAAATCGCAAAAGAGTTAAACTTGAGTATGCCGACTGTGTTAGCAAATGTGAATGACTTATTAGAAAAAATGGTGTTGGAAGAAACTGGGGAATATGCTTCGACCGGTGGACGAAAGGCAAAAAGTATAGGGATTAATAAGTCATACTGTCATGCAATGGGAATTTTGATTACAGCGAATCATATAGAAATGGTATTAGTAAATCTTGGAGATGAGATTATAAAAAAAGATCGCATCCGTTTAAAATTTACGGCAGAATTATTCTATTGTACAGAGGTGGCACAAAAGGTCAAAACTTTTCTTGAAGGCGAATTAGCGAAGGACACGCTACTTGGGATTGGAGTGGCGATTCCAGGAATTATTGATCAGAAAGAACGGATCGTTTTAAAATCCCATGCTTTAGGTATAGAGAATTATAGTCTGCGCTTTTTAGAGCAGGCTTTGGAAATTCCAGTATATTTTGAAAACGATGCTAATGCTGCAATGCTTGCAGAAAAAAAGCAAAAATATCCAAATGCGATATATCTGTCTTTGAACCACACCTTAGGAGGTGCATTCTGCATAGATGGAAAGCTGTTTCGAGGTCAGAACCAGAAAGCAGGGGAGTTTGGTCACATGATACTCGTTCCCGGTGGAAGAAAGTGTTATTGTGGTAAATCAGGATGTGCAGATGCATATTGTGCTGCAAGTGTACTGACACAAGATAACAGGCAGTCACTGGATGCATTTATGGAAAAAAGTTGAAAGTGATGATGAAAAAATTTTGCAGACATGGAATGAGTATCTGGATCATCTTGCTGTTTTGATATCAAATCTGCGGATGGCATATGATATGGATATCATACTAGGAGGTGATGTGGGAGGCGTATTGTCAGATTATATGATACCACTGGGAGAAAAAGTGATGGCATATAATGGCTTTGAGCATGATGTTTCATACTTGAAAAATTGTTCGTATAAGAAAGAAGCGTCGGCTGTTGGAGCCGCGAAATACTTTTTTACAAAACATATGGTAGAATTGTAATTTTTTTGAACGCAGATAAGCAGTCCACCGCATCTGGTGCGTAGGGAATTAAGCGTTGGGTAAGGGGATGTTTAGTCTGTTGGAGTTAAAAACTCCCACTGACAGGTTGCAAAGCGAATGCGATGTCCGATTTATATGTGTGAAAAACGAGAAGTCGTGTAAAATTAGAAAAAGATATTATAGTAAAAAACGGAAAGAAAACAGTAACTACGGTTTCCTTTCGTTTTTTGCATATTAATTGTGAAAAATATACAAAAAATATATTTTGAAATTATGAAATATATAAAAACATGAAAAAACATATTGACAAATTGTGTTTATAGGGCAATAATATAATTACTTTAATAAAACGTTTTATAAAACGTATAACAATATAAAAAAGGAGGAAACAATTATGTTACAGCAGGTAATGACAAATCCAGGAGAAATTATTTTCAGAGAGGTTCCGGTTCCGGAGGTAAAGGAAAATCAGGTGTTGGTAAAGATTATGAATATTGGTGTTTGTGGATCAGATATTCATGTTTATCATGGAAAACATCCGTTTACAAAATATCCGGTAACACAGGGACATGAGGTTTCTGGTGAGATTACAGAACTTGGAAAAAATATCACCGAGTTTCATGTGGGACAGAAGGTGACGATAGAGCCGCAGGTATATTGTGGACATTGCTATCCATGTCGTCATGGAAAGTATAATCTCTGTGAGGAATTAAAAGTAATGGGATTTCAGACGACAGGAACAGCATCTGAGTATTTTGCAGTGGATGCATCTAAAGTAACACCTATTCCGGAAGATATGTCCTATGAAGAAGGAGCTATGATCGAACCTCTTGCTGTGGCAGTTCATGGTGTAAAACAGATGGGCGATGTGGCTGGCATGAATATTGCAGTCCTTGGAGCAGGACCGATCGGAAATCTCGTGGCACAGACAGCAAAAGGAATGGGAGCAGCGAAAGTGATGATCACAGATATCAGTGATCTTAGATTGGCGAAGGCAAAAGAATGTGGAATTGATGTGTGTGTGAATACCAAAAATAAAGACTTCGGTGAGGCGATGATCGAAGCATTTGGACCGGATAAGGCAGATGTGATCTACGACTGTGCCGGAAACAATATCACAATGGGACAGGCAATTAAATATGCAAGAAAAGGAAGCACGATCGTACTGGTGGCTGTTTTTGCAGGAATGGCAGAAGTAGATCTTGCAGTGGCAAATGACCACGAACTTGACATTAAGAGCACGATGATGTACCGCCATGATGATTACATAGATGGAATCAGACTGGTAAATGAGGGCAAAGTTCATTTGAAACCGCTCATCTCAAAGACATTTGCTTTTAAAGATTATCTGAAGGCATACCAGTATATTGATGATAACCGCGAGACAACGATGAAAGTAATTATCAACGTCAGTGAAAAGTAAGGAGTTCGTATGGAAAATAAATATGGAATTGTCGGAATTGCCCATGTCGGGCTTCCGACAAACGATTTACAGAAAACAGTTGAGTTTTATAAGAGTCTTGGATTTGAAGTAATTATGCAGTCTTATAATGAAAAAGCAGGGGAAAAAGTGGCATTTTTACAGATAAAAAATTACTGTATAGAGACTTTTGAAAATGGGCAGGCGGCAATGTCAGACGGTGCATACCAACATGTTGCACTTGATGTGGAAGACATTGAAAGTATGTATCAGAAAATCTGCAATGAAAAATACATAGTTATTACAGACGGAATCGAAGAACTGCCATTTTGGGAAAATGGTGTGAAGTTTTTTATGATTAAGGGACCAAATGAGGAAAGAATAGAGTTCTGTCAGAAACTCTGATAAAAATAGGAGGGACATATGGGAGGCGAAAGCAAAAATGGAAAAGTACCGCTGATCAGTAAGATTGCATATGGGTTTGGTGATGTTGGATGTAATTTCAGCTGGATGTTCGTAAGTAATTTTCTGATGATATTTTATACAGACGTGTTCGGAATCAGTATGGCGGCTGTGTCAGCACTTATGCTTTTTTCAAGATTCTGGGATGCAATCAATGATCCAATCGTCGGGGGATTTACAGATAAAACAAAATCGAGATGGGGACGGTACCGTCCATGGCTGTTAGTAGCGGCACCAATTACAGCAATTCTTCTTGTGATGACATTCTGGGCAAGACCTGACTGGCCGCAGAATGGAAAGATCATTTATATGGTAATTACATATTGTCTGCTGGTTTTGGGGTATACCTGTGTGAATATTCCATATGGAACCTTGTGTGGTGCTATGACACAGGATATTGATGAACGTGCAAAAATAAATACATCCCGTTCGGTTGCAGCGATGATTGCAATTGGTGTGTTAAATATTATCACAGTTCCACTGCTCAGCAAATTCGGAAGTCACAGTGCAAAGACAGGATATCTGACGGTTGCGGCCATATATGGATGTATTTTTACAGCCTGTCATTTCTTCTGCTTTGCGAAAACTAAAGAGGCAGTGATTATTCCGGAAAAAGAAAAAATTTCTGTAAAGATACAGTTGAAAGCAGTCATGCAGAACAGACCATATCTTCTTGCATTGGCAGGACAGATATTATTTGGATTTACATTATATGGTAGAAACGCAGATATTCTGTATTATTTTACATATGTGGAAGGAAATGCCTCCTACTACACAACTTATTCGATGTGCATCATTATTCCTTCTATCATAGGGCAGCCTGTTTTCAACCATTATTCCGCAAGTTGAATAACAAAGGAAGAACAGCATCTCTCTTTGCTTTATTTACAGGAATTTCCATGTTGTCTATGTTTTTCTTCAATGCCAAAGAATCACCAGCTATTTTTTATGCATTATCTGGTCTCACACAGTTTTTTTTCTCTGGATTTAATACCGCAATCTATGCAATTATTCCAGACTGTGTGGAATATGGGGAGTGGAAAACCGGACTTAGAAATGATGGTTTTCAGTATGCATTTATTTCACTTGGAAATAAAATCGGAATGGCAGTTGGAACAGCACTTTTAGCAGGATTACTTGGAAAATATGGTTATATTGCAAATCAGACACAAAATGCAATTGTACTTTCAATTATGAAACATGCATTTACGACGATTCCAGGTGTACTGTGGATTGTGACTGCGGTTGTATTATTTTTCTACCGGTTAAATAAAAAACGTTATAACGAGATTGTGGAGGAACTGAAAATGGAAGAAAAAGTTGATATTGTGGCATTGGGGGAATTACTGATTGATTTTACGGAAGCAGGACACAGTCAGGGTGGGAGAAAACTGTTTGAACAGAATCCCGGCGGTGCTCCGGCAAATCTTCTTACAGTTGCAAGTCATTTTGGGTATCGCACCTCTTTTATTGGAAAAGTTGGAAACGATATGCATGGTAAATTTTTAAAGAGGACACTGCAAACGGAAGGAATCAATACAGATGCTATCGTCGAAGATCAGGATTATTTTACGACACTGGCATTTGTGGAAATCGGTGAAAATGGAGAAAGAAATTTTTCTTTTGCAAGAAAACCGGGTGCAGATACACAGTTAAAAAAAGAAGAATTGGATCAGACGTTAATTTCCGGATGCAGAATTTTTCATTTTGGATCATTATCGCTGACAGACGAGCCGGCAGAAAGCGCAACGATCGAAGCAGTAAAAATGGCAAAAGCAGCGGGTGTACTTATTTCATATGATCCAAATTACCGCCCGGCTCTTTGGAAGAGCAAAGAGTATGCAGTGAAAAAAATGAAGTCTGTTGTAGAACTGGTAGATGTCATGAAAGTATCGGATGAAGAGAGTATTCTACTGACAGGGGCTAAAAGTTATGAGCAGGCTGCAGAAGAAATTCTTGCTATGGGACCAAAGCTGGTTGCCATTACATTGGGAGAACATGGCGTTCTTATGGCAACAAAAAGCAGAAAAGAAATCATAAAAGCGTTTAAGACCAATGCAGTCGATACAACCGGAGCGGGGGATTCTTTCTGGGGAGGCGTATTATGCAGTATTCTTTCTATAAATAAGCCCGTAGAAAAGATGGAATGGGAAGAAATCAGAAGTGTGCTGTTTTGGGAAATGCAGTTGCAGGATTGTGTGTGCAAAAGCGAGGTGGAATACCTGCGATTCCGACGAAAGAGGCAGTGTTTGAATTTATGCAGAAATAATGAGTGCATGTTGCAATACTGGTTTCTACAGCAGTTTGTGATGTGCTGTCATACCTTGTGAAGTAGTATCTGGAAAATTGATGATTCCGGCTTGACTTAATTTAACATCTCAAATATAATAATTGCATACATCAGAAAACGTTCACTCTTCACCGGATGAGTGGTTAAAGCGTCTGGGAGCAAATCGTAGGTGCAGTAATTTACACTGTAAGATTTGTTTCCGGGCGCTTATTTATTTTGGAGGATAGATGCAATATGAATAAGAAAAAAGAATTATTGGTACAGATTATGTGGGAGCTTGCGGGAAGCATCTTTTATGCAATAGGTATATATAACTTCGCCCTGCAGGCAGAGTTTCCTATGACAGGTTTTTCGGGTATTTCGATTATTTTATACCGGCTGTTTAATATTTCCATTGGTTTATCAACGGTTCTGCTTAATATTCCGGTTGCGATACTATGCTGCAAATTATTGGGCAGGAAATTTTTTGTCAGCTCAATACGATGCATGCTTTTGTCTTCTTTTATTGTTGACTATGTTGCGCCGTTATTTCCGGTGTATCAGGGCGACAGACTGCTTGCGGCATTGTGCACAGGTGTATTTTGCGGAATAGGCTATGCATGATTTATACAAGAAATTCTTCAACAGGAGGAGCTGATTTTATCATCATGGCTGTAAAAGCATTGCGGCCTCATTTATCGATGGGCAACATCTCTTTTCTTACTGATGTCGGAATTATTCTGGTTGGAGGACTTTTGTTTCGGGATATTGACGGAATGATTTACGGCATGATAGTGAATATACTGTCTGCGGTTGTTATTGATAAAATGATATATGGCATGAATTCAGGCAAAGTAGCCTTTATTGTCACAAAAAATGGAAAGAGAATATGCGATGTAATTGATGAATGCAGTCAGCGCGGAAGCACTATTCTTAAGGCGCAGGGAGGATATAAGCAGGACGATATTCAGGTGGTAATGTGTGCATGCAACAGTAAGGAAATGTACCAGGTGCGTAAATCCGTAAAAGATGCAGATCCGGACTCTTTTATTGTGGTTGTTGAGTCTCATGAGGTACACGGAGAGGGCTTTAAAATGACAAATATTGGAGAAGCAGAGAACTGAAACATACCTGAAACAAATATAGTGTGAAGATTGTATTTTAGCCTGAAAAAAGCTATACTAATATAGTGATGTAGCGGTTTTATGGCTGAAATTATATATTTGGGAGGTAATTACATGTTAGAAAACTGGATTAAACCACAATTCCGGAGGAGGAAGAGCTGGATGAGCGCTGCATGCAGCGCGCTCTAAGCTGTCTGTGCTTCAGATGCAGATTAAGGAGCATGGACTGCCTGTACTTGTGCTGTTTGAGGGCTGGGGTACTGCAGGAAAGGGCAGTGTGCTCGGTAAGGTAATCAAGAATATTGATCCGCGATTTTTCAAGGTCGCAACCATGGACGAGCCGACAGAGGAGGAAAGACGCAAGCCTTTTTTTATATAGGTATTTTGTAAAGATTCCGGCAAAGGGGAAGTTTGAGTTTCTTGATTCGGGCTGGATGGATGAGGTAGTAAAGGATGTACTGCACGACAAGATAGGAGAGAAGGAGTACAAGAAGAAAATTGAAAGCGTGAAGCGCTTCGAGCGACAGCTGACTGACAATGGTTATCTTGTTATGAAATTTTTTCTTCCAAATCAGCCGGAAGGAACAAAAAAAGCGTATTGAGGTATTAAAGGAGAATAAGGATACCAGATGGCGTGTCAGTGGAGATGAAGACTGGCAGAATAAGCATTATGACAAGTGTATGCATGTGTTTGACAGATATCTGAATGATACAAATTCGCCTGCAGATCCTTGGTATATAGTTGATGCAAAGAATAGAAAATGGGCTGAGCTTCAGGTGCTGGAGACGCTGGTTAGTGGAATAGAGACAGCACTTAAAAACAGTATCTTGCTGTGCCGCTGTTACAGAATGTGTTTGCGCTTGAGAAGATTCCAAAGCTTTCTGAGATATCACTTGATAAGGAAATATCTGAGGAAGAATACAAAAAGGAGCTCAAAAATCTGCAGTCTAAGCTTAGCGAGCTGCATAACAGGCTATACAGGCGAAAGATTCCTGTTGTCATAGCATATGAGGGCTGGGATGCAGCAGGAAAGGGTGGAAATATAAAGAGAATCACAGAGGCGCTGGATCCGAGAGGCTTTGAGGTGCATCCGATTGCAAGTCCACTGCCAAACGAGAAAGCCAGACACTATCTGTGGAGATTTTGGAATCGTCTTCCTAAGACCGGGCATATAGCTATTTTGACAGGACATGGTATGGCAGGGTTATGTAGAAAGACTAGAGGGCTTTTGCAGCGAGAATGAATGGCAGCGTGCTACAATGAGATTAATGAATTTGAAAAGGAGCTGTCAGACTGGGGTGCTGTCATCATAAAGTTCTGGGTGCAGATTGATAAGGATACACAGCTGGCTCGATTTGAGGAACGCCAGAGTACTCCGGAAAAGCAATGGAAGATTACCGATGAGGACTGGAGAAACAGAGAAAAATGGGATCTGTATGAGACTGCTGTAAATGAGATGCTAAAGAAAACCAATACCACTTACGCACCATGGCATGTGCTTGAGTCAAACGACAAGAAATATGCGAGAATCAAGGCTCTTAAGATTGTGATTGATGCGATTGAAGCTGCTTTGGATAATAAAACAAATAAAAAGTAAAAACAGATGTATATAAACAGAGATATGTAAAAAAGAAGCCGGAATAAATCCGGCTTCTTTTAAAGTGTTGGTAAATTAATTTGGGTACAAAAAATGCGCCTCCAGGGGCTCGAACCCTGCACACCCTGATTAAGAGTCAGTGCTCTACCAAATGAGCT
>ENA-OQEB01000033-OQEB01000033.1-human-gut-metagenome-genome-assembly--contig:-NODE-33-length-51173-cov-3.507111_pt1 | contig 51173 bp, 75 predicted proteins | sample MGYA00242787_ERZ504619 | MGnify/ENA primary metagenome ERZ504619 (study PRJEB26092, sample SAMD00036317) | human gut metagenome | host: Homo sapiens | study: EMG produced TPA metagenomics assembly of... | reverse complement strand
CGGTCAGACCGGCGGCCATCACAGCGGCAAGGCTCAGGGCCAGCGTGTTTTTAAGCTTCATGGTTCATGGTCTCCTTTATAAATTTCCCTCATTTTTATGCAAAAAGCCCCGGTGTTCCACTGTGCGGATCACGGGGCCAAATGCCTTATGACTGCCCGAATGGTGCAGTGTAATGCCGCGCCATTGCGGCCGAATAAATATTACCTCAATACGGTATATTTGTCAAGTGCTGTTTGGATTAAACAGCAGCCTTTTCGCTGTTCTTTTCGCTGGCCTTGTAGCTCTTGACACTGTGGAACACAATGTTCAGGCCCAGGACAATCAGCAGGATCGCAAGGATCAGCTGCAGACCGTTGGCGATAAAGACAGCGCCCCAGGTGGTCTCACCGGCAGGGATGGCAGTGGCGGCAGCGGCAGAGATAGCCTTGACCATTGCAATCAGTCGCTGCACCAGAGCGGTGAAGGTGACGCAGAGCATGATGACCAGCGGCGGGAACAGCATCTTGTTGTTGCGGCCCGTGACCTTGAGGAAAACGCACAGGGTAGCCAGAACCAGAGCGCTGAGCAGCTGGTTGGCGGAACCGAACAGAGGCCAGATATTGGCATAGCCGATCTGGGTCAGCAGGAAGCCGAACACCAGCGTGACAAAGGTGGAGAAGTAGACGTTGCAGAACAGCTTGCGCCAGCCCTCGGCGTGCTCCATGTCATCCACGCTGAACAGCTCCTGGAAGCTCATGCGGCCGATACGGGCCACGGCGTCCAGACTGGTCAGGGCCAGAGCGGAAACGCACATCGTCATAAAGACGGTAGCGATGGAAATGGGCACGCCGAACATCTCAAAGAAGCCTGCGACGCCGCGGCTGAAGATCTGGAACGGGGTACCGGTGGCGGGGGTGCCGTCCGCAGCAGCGGCAGCACCGGCAACGCACAGGGCCAGAACAGCCAGCAGGCTTTCCAGGATCATTGCGCCATAGCCAACCTTCAGCATATCCTTCTCATTTTCAACGGTCTTGGAAGAAGTACCGGAGGAGACCAGGCTGTGGAAGCCGGAAACAGCACCACAGGCAACGGTGACGAACAGGATGGGGAACATGGTACCCAGCTTCTCGTTGGTGAAGCCGGTGTAAACGGGCAGATTCATGGTGGGGTGTGCAACAACCAGACCAACCACAGCGCCTGCGATCATGGCAACAAACATGAAGGTAGTCATGTGGTCCCGGGGCTGCTTCAGCAGCCACATGGGAAGCACGGCGGCAAAGAAGATATAAACGAAGGTGATATAGCTCCATGCGGCCTTGCCCAGGATGATGGGCAGATTTGCACCAATGACAAAGGACAGCACGATGAAAACGATGCTGATGACGCTCTCCTTCCAGCCGGAGAAGTTGAACTTCTTCTGGATCAGGCCAAAGACCACAGCGAAGACCATGAACATGATGGAGACCATGCCGGCAGCGCCGTTGGTCTGAGCAGCGTCCACCAGAGCGCCGTCCGCGCCATAAGCATTGAAGGTGCCAGCGACCATGTCAGCAAACGCTGCAATCACGATGCCGCAGAACAGCCAGCAGAACAGCAGGAACAGCTTGCGGCCAGTCTTGCCGATATACTTTTCGATCAGCATACCCATGGACTTGCCGTCATTCTTTACAGAAGCATACAGAGCGCCGAAGTCGGTAACAGCACCAAAGAAAATGCCGCCCAGCAGGACCCACAGCAGAACAGGCAGCCAGCCAAAGGCAGCAGCCTGAATGGCACCGGTAACAGGGCCGGCACCTGCAATGGAGCTGAACTGATGTGCAAAAACGGTCCAGCCGTTGGTGGGAACGTAATCCCGGCCGTCCTCATGGACGACCGCAGGGGTCTTGGCGGTAGTCGATGCCCCACTTGTTTGCCAGCCAGCGTCCGTAGAGGGTGTAAGCACCAAACAGACACACGGCTGCGATCAAAACGATGACCAGCGTGTTCATTTCTTTTACCTCTTTCCTTTGCTTTTCATGCGGCAAAGAGGTCACGCTGTGGCTCCTTTGCCTGAAAATTGTGTATACTTTATCCCCATTTTCATAATTTGTCAATATTTTTCGGAGCAGTTCAGAGGATGTGCTAATTCGACAGAAAATCCGGCAATAAATTTTAGGTGATTTTATTTCACTTGTGAAGAGAAGAAAACTGTGGACACGTTGAATTGAAAACGATTCACGCAAAAGACTTGACTTTCACACTTTCGTGTGCTAAAGTGATAACATGATATGATTCTTTCTGTCAGAAGTTCCGGCGTTTGCCGCAGAGGAGACCGCAATGACTGAGAAAAATTCCAGAAAAAACGAGACCGTAGATGCACTGTTCGATGCCATCCTGAGCCTTGAGAGCCGGGAGGAGTGCTATGCTTTTTTTGAGGATCTGTGCACAGTAAAGGAGATCTCCGATATGGCACAACGGCTGGAAGCGGCAAAGCTGCTGCTTGGCGGCCGCACCTATGACCAGATCGTGAAAGAGGTAGAAATCAGCACGGCGACCATCAGCCGTATCAATCGCTGTATCCAATACGGAACCGGCGGTTACCAGAGCGTAATTGAAAAGATCTCTGCACAGGAGAAAAAGCAGTAACGGCTGCACGGCAGGGACATAGGATGGGGTACACCTTATATAGAAAGGATGAGTCCCCTATGGCAACGATCAATTGTCCCACTACGCTGGAATGTCCGGCCCTGCCCCGTGTTACCCTGAGTCAGGCTGTGATCGATCTGATGGAAAGTATCGCGCTGCAGGAAAGTGCTCTGAGCCACATCCTCTGCGCCGAGAGCCAGAAGATGAAAACCGCACTCGCCATGAACGAGATCGACCTGTGCAAGCTGCTGGAAGTGAACGATTCGGCCACCAACATGGTGCACGCCGTGGCAAATCTGGAGCTGGTGCTGAAGGAAAAGCTGGAGTTTATCTCCAATAACCTCTATTATCCCTCCGCTGATAACGGCGCTGCAGCCCAATAAGCCTGCACGACCCCCTGCCTGTCCGCATTCTGGCGGGCAGGCATTTTGCGTTTTAAGGCCAGATTGTGACCGATTTGTATAAAAAGTGCAAAAACGATTTGTTGGAATTGCTGAAAGCGCAATTCTGTGCTATACTATACCGTGTATATGTGTGAAAGAGAGGGAAACGAACTTGCAGCACTATGACGTGATCTTATTTGACGTGGACGGAACCCTGATCGATTCCGCCCCCGGCATCCTGAATACACTGGAAGAAGTTTTTACCAAGATGGGCGTGGATGTCACCCATGTGAACCTGCGGCGCTATCTGGGGCCGCCGCTCCGCAAGAGCTTCGGGGAGCACTTTTCTGATCCTGCAAAAATCGAGGAGGCCACCGAGCTCTATCGGGAGAGTTACCGCGAAAAGGGCAGCCATGAGGGCACGGCCTACCCCGGTGCAGCAGAGATGCTGCGCCGTCTGAAGGAGGCAGGATTCGTGCTCTGCACCGCAACCTCCAAGCCTACTGTGGTGGTGACCCCCATTCTGGAAGAACAGGGGCTGGCCCCTTACTTTGATTTCATCGGCGGCTCATCCATGGATGAGAGCCGGGATACCAAAACGGAAGTGGTGCGCTATGTTCTCACCCAGCCTGTGTGCAGGGCAAGCGGGTGCTGATGGTGGGCGACCGCAACGATGATATGCGCGGTGCCGCTGATTGCGGGCTGGATGCCGCCGGTGCCTGTATGGCTACGGCAGCAGGGAAGAACTGGAGCCCTTTGGCCCGGTGCTGCTGGCGGAAAGTTGTGAAGAACTGACGGACAAGCTCCTGGCCTGCCGTGCAAACGGTTGAACGATAGGATAAGTGGTGAATATAACATGAATCATAAGAATCAATCGGACAAACAGTCTATGACATCGCTGCAGCGGCAGGCCGTTCTGGTCTGTGTGGTCTGCGCACTGGCGGCTTTGCTGACCGTAGGCATCACCCTGACCCTGCTCAAACGGGGAAAACCGGAAACGCCCGGCACACCCGCAGACTCCGTGCCGACGGACACCACCGGGGACGGTGAAAGCACAGATCTTGCCAATCACTATCAGATCGATAACACCTCCAGTGCACTGCTGACTGAAACAGCGGATGCGGGCACGGAATATCTGGACAGCACCCTGTTTCTGGGAGACTCCAACACCGTGCGTCTGTATAACAACGGTCTGATCTCCTTGCAGCAGTTCTGTGCCAAGGAGGGCATTGGCACCCAGGTGCCCTGAACGAAGGAATCGTCACCTTTAAGAATGACACCACCCACTACACCATCGCACAGGCGGTGGCAAAAATGAAGCCCCGCCGTGTCGTGATGACCTTTGGCACCAACGACACCGGCATGGAGGTGGCTGATTTTATCAGTAACTATACCGCGCTGGTGCAGGCCATTCAGGAGGCTTACCCCTACACCGATATCATCGTGAACACAGTGCCTCCTATCCCGGAGAATCACTCCAATTACCCCCACATGGATCAGGCCAAGATCGATGATTTTAATATGGCGCTGCTCAACATGTGCGAACAGCTGGGGGTCAGATTTCTGAATACGGCTGAGATCCTCAAAGGAGAAAATGGCTACGGCCAGCCGGATTACTACACGGACGGTGATATCCACCTCAAAAGCGCCGGTCTCAAGGCTGCGCTGAGCTATCTGCGCACCCACGCCTACCAGACCGAGGATCGCCGCCCGGACACCAATAATATCCCCACCCGCACACTGGAATATGTATCCAACCCCAGCTCGGCGGTGCAGGCCCCCAGCTCGGAAGAACCCGCTTCTTCCAGCGAGAGTGAAAGCGTCAGCAGCTCTGAGACTGCCAGCGTCAAGTTTGAGGCCCGGTATCAGGTGGAAAAGAGCGGCGGCGGCACCCTGAGCTGTGGGAACGAGAGCGGCAAGACCAGCCTGACATACGGCATCACAGATGCATCCCAGTCACTGACTGTCACGGCCACCCCTGCGGAGGGCCATGTGTTCGTCAAGTGGAGCGACGGCGTGACCAGCAAGACCCGTACCGATACCGGCTTCAAGCAGAATCTGGACGTGACAGCCGTGTTTGCAGCTGCTTCCGTTCACATCTCGGAAGGCAAGGCTTCCGCCGGCTCCTATGTTTTTAAGGCCGCGCTGGAGGGTAAATATGCCAAGAGTGAAAACCTGCATTGGTTCGCCAACGGTCAGGAAGTGAAAGAGGCCGCAGGCCGGACAACGGTCACCGTGTCCGCTTCGGCCATCACCAGCGGCAGCTATAAGATCTATGCGGTGGTCGTGTACAACGACTGCGCCGTGGTCAGCAATGCGCTGACCATTACGGTCAGCCCGGAGCCTGCCTCCAGCTCAAATTCCGGCAGCTCTTCTACTTCTTCTGGCAGTACATCCGCGTCCTCTTCGGAGAGCGGCAAGTCTGAGAGCTCGAGCAGCAGTTCTTCCCACAGCACGGCGGAAAGTGAGAGTAAGAGCGAATCCAAGAGCGAGAGCACCTCTTCTTCTCACAGCAGCTCAGAGAGTAGGGCAGAGAGCACTTCGTCCTCCAGCAGCACTGCTTCTGAGAGCAAAACGGAATCCAAAGAGCAGACCAACAGTGAATCGGTCTCCGCTTCGGTTGAAAATGATATTGAGCCCGCAGAGGAGCCTTCCGCTTCCACCGAAGCAGAAGCCAGCCGGTAAACCTTTTTCTGTCTGCCCGCATAGGCTGGGCAGAAGGGAGGGAGCCGGATGTTCTGTGAAGAGATCAAGATCCCCGGGCTGCCCGGTGAGGGAACTGTGACCGATGGCAGTGTGGATTGGTATGAAATGGACTGGGAGAATGTGGACAACGGCGTGACCGAGGAGCAGATGCCCAGAAACGTTGACAAACCCTGCACCGCGCAAGATCCGTGCACGGACAATTCCCCGGTGCAGACCGATGATGAAACCTATGAGATAGTTCAGGAATAACCGGAAGCCAGCTCTGCCGGGGCGGGGCTGGCTTCTCGCTGTTCTTTTGATCTGGGAAAAATTCCCCGGTGATCGGGGACAAGCGTCCCGGAAAATGACACAAGTATGAAAGAGGGGTAATGAACCATGGCAAAATACTATTGTGTTCTGTTTGATGCTGATAATACGCTGCTGGATTTTGATGCAGCGGAAAACAAGGCGCTGACTGACACCCTGCGGGAGTACGGCATTGAGCCGGATGCCGAGACGGTGCAGACCTACCGCACCATCAACGAGGAGCTCTGGCGGCAGCTGGAAAAGGGTCAGATCCGCCGGGACAAGCTGATGGGGGAGCGGTTCACCCGCTTTCTGAAGGCAGTGAATGCCGCAGGCAACGGTGTGGAGATGAACAAATTCTATCTGGATCAGCTCTCTACCCACCCTGACCTGGCATCTCCCAACGTGCTGGACGTGCTCCGGGAGCTTTCCGAAGTGGCAACATTGGCTGTAGTGACCAATGGCTTTGACCGGGTGCAGGGCCGCCGTGTGCGGGAATCCGGCATTCTGGATTTTGTGGAGGATGTGTTCGTTTCTGAAAAAATGGACAGTGAAAAGCCCAACCGCAAGATTTTTGATGCCGCGCTCCGTGCGCTGGGCGTGGAGAACCGTGAGCACGTGCTAATGGTGGGCGACAGCCTGAGCAGTGATGTGCAGGGCGGTGTGAACGCCGGGCTGGATACCTGCTGGTATAACCCCAACCACGCCGAGAATCCCGCAAGGTCGTGCCTACCTATGAGATCAGCAGCCTGGAAGAGCTTTATCCGCTGGTGATGGAGCCGGAGGAACTGGCCAATGTGGGCCTGAAGAATCGCCGCCACCAGCTGTAATGCTGTGCGGCCTGTGTGAGAGATTGGAAAACGAACAATGCTGATACATTTGGAAAAGCTGGGCAAGAGCTTTGGCGAGAAGATCGTCCTGCATGATGTCACGGCCAGTGTCGAACGGGAGGACCGCATCGGCATCGTGGGCCAGAACGGCGCAGGCAAAACGACCCTGCTGAAGATCCTGACCGGCGAATATACGGACTACGAGGCGAGTTCAGCGTGACCCATGGTGTGACGCTGGGCTATCTGGAACAGAATGCAAAGCTCGACCCCACGTTGGATATCTATGGCGAGATGCGCTCCTGCTTTGCCCATGTGCTGGATGCCATGGCCCAGATGCAGATCCTGGAGCGCAGAATGGCCGCCAGCCCGGAGGATGTCTCTCTGCTGGAGCAGCATGATGCACTGCAGAACATCATTGATGCCGCTGACGGCTACAATATGGATGTCAACATCAAAAAGGTGCTGTCCGGTATGGGGTTTGCGCAGGATACCTGGACGAAGAATATCGCTGTGCTTTCAGGCGGTGAGCTGACGCGCCTGCGTCTGGCAAAGCTGCTGCTGGAAAAGCCGGATGTCCTGATTCTGGACGAGCCCACCAACCACTTGGATTTTGCCACCATGGAATGGCTGGAGAATTACCTCAAGGGCTATTCCGGTGCCGTGCTGGTCGTCAGCCATGACCGCTATTTCCTGGACAATATCTGTACCAGGATCTGGGAGGTCTCCTTCCAGACCATGACCACTTATAAGGGCAACTTCTCGGCCTATCTGCCCCAGAAGGAAGCTGCCGATGCCCTGCGCCAGAAGCAGCACGATGCAGATGTGGCGCTGGCCGAAAAGCTGCAGGATTATGTTGACCGCAACCTTGTGCGCGCTTCCACCACCAAGATGGCCCAGAGCCGCCGCAAACAGCTGGAAAAGCTGGAGATCACGGAAGCGCCAAAGGATGAAACAAACCAGCTCAAATTCCGCTTTGAGTACGATGTGGAGCCGTGGAACGAGTTGGTGCTGATGAAGAACCTGACCATCAGGATCGGGGAGCGCACCCTGCTGGAACCCTTTACCTATACAGTCTGCCGGGGTCAGCGGCTGGTGATCGCAGGCCCCAACGGTGCGGGCAAATCCACCCTGATGCAGGTGCTGGATGGTAAGCGCCGCCCCTCCGGCGGCATGGTACGGCTGGGTACGGGAGCCCGGCCCAGCATTTTTGCCCAGCAGCAGAACCGTCTGGGACAGGGCCGGGTGATCGATGTCATCTGGAACAAGTATCCCCGGATGACGGAGCTGGAAGTACGCAGCCATCTGGCAAAGCTGGGTTTCCGGGGCGAGACAGTGTTCAAGCCCTGCGAGGCACTTTCGGGCGGAGAGCTGGCCCGCCTGCGCTTTGCTGAGATTGTGCTGGAGCGGCCCAATCTGCTGTTTCTGGACGAGCCCACCAACCACCTGGACATCTACACCCGCGAGAACCTGACCGAAGCCCTGATGGCATACACCGGGACCTTGCTCATGGTCACCCATGACCGCCATCTGATGAACAGTCTGGCTGTCCCATCCTCTATCTGGAAGATGGCAAGGCCACCCTGTATCCGAGCTACGATGCCCTGATGGGCCGTGCCGCTCCTGCTGCCGCCCCGGAAAAAGCCGGGGATCAGCCGCCAAGGCCGGTTACGGCAAAGAGCAGCGCCGCCGCCGCGCGGAGCTGCGGGCCAAGATCAAGGCTTGCGAGGATGAAATGGAAGCCTGCGGGGCAAGGGAAGTGGAGCTTGACAATGAGATCAACTCCCCGGAGGTCTACAATGACCCCGATCTACTCCGCCAAAAGAGCGATGAGCTCAGTGATCTGCGCTTCCATCAGGAGGAGCTGTTTGCTGCCTGGGAAAAGGCAATGGAAGAGCAGGAGCAGTACGAACAGGCTGCTGATGAAGAATGATCCGCTGCAAAGGAGAACAATGATGCCTCATAATCGCCGCAATTACAACAAAACGCACAGCATCGCCCTTTCAGGTCTGCTGTTTGCTCTGGCGATGGCGCTTTCCTTCATCGAGGGCACATTGGTCATCCCCGGGCTTTTGCCAGGCATGAAGCTGGGGTTGGCGAATATTGTGGTGATGTATGCCCTGTTCTTCATGGGGCCAAAACAGGCCCTTGTGCTGGATGTGCTGAAGGCGTTCTTCGTCTTTCTGGTCTCCGGCTGGACGGCAGGTTTTCTTTCCCTCTGCGGCGGTCTGCTCTCGCTGCTGGTGATGTGGCTGCTCTACTATCACTGCCCGCTGCGGCCCACATGGTTCATCCTGTCGGTTTGCGGCGCGCTGGCCCACAACATCGGCCAGCTGCTGGGAGCCAGTGTCATCCTTTCCACAGCAGTGTCCCTTTACTATGCACCGATTATGCTGGTGCTGGGTCTTGTGATGGGAATGCTCACCAGTGTCACCCTGCGGGCCATGCTGCCTGCGCTGGGACGGCTGGGTTATAATATCCAGGAAAACCGCAAAGGATGAGCCGTCCGGTTGCAACCGGGGCCGGAATCCGATATAATAAATCAAATCTGAATTTTTACCCAACAAAAAAACTGCCCACGGGATAGCGCACTTTGGCGCGGGGCAGCTGGGAGGTATGAGTTTATGTCTGAAAAAGTGACTGTCAAGGTGGAGCGCAATATCCTCCATCTTCCCGCCATTGCCCTGCGTGGCTGGTGGTGTTCCCCAACAACCTGCTGCATTTTGAGGTGGGCCGTGACAAGAGCATTGCCGCTGTGGAATGGGCCGTGCGGAATAAATCCGAGGTGTTCCTCATTGCGCAGAAGGATATGAAGGCTGAGGACCCCAAGGCAGAGGAGATGTACCAGTACGGCGTTGTGGCCGAGATCAAGCAGGTCATGCGTGTTTCGGATGATCTGGTGCGCATTCTGGTGGAGGGCAAGTTCCGCGCCAAGCGCACCGAGCTGGATACCGAAGGCAGCTTCCTGCTGGCATCGGTGCGGCCGGCTCCTGTGCGCCCCATCAAGGCAGAGGAAGAGACCGAGGCGGAGGCCCTGCTCCGCAACGTGAAAACGAGCTTCGACGCGGTGCTTTCCATGAATCCCCGCATCAGCAAGGATGTGGTGTTTGCTGTTACCTCGAATAACGACCCCGCCTTCCTGTGCGAGTACATCCCTGCCAATCTGCTCTTCCGCTTTGAGGATAAGCAGGCTGTGATGGAAGAAAGCACCCTCATCGGCCGTCTGCGCCTGCTGGTGGAACGCCTGCATCGGGAGCGCCGGATGCTGGAGATCGACAAGGAGATCGCCCAGAAAGTGGACGAGGCCATGGATAAGAACCAGCGTGATTACTACCTGCATGAGCAGATGCACATGATCAGCCAGGAGCTGGGCGAGGACGATGATACCACGCAGAGGCCGAGGAGTACCGCCGCAGGATCCAGGAGCTGCATCTGGACGAGGAGCGGGAGAAGAAACTGCTCAAGGAAGTAGACCGCCTTGCCAAGATGCAGAGCAGCAACCAGGAGGGAACGGTCATCCGCACCTATCTGGATACCTGCCTGGATCTGCCCTGGAACAGCTTTACCGAGGACGACCTCGATATCGCCAAGGCACAGCGTATTCTTGACCGCGACCACTACGGTCTGAAGAAGGTCAAGGACCGCATTCTTGAGGTGTTGGCTGTCCGTAAGCTGGCTCCGGATGTCAAGGGTCAGATCATCTGCCTGGTCGGCCCTCCGGGTGTCGGCAAGACCAGCATTGCCCGCTCCATTGCCGAAAGCCTGAACCGCAAGTATGTGCGCATCAGCCTGGGCGGCGTGCGGGATGAGGCAGAAATCCGCGGCCACCGCCGCACCTATATCGGGGCCATGCCCGGCAAGATCATCAACGCCATGATCTCCGCCAAGAGCTCCAACCCCCTGATGCTGCTGGACGAGATCGACAAGTTGGCAGGCGATTTCCGGGGTGACCCGGCCGCTGCCCTGCTGGAAGCCCTTGATCCCGAGCAGAACACCACCTTTAATGATCACTTTATCGATATGCCGTTTGATCTGAGCCATGTGCTTTTTGTCACCACGGCAAATGATCTGAGCGCCATTCCCGGCCCTCTGCGTGACCGCATGGATGTCATTGAGCTGCCCAGTTATACCCGGTGGAGAAATACAACATTGCCCGCAAGCATCTGGTACCCAAGCAGCTCAAGGCCTGCGGTCTGGCCGGGAAGGTCACCTTCTCCCAGAGCGCGCTCTACGGCATCATTGACGGCTACACCCGTGAGGCCGGTGTCCGCACTCTGGAGCGTACCATCACCAGTGTCCTGCGCAAGTGCGCCCGCAAGATCGCGTCCGGTGAAGCAGAAAACGTTTCTGTGACCGGCAGCAGCTCGGAAGAGCTGCTGGGGCCGCTTCGTCAAGCCCGATTTCCTCAACCGGACCAATGCCATTGGTATTGCCAACGGTCTGGCCTGGACCAGCATCGGCGGCGAGACCCTGCCATTGAGGTGCAGGTCATGGACAATGGCAGCGGCAAGATCACCGTCACCGGTTCGCTGGGCGACGTGATGAAGGAAAGTGCCAACTGGCCATTACCTATGTCCGTGTCCACGCCGAGGAATACGGCATCGACTCTGAGCGGCTGAAAAAGTGCGATCTGCATATCCATGCTCCCGAGGGTGCCGTGCCCAAGGACGGCCCCAGCGCCGGTGTTACTCTGACCACCGCTCTGGTGTCCTGCCTGTCCGGCATCCCGGTGCGCGGTGATGTTGCCATGACCGGCGAGATCACCCTGCATGGCAATGTGCTGCCCATCGGCGGCCTGCGCGAAAAGAGCATGGCTGCCTACCGTGAGGGGATGAAAACCGTGCTCATCCCCAAGGATAACGTTCCGGATCTGTACGAGGTGGATGACGAGGTGAAGAAGAATCTGACCTTCCTGCCCATGTCTGATCTTGCGCAGGTGCTCAATGCCGCTCTGCTCAAGCCCAAGAGCGTTTCTGCCCGTCATCCGCACCCCGCCAAAAAGGCAAAGCCGGTGGAAGCGGCCATCCCGCCCGCACCGGAAAAACCGAAACCGGGGGCTGTCTGCTAATCAAAGGAGCAAACCATGAACTACAACAAAGCGGATTTTATTGCAAGCTACGGCATTTCCAGCCAGCTGCCCGAAAGTGACCGTCCGGAGCTCAGCTTCTCAGGCCGTTCCAACGTGGGTAAGTCCAGCCTCATCAACAAGCTGTGCAACCGCAAGAACCTTGCCCGTGTGTCCAGTACGCCGGGAAAAACGGCCACCATCAACTTCTATGAGGTGGACAACTGCTATTTTGTGGATCTGCCCGGCTATGGCTATGCCAAGGTCAGCAATGCGACCGTGAGCGCTGGGATGACCTCATCAACAGCTATTTTGAAGCCCCCCGGCATCATACCCTGCTGGTGCAGCTCATCGACTGCCGCCATGCCCCCAGCGCGGATGACCTGCAGATGCTGAAGTATCTGCACTACCATCAGATCCCCTTTGTTGTGGCATTGACCAAAGCCGATAAGCTCAAAAAGAGCCAGCTGGCCAAGACACAGGAAGACTTTGAAAAGGTCTGCCTGCCCTATGGCTGCCAGAAGGTGGTGCTGACCAGCGGCGAGAACGGCTACGGCATCCCGGAGCTGCAGGCGGTGTTGAACGAGGCCGTGGCAGCTGAGTTCACCGATGACGAAGAAGCGGAGTAAACCATGGCCTACAATGAATTTGCCTATTCTATGATGAATTCAACGGCGAAGCTGACTACGATGCCCTTTATGAGCAGATCCGGCAGGAGCTGAATGCCCACGATATCCGGGATGGCATTCTGGCCGATCTGGGCTGTGGAACAGGGGAGCTGACCCTGATGCTGACCCAGGCGGGCTATGATATGATCGGCATCGATCAGTCCGAGGAGATGCTCTGTGTTGTGCGGGATAAGGCGGAACAGCTGGGCCTTTCCGGCAAGCTGCTGCTTTTGCAGCAGGATCTGCTCAAGCTTGACCTCTACGGCACCATCCGGGGTGCGGTGTCTACGTTCGATACCTTTAACCACATCCCTGACCTGGATACCGCCATTGCCAACGCGGCTTTTTTCATGGAAGAGGGCGGAGTGTTCCTCTTTGATATGAACACTCCCTACAAGCATCAGAAGGTGCTGGGGGAGAATGTATTTACCTTTGAAGAAGAGGATGCTGCCTGCGTCTGGCGCAACCACTATCACCCTGCGGACCGCCGGGTGGAGATCACGGTGGACATCGACTACCGCGAGACCGGCGAACACTTCCATGAACAGTTCTATGAATATACCTACGACCTGGATACCATCCGAGCTGCGTTGGAAAAGCACGGCTTTGTGCTGGAAAAGGTCTGCGACGGTGAGAGCTTCGGCCCCTTAACCGAAGAGAGCGAGCGCTATTTCTTCTGTGCCGTCAAGCAGTATACCCAATTGGAGGAAAAAGAAAATGTCTAATCTGATCCGCGGTATTTCTGAAAACGGCGGTGTTGTGTTCTGCGGTGTGGACTCCACTGAGCTCGTCCGCACGGCCGAGCAACTGCATCACACCAGTGCGACCTGCAGCGCAGCCCTGGGCCGCCTGCTCACCGGTGCGTCCTGATGGGCTCCATGCTCAAGGACGATGGCGATTCCATTACGCTGCGTGTGGCGGGCGGCGGCCCCACCGGAACGGTTGTTGCCTGTACCGATGGTACCGGCAATGTCAAGGGCTGCATTGACCACCCGCTGGTAGAGCTGCCTCTGAAAGCAAACGGCCATTTGGATGTGGGCGGTGCTGTGGGCAAAAACGGCGTGCTGACTGTCATCCGTGACAACCGCCTGCAGAAAGAACCCACTGTGGGCCAGGTGCCGCTGGTCTCCGGCGAGATCGCCGAGGATCTGACCAGTTACTATGCTTACAGTGAGCAGGTGCCCACCGTCTGCGCTCTGGGGGTGCTGGTGGATACTGACCTGACCATTGCCTGCGCAGGCGGCTTCCTGCTGCAGCTGCTGCCCGGTGCCACCGATGCCGAGATCACCCAGCTGGAGCAGAACATCGCCGCAATGCCTTCCGTCACTGAACTGCTTCGGGAAGGCAAGACCCCCGAGGATATGATGAACCTTGCTCTGGCAGGCTTCAACCCCAATGTACTGGATGAGCGCGAGGTGCAGTATAAGTGTGACTGCAGTGAGGAGCGTACCGAAGAGATGCTGCTGAGCCTGGGCCGCAAGGAGCTGGAAAAGCTCCGGGATGAGGACCCTGACTGCGAGGTCGTCTGTCATTTCTGCCACACCAAGTACCACTTTGACTTGAATAAGTTGGTAGAAAAGGCCGCCTACAAAAAGGAAAAGGCCGAAACGCAGGAACCGGAAGCCTGAGATGGAAAGTTATTACACGCCTTGCAAAGAATTTGATGCCTGCAATGAACTGATTGAGCGCTACTGGAAAACGGGTCAGTATGAACAATGTTTTCGAGGGCATTTACAACTTGCAGAGAAGGGGTATCCGCTGGCAGAATGCCAAGTAGGATATTTTTACTTGGAAGGCATCGGTGTCCAGAAAAATTTAGAAAAAGCTTTTTATTGGACGGAACGCGCCGCACAACATGGCGACCGTGATGCACAGTTCAATCTTGGCTGGTTCTATGAAAATGGAATTGTTGTGCCGAAGGATTTGAAATGGGCAGAACGGTGGTATGTTCGGGCGGCAAGTCAACGACAAAAGGAAGCACTTGAAAAAATTAAAAAGATTAAATAAGCAAAACAGCCCGGAGCGAAAAACTCCGGGCCGTTTTCAGGTGCAGATATCAGCAATGATGGTGTAGACTACCCGGTAATGCAGCGTATCGTTCTCGGTTGTAACATCTACTTTCTGCGCCACAAATTCTGCGTCCGGGTAATCATTTTGTAAGGTCTGCAGGCCATGCAGACGGGCCAGTGCGCTGGCTTTATCCTCTGAGGAATGAATTTCATTTTCTGCCTGTTCGTAATAGGTGGTTTCCTCGACGGAAAGCGGGAGCGTCAGCCCCAGAAGCTCCGGCTGAAGATGCCGTGTGACCGCCGTGGAATCGTCCGCAGGGGAGAAAAGGGAAGGCAATGGGAACACCCGCCCAGCAAGGAAAAGCCTTCGCTGAACGACAGTGTTCCCGGTCAGCTGGTATGTGGCAGCCGTCAGTGGAAGCTCTTCCGCAAACTCCCACTCGAACTGCGCCCGGACGCTTCCAGCAGCAGGCTGAAAGATCAGCGTACCGTCCCGTTCAGCCCGGGCAGTGCCGATGAGTCCCTGGCCTTTTTCCACTGCCTGCCCGGGAACCACCAGCATCGTCCCGCTGACAAGGTTTGTGCTGACCACCGTGCCCGCAGTCTTTGCCCGCAGGCCATGGAGCGTTCCGGCGGCGATGTCAGGCACCGGTTTGGCTTCTGCCGCTTCCAGTTCCAACCGCCCATCCAGAAAATTCAGGCTGACCCACGAGAATTCACCGCTCTGGAGCAGAGCATATTCCCCGGCGGCAAGTTTTTCCTGCGTGACGATACTGCCCGGCATCAAGGAAACGGTTTCCCGCAGAACGGAAGCGGCCCGCGCCTGTTGGCCGGTCGTCAGGCCGGAAGCATCCACAGCCCAGACAAGGCCCTGTGACCAAAGCAAAAGCGGCACAAACAGCAAAAGCCCGGCCCACAGCCCCCGCCGCCGGAGGTAGGGCCGCAGGAGAAAAAACAGTCCTGTCTTTTTGCGGATGCGCAGATGCACCCGCCGCTTGCGGGCAAGTTTTGCCAGCCGGAGGTAACGCCATGCCGCGCACCGGGCCGTAAAGCCGCCGGGAGCAGGGAAGATGTCGGTGAGGTGCAGGCCTGTCCGTGCAGCTTCGGAGAGCAGGCCATCGGTATCACCGTTCCGGGCAGAAAATGCTGCCCCGGCCCAAAGCTGTAAGATGCTGCATCCCTCCTTAACTGCTGGAAAAATCTGTGCGTAAAAACCGCCCCCGCAGGGTAATTCGGTGAGCGGCCAGCGTTTCGATTCTAAGCCCGTCCCCATACACGGTGAACAGTCCGCCCGCAAATTCCAGGCAGAGCCTGCCCTCTTCATAGGTGCGCACCCTGCGGAAGTGCTCGATCTCCATCACACCGCCGCTCAGATAGACAGAGGCTGGCCGTAAAAGCCCCGGGGAGGCTGGCGCAGCATCCGGCCAAACCAGCCGCGCAGGGAGAGCCGCCCGGTTTTCTGCTGTTTCACACCCGCTCCCTCCCCGCCGGGCAAAACTGCGCCCCGTATCACATATATATGGAACCGGAGGGCGTGTGTATGAATCAGCTTTTCAGATGGGATCAGACGGGTTTGTTTTTGCTGGCACTGGCGGCAGGCATTCTGCCGTTTGCAGTGCCGGAGGTTTGTGCCGCTGCTCTGCGGGAAGGGTTGACCCTCTGCAGCGGGCCGCTGCTGCTCTCGCTGTTCCCGTTTCTCGTGGTATCGCGCCTGCTCGTCCAATGCCCGGAAAGCGACCTGCTGGCCATGCCGTTCCGTCTGGCGGCGTGGGGCATCGGCATCCGCACACCCTGTGCGGCACGGGTGCTCTGCATCGGGTTCCTGGGTGGTTTTGCACCAGCGGCCAGTGCAGCGGCGCAGGCAGTCAGGACCGGTCAGCTTACGGCGGAGGAAGCGGATGCTCTGCTGCCTGCCTGTATCTGTTCCGGGCCATCCTTTGTGGTTCTGACGGTGGGGCAGAGCCTGCTGGGCAGTGCAGAGCTTGGCGTGCTGCTGTTTGCGTCACAGATCACCGCAAACTATCTGACTGCCGCCCTGCTGAACCGGTTTGCAGGAGTGCGTTCGGTCAAACCGGGATCTGCAGCGCCAGCATCCCCTGCACCGCCGCGGCTGGATGAGATCCTGGCCGATGCTGCCATAACGTATTGCAAGCTCTGCGGGTTTATCCTCTTTTTCCGGTTGCTGGCCGCCGGAGCAGGGGCTCTTTTGCCTACCGGTGCGGGCACACTCTGTGCCATTCTGCTGGAGGTCTGCTCCGGCTGTGACCTGGCTTCCCGTACCGGACAGTGGGGGAGCCTGCTCTGCTGTGCGGCACTGAGTGTGCAGGGGCTTTCCGTGTTGCTGCAGGTGCGCACCATCTGCCCGCCGGAAATGACCCTGCGCCCGCTTTATCGGGCCAGGATGCTCCATCTGCCGCTTTCATTGGCCCTGTTCTATCTGCTGCTGCCGGGCGGGGAGGCGGATGTGTTCAGCACCCTGCCTGCCCGGGTCCTTTTGATGCGGCGGGTGCCGCCGGATTGTGCCCTGCTCGTTTTTGCAGTGTGCTGTATGGCAGCCTGCACTTTGCGCAGTGGAATCCGTCAAGTTGAACAGAAACAGATGGCAAGAAATGCAGGTGGGTGTTGTATAAATTCCAAAACTTTGCTATAATAAGACGTAAGCATTCAATGACAGGGAAGCTTCCCTGAACAGATGGAAATAAAATAAATGAGCACACGCTTATTTTAGATGGAGGACCATAGAATGGATTTACAGAATATGGATCTTAAGGGCGGGAGCCTGCAAATTTCCACCGAGGTCATCGGCAAGATCGCACGCTGTGCTGCACTGGAAGTGGACGGTGTGTCCGAGGTCTCCTGCGGCAAGCAGAACAAAAAGGTCAAAGAGCTGCTGGCTGCTGCCAGCATCCAGCCCCCTGTTACCGTGGAGATGCGGGACGGCACCGCTGAACTGACCCTGAATCTGGTGGTCAAGTTTGGTGCAAAAATCCCTGCTGTGGCCGAAAAGGTACAGGAGAATGTCAAGTCTGCTGTTCAGAACATGACCAATGTCACGGTAAGCCGTGTGAACCTTGTCATTGCCGGCCTTGCGGCTGAGGAACAGGAATAAAAAGTAGAAGAGGAAGATTATGGAAAATATTTTGCCCCGTCGTGAAGCCCGTGAGAATGCGTTCCTGCTGGCTTTTTCCCAGACCTTTGGTGATGTGCCCCTGCAGGAAGCACTGGATACGAACAACGAGTGTGGGGAAGAGCGTCCTGTGGATGTGTTCGGCCAGCGCCTGCTGAGTGCTATTACAGCCATTCTGCAGAGGTGGAGACCTCATCCGTGACCATCTGCGCAACTGGACCATGGAGCGCCTGCCCCGTGTCAGCCTGACTGTCCTGCGTCTGGCTCTGGCGGAGATGCTGTATGGCGACGAGCGCAAGCCCGGCGTTGTCATCAATGAGGCTGTGGAGCTGACCAAGAAATACGGCGCAGATGAGGACTATCAGTTCGTGAATGGTCTGCTGGGTGCTGTTGCCCGTGAGCAGGGTCTGGATACGGAGCCGGTGGAGTCGGAAGAACAGTGAGCCACTATACGCTGGGCATCGACACAAGCAACTATGCAACCTCTCTGGCGGTTTTTCACACAGCCGGAGAGGTTGTTTGCGCAAAGAAACGTTTTCTGCCGGTCAAGGAGGGCCAACTGGGCCTGCGGCAGAGTGATGCACTCTTCCACCATACCGCGGCTCTGCCCGAGATGTTGGAGGAGCTTGGCCGGGAGTTTGATCTGACCCAAATCTCGGCAGTGGGCGTTTCCCAGAAGCCGCGCCCCGTGGAGGGAAGCTACATGCCCTGCTTCCTGGCGGGTGTCAGCGCGGCCACAGCCTTTGCGCAGGCCCGGGGCATCCCGCTCATCCATACCACCCATCAGCAGGGGCACGCGGCGGCAGCGCTGTTTGCAGCAAAAGGGGAAGAGCTCTTCCGCCAGAAAGTGCTGCTCTTCCACATCTCAGGCGGTACAACGGATCTTTTGCTCTGCAATGAGGTAAAGGAGATCACCACACTGGGCACCAGCACCGACCTATACGCCGGGCAGGCAGTGGATCGTGTGGGGGTCAAGCTGGGGTTTGGCTTCCCGGCAGGTGTGGAAGTTTCCCGTCTGGCTGCCTTGTGTGAGGAACCCATTAAGCCAGATCCAGCGTGAAGGGGATGCAGTGCAGTCTTTCGGGGCTGGAGAATCAGTGCAATGCCCTGCTGAATGAGGGCAAAACCCCGGAGTATGTCTGCAAATACTGCCTGCTCTGTGTGGCAGACACCGTGGTCAAGATGACAAAAGCCGCCCAGAAGGAATACCCCGGCCTGCCGGTGGTCTGTGCGGGCGGTGTGATGAGCAGTGATATCATCCGCGCTGGGTGCAGCAGCGCCTTCCGCAGGTGTATTTCGTGCCCGGGCAGTATTCCAGTGACAACGCCATCGGCGTGTCCATTCTTGCCGCACAGGGGGCTGGATTATGGCTGAAGTGATCTCAGTCTCGGCCCTGAACCGGTACGTCAAAAATCTGCTGGACGTGAATGATGTTTTGTTCGATCTGGCCCTGCGGGGCGAAATTGCCAACTTTGTGCAGACGCCCGGAGCGGGCACTGCTACTTTTCCCTGCGGGACGAAGCCGCCAGCGTCAGGGCTGTGATGTTCCGCTCCGATGCGCGGCGGCTGGGTTTCCAGCCCGAAGAGGGTATGAAGGTGGTGGTGCGCTGCCGTGTGACCCTCTACGAGCGGGACGGTGCGTTTCAGGTCTATGTCAACGACATGTTTCCGGACGCATCGGCTCGACACAGTTGGCCTTTGAACAGCTGAAGGCAAAACTGGACAAAGAAGGACTGTTTGCACCGGAGCATAAAAAGCCGCTGCCCCGGTTCCCGCAGTGTATCGGCCTTGTTACCAGCAAGACTGGTGCTGCACTGCAGGATATCCGCAATGTCATCGGTCGGCGCTGGCCCGCAGTGCGTCTGCTGCTGGCTCCTGTGAATGTGCAGGGCTTTGAAGCGGCAGAGGAGATCGCCGATGCCATTACCCGGCTGGACAAAAGCGGGCGGGTGGACGAGATCATTGTAGCGCGCGGCGGCGGAAGCGGGAGGACCTGTGGGTATTCAACGCCGAGATCATTGCCCGGGCGGCCTACCGCTGCAAAACGCCCTCATCAGCGCCATTGGTCACGAGATCGATTTTACGATCCTGGATTTTGTGGCAGATCAGCGCGCGCCCACGCCCTCAGCGGCGGCAGAGCTTGCCGTGCCCAACCGTGCCGAACAAGGACGGAAATTATGCACTTTGGAAGAAAATATTCACAATTGTATCCAATTTAAGCTGAGTTTATGTTATAATAGGCTGGAACAGACCGAACAGCTGCTTTCCCGTGCTGGTGTACAGGCAGCGCTGGAGGAGCGTGCTGCCCGCCTGGATACTCTGGCCGGGCAGCTGCAAACTGCCGCCAGAGGTAAGCTACAGGCCGGAGAGCTGCGTCTGAAGCATATGGCAGCACTTGCCGCATCCCTGAACCCCTACGGTGTGCTGGCCCGCGGCTATGCCATGGTGCAGGACAATAGGGGAAGGATCTGCACGCCGGATGCACTCCGGCCCGGGCAGACCTGTAAACTCCGGGGCACGGAACACCGCGTGACCTGCACGGTCAATACAGTGGAGGAACTGGATGAGAGCACCCAAAAGCTTTGAGGATGGAATGACCCGGCTGGAAGCCATCCTTGAACAGATGCAACAGCCGGAAACAACGCTGGCGGAATCGGTCAAACTCTATGCCGAAGCCGCATCCCTGATGGATTATTGTAACGGTACGCTGGAAAAGGCCACGCTGCAGCTGGATGAGATCGACGCGCAGCGGGCCCCCCGGCCGGATGCCGCACATTAAGGAGGAAGTTTCATGGATTACGCGAAGCAGTATCAAGAGTATCTTGCCCGGGCAAATCAGGCACTGGAAAAGGCCTGCGAGACTTTTTTGCCCGAGGAATCTGAGGTCTGCCGGGCTGCACGTTACAGCCTGCTGGGCGGCGGCAAACGCATTCGCGCAGTGCTGGTTCTGGCCGTGTGCGATATGCTCAACGGCAGCGCTGAAGCAGCCGAGCAGTTTGCGGCGGCGGTCGAGATGCTGCACTGCTATTCTCTGATCCATGATGACCTGCCCTGCATGGACAACGATGACCTGCGCCGGGGCAAGCCCAGCTGCCACAAGGCCTTTGGTGAATCCACTGCTATGCTGGCCGGCGATGTACTATTGACCGAGGCGTTCAACGTGGTCGCAAATGCACCGGCTTCGCCCATTGTCAGTGTGCGGGCCGCAAGGGCCTTGGGCGCTGGTGCGGGCAGCCATGGCATGGTTTACGGCAGGAGCTTGACCTGAAATATGAGGCACTGGCTGCCACCGAGGAGCAGCTGCGGCTGATCCACCGGAACAAGACCGGTGCGCTCATCAATGCTGCTGTTCAGATGGGTGCTGCCGCTGCTCAGGCCAATGAGACCCAGTGCAAGGAGCTGGAGGACTATGCCTTCGGCATTGGTCTGGTGTTCCAGATCGTGGACGATGTGCTGGATGTGACCAGCACGCCGAACAGCTGGGCAAACCCATTGGCAGCGACAGTGAGAACGGCAAGACCACCTTTGTGACCTTGTATGGGGCCGAGGGTGCCATGGAGCTGGCAAAAAAACTGAACAACGAGACCTGCGCCTCTCTGCACGCGGAATTTGGCGAAAAGGCCGCTTTCCTGGAGCAGCTGGCAAAAGAGCTGCTGGTGCGCCGCAGCTGATCCGAAAAAATAAGAAGGTGGAACTACCATGCAATTTATCCATAGCGTCCTGACGTTCAATGAGATCCTTACAGTATCCCTGTTGTCCTGGTTTGTGGCGCAGGTGCTCAAGACCATCATCAACTTTGTCCTGCTGGGCAGGTTCCAACTGGAGCGGATGTGGGGCGATGGCGGTATGCCCAGTGCCCACAGCGCACGGTAACGGCCATGGTCATTGCTACGGCACGCAGCGAGGGCATCCATTCGGCTATCTTTGCGGTGGCCGCAGTTGTTGCCATCATCACCATGCACGATGCTATGGGTGTGCGCCGCGAGACCGGCGAGCAGGCCAAGGTGCTGAACAAGATGCTGGAGCAGTGGATCGAAGTGACCGAGAAAAACAATCCCTTCCTGCAGAATATGCACCTGAAAGAGATGGTTGGTCACACTCCGCTGCAGGTTATGGCCGGTTTTGCACTGGGTATACTGGTCGGCTTCCTCTATCCTATGGGCCTCTGAGCGCCCCATTTCAAAACGTGAGAAGGACGTGAATTTATGAATTCGCCTTTGCTGGAAAAAATCTCTCAGCCCAGCGATCTGAAAAAGCTGTCCAGTCAGCAGACCGTGCAGCTTTGCGCAGAAATCCGTGAATTTCTTCTGGATAACGTATCAAAGACCGGCGGCCATCTGGCATCCAATCTGGGTGCTGTGGAGCTGACGGTGGCTCTGCACCGGGTGCTGACCACCCCCACGGATGAGATCGTGTTTGATGTAGCCATCAGTGCTATACCCACAAGCTGCTGACCGGCCGCCGCGAGGCTTTGCCAAGCTGCGGCAGCTGGATGGCATTTCCGGTTTCCCGAACCCAAACGAAAGTGAGCATGATGCTTTTATTGCCGGTCACGGCAACACCGCGCTCTCGCTGGCTGTGGGCATTGCCTGGGCCAAAAAGCTGCGGGGCGAGCCGGGACAGGTGGTTGCCCTCATTGGTGATGGTGCCTTTACCGGCGGTATGGTCTACGAGGGAATGAACAATATCGGCGGGCTGGATAATCTGCTGGTCATCCTGAACGACAACAAGATGTCCATTTCCAAGAATGTGGGCGCGTTGTCCCGCTACCTGAGCCATCTGCGCACCACCAGCCGCTATTACGATGCCAAGGAAAATGTGCGTTCCTTTCTGGATGGCGTGCCTGTCATCGGCCCACCGCTGAAATCTGCGATCCAGAACAGCAAGGCCATGGTGCGCAGGGCAATGTATCATTCGACCATGTTTGAGGATATGGGCTTCCACTATTATGGTCCTTTTGATGGTAACAATGAACCGGAGCTTGAAGGGATCTTGCGCGATATCCACAGGCAGCCCGGCCCCCATTTCCTGCATGTCGTGACCAAGAAAGGCAAGGGCTATGCCCCGGCTGAGAGCAACCCCGGTAACTTCCACGGTGTTTCGACCTTTGATCTGGTCAACAGCATCCCGGACCCTGAGGTGGCTCCCAAGGAGTCTTTCTCGACGGTGTTCGGCAATGTCCTGAACAAGGAGGGCGCAGAAAACCAGAAGATCTGTGCCATCACGGCCGCCATGAAGTATGGTACGGGTCTGCAGTTCTTTGCACACACCCACCCCAAGCGTTTCTTTGATGTGGGCATGGCAGAGCAGCATGCTGTGACCTTTGCAGCGGGCCTCGCCAGCCAGGGAATGCTTCCGGTGGTCTGTATCTACTCCACCTTCCTGCAGCGTTCCTATGATCAGATCATCCATGATGTGAACCTGCTGAAGGAGAATGTTGTCCTTGCCATCGACCGTGCCGGTTTTGTTCCGGCAGACGGCGAGACCCATCAGGGAATCTTTGACCGGCCTTCCTCAGTCAGGTGGGGATCCCTGTCTATTCGCCCTCCAACTATGCCGAACTGCGGCACTGGCTGCCCATCCTGCTCAGTGATGAGATGCAGGGCCCCCGGGCAATCCGGTATCCCCGCGGTGGTGAGAGCGCAGCACTGGCGCAGTTTGGCTGTTCCGGCAGAGAGTATGACCGGCTCTATACCGCCCCTGATGCCAAGGCTGTAATGGTCAGTTACGCCGACGAAGTCGAGGATGTGCTGACTGCGGCGAAGCTTCTGGGCAAAGAAAACGTTCCCTGTGATGTTTATAAGATTGTAAAGATATATCCCTTTACACCTGAACTTATTTCTGAAATTTCAAGATATGACGTTGTTTTGTTCGCAGAGGAATGCGTAGCTGCGGCGGCATCGGTGAGCATTTGGAAACGGCTCTGCGGAAAGCAGGCTGGCAGGGTGCTTATATTCACCGTGGTGTGGAGGATGTGCGTCTGCCCCATGCGACGGTTCCGCAGATCAAGCAGAGCACCGGCCTGGATGCAGAACATCTGGCACAGACCATCCGTACATGGAAAGGAGCAGAATCTTGAAGATTCGTTTGGATCAATATCTGGTTCAGCATGGCCTGATCCAGAGCCGTGAGCGCGCCAAGGCGATGATCATGTCCGGCGTGGTCTTTGTCAACGAACAGAAGGTGGACAAGGCCGGTGAGATGATCAAAGAGGATGCCAAGGTGGAGGTGCGCGGCCATGATATCGGTTATGTCAGCCGCGGCGGCCTGAAACTGGAAAAGGCGATGCAGTGTTTTCCACTGACCCCCAAGGGGAAAGTCTGCATGGACATTGGCGCATCCACCGGCGGCTTTACCGACTGTATGCTGCAAAATGGGGCAGTCAAGGTCTACGCAGTGGATGTGGGCTACGGTCAGCTGGCATGGAGCCTGCGCACCGATGAGCGGGTGGTCAATATGGAGCGCACAAACATCCGCAACGTGACCCTTGACCAGCTGGCAGAGCCAATCGAGTTTTTCAGCGTAGATGTCTCCTTTATCTCGCTGCATCATATCTTCCCGGTGGCGCAGGCCATCACGACCCCGGACGCTATGGGTGTTTGCCTGGTCAAGCCCCAGTTTGAGGCTGGCCGCGAAAAGGTGGGCAAAAACGGCGTTGTCCGTGACCCTGCCACCCACCGCGAGGTGCTGCACAATGCCATGGGCTATGCTGCTGCCAACGGCTTCAAGGTCTGCGGACTGGATTTCAGCCCCGTCAAGGGCCCTGAGGGAAACATTGAATATCTGATGTTTGTTCAGAAGAGTGATGAACCGGTGCACTGGATGATTCGGTTGCTGAACAGGTGGTGGCATCCAGCCATTCTACGCTGGACCGCTGAACCATAATCCATAAAATCAGGGAGGGCGCGGACGATGACCGTCTACATTTCCCCAAACCCCGGCAAGGCTATGGCCTACGGCATTTCCCAGCGTGCGGCGCAGATCCTGCTGACCCATGGGGCACAGGTGCTGATGCAGGACGGCCTGCAGGCCGAGTGCATGACCATGGGCGTGGTGTATCTGTCCCAGAAGGAATGCTTGGAGCGGACGGATGTCATCCTGACCATCGGAGGAGATGGCACCATCCTGCACGAGGCGAATCTCTCACTGGAATACCGAAAGCCCATTCTCGGCATCAATCTGGGCCGGTGCGGCTTTCTGGCTACCTGTGAGGTCGATGAAATGGAAGCCAAGCTCTCCGCCGTAGCCCGGGGTGAATATTTTCTGGATAATCGGATGCTGCTCTATGTCCGTGTGCTGGGGGATGACAGCTGGGAGGGCCATGCCCTGAATGATGTGGTTATGACCAAGGGCCGCCTGCAGCAGGCGGTGGATTTCAGCATCTATTGTGACGATATCCTGGTGGAGCATTACCGGGGCGATGGTGTCATTGTGGCAACGCCACCGGCTCCACCGCTTATTCTCTGGCGGCAGGCGGGCCGATCCTTGATTCTCAGACCAAGGGCATCGTTGTCACACCCATCTGCCCCCACAGCCTTGCCAGCCCGGCCATGGTTTTTGCGCAGGAGCGCAAGATCAACCTCTGTGTGGGCCAGGTGGCAGATGAAGAAGTTTTTATCAGCTGTGATGGGGATGCGGGCTATTCCGTAAAAGCCGGAGCCACCGCGGAGGTGCGGCTGTCTGACCAGGTCGTGCAGCTCATCACCTTCAGCAAAGCCGACCAGTTCCAGGCCATTGACCAGAAACTGCGCGGCAGACGATGACACAAACACAACGAAGGGAGAAGATCACATGGGACGCACCAGCCGAGGGGATAACAAGAGCAAGCAGAAGCGGCAGCAGACCATCCTGCGTCTGATCCAGGAGAATCCCATCAGCCGGCAGGAGACTCTGTTGGAGTACCTGAGCAAGGAAGGTTTTGATGCCACACAGGCTACCATCTCCCGCGATATCCGGGAGATGAACCTTGTCAAGGCGGCTACTCCCACCGGATACCGCTATGTTTCCGGCCACAGCGAGGTACTGAACCCCAAGATGCAGGCCCGGTTTGAGACCATCTTCCATGAATCTGTCCTGGGGGTGGACTTTGCGGGACATGTAGTGCTGGTAAAGTGCTACTCTGGCATGGCCAATGCGGCCTGCGAGGTATTTGATGCACTCAAGTGGAAAAATGTGGTCGGCACCCTTTCCGGTGATGATACCTTTCTGATCGTGGCCCGCTCAGAGCGGGATGCAAAGACCATTTGCACCGAGCTTGGGCATTACATCGGGCAGAAATAAAGGCGGGAGAGAACGAACATGTTGAGCAGTCTGCAAATTGAAAATGTTGCAGTCATCCAGAAGGCCAACGTGCATTTTGAGAAGGGCCTGAATGTCCTTACCGGCGAGACCGGTGCGGGCAAATCTATCCTGATCGACTCCATCAATGCCATTCTGGGCAACCGCACCTCCAAGGATCTGGTGCGCACGGGGGCTGCAAAAGCAGTCATCCGGGCGGCATTTGATGATGTTCCGCCTGCAGTGCTGGACAGCTGGAAAAGGCGGGGTATGAGCGCTCAGAAGCGCTGACCCTGAGCCGTGAGATCACTGCCGAGGGCAAGAGCACCTGCCGCATCAACGGAATGCCTGCCACAGCAGCCATTCTGCGGGAACTGTGCGGTGGCTCATCAACATCAACGGCCAGCACGATTCCGTAGGCCTGTTGAACCCGGCCCGCCATGAGGGTATCCTGGATGCCTACGCCCAGAACGGGGCGGTATATCAGGAGTATTATGCTGTTTACCGGGAGCTTATCAAGGTCAAAAAGGAGCTGGATGCCATCATCACCGATGAGGGTGAAAAACAGCGAAAGATCGATCTGCTGAGTTATCAGGTACAGGAGATCGAGGATGCCAGCCTGACCGCAGGCGAAGAGGAGACGCTGGCGGCCCGCCGTAAGGTGCTGGCGAATGCCTCCACCATCCGGGAGCGCATCTCCCAGAGCTATGCGCTGCTTTCGGGCGGAGATGATGCCCCGGGTGCCGTTGATCTGCTGGGGGAAGCTTCCAATGCGATCGATGGTGCCGCCCAACTGGACAGCGGCCTTTCTGCTGCTGCAGGACAGCTGCTGGATCTTTATTACACCGCAAAAGACCTTTCTGCTGACCTGATCGGGCGGCTGGAGGGCTACGAGACGAATGATGCAGAGCTGGATGAAATCGAACAGCGGATGGATCTGATCTACAAGCTCAAGCGGAAATACGGTGATACTGTGGAAGATATCATCGCCTTTGGACAGCAGGCAAGGGAAGAGCTGGACCGCATCCAGTTCTCACAGGAGCGGACAGAGCACCTGCAGGCTGAAAAGCATCGGCTCTATGTACTGGCCCGGGATAAGGCCGAGGTACTGACCCAGACCCGCCTGAAGGCCTTTGAGGAGCTGAACAGGCGCATCTCCGGCACACTGGATTTTTTGAACATGCCCGGTGTCCGCATGACCCTGCGCCATACCCGCGGCCCCCTGGCCAGCCATGGCCAGGACAGCGTGGAGTTTTATATTTCCACAAACCCCGGTGAGGATCCCAAGCCGCTGGCAAAAATTGCTTCCGGCGGTGAACTGAGCCGTATCACGCTGGCAATCAAAAATGCCATGGCCGATAAGGACGCAGTGCCTACGGTCATCTACGATGAGATCGACAGCGGCGTGTCCGGCAAGGCGGCCAGCCGCATCGGTGAGGTGCTCAAACAGAGCGCAAAAGATCACCAGATCCTCTGCATCACCCACACAGCGCAGATCGCTGCACTGGCCGACTGCCATCTGCTTATCCAGAAGAATATCACGAATGAACGCACCTATACCGAGATCCACCGCTGGATACCGAGGGCAGAGTGGACGCGCTGGCGCATATTATTTCCGGTGACCATGTCACGGAACTTTCCCGTGCCAATGCCAGAGAGATGCTGGGGCTGGCCGAGCATGAAACCGGTGATTGACAACCCTGCTGATTTGTGCTAAACTGATTTTTGTTGAAAGACGTTGAAGGGAATAAGTACCTTGTCAGTGTCTGCCCAGAGAGACCCCGGTTGGTGCAAGGGGTGTGCAGAACAGCAGGGGAAATACCTCCCGGAGTTGCAGGCTGAATGCTTTGGCTAGTAGCTGTGCCGCGTGCGAGCGTTACAAACGCAGGAGTGTATCCCATCTCTGTGGGGCGCACTCGTGAGGCCGTTCCTGTGAGGGGGCGGCAAACAGAGGTGGTACCGCGATTTTCTCGCCCTCTGCCAAATTCATTTTTGGCAGAGGGCGTTTTCTTTTGTCCTCTGCCCGACAAAACAGGAGGATAATCCCATGACCCTTTACGAAGAACTGCAGGCTCGCGGTCTGGTGGCCCAGATCACCGACAATGAGATCATTGACCTCATCAACAACGGCAAGGCCACCTTCTATATTGGCTTTGACTGCACTGCGGACAGCCTGACTGCAGGCCATTTTATGGCCCTGACCCTGATGAAGCGCTTGCAGATGGCTGGCAACAAGCCCATCGCTCTGATTGGCGGCGGCACCACCATGATCGGCGACCCCTCTGGCCGTACCGACATGCGCAAGATGCTGACCAAGGAGGATATTGCTCACAATGCAGCCTGCTTCAAGAAGCAGATGGAGAAGTTCATCGATTTCTCTGAGGGCAAGGCTCTGATGCTGAACAATGCCGACTGGCTGCTGAACCTGAATTATGTTGAGCTGCTGCGTGATGTGGGTGCCTGCTTCTCCGTCAACAACATGCTCCGCGCCAAGTGCTATGAGCAGCGCATGGAGAAGGGCCTGTCCTTCCTCGAGTTCAACTACATGATCATGCAGAGCTACGACTTCTACTACATGTTCCAGCACTACGGCTGCAACATGCAGTTCGGCGGCGATGACCAGTGGAGCAACATGCTGGGCGGCACTGAGCTGATCCGCCGCAAGCTGGGCAAGGATGCCTACGCGATGACCATTACTTTGCTGACCGATTCTCAGGGCAAGAAAATGGGCAAGACTGCAGGCAATGCGGTCTGGCTCGACCCCAACAAGACCAGTCCCTTTGAGTTCTACCAGTACTGGCGCAATGTCGGCGATGCTGATGTGATGAAGTGCATCCGGATGCTGACCTTCCTCCGCTGGAGCAGATCGATGAGATGAGCACCTGGAAGGACCAGCGCCTGAACGAGGCCAAGGAGATCCTGGCCTACGAGCTGACCAAAATGGTGCACGGCGAGGAAGAGGCTGAGAAGGCCCAGAACGCTGCCCGTGCCCTGTTCAGCGGTGCTGCCGACACTGAGCACATGCCCTCCACTCAGTTGACCGAAGCGGATCTGACCGATGGCTCCATCGGCATCCTGACCCTCATGGTCAAGGCCGGTCTGGCTACTTCCAACGGCGAGGCCCGCCGCCTGGTCGTGCAGGGCGGTGTCCTGGTGGATGGTGAAAAGGTAGCTGCTCCCACTGTCAGCTTTACCGCTGATCAGCTGAAGAACGGTATCGTCATCAAGAAGGGCAAGAAGATCTACCACAAAGTGACCCTGTAATCTTTTAGAACCAGCGTATAATAAAAGCCCGGCGGCATCCAAAAATCGGATGCGCCGGGTTTTTACGTTTGTGTAATGTTTATAGAAAAGGGCAGCTTACAGCTCAAAGGCCTTCTTCAGCACATCGTAAGCGGAGTCCTCGTTCTCACTACGCACCAGCAGAGAAATATCCAGATCGCTGGTGGTGATGAGCAGAACCTCGATGTCAGCCATGGCCAGTGCGTTCAGGGCCCGGGCAGCTACACCGCAGCTGGTGACCATGTCCTCACCGAAGAGGTTCAGCTTGGAGTAACCAACGCTGATCAGCGGGGAAGCTTGGCATCCTTGTCGAGATTGGCGGCAGAGATGGCTTCATCACCAGCGTCAGATCGCTGCAGATGCGGTAAAGCTGAAATCGATGTTGGTACCGTGAGGGGCGCTCTGACTGATCATATCCACCACAACGCCAGTATCGGCAAAGATCTGCAGGTAGCGGGCCAGGCTGTTGCCCTTGAACTCCACATCCTGCACACTGATCATCATCAGGCTGGGATCAATGTTGATTTTGGAAACACCATACATAATGAACACTCCAATCTGCCCCAAAGGGCTGCAAATTCAGGCGAGCGCCAAAAACGCGCTGTTAATATTGTCTTGTAATACGTTCTGAATGTACTCTATCCCAAAGCTGGGGTAGGCGGCCCGGACACCGTGCGCCTGCGCCAGCTCCGACGTGTAATCCCGGAAGAGGTAGGTGCGGACGTTGGATTTACCGGCATCATAGTGGGTCACGGTGGGATGTAATTGCGGGGAAGCGACAGCGCAATGAACGCTGCCATCCGGGTCCGTCGTCTTGTTCAGCTCCAGTGTCAGGATGGCACCGATGAGTTGATCCGGTTTGCTCTGGGTGCTGAGGAAATTTCCCAGGGAATAGGCCACAAAGGTCTGACGGCCATCCACAGAGGTCTTCCACTCGGCATCCTGCACCACATGAGGGTGCGTGCCCAGAATAACATCCGCACCCCAGTCGGAAAGCTGCTGGGCGAGGTCCCGCTGGGTCTGGGTGATTTTGTGACTGTCCTCCACGCCCCAGTGAACTCCCACCACCACAAAATCGGCCAGCTCACGCGCCCTGCGCACCTGCTGTTCCATCACATCCCGCTGGTTGGTGTAGATGACATTGGCCGTCATGGCACTGCTCTGCGGGATGCCATTGGTGTGGTCGGTGTAGGAGAGGTAGGCGATCGTCACACCGTTTACTGTCTGCAGGGGGATGGTACCATAATCGCTCTCTCCGTACCACAGGCCGGTCGTGACCACATCTTCCGGCATCTCGTCCCAGAACCGCAGCGTTGCTGCGATACCTTTGGCACCTTTATCGTAGGTGTGGTTGTTGGAAAGACTGAACACCCGGATGCCTGCCCGGTAAAGAGCCTCTGCGCATTCACCGGGGGTAGAAAAGCAGGGATAGGTGGAAGGCTCCAGTTCCTTGCTGCAGAGTGTTTCCTGGTTGATCCAGTTTACATCCTGCGCGGCATAAAAATCCAGCAGGTGCTCGTAGCAGTAGTCAAAATTATAACGCTGGCCTTCCGCTGCCCGGCGGGCTGCCTGTTTGTAGATGGGAGCATGGATCAGATTGTCCCCGGTGGCCGAAAAACGCAGTGTGGTAGTAACAGGCTGCAGTTCCGGTTCAGGCGGTGGAACGGTTTCAGCAGTCGAAGGCTCGTCCTCAAAGGGGCCAAGCACGATGCCGGGAGTCTGGAAGCGCCAGAAGCCAAAGCAGGCCAATGCCGCACCAGCCACCAGTAACACGCCCATCATCCTCAGAAAAACGGGTTTTCGTTTTCGCCGATTCTGCAGTTCGTGCCGCGAATGTCGTTTCGTGGATGCAGCGTGTCTTGCCTGTTCCATTCCGTCAGCCCTCCTGCCGCTCAAAATGGTGGAAGACGCAGAGACCTTACAGCTCTGCGATCATGTTACCCATATTGTACAGGCCCGGCTCCTTTTTTGCAAGATAGACAGCAGCATTTATTGCGCCATTTGCAAAAACACTGCGGGAATATGCAGTATGCTTGAGGGTGATGACCTCGTCCGGACCGCAGAACAGCACCTCGTGGTCGCCCACGATGCTGCCTCCGCGCACGGAGCTGATGCCGATCTCCTTGGGGTCGCGCTTTTGGCGCACAGAGGAACGGTCGTAAACATAATGATATGCGCCGTTGTTCTCTTCGTTGATGGCATCGGCCAGCATCAGGGCAGTGCCGCTGGGGGCATCCAGCTTGTTGTGGTGGTGCTGCTCCACGATCTCCACATCATAGTCTGCACCCAGAATGGCCGATGCACGCTTGCACAGCTCCGACAGCAGGTTGATGCCGATGGACATGTTGGCGCTCTTGAACACGGGCACAATGCGGGACAGCTGCACCACCTTCAACTGCAGCTCTTCGGAAAGGCCGGTGGTGCAGACCACGATGGGCATCTTGTGTGCTTCGCAATAGGTCAGTGCCTTTTCCACAGCAGCAGGAGCGCTGAAATCAATGATGACATCGCCCTTGCCGTCCAGCTTATCCAGACTGTCGTATACGGGGATGCCGTTCTGCTCACCGTCCTGCTGGTCGATCCCGGCGACCACGCGGCAGTCACTCCGGTTTGCAATCATCTCGCAGAGGCGTGGCCCATCCGGCCGCCAATGCCCTGAATGATAATATCCGTCATTTTTGTTTCCTCGTTTTCTGTTGTAACGGCAAATGCCCGGGAGAAACCATTTCCACCGGGCATTGTGCGTTGTTTCGTTTATTCCTGAATCAGACCTTCGGCCTCCAGTGCCTGCTCGATCTTCTCCTTGTGGGCATCACTGGGCTCGACCAGCGGCAGACGGCAGGAACCGGCCTCCCAGCCCAGCACATTCATGGCGTACTTGACAGGGATGGGATTTACTTCGCAGAAGAGTGCATCCGCCAAGGGCAGGATCTCCAGCTGCAGCTTGCAGGCAGTCTTGGGGTCGCCCTCAAACCATGCCTTGCAGCAGTTGTGCACCAGCTCAGGCTTGACATTGGAGACCACACTGATGACACCCTTGCCGCCCAGAGACAGCAGGGGGACCACCTGATCATCGTTGCCAGAGTAGATGTTCAGCTCGTCGCCGCACAGCTGAGCGATCTTGGCCACCTGAGAGATGTTGCCGGAGGCCTCCTTGATGCCGTTGATAAGCGGATTCCGGCTCAGCTCCAGTGCTGTCTCGGGGGTGATGTTCAGCCGGTACGGGAAGGCACATTATACAGGATAACAGGGATGCCGCCCGCCTCGGCCATAGCGGTAAAGTGAGCCACCAGACCTGCCTGCGAGGTCTTGTTGTAATAGGGGGTCACCAGCAGCAGGGCATCGGCACCGCAGGCAGCAGACTTTGCTGCCAGTGCACAGCCGTGATCGGTATCATTGGAACCAGCACCCGCAATAACAGGCACCCGGTGGTTGACCGTCTCGACCGTAAACTTGATGGCGGCCAGCTGCTCCTCATCGGTCATGGTAGAGCATTCGCCGGTAGTGCCGCAGATCACAATAGCATCGGTGCCCCGTGCGATCTGATCTTCAATGATGCGGCCCAGCTCATCAAAGTTGATGCTGCCATCTTCGTACATGGGGTGATGATCGCCACCGCCGCGCCGGTAAAGACAGGATTCTTCATAGTATAAAACTCCTTTGTACGCTCCGTCAGGAACGTGTTGTTCAGTCAAAATAGCCCTTTGCAGCCAGCAGCTCGGCCAGCAGCACAGCACCGCCGGCAGCGCCGCGCAGGGTGTTGTGGCTCATGCAGGCAAACTTGTAATCAAACAGGGTGTCCTCGCGCAGGCGGCCGATGCACACAGCCATGCCGTTCTCGGTGTTGCGGTCCAGCTTGGGCTGAGGACGATCGGGCTCAGTGAAGTAGTGCAGGAACTGCTTGGGTGCACTGGGCAGGTTCAGCTCCTGTGCAGGGCCGCGGAAGTTAGCCCAGGCCTCGAGCATCTGCTCCTGGGTGGGCTTTTTGTCAAAGCTTACAAACACGGCAGCGGTGTGGCCGTCAGAAACGGGGACACGGAAGCACTGCGCAGTGATCGTGGGCTTCTCGGCGTTGACGATCTGATCGCCCTCGATGTGGCCCCACAGCTTCAGCGGCTCGCGCTCGCTCTTCTCTTCCTCACCGCCGATGTAGGGGATGACGTTATCTATGATCTCGGGCATCCGGTCAAAGGTCTTGCCTGCACCGGAAATGGCTGATAGGTGCAGACCAGAGCCTTGTTGACACCAAACTCCTTCATCAGAGGATGCAGGGCAGGCACATAGCTCTGCAGGCTGCAGTTGGACTTGACCGCGATGAAGCCGCGTTTGGTACCAAGACGCTTGCGCTGGGCAGGGATGATCTCAATGTGGTCCGCGTTGATCTCAGGCACGACCATGGGAACATCCGGGGTAAAGCGGTTTGCGCTGTTGTTGGAGACCACAGGGCACTCGGCCTTTGCGTAAGCCTCTTCCAGTGCCTTGATCTCGGCCTTGGGCATATTGACTGCGCAGAAGATGAATCGACCTGAGAAGCGACCTCTTCCACCTTGGCGGCATCCAGCACGACCATCTTCTTGACGCTCTCGGGCATCGGGGTGGTCATTGCCCAGCGGCTGCCAACGGCATCCTCATAGGTCTTGCCTGCACTGCGGCCGGATGCGGCCAGCGTGGTCAGCTTGAACCAGGGATGATTCTCAAGCAGGGTCACAAAACGCTGCCCCACCATGCCCGTTGCACCAACGATACCAACTTTATACTGTTTTTCCATTTCCAGCACCTTTCCTTTCAATAAAAGCAAATTTACATCGAACACGGCTTGCAAACCAGCCGACCTTGCAATATAATAGATACTGTTTATACAGATTTTATGATAACATTGATACGGCACTCGTGTCAATCATCGGAAAGGCAAATGCAAAGCATGTTAAAAAAAGATTTTTGGTATGATTTACCCAAAGAGCTCATTGCACAGGAGCCTGCAGATCCCAGAGACTCGGCCCGGCTCATGGTTCTGAGCCAGAAGGACGACAGCATCCAGCACCGGATCTTCCGCGATCTGCCGGAATATCTTGAGCCGGGTGACCTGCTGGTGGTCAACAACTCCAAGGTGCTGCCCGCCCGCATCGTGGGTGTCAAACAGCCCACCGGTGCTGTGTGCGAGCTGCTGCTTCTGCGGCAGGTCAAGGGAGATCAGTGGGAGTGCCTGGCAAAGCCCGGCAAGCGGATGCAGCCCGGCACCAAGGTTAGTTTTGGTGACGGCACCCTGACCGCTGTGGTGGACGAAACGCTGGAGGATGGCAACAAGTTTGTTACATTCTATTATGACACCGAGACCCTTTATGAAAAACTGGATGAATTTGGCAAGATGCCGCTGCCGCCCTACATCACCAAGCAGTTGGAAGATCAGAGCCAGTATCAGACGGTCTATGCCAAGGAGCTGGGCAGCGCTGCTGCACCCACGGCAGGCCTGCACTTCACCCCGGAGCTGATGGATACCATCCGTTCCAAGGGTGTCGGCATTGCCGAGGTGACCCTGCATGTGGGTCTGGGAACCTTCCGCCCCGTGCAGGAGGACGAGATCACGGATCACAAGATGCACAGTGAGTGGTATTCCATCAGCGAGGAGACTGCTCAGCGCATCCGGGAAACCAAGGCTGCCGGGCACCGTGTGATCGCCGTTGGCACCACCAGCTGCCGCACGCTGGAAGCCGCCGCCGCAAAATATGGCGAGATCAAGGCCTGCAGCGGCAATACCTCTATTTTTCTCTACCCGGGTGTCAAGTTCAACTGCATCGATGGCCTGATCACCAACTTCCACCTGCCGGAAAGCACCCTCATCATGCTGGTCTCTGCCCTCTACGGCTACGAAAAGACCATGGCTGCCTATAAAGTTGCCGTAGAGGAAAAGTACCGCTTCTTTTCCTTTGGCGATGCGATGCTGATCCTGTGATCCCTCAGCACCCGCTCTCCCAAAAGCCCAAAACACTGCCGGAACCGTTTCGGCAGCTCGGTATCCACCACTTCTGAACCTGCCGCCTGCCCGGCGGCACAAGGCTGTACGGCTGTTTTCCGTACACAGAAAGGAAAAAACTTATGCCTTCTTTGACCACTTTTAAGCTGCTCAAGCAGGAGCACAACGCCCGGCGGGGTGAGTTCAAGACCGTGCACGGTACGGTGCAGACCCCGGCTTTCCAAAATGTTGCCACCGCCGGTGCCATCAAGGGCGGCCTGTCCGCGCAGGATCTGCAGCAGATCGGCACCCAGGTGATGCTCTGCAACACCTACCACCTGCATCTGCGTCCCGGTGATCAGCTGGTAGCCGATATGGGCGGTCTGCACAAATTTACCCGCTGGAACGGGCCCATCCTGACCGACAGCGGCGGATTCCAGGTGTTCAGCCTTTCCAAGCTGCGCAAGATCACGGAGGAAGGCGTGACCTTTGCCTCCCATCTGGACGGCCACCGCATCTTTATGGGCCCTGAGGAGAGTATGCAGATCCAGGCAAACCTGGGCTCCACCATCGCAATGGCCTTTGATGAGTGTGTGGAGAATCCTGCCCAGCACGCGTACTCCAAAGCCAGCTGTGAGCGCACTACCCGCTGGCTCAAGCGCTGTAAGGCTGAGATGGCCCGCCTGAAGCAGGAGGGCAAGGCCACCAACTGACCAGCTGCTGTTCGGCATCAATCAGGGATGCACCTTTGCTGACCTGCGTGTAGAGCACATGAAGCAGATCGCGGAGCTGGAGCTGGACGGCTACGCCATCGGCGGTCTGGCCGTGGGTGAGCCTGCTGAGGTGATGTACGAGATGATCAGCGAGGTGGAGCCTTATATGCCCAAGGATAAGATCCGCTATCTGATGGGTGTCGGTACCCCCGGCAACATGATTGAGGCTGTTTCCCGCGGCGTTGATCTGTTTGACTGCGTCATGCCCAGCCGCAATGCCCGCCATGGACACCTGAACACCTGGGGCGGCATCATCAATATCAAAAACGCAAAGTATGAGCGTGACGAGCGCCCCATTGACCCCACCTGTGGCTGCCCGGCCTGCCGGAACTACTCTCGTGCCTATATCCGCCACCTGTTCAAGGCAGAGGAGCTGCTGGGCATGCGTCTGGCCGTTATGCACAACCTGTGGTTCTACAACCACCTGATGGAGCGCATCCGCGATGAACTGGATGCAGGCACCTTTACCGCATTCCATGACCGTTATGTCAAGCTGCTGGATACAAGAATTTGAGCTTTTTCATGCTTTTCCCTTGCAAGAGGGCGCAGAAGCGGTTATAATGAGTTTATCTGAATTTTGAGAGGAGACTTTGTCCCATGCAATTTCTGACTACTACCACTGAAAGCTATATCAGCCTGTTCTTCACCCTGGCTCTGATGCTGGTCCTGCTCTACTTTATGATCTATCGTCCCCAGAAGAAGCAGGAGAAGAAGGATGCTGCCATGCGTGCAGCTCTGGAGATCGGTGATCAGGTCGTGACCATCGGCGGTATTGTTGGCCGTGTGGTCGCCATCAAGGAGGACACCTTTGTTCTGGAGACCGGTTCCGACCGTGTGAAGATCCGCTTCACCAAGAATGCGATCAGCTCTGTTGAGAAGCTGAACATGGACAATGCTCCTGCCAACGCAAAGAAGTAATCTCTAAAAGCAAGGTCTTTTTTACCCGCCCCTCTGCATACAGTAGTGCAGGGAGGCGGGTTTTTATGTTGGAACAGAAGAAGTTACCCATCCTGGAAGCACTGGCCGCATTCGGCATTGGTGGGATATTAACCGCCGCTGCATGGCCGGGCTGGCCTACCTGATGGCAAACCAGAGCCTTGCGCAGAGCACGGCCTGGCCCATGGTCAGTGCCATTGTCTGTGCCGGGAGCTTTTGCAGCGGCTGGCTCATGGCTTTTTTCTATCACAGCAGAGGTCTTATCTGCGGTGCTATACAGGGCGGGCTGTTTGTTCTGCTTCTGCTGGGGTTCGGCCTTTCGGAGGGCATTGAACCAACGGAAATGCAGCTGACCCGCTTTGCACTGGTATTCGTTTTTGGCTGTCTGGGCGGGGTGTTCAGCATCCTGCGTACAGAACGGCACCGGCATTGATCATTTACAGCAGAAAAATCAGGAGGACAGGGAAGTATGTGGGTCTATCAGGAAACACCGGAAGCCGCAGCGGGAAAGGCACTGCCCGAAGCGATCCTGCCGACAGCACAGGAAGAGCCGTTAAAACAGAAGAACCGTGGAGTTCTTCCTGAGACAGCGCAGGAAGAAAGACGATCCATCCCGGCGGCGTTCTCTGAGAGGTGCGGAAATACACCGGAGAGAGCCGCTGCACGCCGCAGCAAGCCGAGTGAGGGGATTGCCCTTCTGGCGGCGGCGTACCTTCTGGGGACCTTTCTGGCGGGTGTGGCGGCAGCGCGTTGCGTGGCAGGCGATGCCGAAACGCTTTCTTATTACCTGAACTGCTGGCAGAGCCTGTTTTCTGTGCAGGATGCCGCCGGGGCAGTGCGCCTGTTCCGAACGGAATTTCTCACTGTGGCAGGTGCACTGACGGCAGTGCTGTTCCTGGGGCTTTCCGCCCTGGGGCCGCTGCCCATCTTCCTTTTTGCGATGCTGTATGGGACAGGCTCCGGATTGCTTTCGTCCAGGCTGCTTGTGGATTTGAACCCACGGACAGCATTTGTGCTGCTCTGCGTCTGCGGTATCCCTGCATCCCTTGCGGCCGGAACACTGTGCACGTTCGGCGCATCCGCACTGCAGGTAAGCGGAAGGCTCTGTTCAGCCGCCTTCGGGCGTGGAGGACAGGCCCCCAGCACAGGCGCGCTTTTGGGTCAGTTTGCCCGGATGTTGTTTCTGCTTCTGCCGCTTTGCGGTGCGGCAGTGGGGATGCTGTATCTGGCAGGGCAGGCGAAACTTATATGAGCTGAAAAGAGAAATGTCTGGACAAAAAAACTCCCGAAAACCAGCCTCATAAGCTGATTCTCGGGAGTTTTTATTTTGGAGCTACTGGCCGGACTTGAACCGGCGGCCTGTTCATTACGAGTGAACTGCTCTACCAACTGAGCCACAGTAGCAAATGTTTTGCAACGATAGATAGTTTAGCATAAAAGAAAATAACTGTCAAGATTTCTTTTTGAAAAAACGCTTTCAGTGAAATCAAATTGCTTTTTCCAGAGAATATGGTACAATAAAGCCAATCGTCTTGAGGAAGGAGCTGAACACAGCGCAGAATGTACACAAATCATATCAACCCCGTTGCGCAGAAAAATCAGGATGCATTTTGCACTGCACTGTTTCAGCTTTTACTGAAAAAGCCGCTGGAAAAGATCTCCGTCACAGAGCTGTGTCACATGGCAGACCTTGACCGGACAACCTTTTACCGCAGTTTTGAATCCAAGGATGACGTGCTGGATTATTATCTCGACCGGCAGATGACCCTGCTTGCGGGGCAGCTGCCGGCGTACAGTACCCTGGAAAAAACCTGACTGCACTGTTCCGCTGGACGTATGCGGAGCGAAAGAACCTTTGTGTCCTGATGGACTGTCATTTGACCAGTTTTTTCAGCGATGCGTTGAGCGAGAAGATCATTCTTGTTCTGATCTCCAATATCGAATTCGGGGACGCAAGACAATTTGTGCCATGGCCCGTTTCATTGCCGGGTGAAAACCGATACTTCCGCAACTCGTTCATCGGGGCATATATGGGATTTTTCAACAGCTGGCGCTATGGAAACTTTGCAGAACGACCAGAGGATCTGGCCAAATGTATGGCTTCGTTCTATCTTCACTGAGGAGGGTGAGACGGGATGGCGGACTTGCGGAAAGCGGAGTTGTTCCCAGCGGATGCATTTGGCTTGTTCTATCTACATCAACCAGCATTACGCGGGGTCAGGCGGCAGAGCACTTCATTGTTATATTCATCACCGGGTGGCCGTCTGCGATCTCTTTCTTGAGGCGTTCGTAAAGAGCTTTGTTCTCTTCCTCGGTCTCATCCGCAGGCAGATACAGGCGGTTCTCCTCCCAGGGGATATCAGCGGAATTGCGCAGGACAGGGGTCTCAGTCTTCGTCTTGGACATGGGTTTGAACTCCTTTGATTGGTCTGAAAACAACTCAAACCTGCCCATGGGGGACAGGCCTTTTCGATTTTTAAAAGTCTGCCACGGCCCTTAAGAATCAAAGGAGCCGATCTCCAAGACCTAATATATCAGTTTGTTCGATGTTTGTCGTGTGTAAATCCTGTGCCGTTTACATTGTAAATCCTGCTGCTCTGTTTTTGCTGCCAAGAAATCGAAGTCACGGATGGACATTTTGCACAATTTTTCTCCCTTTTTCACCCCACAAGATTGGTTTGATGCACCTTGTTTTATGATATGCAACAAAACGACGAAATCTGTTGCACAACGTGCTAAAAAAACCGAAAAAGATTTGTGCGGCATTTTTTTAACAATTGTGATATATTACTTACAGTAAGGCTTGTATCCTACACAAAAAAGGAGATTTTTATGAAGGATATTTATATTTCCGGCTTTGCCGATGAGATCAGCTCTTCTTTTGATGAGCAGCTCAAGACAGTCCGTGAGCTTGGAATGCAGTACATCAGCCTGCGCAGTGCAGATAAGAAAGGAATCGCCGACTTTACAGTTGAGGAAGTCAAGACCGATCTGCTGCCCCGCCTGCAGGCCGCTGGTGTTGGCGTTTCCAGCTGGGCAGTCCCATTGGCAAGGTCAAGATCGATGATGAAGAGGGCTTTGAAAAGCAGTGTGCTCAGTTGGAAACGCTGTGCGAGATCGCTAAGGTCCTGAATTGCAAGTACATCCGCATGTTCAGCTTCTTTATGCCGGAAGGAAGGATCCTGCGACTATCGTGACGCTGTCATCGAGAAGCTGCGCAAGTTCATTGCCATTGCTGAGAAGCACGACGTGATCCTGATGCACGAAAACGAGAAGGATATCTATGGTGATGTTCTTTCCCGCTGTGTTGACTTGATGCAGACGCTGAACAGCGCACACTTCAAGTCCGCATTCGACTTTGCAAACTTTGTACAGTGCGGCGAGGATACCGCCAAATGCTGGGATGCTCTCCGCCCGTACGTTGTATATATCCACATCAAGGATGCCGTTTCTACCGACAAGGAGAATGTGCTCTGCGGCACCGGCGAGGGAAAGATCCCCGAGTTGCTGCACAAGGCCATTGTGAAGAGGGCTATACCGGCTTCCTGACCCTTGAGCCGCATCTGGTGCTGTTTGACAGCCTGCAGAGCCTTGAGACCACGGATGCAAAGAACATCATCCGTGAGAACAAGTACAAAAACGGTGCTGAAGGTTACGCCGCACAGTATCACGCACTGTGCGATATTCTGGCAAAATTCTAACGTAACAGAAAAAAAGGAGAAGATTCAAATGGAAAAGACTGAAGGAAAGATTCGTTATGGCCTGATCGGTATCGGTGCTCAGGGCGGCAGCTATGCTCGCTTCCTGACCAACGCTCCCGCTCCGTTCCCCGGCATGGTCTGCGCACCGTGCCCGGACAACTGCGCACTGGGCGCTCTGTGTGATATCGACCCCGAGAAGGAGAAGATGTGCAAGGAGCAGTACCCGATGTGCCCTTCTTCAAGGATTGGAAGGATATGATCGCCAGCGGCACTGTTGATGCCATCATCACCACCGTTCCTCACTACCTGCACCACGAGATCTCCATCTACGCTATGGAGCATGGCATGAACGTTCTGTGCGAGAAGCCCGCCGGTGTCCGCAGCAAGGATGTTCAGAAGATGATCGCCTGCGCTAAGGCTCATCCCGAGGTTTCCTTCGGCATCATGTTCAACCAGCGCACCAACAAGCTGTATCAGAAGATCAAGGAAATCGTTGCCAGCGGTGAGCTGGGTGAGATCCGCCGCTCTCAGTGGATGATCAACTCCTGGTGGCGTCCTGACAGCTACTACCAGCAGAGCGCATGGCGTGCTACCTGGGGTGGCGAAGGCGGCGGTGTCCTGGTCAACCAGGCTCCCCATCAGCTCGACCTGTGGCAGTGGATCTGCGGTATCCCCGTGAAGGTCTTCTCCAAGAACATCAACGGCTGCATCGTGACATCGGCGTTGAGAATGACGTGACCATGCTGGTCGAGTTCGCTAACGGCGCTACCGGCACCTTTACCACCTGCACCCACGATGCCATCGGCACCGATCGTCTGGAGATCGACCTGGACGGCGGCAAGATCGTTGTTGACAACAGCAAGACCGCTCATGTCTACCACTACATCGATAAGGAAGGCAACCCCTGCACTGAGGATTACCTGAACGAGCACATGAACATGATGGAAGTTGCCATGCTGACCAGCGGCAACGGTGCAGGCTCCAAGCTGTACACCGAAGAGACCTTTGAGAACAACGATGGCTGGGGCTTCCAGCACACCACTGTTATGCAGAACTTTGCTGCTCACATCCTGACCGGCAGCCCGCTGCTGGCTCCCGGCGAGGACGGCATCAACGGTGTCAACCTGGCAAACAGCAGCCAGCTGTCTGCATGGACCGGCCGCGAGGTCTCCAACCCCTGCGATCCCGAGGAGTATGCTGCTGAGCTGAACAAGCTGATCGAGGCTGAGGGCAAGTTCCCCGTCCGCGAGTAATCAGTATCCCTGAAAAAAGCAATGCCTGTTCCAGGCTTACAAGGAGTTGCGTTTCCATGAAAAGAGCTGCGATCATTGGCTGCGGCACCATCTTTCAGGTTCATCTGCCCATCATTGTGGCAAATCCTGAGATCGAACTGTGTGCCGTGTGCGATAACAATCCCGCTGTGCAGGAAAAGCTGCCTGCTGCAGCAAAGGCTGTGCCGTTCTATACGGACTATGAGGAGCTTCTGGAAAAGGAGCATCCCGATGTGGTACATCTCTGCCTGCCGCATTACCTGCATGTGCCCGTGTCGGAGTATTTTGCTTCCCACGGTGTGAATGTCTTCTGCGAGAAGCCGGTGGGTCTGAACACCGCACAGGCCAAGGAGTTTGTGGAATTTGAGGCTGCGCACCCTGAGGTCAAGATCGGCATCTGCCTGCAGAATCGTCTGAACCGCACCACCGTTGAACTGAAAAAGATCATCGATGGCGGCGAATATGGCAAGGTCATCGGCTGCCGCGGCTTTGTACCCTGGTTCCGCGGCAAGGCTTACTATGACGAACAGCCTGGCGCGGCCAGCTGAAAACTGCTGGCGGCGGCTGCATGATCAACCAGAGTGTCCACACGCTGGATCTGCTGTATTATCTGTGCGGCGACATAGATGCCATCCATGGCTCGGTGAATCAGCTGGCAGATTACGGCATTGAGGTCGAGGACACCGTAGCTGCCCGCCTGCACTTTGCTAATGGTGCAAACGGTGTTTTCTTTGCCACCAACTGTGATTACACCAACGAGAGCGTCCAGATCAAGGTTGCCTGTGAAAAGGCTTCCTTCCTGATCGAGGATGATGCCCTGTTCCGGATCGACGCAGATGGCGTGCGCACCAAGCTGTGTGAGAACGAGAAGCTGCCCGGTGCCAAGTTCTATTTTGGTGCTTCTCATGGCATCCTGATCAACAAGTTCTACCGCGCCATTGAGAACAACACAGACGATTACATCCATGTAAGAGATGCGGAAATGAGTATCCGGCTGATCGATGCCATCCATGCAAGCAGCAAGGCTGGCCATCCCGTTGCTCCGTGACCGCAAAACACAGATAGAAGGAGAAATGAACCATGGCAAACAAAGGTTTGATCGGTGTTCAGATGAGCACCATTGCCCCCGCAAAGATGCCTCACTTTGACGCATACGAGAGCATGGGCAAGCTGGCTGATATCGGCTATCACTGCGTTGAGATCTCTCAGGTCCCCATGACCGCTGAGAACGTTGCAGGCTTCCGCAAGGCTATCGACGAGCTGGGCCTGAATGTCTCTTCCTGCACCGCATCCACCTCTCCCATGCTGCCCGGTATGCCCGGCGAGTTCCTGTGCAATCCCGACGACTATAAGAAGATCGTTGAGGACTGCCGTAAGCTGGACTGCGATATGCTGCGCATCGGCATGCTGCCCATGACCTGCATGGGCAACTACCAGAAGCTGTGGATTTCGCCAAGGAAGCAAATGAGTATGCTCTGAAGCTGAAGGAAGACGGCATTGACCTGTACTACCACAACCATCACGTAGAGTTCGTTCGTTACGACGGCGAGTTCCTGCTGGACATCATCCGCGCAAATGCACCTGCTCTGGGCTTTGAGCTGGACAGCCACTGGATCCACCGCGGCGGCCAGGACCCTGTCAAGTTCATCAAGAAGTATGCCGGCAGCATCCGTCTGGTCCACCTGAAGGATTACCGCATCGGTGAGATGCCCATCCCCGAGGGCGGCGTGGACTTCACCAGCAAGGAAGGCATGATGAAGTTCATGAGCAACTTCACCAACATTGTGCAGTTTGCTGAGGTTGGCGAAGGCACTCTGGATATGTCCGCTATCATCCAGGCTGGCCTGGAGGGCGGCGGCGAGTACTTCCTGGTGGAGCAGGATGACTGCTATGGCCGTGATCCGTTCGATAGCCTGAAGATCAGCCACGACAATCTGGTCAAGATGGGCTTCGGTGACTGGTTCTAATTGAAAAGTTTCTGAGGAGTCGTTTTTTTACGATCCGATAAATGAAATCGATGCTGTTTTGCGGAAATGCAGAGCAGCATCGATTTTTTATGTTTCAGGGTACTGCTTTGTAACACGCTCCAAAATGTTGAAAATATTTTGTGCAAGTTTCACAGTTTTCTATTTGAGCCTTTGGTGGTACAATAGATGTGGAAATTCATAAACCGCTGGAGGAGCTACATGGCCGAAAAAAGTATTGAGTTGGATAGTGTGGAGATCGCCGCTGCCATCTTTGGCAACTGTGACCGCAACATTCGTCTATTGGAAAAGGAGTTCTCTGTCACGCAGTCTGCCGGGGTACGATGCTTCGCCTCTCTGGCGAGGAGGCCAATGTGGCTGCTGCTGTGCGTGCCGTGGAGGGGATGCTGCTCCTGATCGAAAACCACACGCCGCTGGAGGATCAGACGGTGCGCTACTGCCTGAGCCTTGCTCACGATGGAAAGGAGCAGCGTGTCCGGGAGCTGACTGAGGATTTTGTCACGGTCACAGTCAAGGGCCGCCCCATCCGCCCCAAGACACTGGGACAGAAGGAATATCTGAATGCTATCCGCAAGAATGCTGTGACCTTTGGCGTAGGTCCCGCCGGTACCGGCAAGACCTACCTGGCCGTTGCGATGGCGGTCAAAGCGTTCAAGGCCAAGGATGTTTCCCGCATTGTGCTGACCCGCCCCGCCGTGGAAGCAGGCGAGAAGCTGGGTTTTCTGCCCGGTGATCTGCAGCAGAAGGTGGACCCTTACCTGCGTCCTCTCTACGATGGCCTGTTCGATATGCTGGGTGCCGAGACCTATGAGCGCCTGGTGGAAAAGCAGATCATTGAGGTTGCTCCGCTGGCATATATGCGCGGTCGCACGCTGGATGATTCCTTTATCATCCTGGATGAGGCGCAGAACACTACACCGGAGCAGATGAAGATGTTTCTGACCCGTATGGGTGTAGGTTCCAAGGTGGTTGTGACCGGCGATGTGACCCAGATCGATCTGCCGGACCGTACCCGCAGCGGCCTTGTGGATGCGCTGCACATTCTCAAGAACGTGGATGGCATTGCACAGTGCTATTTTACGGAGAAGGATGTTGTCCGCCATCGTCTGGTGCAGGAGATCATCAAGGCCTACGAAGCGGCTGCGCACCCGGCCAAGCGTTGAAACCGACGCGGAAAGCTGCAATTGCAGCATAAAATGAAGGGAGAGAAATGTTATGTCCAATAAAGTTTTGATCACCAATTCACAGAAAGCCGTAAAAGTACCTTCGGGCCTGCGGATCCTGATCCGCCGCGCCTGCAATGCTGTGCTGGAATATGAGCATTCGATGAGCCTGCTGAGATCAGCGTGACTTTTGTGGATAACGCTGCCATTGCAGAGCTGAACAACCAATACCGCAACAAGCCGATGCCCACCGATGTGTTGAGCTTTCCTCTGGGAGAAAACGGCGTTTACGATGTGGATGAGAACAACGGCTGCAAGATGCTGGGGGATATCGTCATCAGCATGGAACGTGCTCAGGAGCAGGCAACGCTCTACGGCCATCCGTTGCAGCGTGAAGTCGCTTTCCTGACCGTTCACTCCATGCTGCATCTGCTGGGCTACGACCATGAGAACGGTGGTCTGGAAGCTATGCGGATGCGCGAAAAGGAAGAGGCTGTGCTGACCCAGCTCGGCCTGCCCCGCACCGTCAGCTATACGGAATGATCAAAGATATCGGCAAAGGATAGGAGTTCTATTTTGAAAAACGCAGCACCCATGCAGCAGCATTACGATACCTCATCTGTGTTCGTGGCGGTCATCGGCCGCCCGAACGTGGGCAAATCCAGCCTGACCAATCGTCTGGTGGGGGAGAAGGTGGCCATTGTCACCTCCAAACCCCAGACGACCCGTACCCGCATCACCGGTGTTGTGACCCGCGGCCCCCTGCAGTATGTTTTGCTGGACACCCCGGGCGTACATAAGGCCCACAATAAGCTTGGCAAGCGGATGGACAAGACGGCCAGCGATTCCATCGCGGATGTGGATGTCTCTATGATGCTGTTTGAGCCATACGGTGCCCTGAATGAGCCGGAGATGGTTCTGGTGGACGCTCTGCGCAGCAGCGGCGGCCCGGCCATTGCAGTCATCAATAAGACCGATCTTGTCAAGGAGCCTGCTGATCTGGAAGCCCGCAAGGCTGAGCTCAAGGAGCTGGGTGTGTTTGATGCCATCTACACCGTAAGCGTCCGGGCAGACGACCACTGTGAGGAACTGTTCGATGCCCTGAGCCACTATGCTGTGGAGGGCCCGCATTACTTTGACGATGATGCCTACACCGATATGCCGGAAAAGGAACTGGTGGCGGAAGTCATCCGTGAAAAGGCACTGCTGTATATGCGGGATGAGATCCCGCACGGCATTGCGGTCGTGGTGGAGCGTTTCAAGGAGCGCCCCGGTACAGATCTGGTGGATATCGATGTAAATATCTACTGCGAGCGCGAGAGCCATAAGGGCATGGTCATTGGCAAAGGCGGTGCGATGCTGAAAAAGATCGCCAGCTCTGCCCGTGCAGACTGTGAGGAATTTCTTGGCTGCCGGGTCAACCTGCAGTGCTGGGTCAAGGTCAAAGCAGATTGGCGGGACAATGAGTTTCTGCTGAACAATTTTGGCTTCAAACAGAACCCGAATAATCGTTGATTTTTCTCTTTGCATTGCCCGGAACACTGCCCGGGCAGGGAGAATATGCAGATGGATACGATCGTAACACCTGGGCTTGTGTTAAAAGAGACCCGGTACAAGGAATCTGACCGGATTTTGACCATTCTTACACCGGAGCTGGGGGTCATTTCGGCCTCAGCACAGAGCAGCCTGCGGCTGAAGAACAAATTATTCAGCGCCTGCGGGCTTTTTTGCTACTCTGAATTTGTGCTGCTGCCAGGCCGGAATATGTACACCATCCGAGAAGCGGAAGTGCGCAACGTATTTCACGGCATTTCCTCCACCATCGAGGGGATGAGCCTTGCCATGTATCTTGCCGAGATGGCGGCGGCGCTTTCTCCTACGGGGGAGGAAGCTGCCAAGGAACTGCGCCTGCTGCTGAACTGCCTGTATATGATCAGCGAGGGTAAAACCGACCTGCGTGTGGTCAAGGCTGTGTTTGAGCTGCGCACCATGAGCGAGTGCGGCTTTCTGCCGCAGCTGGTCTGCTGCAAGATCTGTGAAAAATACGATGGCCCAGCGTTTTATCTTGACCCGCAGGAAGGCATCCTGCTCTGTGAGGACTGTGCGCAAAAGGCGGGCAAAACCTGCAATCTGGACATGGGTGCCTTGTATGCCCTGCGTCATATCTGCCTTGTAGAAGATAAGAAAATATTTGCATTCAAAATCTCGGTCGGCAGTCTGGCAAAGCTGTCTGCGGTGGCAGAGCGCTACGCTTTGACCCACCTGGACAAACCGCTGAAAAGTTACGACTTTTTGAAATCCGTTCTGCCTTGACCGGGATAAACAATTTTGATATAGGGAACAAACATGGAAACAAGCTATTTGAAACTTTAGAGCTTGATAAGATCATTGCGCGTGCATCCGAGGGCTGCGTGTGCAAGGAAGCTAGAGAGCAGCTGCTGGCTCTGGAGCTCAGTGCGACCCAGATGAAGTACGTTACGCGCTGGAACAGACCGATGCCATCAACAGTCTGCTCATCAAAAACGGGTCTCCGCGCTTTGGCGGGGTAGAGGGTGTCAGCTCTCTGGCAGCCCGTGCGGTCAAGGGCGGTGTGCTCTCCATGGGGGAACTGCTGATGGTGGCCGGCGCTCTGCGCAACTTTCAGAACCTGACCAGCTGGTATGGCTCCTCGGAACATGATGCTCTGCCTACGGATGACCTGTTCTACGCGCTGGCACCCCAGCCCGGGCTGGAGCAGCAGATCTCCAGCGCCATTCTGGCTCCGGATGCATGGCAGACACGGCTTCCCACACCCTGAACGAGCTGCGCAAAAAGATCCGCGCTACGGAAAACAGCATCCGCGACCGGCTGGAAAGCATGGTCCGCAATATGGATACCTCCAAGTACTTGCAGGAGAGTGTGGTCTCTATCCGCAATGGTCGGTATGTTGTGCCTGTTAAGAGCGAGTATCGCGGCGAGGTGAGCGGCATCATCCATGATGTCTCATCCACCGGTGCCACCGTCTTTGTGGAGCCGCAGGCGGTCGTGGAAGCAAATGCACGCATTCTGCAGTATCGTGCACAGGAAGCGCAGGAGATCGAACGTATTCTGGTGGCATTTACGGCACAGGTGGCCGCCATTGAGCCTCAGTTCCAGTACAGCTACAAGGCAATGCTGGAAATTGATGTGCTGTTGGCAAAGGCTCGTCTGGCTCTGGATATGAAGGCATTCAAGCCTCTGTCCGCACCGACAGCTCCTTTTCGCTCATCCGGGCGCGTCATCCGCTCATTGACCCCAAAAAGTGTATCCCTGTGGACATTGCGTTGGGCAAAGAGTACGATTCGCTCATCATCACCGGCCCGAACACCGGTGGTAAAACTGTTACCCTGAAAACGGCGGGTCTGCTGTGTGCAATGGCACAGTGCGGCTTTCTGATCCCTGCCGATGAACGCAGTGAGATCTGCGTGTTCGATGAATTCCTTGTGGACATCGGTGATGAGCAGAGCATCGAGCAGAGCCTTTCTACTTTCTCCGGCCACATGAAGAAGATCACTGGTATTCTGGAACTTGCCATGCCGCACACGCTGGTGTTATTGGATGAGCTTGGCGCGGGCACTGATCCTGCCGAAGGTGCAGCGCTGGCCGTGGCCATCATCGAGGAACTACGCCGCCGCGGCGTGCTGCTGATGGCAACCACTCACTACGCCGAGCTGAAGGTGTTTGCGCTGGAAACCAAGGGTGTAGTCAATGCCAGCTGCGAGTTTGATCTGGAGACACTGCGCCCGACTTACAAGCTGAGCGTAGGTGTGCCGGGCAAGTCCAACGCCTTCCTCATCAGTGAGAAGCTGGGCATCCCGGAGCGTGTCATTGAGGCAGCCCAACAGCATCTGTCTGCCGAGGATAAGCGTCTGGATGCAGTTTTGGGCCAGCTGGACGACCTGAAGCTGCAGCTGAAAGAGAGCCAGGACGAGGTGGAGGAGCTGAAGAATGAGGCTTCTCATCAGCTGGAGGCCGCTCAAAAAAAGCGGGATGAATTGATCCAGCAGGGCGAAAACGAGTTGGAAGCTGCCCGTGCCAAGGCCCGTGCGCTGGCACAGCAGGTGGAAAGCAAGGCGTATGCACTGACCGATGAGCTGCGCCAGCTGCAGAAGGACGAGCGCCTGAGCACCCAGCAGAAAGCCCAACGTGCCCGCGAGATCGCAAAGAAAGAATCCGAAAAGCTCTTTATCGGTACCGAGGTGGTGCATAACCCTGTCAAGGAGTTTGTCCCACTGAAAGAAGTCAAGGTAGGGCAGGAGGTCTGCATTGCAGAGCTCAACCAGCTGGCCACCGTGCTGGCACTGCCGGATAAAAACGGCGATGTTCTGGTGCGTGCCGGCATCATCAAGACCAAGGTCCCGCTCAAGGGCCTGAAGCAGCCGGATAAGCTCATCAAAGAGCCTCAGCCCAAAACCAGGGCACAGCAGCGTTATTCCCGCCTGACGGGCGATGCAAACCGGCCCAACGGCAGGGTAGAGCGTGTGCAGCGTTCGGCAAAAATGGAGCTGAATCTGCTGGGTCTGACTGTGGATGAGGCTCTGCCTGAGGTGGATGCCTATATCGACCGGGCCATTCTGAACGGGCAGACAGTGGTGTACCTGATCCATGGCAACGGTACCGGTGCTCTGCGCACTGCGATCCATAAACATCTGCGCGGCAACCGGATGGTCAAAAGCTTCCGGCTGGGCCGTTATGGTGAGGGCGAGAGCGGTGTGACCGTGGTTGAATTGAAGTAAAAACATACCGGGAGTTTCCCGGCAGCGCCCGTCCGGAAGATCATTCATGGGGCGGGCGTTTCTTATAAAACAGCAGGGAAGTCATCATGGCAAAACATTCGGTACAGCGCAAAAGAAAGAAAAGGGGCAATGGCTTTTCCTTTGGCAGCGCAGTGGTTCTGGTTCTCTGTTTTATTGGTGTCAGTTTTGGGCTGTATCTGTGGCAGGCGGCTTTCTCCATTGGACAGCCAACACCGACCGTGGACGATGATGATTTTCGTCCGACCATCGGTGAGCCGCCGTACCGTATTGTGATCGATGCAGGACATGGCGGCTCAGATCCGGGTGCAAGGGGAGTGGTGCAGGAAAGCGAGATGACCGCTGCCACAGCGGAGGCTTTGAATGCCTGGCTGGAGCGTGATCCCAATTATATCCCGCTGACCACCCGGGAAAGCTACGGCAGCACCGCAAAACCTGCTGAGCGCGCCGCTGCCGCCAATGCACAGGATCCGGATCTGTTGTTGTCTGTCCATGGTAATTCAGCACCCGAAGGCTCCAGCGCAGCCGGGTTTGAATGTTATCCGGCTGTTCCGGGACGAGCATACCATCAGGAGAGCTATTATTTTGCAAAGCAACTTGCCAGGGCTATGCAGGCGGCAGGGGCCAGCCTGCGGGGACGCGGGGGAGTCCGATATATTTATTACCAGGGTGAAGCAAAACAGCTGGTGGAGAGCAGCCACAAGGAAGTGCGGGTAGAGCGCAGCTTTACGATTCTGGAAGATGTAAATTGTCCAGCCGTTCTGGCAGAACAGTGTTTTGTGACCAGCGATACGGACGTAGCCCAGTTCGGCAGTGAGGACGGATGTAAGCGGACTGCTCGTGCATACTATGAAGCGATCTGCGCATACTTTGAAACCACACCATTGCCGGAAGAGTGATGGGTACATATGATCGGTCAGACCCTCTGAGATCTCAGAACCAGCAGCGGGAAGAGAGAGGAGGGTCTGATTTTTTGATTATTATCTTTTCGTATAATGCAGGTTATGCGAAACATAGGGAAGTGGAAAAGCCCTCTTTTCTGGTTTTAGGCATTTTTAAGGCCGCCTCGGCTCGATTTGAGCTCCGGCGGCCTGTTTTACAATAACTGTGTATTTTGCGTTTTTTACACACGTTTTTTCTGTTATTGATCTGTTTGATCTGTTACAGCATCCGGTTCATTACAACGACCGTATAGTCCTGTGTGTGATTTCTCAATCCGGTATCTGTGAACTGATTCTTTTTCCAGAACGATTCACTTTGCTTGTTGCCATCCACATAACCCAGCCGGATATACTCGTAACCCAAACTGTGCAGATACACACACAGCTCTGTGATGATCCTGCTTCCAATGCCATGTCCCTGTACAGAACGTTCCATCATAAAGAATC
>ENA-OQEB01000032-OQEB01000032.1-human-gut-metagenome-genome-assembly--contig:-NODE-32-length-51514-cov-3.971432_pt1 | contig 51514 bp, 76 predicted proteins | sample MGYA00242787_ERZ504619 | MGnify/ENA primary metagenome ERZ504619 (study PRJEB26092, sample SAMD00036317) | human gut metagenome | host: Homo sapiens | study: EMG produced TPA metagenomics assembly of... | reverse complement strand
CACGCCCCAACAAGATCACTTCGGAAATGCAGACGCATTGCAGAAGTGAAGTCCCGGTGGAGCACAACATTTTCAAGAATTGAAAATTTGTGGCCACGGGACGGTTCTTGCCCTCTACCGCTGCGCTCAAAACGCATTTTCAACAAATGTTTCCGAATTGTTAAGACGCAAAAAATAAGTAGAGGCTGTGCTGCTCATGTAATGGGAATCGCCGTTTGCTCCGAACGAAGTTCCTGCCCCTGTTTATGCAGCGGCGTTGACAAAAAGTCGGTATCACGCTCGGACGGCTTATGAAATTTTCAAGGTACGGTTTGCGTTTGCAAGCGTAGCGTAGCATGAAAGTCCCAGTGGTTTTTTAAGCAACGGAACGGTCTTGCACAGCAAGATGGAGGGACTTTGCCCTGACAAGTTCCCAGAAAAGAAAAATACCGCCCACGCAGCGCAGCATGATTTTGTCGGGTGAATCGGCGGCAAAATTGATCGGGTGTGTTGCGGGGCGGTAAAAATCTTCATAGGGAACAAATCCTCGCCGCTCTGTACTTTTCTACAAATTTGGTGGGATTTGCGATAAAGGGTATCACGGATTGCGGCGAGCGTCAAGATGGTTTTGCAAATTTTATTGCAGTAAAGCAGTGATAGTAGGACTTATAAAAGAAACCCCGACCATAGTACAGCAAGGAAAGAAAACTGTACTGGATCGGGGTTTGGTATGGGGAGGTCTTTACGGACGCTGCCCCATGCCGCCTTCAAGTGTCAAGGTTTCACCGGACATGAACTTGAAGTCCGGGCTGGCAAGCTGGACGCAAACCCGTCCGATTTCAGTTTCTGCATTTCCGTAGTGACCCATTGGAGCATCTTCACATTCGCCTTGAACGCATCCGGGTAGGCTTGCTGAAATTGTTCCAGCTTAGCGGTCCATGCCAACGGACAGACGATGTTGACATTGATACCGTCCTTGCCCCATTCGGTGGCAGCGACACGGGACAAGCCGCGGATGCCTTCTTTGGCAGCAGCGTAGGCGCTCTGTCCGAAATTGCCGAACAGACCTGCGCCGGAAGCAAAATTGATCACGCTGCCATGCGATTCTTTCAGGTAGGGATAGCATGCTTTCATATAATAGAACGCTGCATAAAGGCCAGAGTAAAGGGCCAGATCAAACTGTTGCGTGGTGTGCTGTGCCAACGGTACTCCGGAAGCCGATGCCTGTGCGTTGTTGATAAGCACCTGAATCCCACCAAAAGCATCCACAGCCTGTCGGACAACATTTGCAACGACAGCTTCATTGTCCCCGCCTGCACAGACATCCGCCTGCACGGGCAGGACTTTGATTCCGTAGTTGCCTTCCAGCTCCTGCTTGGCATCTTCCAGCTTTTTCAGATTTCTACCAGTGATAACAAGGTTTGCACCCTCTTTGGCATAAGCTGTGGCGATTCCATAGCCGATGGAGCCGCAGCTTCCATCTTGCAGAACAGCACGTCCTGCACCTGTAATGATTGCAGTTTTTCCAGTTAAAAAGCCCATCGTATAAACCTCTCGTCAAATCAATTCAGAGCGTTTGAATTTTTTATGCCGAAGTTCAATACCATAGATTCAGTCGATATCCAGTATATTATTGGATATTTCCTGTTTCACGATAGCTTCGCCATACATTTTCAAAGAAATCATCATCCTCCGGGATAGGGCGTGGCTCTCTCCAGTCGGTTTTGCAAATACCATTTTCGTACCGCAATTCCTGAATCAGCGGTTGTTCGTTTTTATCCAGCGCGAACGTAAACGTATCTGGAAGATGTGCAAATGGCTTTGTTCCATTTTTCCTGTCGGTGTAAAGCGCACTGCCCCGACTTTTTCCACCATGTGCTCTGTAATCCACCATCGCTGTCAGGTAGGCTTGTTGACTCAGAAGCATATCGCGCAGCCGATACGCCATTGCGAGTTCTCCGCGATTGGAAACCCTCACGATCGTGTGAAAATTTTTCAGTTGCGTCTGTACGACCTTGCAGTATTCACGAATCTGTTCTTCATCACGGATTGCCGCTCCGCAGCGGCTCATAGCGGCAGAAGCCTGTTTCCATAATGTCCGCACATTGCCGGTTTCTGCCGTGCAGGAATTTGCCAGTTCACTCATTTCTTTCAGTGCCGACGCAGCTGCCGTATCAAAGCAGTCCGGAGCCTCTCCCTGACAACGCGCCGCAATATATTGCGCTGCACGGGTGCTGCCAACCTGTCCGGCATTCAATGCAGTGCCGCCCGGACGGTAAACGCCATGCTGGCTGCCACTTCGCCTACGGCAAACAGACTTTTTACATTGGTCTGCCACCAGCAGTCGATTCCCAATCCGCCGTTGTTGTGCTGCGCACAGAGAGCGATTTCAAGCGGCTGAGTGTACAGATCCACGCCTTTATCCCGATAGAAGTCGATTGCAGGTTGGTTCATGTGTGCCAGACGTTCGATTGGTGTACCGAAACAGGCTCCCGCTTTTTCAAGATAAGCCCTTGCTTCTGGCAGCAGGGACTTATAATCGAATGCTCCACTCACAGGATTTGTACGGTAATCCAGAAAAACCCTGCGGCCCTTGCAGCTTTCAAGGTAAACCAGAATATCAATGATAGAACTTCCATCTGCCACTTTGCGAACATCAAACGGCCACTGATAGCCTTTCAAAAACAGTTTGCTGAGCATATCGTGGACATCGTTGAAGAAATCCATCAGAAATTCTTTTTCGTCACTGCCGTCTGATTCTGTGGAATAGACGCGCGGCAACACCTGCATATAAGTACCTGAAACATTCCAGCGCGGCGCAACAGAAGCAAGGCCATACTGCCATTCTGTCAGATTTTTTCCTTTTGCCCCCGCCTCTAATGCCAATCCTGTTGCACCGTATTGGCTGAACGGATATACACTGTCTGCATACATTCCTGCTGGGCCACCGGTCGCGTAGATCACATTTTTACAGCGGATCAGCACAAAGCGTTCAGCATCATCCTGCGCCGCAGCATTCAGGCAAAGCAGTCCGCAAACAGTATCATTCTCACTCAGCACACGAATGACCTGCATTTTGTCCAGTACAGGTACACCATCATTTTGTACGGCACGTTCCAGACATTCGGTCATCTGTTTGCTGGTGTACGGTCCAACACTGGTAGCACGGCGGCGTGGATCATGGTCCGTTTTATAGCCGATATATTCGCCATACCGATTCCGAGGAAACGGCACACCAAGTTCAACAAGTTTCAGGAAGCACTGTGTAGAAAGCGCAGCTTCGCACAATGCGATGTCACCATCTACACAGCGGCCCTCATAAAGCGTCTGTGCCATTTCACGCACACTGTCCGGGTCGCCGCCGGAAAGTGTCAGCTTGTAATAGGTCTGCTTGTCGCTTCCTGTGTTGCGGCTGGTACCACCGATCCGGTTTTCTGTAATCAGCAGAATATCGTGCTGTCCCAGTTTCCAAAGGCGGTCAGCTGCATTGAATCCTGCCGCACCGCTGCCGACAACAGCTGTATTGCAACGGTAAACCCTTGCAGTATCGTTACCAACGCGGAAAATTTCGTTTTCCATAGGATTCTCCTTTTTACAGGCGTTGAATATGGAAACCGCCGTCTACGTCGATATAGTTGCCCGTAGTATACCGCAGACGGTCGCTGCACAGCAGACTGACCGCACCGGCTACATCCTCCGGTGTTCCCCAGCGCGCAATGGGAAGGTTCCTTTTTCAATCAGATTGTCGTACTTACCCTGTACTTTGCTGGTCATGTCTGTGGCGATCACACCGGGGCGTACCTCGTTGACCAGAATTCCTTCGGCTGCCAGACGGTCTGCATACAGAGTCGTCAGCATCGAGATTCCAGCCTTGGACACGCAGTATTCACCACGATTGGTAGAAGATACGACCGAACTGCAACTGGATACGTTGACGATCACACCCTTGCGGCCATCCAAAGGTTCCTGTTGAATCATTTGTTTTGCAATCAACTGTGTCAGGAACATATTGCCCTTGGTATTGATTCCCACAACATAGTCAAAACTTTCTTCGCTCATGTCAAGCAGATCTGCCCGGACCTTCGGAGCTACGCCCGCATTGTTGACCAGTACATCCACGCGGCCAAATGCAGCCAGAGCACCATCCAGAATCTTCTGACGATCTTCCTGATTCCCGATATTTGCCTGCACATAGGCACAGGCAATGCCGAGGCTTGCAACTCATCCAGAGCCGCCTGATTCTTTTCCTGCAACCCGGTAGCGACCATCACAATATTATATCCATCCATGCCCAGCTGTTTTGCAATCGCAAAACCAATGCCGCGGCTGGAACCTGTAACGACTGCGGTCTTTTTCATAAGAAGCATCCTTTCTCAGCCACGGAAATTTGCAGGCTGTGTCTTTTTGATTTCGAGAAATTCCTTGTAAAAGGGCATAAACGTCTTATTGTCGCGGATCACACAGCCGGTAGGCTTGTGGGCGCGGATTAAGTCTCCGCACTTTCCGCAGGTCAGGCAAACACGGTTGGGGTCGATGCGGCCTTTTTTGACGATTTCATTTGCAAAATCCGGATCGGCAAATGCCATGCGACCAAACAGCATACCATCACACAATCCCTGTTCAACTGCACCGGCAGTGAACAAGTCTGCATAGGCGCGCAGATAACTGGGAGCGGATGCCCAGACGGTCATTGCAGGAACAGCTTTTTTTACCTCACCGATGCCATGGATCATCCGGGAAAGACCCACAAAGGGGTGTTCATCCGGCTCATATTTGCCGAAATCAAAAGGGCGGGTAACATGCGTGGTGGCATAGGGATTTCCCATCGTCAAGTTGACCATGTCCAGGCCCAGTTCATCGTGCAACTCCCGCACGAGGCGGACAGGCTCCGTCAGGTCAGGTGTTTCACCGCTTTCCGGACTGACACCAAAGCCCCACGGTAGGCATAACCGTCATAGATGCCAACGCGGGCAGTGACCATGAAGCTCTCGTCTTCGTGAACCTTTGCCGCGCGAATGCCATTTTTTAGCAGACGAAAACGATTTTCAAAGCATCCACCATATTCGCCGGGGCGATTATAAGCAGAGGAAAGCTCTGCCAGCAGGTAGCCATGGCAGCTCTTGATGTCGATTGCATCGAATCCTGCTTCTTTTGCAAGGGCAGATGCTTCACCAAACTTTTCTTCCAAGCTCTTCAGATAATCATCCGTTACGATGCAGGAATCATCCGCTGCGCGATATTGCTCAAGAATCGGGTGACGGTAAGCGATCATCGGGGCAGGCTTGTTATCGGGGTTAGAGTAACGACCGCTGTGATTTGCCTGCATGATTAGATAGGGTGCATAACCGTTGGCTTTTAATCCTGCTTCCTTCACAGCGGAGGTCATTTTTTTGAACTCATCCAGCGTATCGCGGGTCAGGAGCAGCTGCGTTTTGGATGAGCGGCCTTCTTCCACAATGGAGATAGCCTCAAACCAGATCACCGAACTTCCGCCAATTGCTTCATTGACATAACGGCGAATCGTATAATCAGACGGCGCACCTGCCGGTGTGGAATCGGCGCCTTCCATGGGTGCGATGCCCAGACGATTCGGGAATGTGATATCACGCACCTTCAGCGGCTGTGCCAGAATTGTGGTGTCTTCGGCAAATGGAAGCGAAACACCCAGTTCCGAAGCCTTTTCTTTCACTTCAGCAAGCGATTTGTAGTGAAATCTTTCATGTGACATTTGTATGTTACCTCATAAATCTGGGCAGGCGGAAAGAGTTCCTGTACGTTGTTATTCTTCAGCTTCACCATGATCTGCGTACTCTTTGCGGTAATCTCTGGGTGTCATGTTGGTGGATTTCTTGAACTGCCGGGAAAAATAGGTAAAATCATCGTATCCACATTCTGCGGCAATCTGCGTGATACTTTTGTCTGTTTTCGTCAGAAGTATCTTTGCACGGTTGATGCGCAGAAGGATCGCATATCCGATCAGCGTGTGACCGGTTTCATCCTTGAACACATGAGCAATGTAGTTTTTGTTCAGAAATAGCTCTGCGGCAATTTTATCAACCGTGATTTCCTCAGTAAAATGATGGTTGATGTAATTCATAATGTTATATGCCACTGTAACGCTGTGTCCGACTTTCATTGCCATGATATCTGCACATTCACGGTAGATTATTATGAATATCCGGCGCAAATCGGCTCCTACATAAAGTTCCCAGTATTTTTTCTTGTTGTTGTACTCTCGTTCCATTTCCAGAACGATATCGTACAGATAATTCCAGATCGGCTCCGACACCGTGAGAAGATGAGAGAAATTAGGAGGCCTCTTGATAAACGCTGCAATCACTTCCGGATATTTTACTTCATTCTGGAAAAAGTCCGGCTGAACACGGATCAGGTAGCGCTCATAGGGATACTCCAACACCTCCAGCTCATGCTCTTCCAGTGTGTTCAATACAATCACACCGCCGCGACCAGTCTCGTAGGTTTTGTTCCCTACCCGATAGCGGATGCGACCATTTGTAATAAGCAGCATCTGGTAGACATTCTCATAATGGTTATCGAGTTTGAAATGAGACGCGTTATATCTGTGTTCAATCCGGACATCTTCCATAAGTATTTCTCCTTAACGTTGCAGTTTCTCTTTCTGTCTGCGGTTAAGTCTATTATACAATATTAAAGAACAATGTGGCGAGCAAAACATTTGCCAGAATCGCAAAAGGCTGTGCTGCGCCGTAACCTGCGGTGGGTTCCTCGGAGCCAGTGGCACTGATTGCAGCACCCAGTCCCGGTGCAGAAGTACAGCCGCCAGCAATCGCACCGCTAAGAATGATCCAGTTGATCTTAAAGACCTTGTGACCAATGATGAAAGCAATGAGCACCGCGATTGCTTCCACAAAGATTGCAACGATTGCCAACTGCAGACCCGAACCCATCAGGGAATTGACCACATCGTAACCGTAGCGCAGACCAACAACTGCCATAAAGAATGTCAGGCCAGTCTGATACAGCGTACCGAGTGCTTTCTGATCCATACGGAAGTTGACAGGACCGATTTTGCCAATATAGCTGAACACAAGCGCAGAGACCAGAATACCGCCCGCAGCACCAAGAGAAAACTCTCCAAAACTGCCAAGAGGGATTTTGATGTTGCCGATGAGAATACCGATCGCTGCGACAAAGGCAAGAACCATGAAATCCAGAGGACCGTCTTTCAGCTTTTTCTCGTTCGAGACATCTGACTGCAGCTCCAGCTCGTATGCGGCTTTCTCAGCGGCCACATCAATGCCGAAGAGCTTTGGCAGAAAAGAGATCATAATAACGATTACCAGAACGCCGATTGGGAATGCAACGGTATACCCAAGACTGATTACAGACGAGGCTGCTTCCAGTGCTTCTCCGGAAACAACATGGCCAGCTGCATCCAGTGCTGTGCCGTAAGCGGGTGTGGAAGTCATAGCACCGGCAAACATACCGATGGTTTCAAATTCAGTAACAGAAGGACTTCCCTTCAGAACGAATGATACGCAACCAGCGAGACGATCATCGAAATAACAGGATCATCGCACCGATGATAACAAATTTGATGCCATATTTTTTGAAGATTGCACCAATTCCGCTGCCCACCTTCATGCCGATGGAGACAAGGAACAGCATCAGAAAGAATGTAAAGAACAGATTGCTGACAACACCAGTCTTAAGCACACTCGTTGCACTGGAGTAGCCAAGTTCGCCCTCCTGTACACCCTTTGCCCAAGTCTGAGCGATGAAGCCAATCACGATACCAGAAAAGATGCCGCCGGAAACGCCAAGAGAAAAATTTCCGATTTTGATTTTGCCCAGTGCCAAACCGAGCGCAATCGCCAAAAAGATCAGAAAGAATTGATTTGTAAGAACCGAAATCAACGTTGCCATATTTATTCCTCCTCACACATGGAATAACCGTTGTGCATTACCATGCAGAATTGCCGCTTTGTCTGCATCGTTCAGATTCAGTTCGTCAATGCACTTCAAGGTACGGTCAATGTAACCGGGACCCTGTTCCGGGTCAAAAGGCATGTCGGTAGCGAACACGATATGATCCACACCAAAGAAATCAATACCAGCTCGAATGGCAGATGTGGAGCCAAAGGAAGCAGTGTCCGCATAAAACTTACGAATCGTATCAATGGGCGCACCCTTCATTTTTGTGCGGGTCAGCTCATCCCTCAGCTCAGGCGCAGTGCGTCCGCCATACATCTTCAGACCATTTTCAATACGACCTTCGAGCATAGGAATCATTGCACCAACATGATGGGTCACGATTTTAATGTTGGGAAAGTCCTCAAAAATTCCAGAGAATGCCAGACGCATCATGGCAACCGTGGTCTGATAGGGCCAGCCAATTGTGAACCACAGCTCATATTTAGAACGTTCTTCCGTCGGAAACTCCGGAACCATCTGACCACCCACCGGGTGAATAAGGATCGGCAAATCGTACTTTTCACAGGCTTCATAAATCGGCCAATATTTTTCTGTGTCAATGGCTTCCCCATTCATATGAGTGTAAATCTGAATGCCCTTTGCACCCATATCTTTGACACGCTTGATTTCTTCAACCGATGCCTGCACGTTATTGAACGGGATTCCAGCGATGAAGCCTTCGTAGAATTCCGGGTTAGCCTCGACGATTTTTTTGATTTCATCATTGCCGATTGCTGCCAGCCTGGCGGACTTGTCCGGTCCAGCAAAAGTTTCAACCGGAGGCGACACGATGTTGGGAATCTGCTTGTAACCGGGGAATTCTTTCAGCACCTCATTCCGACTTTCCATGTTGGACATGGAAGGGACTTTCAGTGCACGGACAAACATATGCGATTTGTTGGGAGCTTCTGCCATACAGATCTTCGCATATTCAGGCGGCATCAGATGGCAAAATACGTCAATCGACTTCATAGTGCTTTCCTTTCATAAATTGGAATATCCTGTTTTCAAAGGCTCTGCTCTCCGGATAGCAGAATCTTTGTTCTGACACACCAATCTTATCATGAACGACTTCTCTTTTTCTCTGATTATTATGACATGGATTTGCACAAAACTGTATCCTCTGTGTTGCTCTATTTTTATTGTTCACAATGCTCAATGAAGGAACGTTCTTTTTGCACACAATATCCAATGGCATGTATGAAAAAGCCGACCGTTATCCTGAGTTTTAGAATAGTTGACCAAATCCACCGTTAAAATTTTGTCCATCTTTACTTTTTACTTTGGAAAGGGATTTAATACTGGGACAAAACTGTTTTACATTTTCTGCGCGATTTTTGGACTTTCCTGTTTTATGGAAGGCTTTTGTATCCCAGAAAGTGTGCTGAGCTGAATCCGCTCTCGAATGTAAGTCTTTACAAATCTATAAATCTGTGGTATATACATTATACGAGTATGGCTAAACAGGATAACTATAAGAAAGAGAGGACCGAAACGGCCCTCTCTTTTCATTTTTCGGATTTTGGGATGCGCGGATATATCTCAATTGTGAAACCATCGGGACTTTTTTTGCGCTTCTCATTTAGCTTCTGGTAGACGACCTTTTCGAGCACCTCTTTTAGGAGAGCGTTTTTCTCCTCGGCCGTTTCGAGCAGCGGGTACACGTCGAGCAAATTCTTAACCTTGGGGATGATGTCACGACGGCTGGCCTCCCGGAGCTTCTCCTCGGTCAACTCGCGGGAGCAGCGGGCGACGCTTTCCTTTGCAGCGGCGATTTTGTCGGAGAGCATTCGGGAGCGGGACAGAAAGGTGTCTGTGTCGTAGATGCCTGCTCGAGGAAGTCGTGGGTACGTTCGAGCTGCTGCTGTAATTTGCGGAGCTCGGCCTCCGCGCTGGCGAGAGCTTTTTCCCGGACACCGACCGACGACACGGAGGACGACGCGGCAGCGGAGCTCCACTCGAGTTCATACCCTTTCATCCACTCGGAGAGACCCTGTATGACACGCTCCTCGACGATGGGAAGATAGCTAGAGCAATTCGGGCAGCCGCGACGAGGGCAGCGCACGACCGGCATATCTGGATGGACAGGTTTATCATCCGCATCATCTGCCTGTCGCACTCGGAGCAGACGAGCAGACCGGCCAGAGGATTCCGGACAACCTTTTCTTTGTGCGTGGAAGTATTCTCACTCCGGGTGAGCTTATCGTTTGCGAGCTCAAACGTTTCTTTCGGAATGAGCGGAGGGTGAATGCCTTTGAATACGCACTCTTTCTCTGGGTCGGCAGGACCGCGCACAGAAACGACCTTGCCGTCAACCACTTTCTTCTTCGTCTCACGGCTGCCCCAGCGCACCATGCCGATGTACGTCGGATTCTTGATGATTCCGCGAATGGTGATTCTTGTCCATTGAGAACCGGATGGAGACGGGACGCGCATATCGTTGAGCCTCGTGGCGATTGAACCCAAAGACAGCGGGCGAGTGGAACCATCCTCGTCCTGCAAACCGACCGTGTACAGGTCGAAAATCATACGGACTATTGCGGCCTGCTCCTCGATGGGCTCGAGTGAGCAGCCCTTTTCGTTTTTGAGCTTTACCCGACGATAACCAAAGGGAGCCAGACCGGACGGCCACTTACCCTCTTTGGCAGAGGCGAGACGACCACGCTGCAACCGGCGGTTGATAATCTTGTACTCGCGGCGGCTCATAAACAAGCCGAACTCGAAATACTCCTCGTCGAACTCGTTGTCAGGGTCATACGTTTTTATAGGGGTTATTATTTTTGTCCCGGAGAACTTGAATGTCTGCGCGATGATGCCTTGGTCGATGGTGTCGCCGCGCGCCAGACGCTCGACCTCCATGACGAGGACACCGGACCAGACGCCCTGCTCAACCTCGGAGAGAACCCGTTGCATCATTGGGCGGGCAGCGATGGTGTCACCAGAGACGACCTCACGGTAAATATCGGTCACGTTGAGGTGCTGCCTTTTCGCCAGCTCAAGCAGAGTGTGCTCGTGCCGGGAGAGCGTTTCGCCCTCGCCGTGCGCTTCGGCCTCGAGGTCGGAACGAGACTTGCGTAGGTATATGAGATACTGCTCCATGATGACCTCCAAACAAAAAGGCCCGCGCCGGAGCGCAGGCCAATAGGTTACTTGTTGCTGTCCTTTAAGGCCGCAACATCGGCCTGCAAGAGGCTATCCAGAATAGAGGCGGTCTTGGCCTTGAGCGTGTTCTGCTTCTCCATAATCTGAGGAAAAGCATCTGCCAGGTCTCCGCCGCAATCTGCGAGGATGCTCTTTATCTCGCCGCGACCGGTTTGCAGCTCAGAGAACAGCTCGCGATACAGGGCCATCTCTGCTGCATTCTGCGCGTTCATGCACCGGGAGAGCAGCACATAGACCGAATCGAACGTCGAGGAGACGACAGCGCGGAGCTCTTTCGGGAGGGCGTCATATCTTCGCTTGAAATTTGCGTTGTCCTGACGGAACGCCTCGTTACCGTGGGCGCGCTCATCCTCGCGGCCCAGCAGATAGTCAGTGGTTACCCCGAAATAGTCCGCCATCTGGCAGAGCAGGGCGAAATCTGGCTCTTTGCCTCGGTCTCGTAGCCGGAGACCGTAGTGCGCTGCTTACCACAGAGGCGGGCAAACTCGGCCTGCGTCAAATCTTTCTCCTTGCGGAGAGCGACCAACCGTTCAGAAAACTTATCCATACAGACGTACCTCCCTAAGACTTATATATTGTATCACAAAAATCCCTCACGGGGACAAATGACGCTAACTGCGTCATAAATAGCAAAAATTTTTGAAAAAAACTTGACTTTGACCCAATTAGGGACTATAATAAACCGCAGAAAGACCCCAAAAGGGTCACACAGAAAGGAGGAGACAGGCGGAATGCGGAAAAAGCTGCAAACGCTCCGAGAGGGCGCAGGCTATACCCAGCAGACTTTCAGCGAGCGACTGGGCGTGAGCCGGAGCCACTACGCGCAGATTGAGAGCGGAGACAAGAATCCGTCCCTCAAGCTGAGCCTGAAAATCAAGCAGGCCCTCGGCTATCCCTACGACGACCTTTTTTTTAACCCGAAGCGACCCGTTTCGCGTCATTGATGCGAAACGATGACGCCAAAAGCAAACATTTGGCGTTTCCGTGTAAATATTTTAACCGAAAGGAGGCACGGAATAAATGCCTAAAATGGCAACGAAAGCCGCAGATAACGTGTTCTACAAGGCACGAATCGCAGCGGCATCGTGGAACGACCGGCTAGGCAGCAGAGAGGGTGCGTCAGAGGTGACCGGCATCGACCGGACGCGGCTCGCCAACATCGAGCTCGGAACCATCAACCCGCACCCGGAGGAGGTCCTGATGCTTTCGGACACCTACAACGCGCCGGAGCTGCAAAACCATTTCTGCTCGCACCTCTGCCCGCTCGGCATTGGGACGATTTCACCGATTGAGCTGGAAGAGCTTGAGCGGGTCACATTGCAGCTCATTTCGGCAATGAAGTCGTTGCCGGAGGTCAAGGACGGAATCATCGACATCGCGGCCGACGGCGTCATCGACGCGAAAGAAAAGCCGCGCATGGAGCAGTACCTCGAGGTACTCGACGAGATAACGAACAAGGCTCAAACCTTGAAGCTCATTTATAGAAAGCAGTTCGGAAAACAGGAGGTGTAAAAAGTGTTGGAGGCGAAGCAGAGCGGGAACGTCGTGGAGGACTTCACCATCGGGAACACCCGAATCAAGATTTGCGACGACTTCTGCCGGACCCGGACGAGCGGAGAGGTCAAAGAAATCCTCAACCGCGTCGCACGGAGGACGGTCGGCTCGCTCGCAGCAGCCGCCACACCTGATTATGGATGCGCTTAAAAGAAAGATGGAGATTGCGGCCGTTGCGTTTTTCTGCACGGTCACCGCACTCATTGCGGTTTACTCCTGTGCAACGACGGCCGCAGCAAACCTCGCACGGCAGACGGCGGTAGAACCTGTCACGGAATATGTGACCCTCACCTACACGGAGGAACGTCCACAGGCCGAACAGGAGCCGGAGCTCCTCTACGACGTACCCATGAGCGACGAGCTGCAACGGCACGTCCGGGAGCAGGCGGAGCGGCAGGGCGTCCCGTTTGAAATCGCACTCGCAGTCATTGAGCGGGAGAGCAGCTATCAGCCGGACGCGGTCAGTGACACCGGAGACTTTGGCCTCATGCAAATTAACGTCTGCAATCACCGCTGGCTCTACGAGGAACTCGGCATTACGGATGTGATGGACCCGGAGCAGAACATCGAGGCTGGCCTCTACATCCTCGGGCAGGCGTTCCAAAAGTACGACGACCCGGACAAGGCTCTCATGGCCTACAACATGGGAGACAGCGGTATGAAAGCCGCATGGAGCAAGGGCCAGCACAGCAGCAAATACAGCCGCGCGGTCATGGAGACGGCGCAGGCCATCAAGAGAAGGGAGCACTAAATGGACTGGAAGATTCACAGAGCGATTCTCATTGCGGCCATCTGGATTGCAGAGGTCCTCTCGGCCGGTATCTGCGGATTCATCGCCGCGCTGGCACTCATTCCGGCCAGCTACGCAGCGCGCGGCTACTTCGCCTTTGGTGGCGAGTGGCTTATCGTGCTCGGCGTCACGCTGCTTGCGTTCCACGTCATCAACAACGCATTTTTCGGAATGCTCAAGCACCACTGAAAGGAGGTGAACCACATGGCTGAACAGAACCTTTTCTGCCTCTGCGGCAGATGCTCGCGCAAGCTGCGCAGCGCGGCTGCCCGTCGCGTCGGTATGGGCTCGACCTGCTGCCGCAAGGAGACAGGCAAGACCATCACCCAGTTGCTCAAGGAGCTGGACGAGCAGGAGCCGCAGCAGCGGCAGAGCAGCAGGAGCCGGATACACAGGCATAAAAAAAGAGCCGCGCTCGAAAGCGCGACCCTCTTGTCGGACAAGCCTATTGTATCTCGCTCCACATCAAAAGTCAACAGGAGCGTGAATTATGAACGAACAGAACAATCACGCTGCGCTCACCATTGCGCAGCAGTACCCGCCAGCTCAGTACAATCTCCTCGTCCCGATGCAGACCGTGACGGAGATTGCCGACATCCAAAAGCCGGTGATGAACTCCGTGAGCATCAGCACCAACCTCAACGACGGCGAAATCTATGAGATGGAGAAAGCCAAGGACGAGTGGCGCGACAGCAAGGGGTATGTCCACAAAGCGACCCCGGCCAAGTACGCCCTCACCAAAAAGGGCCTCACCAAGCTCATGCGAGCCGCAGGCATCAAGATTCTTTCCAGCCGCCCGGTCGTCCCGTCCACCTGCCAGAAGTGCGCGGAGGTCAACCGCAGCATCGGAAAGCCGATTCGCTGCGGAGGCTGCCCCAACAAGGACGTCAAGCACGAGGTGCGAATCAGCGTCCCGCAGCTTACCGGCGAGAATGTCACCATCGTCGCCCACAAGGAAATTGCGGTCGAGGATGTGACAGCCGGGATGACCGAAAAGCAGCGGGCGGAGTTCATGAAGTTCCGCAGCGAGATGTGCGAGAGCAAGGCTCTCAACCGCGCCCTCCGCACCGCGATGCAGATTAAGTCCAGTTACCTTATCGAGGAGTTCAAAAAGCCGTTTGTCGTGGCATACCTTGTCCCGAACCTTGACAACCCGGCCGTCCGCGAGGAGGCGGTAAAGTCCATGTTTGGCGCGGCGAATGACCTGTACGGCAGCCGCCCGAAAACCAGCCATACGGTATATGTGGACGATGACGACGAGGGATATGCGCAGCCGGAGCCGGATTTTGAGGTCGTACCGGAGCAGCCCCAGCAGGAGCAGCAGCCCGAGAGACCGGCGCAGCGGCCTCGCCAGCAGCAGCCCGCGCCGAGTAACAGACAGCAGAGCCGGAACGGCGACAGCGAGTTCTGCGCGGACTGCGGTAAGCAGGTCGGCCTCGACGTAGCAGAGTACAGCCGCAAGCATTTCGGCGGAGTGGCTTATTGCCGCGACTGCCAGAGAAACCATACATGGAGGAAATGATTATGATGATTCTTTCGCAGGACGGCATGGTCGCCGTCAATTCGGACAACGTGGCAATGTTTGAGGTCAAGGAGACTGAAACAATCCCTCACGAGGCACAGCTCATGGCGACCATCTTTATTTCCGGCGGCGGACGTTACACCAACGCCGAGCGCATCTGCTACCCTATTGGGACGTTCCGCAGCCCTGACCGCACCGAGCTCGCAAAGCTCGCACTGGACTACATTTCGTTCAGCATCAGCTCTGGCCACAAGGTCTACGCGCAGGTTCCGACCGAAGATGAAATGAGGAATATTCAGGGCGCGAAGTCTCGTGCGGATGCAGCGCGGCGCGTCAAGCTCGACGATATCATCAAGGAGCTGCTCAAGGAGGATATGTGATGCTGAAAGTATTGCACACCGGAGACTGGCACATCGGCAGTTTCCCCGGGCCAGAGTCGGCGGACAGAATGCCCGCTTTCAGGACATCTGCCGCTGCCTTGATTTTCAGGCGATGTACGCGGAGGAGCACCGGCCGGACCTTATCGTCGTCTCTGGCGACATTTTCCATCAGGCCCGCGTGTGGTCGGACAGAGGCCTCCGCGAGAGCCGGACGGCTATATACCACATCCGGCGGCTTTCCAACGTGGCCCCGACCATCGTGTTACGCGGCACTCCGAACCACGACAGCGAGGAGCAGTTCGAGATGCTGACGACGGCTTTTTACGGCGATGATTCGGTCAGCGTCGTAACGGAGCCGGAGGTGCTCCACATCCACACCTACCACGGCAGCGCGTAGATGTTGCCTGCATTCCGGGCTTTGACCGTGGTGTACACCGGGCAGCGCACCCGGGCCTCTCTCGAGAGGAGGAAACGCAGGTATTCACGGACGAGCTGGCAAAGGTTGTCCTCGGCCTCAAGGCCCAGTGCGAGCCCGGTGTGACGAGCATCCTGTCTACGCACTTCACCGTCCCGGGATGCAACATGGAGAGCGGCCAGACCGCGCTATTTGCACAGTTTGAGCCCGTCATCTACCCCGACACCCTGAAAGCCGCAGACTTCGACCTCGTGGCACTTGGCCACATCCACCGGCCGCAGCAGCTCCCGGAGGCAGGCCGTGCGGTGTTCTACTGCGGCAGCATTACAGGCCTCAACTTCAACGACGAGGGCCAGCCGCGAGGCTTTTACATCCATGACATCGACGACGACGGGGAGACATGGAGTGAGTACATCGAAACGCTACCGGGAGTCGAGACCATCCGCCTCGGAGAGGACGACGTCCGCGCAATGCTGAGTGCGGAGCGGGTTGTTGTACCTGACCGCTCAAGGGGAAAATCGTCCGCGTTCTCTATACCTGTTCAGACGAGACAAACAAGGCTTTCAACAAAGCCGTCCTCGAGAAAAGGCTCTATGACGGCGGCGTGTTCTACGTCTCCGAAATCACGCCGGAGGAAATCACGACAAGCGTGAACCGCGACGAGCTCCACGGCGACAACAGCCCGGAGCAGAACCTCGCGGAGTACCTCACCGAAAAGGAAAAGAGCCCGGAGGACGCCCAGCGCATCATTGAGCTGGCCCGTCCGATTATCTCGGAGGCAATGGAAAAAGGCCGCCTTGAGACCCCGACCGGCGTGTTTATGCCGGTAGAGATTGAGGTCAAGAACTACCGAAACTACCGTGACGAGCTGTTTTCCTACGATGCATTTCCTTTGCCACCATCAACGGCGAGAACGGCGCAGGCAAGTCAAGCTTGTTTATGGACGCCATGTTGGATGCCCTTTTCGAGGAGCCCAGAGAGGGAGACCTCACGGGATGGATTCGCAATGACCCGGACGCCCGCAGCGGCTCCATCAAGTTTACATTCTACCTCGGCGACAAACTGTACCGCGTTACCCGCACACGCACAAAGAGCGGCAAGGCGACGCTGAATCTCTCCGAGTATGTGGACGAGAGCTGGCAGAACCGCAGCGCGGAGAAATACCGCGATACGCAGGCCATCATCGAGAATACCATCGGCATGGACAGCCTGACGCTCAAGGCGACCGGCCTTATCATGCAGGACCAGTACGGCCTCTTTTTGCAGGCCGACAAGGCGGACCGCATGGCAATTCTCGGCAACATCCTCGGCCTCGGCATTTATGACGCATGGAGAGCATGGCGGCCAACCGGGCAGCAGACGCCAACCGGGAGCTCCGGCGCGTCGCGGATTTGCAGGAGGAGACCGGGCGGACGATGCCGGACAAGGCAACGGTCGAGGCGGCCATGAACAAGACGGCCGTCGAAAAGGCCAGCGCGGTAGCAGACAGGGCCATCCACACAAAGGCCATGAGCGAGGCGCAGACAAAGCTCGACATTGCCAAGCAGGCACAGAAGCGGTCGGAAAAACTCGCCAGCGAGCTCGGCTCTTGGATTGCGGAGAAGAACGCGAACGCCAGCGCGCAGGCTGTTTGCAGAGCGCAGATTTCCGATGCGCAGGCTCTCCTCGATAAGCGCGAGGAGGTAGAGGTGGGCAGCCAGAGTTACGGAAAACTTTCCGCACGGCGGGAGGAGCTGCTGGGAACGGCGGCCCTGATTCAGCCAAGGAAGAAAAGCTGCGGGACGTTATGGCCGCGCTCTCTGCCCAGCGGAAAAAGAAAGGCAGTCTCGAGGCCGAAAAACTTTCTGCACAGGCAACGTGTTGGAGCTATGAGCAGGCCCTCGCAGACTATGACGAACTCGAGCGGAAAGCGGCGGACCTCGCCGGAGCAAGCGAACGGCTCACCGCGCTGGAAGAACAGGACGAGCAGTATCTCGCAGCAGACCAAGAGGCCATGAAGCTGCTCCAAACAAAGAACGCAGAAACCGCGCGGATACAGTCTTGGCTCGACATAAAAGAGAACGAGGTCACACATATCCGCTCCCGGGCCATTATGCTCGAGACCTGCGGCTGCCCGGTCGAGAACCCGGAATGCCGTTTCCTGCAGGATGCAGTGGAGGCGAAAAAGAAACTGCCTGCGGCCGAGACGGAACTGGAAACCTACCGGCAGCAGGCCGAGGAGCGCGCCGAGCAGCTCGACGCTGAGTATCAGGCCGCAAAGAAAAAGGCAACGGGCCTCAACTGCCGCAAGGATTTGCAGGCCCAGCGTTTCCTCGTTGCAGACCTGCGGAAAGCCTCGGAGCGGTTCGCAAAGCTGACGGCGCAGAAAGAACGCCTCGCAGAAGTTAAAGAGCGCATCAAGGCCATCGACGAGGAGCTTGAAACCGTCCCGGCCAATATCGAGAGCCTCGAGGCAGACCGTTTCGTCGTTGAGGACGAGCTGAAAAAAGCTCCGGCAGAACGCAGCGGAGCTCGCCAGCATTGAGGCGCAGCTCTCGGACGTTAAGAAATACATCGAGCTGGAAAAGCTGCTCCCGGCAGCGGAGGCTAAAAAGAGCGCAGCGCAGACCCGCCTCACGGAGCTCCTGACCTACGCAGAAAAGACCCGGACGGCGATTGATGGCATCAATGCGGAGATTCTGACCCTCTCAAAGGCGCAGGCTGATGTTGACGAGCTCAAGGAACAGTACGCGGAGGCTGTTGCGGCCCTCACGGTGGACAATACCCGTATTGAAGAGCTGGACCAGCAGGCCGGACATGGCCGCAGGCAGATGGAAGAAATCGAGACGGCAGAGGCAAAGCTCGAAGTCCTTCGCCGTCAGGCGACGGAACAGGGCCAGCTTGCAGCGGGCTACGAGGAGCTCAAGCGGGCTTTCTCTCAGGACGGCATTCCGCATAACATCGTCCGCAGCATTGTCCCGCTGTTCGAGGCGACCGCGACGAGCATCATCAGCCAGATGTCAGGCGGCCACATGAGCATCGAGATGCGCATGGAAAAGACCCTCAAGAGCAACAGCAAGAAAGAGGTCACCGCGCTGGATGTCATCGTGAACGACGCAGCAACCGGAGCCCTGCCTACATGAGCCGTTCCGGCGGCGAGCGCGTTAAGGCGGCCCTCTCGGTCATCCTTGCGCTGGCGGAGCTCAAGAGCAGCACCGCAGGAGTGCAGCTCGGATTCCTGTTTATTGACGAACCGCCGTTCTTAGACGACAAGGGCGTACAGGCCTACTGCGACGCCCTCGAGGCCATCCAGAAACGGTATTCCTCGCTCAAGATTATGGCTATCACTCACGACCCGGAGATGAAAGCCCGTTTCCCGCAGGCCGTTGACGTTGTAAAGACGGCGGAGGGCAGCAAGGTCATCTACTCTTGAAATCACCAGCAGAAAGGAGGTGCGAGACTTGGGAAGAAGCAACAGGCAGACCGCCGACTACTTTCCCCATTATGTCGGGGAAAAGAGCCGGACAAAGTTCATCCTTGAAAAGAACTGGGGAAACGACGGGTATGCCTTTTGGTTTAAGCTGCTCGAACTTCTTTGCGCGGCAGACGGCCAGTATTACGACTGCTGGGACAAGATGGGCTGGGAGTACCTACTCGCCGTCACCGGAGTTACAGCCGAAACGGCGGAGGCCATCCTGCACACGCTCGCCTCCATGGGCAAGGTGGACAAGGAGCTGTGGGAGAGCTGCCGCGTCATTTGGGTGCAGTCCCTCCTTGAGAACCTCCGCCAGCTTTACTCCAAGCGCACCGCAGCACCGACGAAGCCGTCGGTCGATAACTTTCCCGGCCGCAGGGCGGAAAGCCCTGCACAGGAGCCCGCAGCGGCCACAGAGGCGGAGGAAACGCCACCGGCCGTACCGGAGCTACGCCGGAGGAGCACGACAAACCGAAAGCTCCCCGGCGTAAAGCCGGGAGCCTCTCGGCGGAGCAGGCCGAACGGTTTGACCGCTTCTACGCGGCCTATCCGAAGAAGGTGGACCGGGCCACGGCAGAGCGGGCGTGGGCCAAAATCAACCCGGAGCCGGACGACGCGGCGACCGACAGAATCATCGCGGCGGTTGAGGCCGCAAAGAAATATGACGGCCGGTTCCGGGAGCGGCAATTCACGCCAAACCCGGCAAGCTGGCTTAATGCAAAAGGCTACATGAACGACTACACAGGAGGTGAGCAGCGTGGAAACGATGACGGCTATGCTGGATTCACTCCGTCCGGTGGATTCGGCTCGTTCGGCTGAGACCACACAGCACCGACGGCCGACAAGTAAGGATATTCTGGCTGGTGGCTACAACTGCCAGCGCGAAATCCCGGAGCCGGTCGAGTGCGAGTTCTGCGGCCGGAAACTGTACCACGAGGCTCTCGTGATGGGACGAACGGTCCTGATGTTCGCCCCGTTCCCGCAGAGATGCACCTGTGACCGAGCAAAGGCGAAGTGGGCGGAGGCGGACGCGGAGGAGGCAAAAAAAAAAAGGCGGAGGCCGAGAAAGAGGCGGCGCAGGCCAAACGGCGCGCCAAAATCGAGAGGCTGCTCGGCAGGAGCGGCATCAAGAAACGCTTCCAGCAGCGGACGTTCACCAACTTCATCCGGGACACCTCGGAGCGGCGGCGGTGCTATGACACGGCCAAAACCTATGCAGACAGCTTTCCACAGCGCGCAGAGCGCGGCGAGGGCCTCTACATAGAGGGAACCTACGGGACCGGCAAAACGCACCTCGCGGCCGCCATCGCCTTGCAGCTTATAGCTGCGGCGTCCCGGTCGTCTGCAAGACGTCCGGCGACCTGCTGGCCGACATTAAGGAGGCTTTCGACAGCGGAGACGCCACCGAGTACGAGATACTCAAGGCGTACAAAACGGTCGATTTGCTCATTGTGGATGACCTCGGAAAGGAACAGTGTACAGAATGGAGCGTAAGTACTGTACTCCATTCTCAACGACCGGTACGAGGATATGAAGCCGACCATCATCACGACGAACTACAACGCCGACGAGCTGGTGCGAGCCCTCACCCCGAAAGGCGGCGACGGCACGAAAGCCCGGGCCATCATAAGCCGCCTACGGGAGGTCTCGACGGTCATCACGATGCGTGGGCCGATTACAGAGCAGGAGGAGGCAGACGAAATGCCTGAATTGAGACAGGAGTATTTGGATATTCTCGAGAAGCGCGAGTGGAGCGTCAGCAGCTACACTGACGACGGCCGCGTGGAAATTGAGTGGTACTCACCGGCCGGAGAGGACTTCATCATCTGCGTTGGCGTTGAGAAATTTCCGGATGAAGTTTTAGACTACTCCGACAGCTTTGACCCGGACGAGCATATTGCGATGTGGATAGAGGCAAAGCAGAGCGGCACACAGGGCGTCCGGCGCGCGGCAGATTGTCCACGATGCAGAGGAAATCGAAAAAGAGCTTGACGAGCTCGCGTTTGAATTACAGGAGGCAGAAAGAAAATTATGGCTTACAGGTATTACAGCACCCTCCGACCGCTGATGGTGGGCGGCATCCCGTTCCCGAAACAGCCCGGAGAGAGTATTACCACAATCGTCAACTTCGAGGAGGGCCGGACGTACTGCAAGGACATCGACCGGCCCGCGTGGGGTTACATCGAGTACACGGCCCCGCTCGACCCGCAGCAGGTCTCGGACTACGAACTGGTGCTGGCACCGGAGGAGGACGGCCATGAGTGACGTGAAAATCAAGGAGCTGGACAAGAGCCTCATTCATCAGGCGAACAGCAATAGCATGAGCGGCAAGCGCGGCGACATTTCGGCCCACGAGTACGAGGTATACTGCCAGAAAGTTATGAGCTGGAACATCCCGGACAGCCGCAAGCAGAAAATCGTGGACCAGATTTATACCCGGTGGAGCGAGCAGCTCCGGCACGAGGCAGCCCATGTGAGCGTTGCCGTCGCAGGACCGGCGCGGTACAACGCAAAGAAGCTGGACCACAGCGACACCATTCTCCGCCTTTCCTCTGAGTTCGTGGAGTGGTTCAACGGCCTGCAGGAGCAAGTCTGGCAGGGCCGCATCGAGGACAAGGACGCAAAGGAGATTGCGCGGCTGGTGGATGACATCAAATTCTGCATCGAGCGGCCGACGCTTAATCCTACCGCGAGCCTGTGTGAGCTCGCCAACAAGGACCCGGAGCTCTTCATGGAGTATTACGAGAAGCTCCATGAAAAGTACCGCTGGCGTAAGAACAGCGTCATCGCCAAGCTCTACGCGGCCGGGAAAGAGGGAAAACTCGCAAAGCTGAACCGGCAGAAGTTTTTCGAGGACGAGAATCTCGTCGCCTACACGATGGGTGACCGGGCGTACATCAAGTTCGTTATGAAGCCCGGCAGCAGCTTATTGTGGCACTCAAGAGCCGGAAATGGTGGTGGAACAGTAACGAGGAGGCATGGAGCACCTATCTCGACAAGCTGGACAAAGAGTGGGTGCAGAATATTAGCACCCGGTACGCCGATTACGTTTGAGGAGGACAGCATGAAGCGACTTATGATTATCGGCCTGTGGCCGGACGACACGGTCAATTATTGCACCGAGAAATGTGACTGCCGCAGGTACGCATTCGACAGGATACTTTACCACAAGGGCGGACGAGCCGCCCGCGAGCGCATCTGCATCCCGGTAGTTGACAGGAGCGGAGCAGCAACGACATACCTCGACCTCCCTGTAACACTCCTCGAGGCGGGCGTCGTTTATCTCCGCCTCGACGACGGCAGCGACATTTTTTTGAGCGACACACAGATGGCGTTAATTGCCAACGAAGTCGAGAGGCGGCGCGCAGAGTGCGCAGGAACTGGCCTCAAGACGCTCGGGAAATGGTTTGAGAGCGGCCTCCCGACCGCAGAGGACTATCTCGAACCGGGCGACGAGGTAGACGAGGACCTGATTGGCTACTTTCTTGACGTCTTACCGCCACGCACAAACCGCGCAGGCCTGTTGCAGGTGGGCGGAGAAATCAGCACCGCAAAGGACGTCAACGGACGCTGGCAGCCGACCTACCTTACGTTCAAGCGGCAGGGCAGCACATGGCGGTACGCCGGACGGTGCTTTGCGGGCTCTGCGGAGCCGGTTCAGAAGTACCAGTCCTCGCTCGAGAGGATGATGCTTACAGCTGTAAGCTACTGGGAACTGTAGCGCGGGAGGTTGAAGCCTGATGAAGCACCTCGGGGATATAACAAAATTGTCCGGCTACGTTGTCCCGGCAGTGGATGCTGTTATAGGCGGCAGCCCGTGTCAGGGCTTGAGCGTTGCGGGCAAACATGCCGGACTAAAGGACGAACGCTCTGGACTGTTTATAGAGCAGATTCGCTTAGTAAAGGAGATGCGAAAAGCAGATGCAGCAAGAGGAAAAACAAATGACGCTATTCGACCAAGATACATGGTCTGGGAAAATGTCCCCGGAGCCTTCAGCTCTAACCAAGGCAGAGACTTTGAGGCGGTTCTCGAAGAAACCGTCCGCGTCGCTGAACCGAAAGCCCCCCCTGTTCCTGTCCCTGCGAAAGGATGGCCAACAAGCGGATGCCTCGTGGGAGACGGATGGAGCGTTGCGTGGAGAGTTCTCGACGCTCAGTTTTGGGGAACACCCGATAAGCCTCTTCCACAACGGAGACGGAGAATCTCGCTTGTGGCAGATTTTGGAGGAAGAACCGCACCCGAAATATTATTTGAGCGAACGAGCGTGTCATGGCATCCTGACGCGAGCATCCAGACGTGGAAAAGCACTGCCGGACTTGCTAAAAACTGCGCTGCTGGAAATGTGCGTGAGCACGCTGGATGCCTGACACCGTGGGACTCGCAAGGGAGAAGAGTCTATGACGAAAATGGAATTTTCCCATCCCTTCAGGCGCGGGAAAAGGCCGGAGGAAACCAGCAAACGGTGCTGACAAAGACATCTGGGGACAGAAAAGACGTGAGCTTGGTTGTGCGCCGCCTTACACCGATGGAGTGCGAACGTCTGCAAGGTTACCCGGATGGGTGGACCGATATCGGTAGCTGGGTTGATAGCAAGGGCAAAAAGCACCCGGAGAGCAGCGACACAGCGCGGTATAAAGCCCTCGGTAACAGCATCGCAATCCCACCTTGGAAGTGGGTGCTCAAGCGGCTGTGCGCGATTTACGAGCGAGATGCCACAATGGCCAGTCTTTTTGACGGCATCGGAGGCTTTCCGTACATTTGGGAGCAGCTCAACGGCAAAGGAAGCTGCCTTTGGGCGAGCGAAATTGAGCCGTTCCCTATTGCGGTAACAAAATATCATTTTGGAGAGGAATAGAAACATGACAAGTACGAAGTTTGAAGTCTCGATGGAAATTTTCAAGTTTCAGGGAGAACCGGATGTCAGCGTCACGCTGACCGGTAAGAGCCCCGCAGAGCTCAACACCGCGCTCAAAACGCTCGAGACCATCGCCAAGACCACGACGCTGTACAACGGCGACAGCGCGCCGGAGGCGGAAAAGGGCGTCCCCAGCGAGCCGAAGCAGGCAGCCCCGGTAGTTTCCACGGCGGACAAGACCCCCCCCAAGAAGCCGGTAAGCTGCTTACGCCCGTCGGCGCAAAGGGGCTCATGCTCCTGCGCTGCCCGAAATGCAAGAGCGAGTTTGTACAGTTCTTGCGCGAACCGCAAACGACCAACGAGTGCCGGAAGTGCGGCGCGAAAATCCCGCTGGACGCGCTGGCACGGTTCGAGTTCACCTGCGGTCTGCAAGAAGGCGAGCTACGGTCGGACGAACGTCGAGGACGCCGAAATCGCAAACGAGAAGTTCACCTGCGTTTGCGGCCGGAGCGTCCCGAAGCTCACGTGGAACCCGGCCAAGCGTTGCTATACGACGTAAGGAGGGCTGGATGATGAAAGCACTGACCCACAACATCCAGCAGGAGCGCGAGGACCAGCGCGACCGCTCCGCCCAGCTCTTTATGTGGTGCATCGTCGTTTCCATGCACCAAGACGACGGCATCGGCGCGTCCCGCCTCCTGCGGGCGTGTAACGAGATGGACGCTTTTGAGAAAAAATACCAGACGGCCATCCTCTACGGCAGCAGCAAGAACGCAACGGACGCCATGAGGGAGAACCTCAAAGGCATCTGCGATTTTGAGGTCCGGCTGCCGGTTGACCGAGCTCCGAGAGGACGCCGGGAGGAGCAGCTCCGCATGGCGAGCAATCAAGGCGCAGAAATCGCGTGGCTTGTTATGGCGGCAACCTGTCACGAGACGTTCGGCTACGGGAGAGACCGGCTGGCGCGCCTCAAGCAGAACTCCATGAACAACTACAAGCAGTACATCGAGTGGGAAAAAGAGGACAAGGACCTCGCCCTCGACCGTCTGCGCAGATGTGTACAGGACGCTCTCAAAGAGGACCTCCGCGTCACTGACACCGACGACCGTAAGGGGATGCTTTCGACCCCGGGCAGAGGCCCAAGCGTCTACGAGACGGCCGCTGTCTACTCGGAGATATTCAGGAGGGCCAGAGCGGGACGGGCAGTGGCCCCGCTCGCGGTATACAGCGCAGCAAAGTACGACGAAACCATGACGGCCGCCCGGAAACGGGCCAGCGTTATGCTCGGCTTATGACTATCTGCCCGAAAGAGTGCCCGGACAGACACCCGGATGCCACGACCATTGCGAACGGTATGCGGAGAACAAGGCGGCATACCAGAAGATGAAACAGGAGTACGACGGGAGCGTCCGAAACCCCTACTGCCGTAGGTGAACGCACCGGGCCATCGTGCGCAGTTTCAAGAAGAAATTCAGGTAAAGGAGTGGTGACTATGTACGAGGTTCTTTTAGAGCTTGACGACCTGTTGGAAACCTTAACTTGCTGGCTTTCCTTTGCGGCCGTCGCCTTGTCAGTAATAGTTGTTGCGGCCTATGTATGGCACAAGGCCGCCGAGCAGAAAGCAACCCGGGCGGAGCCCCGGAAAAGAAAGGATGGAATGACATGAAACAGAGCGAAAAGCTCACGCAGCTCCTCGAGCTTATGCAGGCAAACCCGGAGCTCCCGGTCATCCCCTGCGTAGATGGGGATGTGGTCGGCGGCGACGAGTATTACTGCTGGCTTGGCTCATGGGAGAGAGCGCGGTTCAGGAGTTCATCATCGGCAAAGAAAGAACCTACTACCGGGAGGACGACATTTGCGAGATGAACGACGTTCTCTACGAACGCTATGACCCGGAGCTGGTTGACAACATGACGGATGAGGAGACGCGGGCAGCATACAATGCGCTCCCGTGGAAGAAAGCCATCTTCGTCGATGTCCACCAATACGAGGAGGAACCGGATGCCGAGGTATGATGTGTTCCTTGAGGGCAGGACAGAGAGCTCCACCTGCTACTTCGGCGTCGCAGTCATGGCAGACGACCAAAAAGAGGCAGAGTACCTCGGACACGAAGCAGGGCGGAAGAAACACCGCGAGTGTGACGAAATCGAAGTCGTCAGCGTAAGGAGAAAAGATGTTACCAAGCGAAGAACTCATAGCGGCCTTTTTGATTGGATTCGCACTCGGAACGCTCGTCCGAAATGAGCAGCTAAAAAAAGCAACAGAACAACGGGACCGAGCTGAAAATATGCTGCGCAATGTAAGCAAGGAATACGCCGAAATAGCGATGGACTGTGTAAACGCTATGGACCGGGCCGACAAGTGCCAACGAGAGTTGGAAAAAATCAAGGAGGAGCATGGTGAGCAGTAACTATATCAAAGTGACCGTATGCCCCGGACTGAACCTCCGGCCTAGCATCTCTTTTGTTGACAGAATGCGAGTTGAGGCGGATGGTCGGCAGCTTACAGAAGATGTTGAGCGGAAGCTGACGATGGTTCTTGCGAAAAAGGTGTTTGCGCCCCAAAAGGAATACATAGAGTGGGAAATGAACAAACTGCTCGAGATGCCATACGACTTAGGGACGTTCTACGAGGTCGAGAGATTTTTTAGCGGGATAATCGCGGACTACGATTTGTGCCACCCGCAGACGGTCGAAATGGAACTTGAGACGCTGATTCGGAAAGAGGAACGGCGTTTTCCCGAAATGCAAGATTCTGGCTCTGCAAAAATTATTCCGGTGGAAGTTAAATTCCGAGAGACAAGAAGCCGGATTGGGATTTTTGAGTATCTAAAGGAGGCTATCAAAAATGGAAGAAGTAAGATTGATTGACGCGAACGCTTTGCACAAGCGCATCGAAATGAACCTTCTTGCCTGCAACCCGTTCACTATTGTAGAAGGATGCTATAAGGATGCCCTGAACAGCGTGGACGAGGCTCCCACCATCGACCCGGAGAGCCTGCGCGGTCATGCCAAGTGGGTGAAGGACAAGGAATTGAAGTTTATCATCGTTGATGATGAAAACAACAGTCACGAGGAACCGGCAATTTGCTGTACCCATTGCAAGGCCAAAATTTCGCAAAGCGATTTCGACAACTGGGTCTGGAACTTCTGCCCGGTCTGCGGGTTCAAGATGGAGGATGAAACGGAGGAGCAACATGAAACCGATTAACGCAGAGGAAATCGTCCGTGTATTCAACGGATGGCTCGAGGAGGCGGACAGCCTCGCAGAGCGGGAGGCCATCGAGTGCTGCATCGGCCACATTCAGGACGCCCCAGCGGTCAGCCAGCAGGAGCTCCGCAGCTATATGCTGCCGTGGTTCAGCCCGTTCGCGGCCCCGTGGTGCGGAAAGATTCAGCGCGCTTTCCCGAAAGCCTACGTCACCATGAACTTCGAGCTGATTCTCGTCCCGAGGACGAACACATACATCAACCTCAACCACTGCAGCACCCCGGACGAGTTCAAGGCGGAGGTCATCGAGGGTGTATCGCGGTTTGCGTTCAAGGCGTTCACAAAGCCGCTGTGCAAGGAGCATCTCGACGGCATCAACAAGCTGCTCGACACCAAATTCACGCCGGAGGACATGGAGTACATCTACACCAACCTCGGCAACGGAATCCACCACGAGCTGTGCATGAAGTTCGTCCAGAGCGGCTACGACCTCGGCGTCATCGACGAGGGCCTGCAGGAGAAGGACAGGCGGCCATGAGCGAGTGCATCCTGTTTGAGTGGGCTGTTCCGACAGCTCTTGCGCTGCTGAGTGGAGGCTCGTGGTTCTCATAATCGAAATCAACGAGTGGTTTGGCAGAAAAGAGGACAAGAGGCAAGAACGCCTCAAAAATGAAAAGCGGCAGCCAGCTAAAGAAAACAAAAAGGAGGCGGAAACGTGAAAGGGACGATTCGAGGCCGATGCCCGAAGTGCGGCGGGGAAATTATAGTTTCCGAGTATTATCAGACATCGCGAGATTACAAAGTTCGTATGAACGGGAAACTATCCAAACGGTACATCGTCACCGATGCTGGAAGCGTGAATGCAATGACAGCATCATGCGGCAGCCTTTGTGGCGCATACTGGGAAGATGAAGAGTTTTCCATCGGGCAAGACGGGACGTTCTACGACAATAAATACACAGAGGATGGACAGACATGAAAGAAAGACAAGTAGAAATCCTGCCCTGCCCGTTTTGCGGAGCGAATCCGTGCCGCATCGCAGAAAAAAGGGAGGTCGTCAATACCGAAACCGGTGAAGCGATAAGTAGTAATATCAGCATTACGTATTGGAAGCATCCCGAAACGCCTGATTGCATTTTGGGATTCGGGATGTTTTTTCTCGATACGCCAGACGACATCCAAAGGTGGAACAGCAGAACCGATAAAGCAAAATCTAACCCCGAAACTTGAAGATGATTCAAGCGCATTTCAATCTTTAACCATCAAATTTGAAAATTGGAGGACAAATTTATGTTTCCGCAGAGAAGAATGACGACCGACACCCCGGATGGGAATTACTCGCAGGCTCTCAACCTGTTCGTGCGCGGCGAGGACGGCTGGGTACAGATGCCCAGCCGGAGCATCAGCCTCAACGACTACATGAAGCAGCTTATCAAGGCGCACAACGCAGATATTGACACAGATGGAACGCCGGAGGAGTTCGACATGACCCTGTGCGAGCACCTGTTCGACGGCCCGGAGACCATTGAGGGCCTACTGGCAGAGCACTACACCCTCTCGTGGGCTCTCGCCTCGTTGCGCGACAAGCTCAAGCACTACGAGGACGCGCTCATCCCGGAGATTATGCCGGAGGCTTGCAGACCATCGACCGTGCCATCGGCACTTACGGCAAAGACGCCCAGCTCACCAAAGCTGTGGAGGAAATGTCGGAGCTCACCAAAGCTCTTTGCAAGCTCAAAGAGTGCAAGCGCAAGTATGATACCCCGTTCAACCGGGAGACGCAGGAAGTATACTCGAACATCGAGGAGGAAACTGCTGATGTTTTCATCATGCTGGTGCAGCTCTTTGCAATTTTTAACCCCCATGAGCTGGTAAACATCACGAAAATCGTATGGGACAAGCTCGACCGGCTCAAGGATAATCTGGACAAAGAGACGGCAAAGCAGGAGGGCGGCAAGGATGAATCACCGGAGTATTGATATTTACACCTGCGAGCATTGCGGACAGGAGTTTTACAGCGAGGCCGAGTGCAGAGAGCACGAAGAAACCCATACGCTGAATTTTGAGAATGCGACGCCCGAGGAGCTTGCCGAGGAACTTGACACGCTTGGCGATTATGCCTACAGCTACCGCATCGGAGACAGCGTTATGGGAATGACGGTAAAGTCGTACAGCAACCTTATGAGTGCAGCGGCCAGATGTCTGCGGAAGGGAGCCGACAATGCCGGAAAAAAGTGAGTTCGACAAGCACTCGGCGAGCTGTACGACCTGACCGAGTGGGAGGACGCGGAGGCGGCCATCCGGGAGCTCCACGCGCGGGGGCCGGAAATTGAGCGGCTCTATCTCGACAGCAAGATTCTCCCCGGAGAGTTGCGAGCCCTCGTTATGGTGAGTAACTGCCTCGAGCGTGAGTTCATCCATCGGCAGCTTGCCACCGGGCAGCCGCTTCACATGAATATTTTATAGGAGACAGCACAATGAGCGATGATGGTATGTTTTGCCCGTACAAGAAAAGCACGAAACGGGAAGTGAGCTACTCGTGGATTAGCCGGACCGAGATTACAACGGAGCGTTTCGGCTGGTGCTCGGAAAAGAAGTGCATGGCCTACAACAACGGCCGGTGCAAGATGCTTGAGGAGGAGATGGCGCATGAGTAAAGAAACAAGATTCTGCCCGTTCATGCGCAAGCTCACGCGGGAGCACTGGCGCACAGCGCAGGACCGTGTGGTGGAGAGCTACAAGGACAGGTTTGGCAAGTACATCGGTGAGAAGTGCATGGCCTATGAGGATGGCCGCTGCAAGCGGCTGGAAAGAGAGGGAGCCCAGTGAAGAAAAGGAACTGCCGGATGACCGGCGAGGAGAAGAATGTACATGAGCGCGCCGTGAAGCTGCGCAAGATGACCGACGACAAGCTCGTGGAGCACATCGACCACATCCGGGAGGAGGCCTACAACACAGGCTACTCCGAAGCCGAGGCCCAGCGCGCATCGACCCCGGCTCCGGGCAAGACCCTGCCGCAGCTCCTCGAGCAGCTCGACGCCGGAGAGTGCAAGGGCATCAAGAGCGCGACCGCTACAAAATCGCAGAGTTCGCCCGAGAGCAGGGCTACCTCGAATGAGCGGCCCGGTAAAGGACCCGCTCCGGGCCTTGCAGGGAGCGCGGAGCCGCGCGCAGGGAGGGAGGCTGGAAGAACAGATAGAAGCCTCATGCGCTCTTTTGACAGAGACGGGCCGAGCCGACATAAGCAAGACGCCGGAGCCGATGAAACCGGTGAGCCAGCCGAACAAGTCGGGGCAGTTCCGCGCGGTGTATACAAAAAAGGCGGAACCGGATTTCAAAGGCGTCATGCTCGGAGGCCGCGCGGTGATGTTCGAGGCAAAGAGCACCGGGACGGGCAGGCTAAACAAAGACCGCGTACTACCGGAGCAGGTCAAAAAGCTCGATTCTTACACAGCCCTCGGCGCGCACTGCTTCATCGTTGCCACATTCGACGGGCTGCGGGTATACAGAATCCCATGGACGGTCTGGCGCAGCATGAAGCAGCGATACGGCAGGAACTACGTCACGGAGGCGGACATCAAGGAGTACGCCGTGCGGTTTGGCCCGGGATTTACCCCGGACCTACTGCGTGGCATCCCGACGATGTACGACATCAACCCGCTTTCCAACGTGAGCGATGTACTCACGGCGTTTTGTGGGATGCCCTACGGGACGCAGCCCGAGACGGAAGAATGGCGCGCGGCCGTGTACAGATTTAACCGCTTTATGAACTGGACGACGCCGGAACGCTTTGTGCTGGTCGACGAAATACGGAGGGAGCAACCGAACATAGAAAAACCGATATTCTCATTTATGGGCGTCCCCATCACGGAGGACAGCGCAGGCAAGCTCAAAGAGGCCATGAAGAAATGCGGCGTCTCCGCACTCGAAGTGGCGGGAGTTTGCGAACGCTTTGCAAAAATCGCCCGGGCCACACTCGACGAACTGCCGGACGGAATCAAAGAGGAGGAACGCGATGACTGAACAGGAAATTGTGATGATGGCCGCAGAGGTGGCGGCAAAGGCGGCTGTCGCTGCCGTTCGGGCCATCTTAGGGAAAGAGATACAGGAGAGCGTCGAGGCCGCTGTGACGGACGCTGCCCGCCTCGGAGCGGAGGCCAGCATCAAGGCCGTGGAGCAGGAGCGCAAGAAGTTCCGGGACGGCCGGAGTGACCGGAGATTCCGCAATACCAAGCTCCTGCTGCGGAACTATACCGTGCTCAATGCCAACTGCTCCCACGCAGTATACGACGCGGCCAGCGCAGCCACCGGAGAGGAGAGCGTCGAGGAAATCGTGGAGGCACTGGACGAGCTGCTCGAGGAGAATCTCAAGGTCGAAAGCATTATGAAGTCGGCAGCCCGGACGCAGCTTATCATGCGCCATGTGAACAGGATGCTCGGAATCTACAAGGTCGTCTGCGAAAACAGCGTAGACGAGGGCGAGCAGAGGCACTACCGCGTCATCGAAGCCCTCTACCTGAGAGACCGGCCGCTCTCACCGACGGCCGTAGCGGAGCGGGAAAAAATCGACAAGCGGACGGTCTACAAGGATGTGGACGCGGCTTGCGCCACGCTCTCCGCCCTGATTTTCGGCATTGACGGCATCAAGAAAGCCTGACGGCACGAGACGGACGACCCGTTTCGGGGCAAAAACACGGCATTGACAAGGCACTATACGAGTGCTAAACTACAAAATGTAGAATACCAACAGCAAAAAGAAATCCCCTAAACCCATAATTTTTTCTCCTATTTGACGGGAGCCGCCTTGCGCAGGGCGGCTCCTCTTTTTTATGCGCAGGAGTGACCCAAAACGGGTCGAGGAGGAACGGCAGATGAAAATTATCACTCTGCCGGTGAGCGACCTCCATCCGGCGGACTACAACCCGAGGAAGGACCTCGCACCGGGCGACAAGCAGTACGAAAAGCTGGCCCGGAGCATCGAGACCTTCGGCTATGTTGAGCCCATCGTATGGAACCGGACCACCGGCAACATCGTAGGCGGCCACCAGAGGCTCAAGGTGCTGGTGCAGAAAGGCTACACCGAGGTACAGGTGGTAGAGGTCGAGCTCAACGAGCAGGAGGAGCGCATCCTCAATGTTTCACTCAACAAAATCTCCGGCCGGTGGGACAACGAGAAGCTCACCGCGATTCTGGACGAGCTGAAAGAGCAGGGCGAAATGGCCCTCACCGGCTTTGATGACTGGGAGCTCGATGCTCTCAAGGTCACATACGACCACATCGAGGACCTGCTGAACGAGGACTTCTCCGACACCGGAAAGAGCGAGCCGAACAGCTACACCATGACGTTCACCCTGCCCGAGGAGGTTCACGAGGCGATGGACAAGTACATCGACGAGAACCCCGCAGGCAAGGTTGAGCTGGCGCAGCTGCTCGTGAACAAGGCAAAGGGGCTTATCTGATGGAAATTATCAAAAAGAGAATCGCGGACATGGAGCGCGCGGAGTATAACCCTCGCGTTGAGCTCATGCCCGGCGATGACGAGTACGAGAAGCTCAAGAGGAACATTGACAGGTTCGGCGTGGTAGTCCCGGTAATCTGGAACAAGCGCACGAACCGTGTCGTGTCCGGCCACCAGCGTCTCACCGTGCTTATGAATGAGGGAGTCACCGAGACGGACGTATCTGTTGTTGACCTCGACGAGACCGCAGAGAAGCAGCTCAACATCGCCATGAACAAAGTGACGGGCGAGTGGGACGAGGTAAAGCTCAAGGAGCTGCTGGACGGCCTCGGCGACGCGGCCCCGGAGACGGGATTCGACCTGTACGAAATCGAGGCCCTCGAAAACAACGTGGACGCCCTCGTAGACGGCGACTTCCTCGACAGCGAGCTCAAGAGCATCGAGGAGACGTTCAACATCTCGCTCAAGTTCAGCGCGGAGGACCGCGACGTCCTGAAAGAGTACATAAAGGACAACGGCAAAGAGGACCTTGTTGCTGTCATCGTCCAGAAGATTAGAGGTGAGATTTAATGGGCTGCAAATGCGGGAGCCAGATTATTCTCTGTAACCTGCCTGTGCGTTTCGACACCTATCGCGGCTGCTCACACGGCTGCCGGTACTGCTTCGCACAGAAGAAGAACGACATTAGCCACATCGAGCGCGACGAAGCGTAGACGGCCTGCGCTCCTTTATTGAGGGCAAGCGCGGCAACGAAACGGAGTGGTGCGACTGGAACATCCCTATCCACTGGGGCGGCATGAGTGACCCGTTCCAGCCGGTCGAAAAGCAGATTCGCGCCAGCTACGAGTGCCTCAAGCTGCTGGCGGAGACGAAATATCCGTTTGTGGTGAGCACGAAGGGCCGCCTCATTGCGGACCGGAGTACCTCGACCTGTTGGCACAGTGCAACTGTGTGCTGCAAATCAGCATGGTGTGCAGCAAGTACGACCGCCTCGAACGCGGGACGCCAAGCTACGAGGAGCGGCTCGCCATCCTCAAGACGGCATCGGCAGAGTGCAGCGCACCGTCGTCCGCATCCAGCCGTATATGCCCGAGGTGTTCCATGACGTTATGAAGAGCATCCCTCGCATCGCGGAGGCGGGAGCCTACGGCGTCATCGTGGAGGGCATGAAGTTCTTCAAGGCCAAACCCGGCATGACGAAAATCGGCGGCGACTTCTGCTATCCGCTGCCCCGCCTCCGGCACGATTTTGAAGCCATCAAGCGGAGTGCCATCGGTACGGCCTGAAATTCTACAGCGGCGAGAACCGGCTCCGCGCGATGGGCGACAGCATGACTTGCTGCGGCATCGACGGCCTGCCCGGATTCCGGCCGAACGAGTATAACCTCTGTATGCTGATGAACGGCAAGAACCCGGAGCCGACGGAAAGATGAAAGAAGTCGGAACAGGCGGACCATTCAAGACGCTGAACCGGAGCGCGGGCAGCGGGCGCAAAATTGCAAAACAGAGCTTTTACGGCCTGATGCAGGAGGAGCTTGCCAAAAAGACCGACTATCACAGAAAGGTGTTTGGACTGGATGAATGAGTACAGCCTGACGCCGGTTCAGGAGGTAGACGGGCTGCGCATCAAGCGGGACGACCTTTATGCCCCGTTTGGCCCCGGAGAGGTGAACGGAGGAAAGCTCCGGCAATGCGTGATGCTGGTGAACAGCGTCAAGAAGGACTACAAGAGCCTGCTGACGTATTGCAGCATCCACTCCCCGCAAGCACCCATCACCGCAGCGGTTGCCGGGCGAACGGGATGCCGTGCAGAATCGTGTACGGCGGAACCACCCGGGAGAGCGTTGCGGCTCTGCCTATGCCCCGGCTGGCGATGAAATATGGGGCGTCCATAGTGCTCGCAGCACGTTCCGGCCGCCACAGCATTTTACACGCCCGCGCAAAAGAGCTGGCGGCGCAGGAAAACAGCTTTATTGTCCAGTACGGCATCAATATCATCGGGTACGGCGACACGCTGCTAACCGCAGTTGCGGCGCAGACAGAGAACCTCCCGGACGATATAGAAAACCTCGTGATGACCTGCGGCAGCGGCATCACCGCCACCGGCGTGATGATAGGACTGCACAGGTACGGGAAACGGGTCAAGAGGATGCACCTCGTAGCCACGGCCCCGGACCGGCGCGGATTCATCCATGAGACCCTCAAAAAGTACGGCGCAGACCGAGAGTTTGAGTACCACGACCTTTTCCACAGCCCCGGATTCGTCTATGAGAAGTCCGCAGCGGCTACATGGGGGGGCATTCGCCTGCATCCTCATTACGAGGCAAAGACGATGCAGTGGTTTAGAAGCTCCGGCATCGCACCGGAAAGCACCCTATTCTGGATTACGGGCGCGGAGCCTCGCAGCCCGGGACAGAGCTGAAAGTGAGGAGAGGAGGACAATGCCGAATAGGACCAAAGACGACCTTTGGGAGCGTCAACCGGGCGAAAGCGCGCAGGCCTACGAGGCATTTGCCATCTACCGAGATATGGGCTCAAACAGGAGCCTACGGGTCGTTGCCGAACAGTTATCCAAGAGTGACACGCTTATCAAGCGTTGGAGCCGCGAGAAAAAGTGGGGAGAACGCTGCCGAGCGTATGACAACCATTTGGATGACGTAGCCCGACAAGAGGCACTCCGAAAGTACAAAAAAATGAGGACCCGTCACATCGGCATCGCCTTGCAGCTCCAAGAGAAAGCCCTCGCGGAGCTCAAGAATCTGCCGGATGGGTCGATGACGCCAAAGGACATTATCCAGTTCCTCGACAAGGCCACAGAGCTTGAGCGGGATAACCGGATGGAGGAGGCAGGCGTCACGGCCGGAGGCAAGACGCAGAGGAGCAGGAGGAAACCGTGCTCTCCCTCGCCGATGAAATCGCGGCCGCATACGAGAACCGGAAACGAGGAGAACAGACATGATGACCCAAGAGGCTATCCTGTACTATGCAGACCACCCGGCCGATTTTGTCGAGGACCTGCTCCACGTTACGCCGGACAAGAACCAGCGCGCCATATTGGATTCTGTGGCAAAGAACCAGATGACGAGCGTCCGCAGCGGCCACGGCATCGGCAAGAGTGCGGTCGAGGCGTGGACCGTTATTTGGTTTATGTCAACCCGGCCATTCCCAAAAATCCCTTGCACGGCCCCGACGCAGCATCAGTTGTTTGACATTCTGTGGGCGGAGATAAGCAAGTGGCTGCGCAACAACAAGGCCCTCGAGCGGGAGCTCATGTGGACAAAGGAAAAGGTCTACATGAAGCAGTACCCCGAGGAGTGGTTCGCTGTGGCCCGAACGGCCAGCAAGCCTGACGCCCTGCAGGGATTCCACGCTGACGACATCCTCTACATCATCGACGAGGCCAGCGGCGTGGACGACAAGGTGTTCGAGCCGGTGCTGGGCGCACTTTCGACGCCCGGAGCTCGGCTGCTCATGTGCGGAAACCCGACACAGCTGTCGGGCTTTTTTTATGACAGCCACCACAAGAACAGAGGCAGCTACACCACGTTCCATGTTGACGGCCGGAACAGCAGCCGCGTCTCGGACGACTTCGTCAAAACCATCATCCAGATGTACGGCGAGGATTCAGACGTTTTCCGCGTTCGTGTCGCCGGAGAGTTCCCCCGGCAGGAGAACGATGTTTTCATCCCCCTGCCGCTCGTCGAAAAATCCATTATGACCGAATGGACGGAACCGGCAAAACCTGTCCGCATCGACATCGGCTGCGACGTTGCCCGCTACGGCGACGACCGCACCGTCATCGGGTACAAGGTGGACGAAAAGGCTATGTTCTACAAGCGCAAGAGCGGGCAGGACCTTATGCAGACGGCCGATGACATCATGGAGCTCGGCCTAAAGCTCATGGAAAAGTACCGGTTCGACAAGGCTATCCCCATCAAGATAGACGACAGCGGCCTCGGCGGCGGCGTCACGGACCGCTGCGGCGCGTAAAGCGCGAGCAGCCGGAGCGGTTCTGGTGGATGGACATTATCCCCGTTTACTTCGGCCAGCGCATACACCATGACTTTTACTACGACAGCACCACCTACATGATGAGCGTCGTAAAGAACCTACTTGCACCGCAGACGCCGGAGGGCGCACAGAAGCCCGTCCAGCTCATTCTCCCGAACGATAACGACCTCGTCGGCCAGCTTTCCACACGAAAGTATTCCATGACCGACGACGCCAAAATCCGCGTGGAGAGCAAGGACGCCATGAAAAGCGCGGGATGCACTCGCCCGACGAGGCCGACTGCATCCTCCTGCTGTGCCTGCCGGTCAAACCCAAGAGGAGAGGAGACGTTAAGAAGTGAGCGACAAGAAGCAGCCCGCCCAGCAGCGGGTAAACGTCCGCATCGTTAAAGCGGACGACCCGGAGCAGCGCGGCGGGATGAAGCCCATCGCAAAAGCAGACGGCTCCCTGCAAATCTCGCCGGAGGAGGCGTACACGGCAGGCATTTGGACAAAACCGCCGTTTGACCTCCGAGGGCTTTCCAAGATGGTGGATGAAAGCACCATACTCCCGCAGTGCATCCGGGCCTACAAGTCCAATATCGCCGGATTTGGCATCGACATCCGGTACAAAGACGGCTTTGCGGACGCGGACGAAACCACGGAGATGAAAGCGGAGTGGGACCGGGCGGCGGAGGTCGTCGAGATGCTCAACATGGAGCAGGAGAGCAATGAGCTCTTTGAGGACATCGTGGAGGCCCGGGAAACCTACGGCTGCGCCTACGCAGAGGTCATCCGGGACATGGACGGGAACGTCATACAGCTCGAGTTCATCGAGGACACCCCCAGCGTGGAAAAGAGCCGGAGGCTGGACCCGCGCGTCGAGGTGACGTATTTCCACCGGGACCACACCGAGAACCGCATGAGGAAGTTCCGCAAGTATAAGCAGACCGTCAACGGCAAGACGGTCTACTACAAGGAGTTCGGGGACCCGCGAATCATGGACCCGACGAGTGGAGAGTATGTTACAGAGCTCGAGTTCAAGAGCCGCGCCAACGAAATAATCGAGTTCGCCATCGGGACCGCCACATACGGCAAGGTCCGGTGGGTTGGTTCCATCCTTACCGTAGATGGAGCCCGGAGAGCGGAGAGCCTCAACAATAACTACTTCCTGAACGGCCGACACACCCCGTTGCTGATTATGGTAAAGGGCGGCAGCCTGACGGACGATAGTTTCGCCAAGCTCAAGGAGTACATGAACGGCATCCGAGGCGAGGCGGGCCAGCACAGTTTCATGGTTCTGGAAACGGAGGCGGCAGACAACCGCACCGGATTCAACGCAGAGAACCGGCCGGAGGTCGAGGTCAAGGACCTTGCAGCTATCCTGCAAAAGGACGAGCTTTTCCAAGACTACCTCGAAAACAACCGGCGGAAGGTGCAGAGTGCGTTCCAGCTCCCAGACCTGTACACCGGATACACGACGGACTTCAACCGCGCGACGGCGCAGACGGCCATGGAAGTGACCGAGAAACAGGTATTCCAGCCGGAGCGGCGGCGTCTGGCGTGGGCCATCAACAACAGGCTGCTCAACTGCTATCAGTTCAAGTACGTCGAGGTGTTCTTCCGCGCGCCGGACGTTTCCAACCCGGACGACCTGTACAAGCTACTGACCGTCTGCAACAACGCTGGCGGCCTCACCCCGAACAAGGCAAAGAGCGTCCTGTACAAGGCCCTCGGCGAGACCTCGGAGGACTTCCCCGAGGAGTGGGGCGACATTCCGCTCGCGTTTACCAACGCACAGCAGCGGGCCGCAGCCATCACCGTGGCTGGAAACGGCCCCAGCGTGGCGCAGAATGGCGGTTCTGACGCTGGCAAGAAAAACACACAGCCGGAGGCAAAGCCCGCGCAGAACGCCCAGCAGGGCGGGCCTAGCGTAGAGGAACAGCTCGACGGTCAGATTCAGAAAGCAGCAGCCGCCAATGAGACGGAGCTCGTCGCCGTGATGAAAGAGGTCCGCCGCCTGCTGGCTGACATGAAACAGGAGGAGGACGACGCGGAGTGAAGTGCTTACGCTGCGGACCCCTAATCAAGGCCATCGACGCATACCTCGCCAAAGCAGAAAACGACCTGTACGAGCAGCTCACGATGGAGGGATACCTCAAGGCAAAAGAGAGCCTGAACACCGTGGACGAAATCGAGGAGGTCGTGACGAAGCTCCTCGAGGACAACGCCGACGACCTGCTCAAGGAGCTGGCGGACGCCATCGACCTTGAAACTTTCTTCAAGGACAACTGGCCGAAGCTCAAGAACAAGAGCAAGCTGGCGCAGGACCTTTTCGACGTTTTCCATACTCAGTTTTCCACCATCATGCCGACGTATGTTGAGGCTTACGTCCAGAAAACGGATGCAGAGCTCACCGTTACAAAGCTCACCAAGCGGACAACCGATTGGATAAGCTCGTGGAGCAGCGACCTCGCCGACATTATGAAGCTGGACACTGAGACCGAAATTGAGGCAGTCCTGCAAAAGGGCCTGAACGACGGCAAGGGTATCAACGACGTCGCAAACCTCATTGCAGACAGCGGCATCCGCTCCCCGGGCTACCGCGCGCGGTGCGTGGCCCTGACGGAGGTGCTCCGGGCGCACGGCTATGCGCAGCTCGAAAGCTACATCCAGAGCCCGGCCGTCGAGGAGAAGATGTGGAAACACACCGGAGCATACCGGAACGACCCGAGACAGAACCATGTGGATATGGACGGCGTTCACGTCCCGAAAGGCAGCCGTTCACCCTGATTGGAGCTGACGGAAATACCTACTACCCCCATGACCCCACGAGACGTCTGCTTGCCGCCGAGAGAGAGCGTCAACTGCCATTGCCTTTTGCAGCCGGTAGTTAGTGAGGAGGTGCTCGGCCTCTCCCTTGAGGAGCGGCAGGCCCTCCAAGCGCAGGCCATCGCGGAGGACGACGGCGAGTGGGAGAAAGAGCTCGACGCGCAGAACAAGGCGCGCGCAGGCATCAACGAGGAGGACTACACGTGAAAGTTACCATCGACGAAGCCCGAGTTGGAAAGCAGCCTATTCTCAAAATCGACGGCATCGAGCTGGCGAACATCGTAAACGGGTACACCCTGTACCATGACGCAGGACAGCCCGCAACGCTTGAATTACGGATTGCATTCGGAGCCGATTTATCCGAGATTGAGGCTCTGCTTGAGAACCCCAACGTCAAAATCATTATGCCGGAGGAGGAGCCCCATGTGGAAAGCACTTGACCGCATCGTTTCGGCGATTATTCGCCGCCTTTTCAAGCCTAAGTACCATGTGGAGCGGGTCGAGAGATACCAGCTCCCCGGGAGGCTGCGCATCGTCAAGTGGTGCGCAGCACCGGCAGACGCACCGGAGGACGAGCTCCGGCGCATCTTCTCCATCGTAGACGAGCCCCAGTGCGATGATATGGTCGTTTGGTTCTATTCATCGCTTGAGGATATAGGCCGCAAGCCTTTGACGTTGCACTCCTTGAGCGCAGCGGCAAGGACGCATGGCCGACCATTAGACGCCCTACCTAGGAGCGTAGAGAGGAGGTGAGAAAACCATGAGCAAAATCGAGAAAGCATACGCCATCACAGATGCAAAGATTTCTTTTGTCAGCCTTGTAGACAAGGCGGCCAACAAGAAACAGTTTCTTATCACCAAGGCGGAGCACGGCTCCGCCTCTTTTGCTTCTTACGGCCGAATCGTCAACGCGGATGCTGATAGCCACTACATCACCGGCATTGTCTATGAGCCCCTCACAGAGGACGCCCACGGCAATTACATGACGGAGCAGGAAATCACCAAGGCCGCGTACTGGTTCGCCAAGAACGGCAATCAGGTGGATGTGCAGCACTCGTTCGAGCCGCTCGAAAAGGCGGCCGTCGTCGAGAGCTATGTCGCGCCTTGCGATATGAGCGTCGGAGAGCAGGCCATCAAGAAAGGCACATGGATGATGACTGTCGAGGTGGACGACCCGGATATTTTCGAGAAAGTCCAGAAAGGCGAAATCACCGGCTTTTCCATGGGCGGCGTCGGCAAGTACAGCGACGAGGACGACCCGCTGCCCGATGACGGAGTGGCAAAGGCGGAGGAGCAGCCCGAAAAGGGTATGCGCGGCATCTTCAAGAAGATGGCCGCTGCCCTCGGCTTTGATGTTGTCGAGAAAGGCGAAGTTGCCGACAACTACACCAAGCGCAGCCAGAGCGACAACTTCTGGACCGCGTTCTACGCGCTCAACGACGTTCTGTACCGGTACAACTGGGTGGATGACCGCTGGGAGTTCGCGTCGGACGAGGAGACCATCCGAGACGCCCTGAACGACTTCAACAACATCGTCACCGAGCTGCTCACCAAAGGGCAGCCCGTTGCGAAATCGCTCGAAAGCTGCGCCGTCATCAAGCTGGCAAGGCCATGAGCAAAGCCAACCGCAGCACGTTGCAGTCCATCTACACAAACCTCGGGGAGTTCCTCGATAAATTCCCCGAAGAAGAACAGGAGGAAACCGAAGTGACCAAGAAAGAAATCGAAGATACCGTGGCGGCAGCCGTCGCCAAGGCACTGGAAACCCAGCAGAAGCCCGCAGCCGACCCCGTCCAGAAAGCCGCAGAACCGGCAGCAGAGCCCGCAGGCCTGACCGTCGAGGCCGTCGGCAAGATGGTCGAGGCAGCCGTCGCAAAGGCTCTCGGCCAGCAGGAGGAGCCCGAAAAGACCCCGGAGCTGCTGACCGCCGAGAATGTTGCAGACGTCGTCGCAAAGGCCGTCGCAAAGGCTGTCGCACCCGTCCGCAAGGCCGCAGGCCTGCCGACCAACCTGAACGATGATGGCGACCCGGAGGACCCTGTCGAGAAGTCCGAGCCGCACTATCTCGCTGGTATCCTGTAAGGAGGAACAAGCACTATGACCATGAGAAGCAATAAGGCAATCGTGAACGCAGCAGGCCAGACCATCACCACCGCCGGTCTGGCGCTGGCGGCGCACTGAACCCGGAGCAGGCGAAGAAGTTCATTCAGCAGACCTTTGAGGCCACTCCGCTGAGCGGCCTCGTCCGCCACGAGCTGCGCTCCGCAAAGACCGGCGAAATCGACAAGATTGGCGTCGGCCGCCGTCTGCTGCGCAAAAAGACCGAGAACACCGACGACGGCTACCGCTCCGGCGTGAAGCATGGCAAGCTGGAATACGCTTGCACCCCTGTCCGTCTGCCGTGGGAAATCACTGAGGAGACCCTGCGCGAAAACATCGAGGCTCCAACTACGAGACCATCGTCACCAACCTGATGACCCGTCAGATTGGCTGCGACCGCGAGGACCTGTGCCTGAACGGCGACGAACGGTATGCCAAGGTCAAGGAGTTCAGCTCCTCTGAAACCTACGCTATTGGCGACCTCGTCGCATACAACAAGAAGGTCTACCAGTACACCGCAGCCCACACCGCAGGCGCATTCAACGCAGGCGAGGCCACCGAGCTGGCACTGTCGATGATGCCGACTTCCTCAAGGTGAACGACGGCTGGGTCAAGCAGTTCAAGGAGGGCGGCCACGTTGTCGATGTGTCCGGCATCAACTCTGGCGCAATGGTTCTGGATGTGTTCTACAAGGGCCTGCGCGCAGTTCCCGACAAGTTCAACAACGGCTCTCTCCGCTGGCTGATGTCCCCCCACCGCCGTCAGGAGTGGGAGCGTTACATCCTGAATCAGGCAGTCACCGCAGGCGGCATCATCACCGACAAGCGCGTCGAGAATCCCGCCAGCGTTCCCGTCATCGAGGTCCCGGCCCTGCCCGACGATGTCATCATGCTGACCGACCCGAAGAATCTGGTCGTCGTCAACTCCTACGGCGTTGTCATCCGCAAGACCACCGAGGCCCGGAGGCCATCTATCAGGACAAGCGTTTCTATGTCGTGCATTTCGACTTCGATACGCTGGTTGAGGAGCTGGACGCAACGGCCATTGTGACCGGTCTGGCATCTATCTAACAGGAGGCAGGACGCTATGCACCTCAGACTGATTAAAGGTCTGTCCTATGATGGCGTTGTGCGCGCCTCTGCGGCACATCCTGACGTCTTTGTGGACGACCCCGAGAAATATACCGCGCTGCTGGAAAGTGGCTATTTCGAGGCCCTCCCTGACGCTCACACCGTCACCGGCCATCTGGACGCCGACTTCCTCGGCGAGATGGACGAGGAGCAGCTCAACAAGCTGGCTGACGATATGGGCGTCGATACCACCGGCAAGGACAAGGCGGAGGTCGTCGCGGCCGTCGCCGAGGAGCCCGTGGAAGTCCCTGACATTTCCAAGATGAAGCTCGACGAGCTCAAGGAATTTGCCGAGGACAACGGCATCGACCTGACCGGCTGCGCCACTAAGGCCAGCATTTTGCAGAAGATTCGTGAGTATGAGGCGGATGCAGCCGCAGCGGCCGCCATCATCGCCCCGGAGGCTGATGGCCGAACGGCCGTGGGTCACGCCGGAGGAACTCAAAGAGTACACAGAATTTGAGGAAGTAAAGAACCGCGCCGACAGCAAGCTCAAAATTGACATCTCCCGGGCGGAGAGCTGGGTCATCGACTACTGCAACAACAGATTCGACGACCCGGAGAAATACCCCGAAATCCCGGAGAATGTCAAGACGGCGGTCCTCCTTATCGCGGAGGCATACGCCCACAATGCCGTTGAGCAGACCAAAGTCCGCCTCAAAAGCGAGACCTTTGACGACTACTCCTACACGGCAGAGAGCAGCATCATAGACGTCGGGAAACTGGGCGTGGAGAGCCTGCTGGACGATTACGTCGTCGTGCAGCCGCTCAACGGCGTCACGATGCGGTTAAGGAGCCTCTGAGCCAATGGCTATTGAGGACTTCTTTGACCATCGTTGCAGTATCTACCACACCCAGCAGGAGAGCACGAGCCCCGCTACGGGCTCCCCGGCTCCCCCAAGTTCAAGTACCCCAAACAGCCGGACCTCGAGGAAGTCCCTTGCCATTTCGGAGTGCGTAGCGCGTCCATCCAAATCGCCCAGCAGCAACCGCAGAACGATATGGACAGCGACATAAAGCTCACGCTCCCGGCAGGAACGGACATCAGGCTCAACGACAAAATCGTCAGCAGCGAAACAGGGCTCGAATACACCGCAGGTCAACCGCGAAACATCCGAGGGCATCACATGACGGTAAAGATATACCGAACAGCCCAACAGAGGCCATTGTAATGGCGCAGGTGACATTCGACACAGTAGAGCTCGAAAACTTCGTGAAGCGGCTCGGAACGGCCGCGCAGGGCGATTTTAAGCGGGCACTGAACAAGTTTCTTGAAGGGCTCGGCATGGAGTTCCTACGCATTCTGCAAGATGAAATCGTTCGCCGGAACGTGCTGGACTATCGGCTGCTGCTCCACAGTTTCCAAAAAGGCGACGGGGAGAACGTCTGGACACTCGACGAGAACGGCCTGACCCTTGAGGTTGGCACGAACGTCGAGTACGCCAAGTTCGTAAATGACGGTCACTGGACCAACCGAAAGGGATAGAGAGGCGATTCGTTCCCGGACACTGGGAAAAGGCGAACGGAAAGGATTGCTTCATCTACACCCCGGGAGAAAAGACCGGGATGGTCCTAAAAATGAAATGGGTGGAGGGCTCCCACTACTGGGAAAGCTCCATCAGAATCCTAGAAAAGCTCTACCCGGAGCTGCTCGAAAAGAAGCTGCAGAGCTGGCTGGACGAGTATTTCAAGGATTTTTTGTGAGGTGAAACCTATGGCTGCCTTAGAGCAGGAAATCGCAAGCGTTATCCGCTTTATCCTCGATTCCGTACCCGGGATTACGCCCTATTACTGGGACATCCCGGAGGGATTCGTCGTACCCTCTGTTTTCTTTCCGCAGCCGGAGCTCACACCTCTCGGCGACACGTTCGCGTCCTATGCGGTGGAATACGACTGGTACATCCAGTTTTTCGCCAGCACGGACGAGGACGCCTACGCAAGCGCGGCAGCGGCCTTGAACGCCCTCTGCGCAGCCCGCCTGCTGGTTCCGCTCATTGACGAGACGGGAGCAGCGGCAGGAGGCGGAGTGCGGCTCAAAGACCCCGGAGGAGTGAAGCGGCTGGACACAGGCACAGCCCAGCTCACACTCCACTGGGACAGCCGCCGTCCGTACAACAGGATGGATTGCCAGAAGGTAATGCACTACAACCTCGACCTCAAAGCGGCCGAGGGAAAAACTGAATAGGAGGTATCTGCATGGCAGAGAAGAACGCGAGCGCGGCACAGACCGCGCAGAAGTTCCCTATTGAGCGTCTGGCAAAGGCTTGCCGGACGCTTTTTCATGTTTCGGCCAGCACGTTCGCCGGTGCCACGGCGGGCATGACTGGTGAATACACCGTCGAGGAGATGCAGAAGCACATCGACGAGTGGCTCGGAAAGGAGGCTGTTGTTTAATGGCAGGTGGTAAATACGATAAGCTGGCGGGAAAGACCCGCCCGGGCACTTACATCAACTTCGAGAGCGACCGCAACGACACCGTCGGCAACTCTGAGCGCGGCATCGTGCTGCTGCCCCTGATTGGCTACGACTTTGGCCCCGCCAAGACGCCCATCACCCTGACGGCAGCGGCCCCGGATGCTTACAGTGTGGAGCTCGGCCGCAGCGTCTACGACGCGACAAACGATAAGATGCGCCTGATTCGTGAGGCATTCAAAAAGGCTGCCAAGGTCATCGTCTACATCACAGAGAGTGGCACGGCCGCAACCGGAGCCGCTGCTCCGCTGACCGTAACGGCCAAGTACGGCGGCACTCGCGGCAATGATATTCATGTCTCTGTCGTCGCAAACCCCGTCGGCGGCTTTGACGTTACCGTGTATCTGGATGCTGACGCCACCGCTGTGTACGAGGGCGTCAAGACCGTCGAGGAGCTGATTGCAGCCGCAGCAGACGACAAGCTGGTGAAGTTCACCGGTACGGGCGACCTGAAAGCGGCATCCGGCGTGAAGCTGGCAGGCGGCACGAACGTCACCAGCGCAAACGGCGACGTCACCGCGTTTGTGGACAAGATGGAGGGCATCAAGTTCAATACTCTGTGCTTCCCCGTTACCGATGATACGTTGCAGACCGCAGTCAGAACCAAAATCAAGTATATGCGCGAGAGCATGGGCAAGGGCGTGAATGCGGTTCTGCCGGACGCAAAGAGCCCTGACCACGAGGGCATCATCAATGTCACCAATCTGTTGTTGTTGACGGCGTTGAGCTGACTCACGCGGAGGCCTGCGCATTCGTCGCGGGCATCACCGCATCCGCAAGCTGCATCAAGTCTAACACCAACGAGGTCTACAACGGCGCGACCGGCATCGTGGACCCCAAGGACAACGAAGCAGCCATTGCAGCCATCAAGAACGGCGAGATGTTCTTCTCCTACTCCGAGGCGGGCAATGTCATCATCGAGTACGACATCAATTCTCTGGTCTCCTTCAAGAAGCCCAAGGACAAGACGTACAGCAAGAACCGCGTTATCCGCACTCTGGACGCTATTCAGGAGACCATCCAGAATAACTTCCCGCCCAACAAGTACGACAACAGCCCGACCGCTACGCCGTTATGAAGGGTATCGGCCAGACCATCCTCAAGCAGTACAAGGACATGGGGGCCATCAAGAACGTGGACTATGACGCGGACTTCAAAATCGACGAATCTTTGAGCAGCGGCGACGAGGTTTATGCCATCGTCGCAGTCCAGACTGTGGATTCTTCCGAGAAGCTGTTCTTCACCGTCAAGACCCGATAAAGCAGCAGGAGGTAAGTTATGCAGTACAACAAAAACCCTATTAGCCTCCGTGAGGGCCATGCGTTCATCGACGGCGTCGAGGTCATGGACGGCGTGAAGATGAATATCAACTTTTCCCCGGAGACGTGGACCGGCCGCCAGTTGAACGAAATCACTCCGTCTACCCGCTGGGTGGGCGCGAACATCACCGGCAGCATGACCCGTCGCCGGACCAACAACTGGCTCAAGACCAAAATCAAGGAGTATCAGGCAACCAAGGCGACGCCCGAGCTTGTGATTCAGGGCATCATGGACGACGCTAATTCTGACTACTATGCAGCCCACGGCTCCGACGTCGTGACCTGCGTCGGTTGCGTCTTGACTGGTGACCTGCCCCTGACCGCACTGGACGCAGAGAGCGGCAGCGTGGTCGATGACGTCATCAACTTCAACATCAAGAACATCATCTAACCTCCCGACATTTTTGTCGGGAGCATACAGGCGGAGCCTCTCCTAGGTGGAGGGGCTCCGATTTTTATTTTGGAGGAGACAGCTATGAGCAAGAATCTGAAATATTTTATGCGCGAGGCAGCAGAGGTGGAGAGGGTCGTCACCGTACCGGCCCCGGAGAGCTTTAAGGACGAGAACGGCAAGGTCATCCAGCTCGAGGTCAAGGTGCTGTCCTCTGAGCGCATCCGCGCAATCAACGAAGCATACCACACCCACACTGTCGCTCTGGACAAGAAAGGCAATCCCTACATCAACGGCGGCAACGTGGTTTTCCGCGACGAGCGCGACAATGCAAAGGCCACCCGTCACATCCTCGTTGAGGCCCTGCAGTACCCCAAGCTGGACGACCCGGAGCTGATGAAGTATTACAACTGCGTGGACATCACCCAGATGCCGGAAAAGGTTTTCTCCCGCGCCGACGAGTTTGCTCATGTCACCCGCGTTGTCATGGCTCTGCTGGGCATCGGCGGCCAGCTCTCCGAGGAGGAGCAGAAGCAGGCCGATGAAAAGGAAATCGACGACGCAAAAAACTGATTCGCAGCGCGGGCAGCGAGACGTACTGGGCCATGTTCTTTGGCAGCGGCACGGCCTCCGACCGGAGGAGTTCGACCGAATGAGCCGGAGACAGAAGCTCTTTTACATCGCCTCCGAGGAGGAGGAAAGTGCACGCCCGTGCAGAAGAGATACCATGAAGCTCGTCCCTATAAGGCGATAGGAGGACCGACATGGCAACACTGAAAGTCGTATTCAAGGCCATCGACGAAATCTCCTCCAAGTTCAACGAGATGACGCAGAGCGGCGAACGGGCTCTTGAGGCGTTCGAGAACACCGGCACGGCGGCAGACGGAGCGTTGAGCAAAGTCTCCCGCACGGCCGCTCAGACCGCAAAGAGTACCGACGCTGCTGCTGATTCCGTCGATGACCTGTCCTCGGCCATCGGGGACTACGAAAAAGCCACCGGGCAGGCGGCAAATTCTACCGGTATCCTGTCCGAGAAAACGACCGAGACCGAGAAGAACCTCGACGAGGCAGCGGAGGCAGCCCGTAAAGCCTCGGATGAGGTCGAGAAGTTCGGCGATAAGTCCGAGGAAACTGGCAAGCAGAGCGAGGAATCGAGCAAAAAGAGCCGCGACGGCATCAGGGAGCTGCAAGGCGTCCTTGCGTCGGCCGGAATAGCCGCCACTCTGAACGAGATTAAGAACGGCTTTTTTGACTGCTCCGAAGCGGCCGCACAGTTCGAGACCTCCACTGCAATGGTTGCTACCATCGCAGATACAAGCCAGAAATCCTTGAGCGGCATCTCGAAAGAGGTGCGCAGCTACTCCAACGAGACCGGCGAGGCGGCCAGCGACATGGCGGAGGCGACCTATCAGGCCATTTCAGCCAGCATCAACACGGCGGACGCTGCGGCCTTTGCGGGAACCGCGACCAAGCTGGCCGTCGGCGGCTTTACGTCGGCGACCACGGCTGTTGACGTTCTGACAACGGCCATCAATGCCTACGGCCTCGCGGCGTCGGATGCAACGCAGCTTTCCGACTACCTTATCACCACCCAGAACCTCGGCAAAACGAGCGTGGACCAACTGGCGCAGAGCGTCGGCAAGGTCATTCCTCTGGCGTCTGCGTACAACGTCCAGATGGACAATCTTAGCTCGGCTTACGCTGTCCTAACCGCCAACGGTATCGCTACCGCAGAATCCGGCACCTACCTCAAGTCGATGCTGAATGAGCTCGGCGACACCGGCAGCGGCGTTTCTGAGGTCTTGCTGAACTCTACCGGCAAGACCTTTGCGCAGCTCATGGAGCAGGGCTACTCGCTCGGTGATGTGATGGCTATGCTGGGTAACGCGGTAGACGGAGACAGCACAGCGTTCAACGCCCTGTGGAACTCCACGGAGGCCGGTATCGGCGCACTGTCCCTGTTCAACGCAGGAGCAGACAAGTACAACAGTGTGCTCGAATCCATGCGTACCAGCGCAGGAGCAACCGAAAAGGCATACTCCACGATGGCGGACACGACCGACAAGAGCAAGCAGCGGATGGAGAATGCGTTCAACAACCTGAAAATCTCTGTCGGCGATGTGCTAAACCCCGCGCTCACGCAGGTATACGAAGGATTCACCAACGTATTTGCGGGCATGAGTGATTTTGTTGACGAGCACCCGGCCGTCGTGGCGGCCATTTCGGCCATTGCGGTCGGTGTGGGCGGATTCACGGGCGCGCTGGCTGCCTACAACCTCGCAACCACGGCTGCGAAGTTCGTGACGGAGGCATTCACCGCGACGCTGGCGGCTAACCCTTACGTCCTCGCGGCAGCAGGCATTGTTGCTGTTACAGCAGCGGCCGTTACCCTGACCGGAGTGCTGATTACGCAGAGCGACGAGTACGAGGGCATGACGGCCACCTGCCGTGACCAGTACGACGAGCTGCAGAGGCTGAACGACCAGTACGATGCAGCCTGTGAGCAGTACGGCGAGAACTCCGACGCAGCCAACAGCCTACGTTACCAGCTCGACCAGCTCAACGACGAGTTTGAAGCCAACCGGCAGACCGTCAAGGAGTTTGTGGCGGAGTGCGACGGCCTCGTCGAGAGCCACAACAAGGTCATGGACGCCTACAACAGCTCCACATCGAGCATCAAGGACCAAGAGCTCGGCACACTGGCTCTGACTCAGCGGCTCGGGGAGCTGGCCTCGCAGAACACGCAGACCACCGCGAGCTACACGGAGATGAAAGCCATCATCGACCAGCTCAACGCCGACGTCCCGGGTCTCGGCCTGACCTACGACGGCGTGACCGAGAGCGTAGATGCGACCGTCGAGGCCATCAAGAAAGCCGCAAAGGCGCAGGCTGATTCGGAGTACAAGGCCGAGCAGCAGCAGACCTATGTTGACCTGCTGAAAGAGCAGAGCAGCCTCGAGCAGCAAATCGCGGAGGCGGAGGCCAACCTCGACGCGGAGCGTCAGCGGCGCGGCATGAGGCAGGACGACGTTACCGGCGACTGGGTCAGCGGCAGCGGCTTTTGGATGGAGGACAGTCCGTGGGTGGCGTGGACTTCCGACATCGACGATTACAAGAAATCCCTCGAGGAGCTGCAAGCTGCCTACGACGAGAACCAGCAGACCCTCTCCGACATCGAGGGCGAGTGGCGCGGCGTCGCGCAGGCGGCCGAGGATTCGCAGAACCAGACCGTCAGCTATGAGGAGGCTGTAAGCGCGGCCGTCAGCACGGCACAGACAGAGCTCGATAATCTCACAGCGGCCTATGACAAGGCGTATGAATCGGCCCGGACGAGCATCGAGGGGCAAATCGGTCTGTTTGACACGATGAAAACCTCTTCTGAGCTGTCCATCAGCGACATGGAAAAGGCCATGCAGAGCCAGACGGACTACCTCAACCTCTACTCTGAAAACCTCAAAAAGGCCGCAGAATACGGCCTCGATGACGGCCTGATTAAGTCGTTGAGCGACGGCAGCGAGGAAAGCGCGGGCTACATCAACGCCATCATCCAGAACATCGAGAAACTGGGAGGCAGCACCGAGGGTATGCCCGCAACGGCCTCCAAGTTCGTCACCGAGTTTAACTCCAAGTTTGAGGAGACCGAAAAGGCAAAGGACACCTTCGCGGACAACGTCGCCAAGATGGAAACCGACTTCGACGAGAAGATGGGCGAAATCGAGACCCGGATGTCCAAGACGGTTCAAAACATGGAGATGACCGACGAGGCCCGGAAAGCGGCACAGGACACCATCAAGGCCTACTGTGATGCAATCCGCTCCATGACCGGCGAGGCCGGGAGCGCAGCGGAGGCCGTTGCGAGCGCAGCCGCCTCCCACCTGAAAACTGCGCCGACAACGACGCCAACCACCACGACAGTCGCCGGTCACGCGAACGGCACTCTGTCCGCACAGGAGGACGTCTACATCGCCGGTGAGGAGGGCCCCGAGCTTATCATCGGCGCGCGTGGGTCCGAGGTGTTCCCCACGCAGGAGACCGAAAGAATCCTGCAGCCGTGAACAGCGCGGAAAACGCCACGAACGCCCCGGACGACACCGCGCCGGAGCCGGAACTGCCGGAGATTGAGCAGCCTGCCGTGCAGGAGCTCAAGGAACAGGAGCCCAGCACCGCGACGACTGCGCCGGAGCAGGAACCGGAGACCACCGCAGCCCCGGCAGAGCCCGCAGAGAGCCCCGAGGAACCCACGGCGACGGTAGAAGTACCGACGACACCCCGGAGCCCGAACTGCCCACGGACGTTCCTGCAACGCCGTTCGCGGCTGCTGCACTCCCGGAGCCCACGGCAAGTCCGCTCCCGGAGAACGACCTGCCGGAGGGTATGGAGGCCGTCAAGGAGTATTCCTATCTCACGGCTGACGGGCAGGCTCTGATGCACAGCCCACCGGCATTGAGTACGTCGAACCGGAGGTGCAGGCGCAGACTACGGAGGAGGCTGCACCCGCAGAGGAGGCCCCGGTCAACACGACTGCCCCGGCCGCCAGCGATGCGCA
>ENA-OQEB01000031-OQEB01000031.1-human-gut-metagenome-genome-assembly--contig:-NODE-31-length-51778-cov-5.939420_pt1 | contig 51778 bp, 53 predicted proteins | sample MGYA00242787_ERZ504619 | MGnify/ENA primary metagenome ERZ504619 (study PRJEB26092, sample SAMD00036317) | human gut metagenome | host: Homo sapiens | study: EMG produced TPA metagenomics assembly of... | reverse complement strand
AAGCTAGAGCGATACATAGAGAAGAAGTAGACATGGTGTCTTTCAACAAGGTCACTCGCGTTATTGCCGGCATCGCGGCAACCGCGTTGCTTATTCCGATGGCTGCATGCGGCGGTGGTTCCAGCAGTGGTGGATCCGCGGCTCCGGCCGATATTCCGGCAGCCGGCACTGATGACGGCACTGAGATCACTCTGTGGACCCGTTCTCCGCTGGAGCGTCAGGCCAAGAACGCGGTGAAGGCCTACAACGCCTCCCACAAGAACCAGGTCAAGCTGGAAATCATTCCGAACGACGATATGGAAGGCAAGGTTGGTGGTGCTTCCCAGACCGATTCCCTTCCGGACATTCTCGCCGGTGACGTGGTGCGTATTCCGTACTGGGCTTCTGAAGGCATCTTCACCGACATCACCAAGCAGATCGACGGACTCGACAACAAGTCCGACCTGCAGCAGGGCCACATTGAAGCCGGTACCGTGGATGGCAAGGAATACACGCTGCCGTTCATCACCGACGTTTCCGTGATGGTATGGAACAAGAATCTGTACAAGGAAGCAGGTCTTGACCCGGAGAAGGGTCCGAGCAGCATCGACGAGTTCGTTGAGCAGGCCAAGGCGGTCGCGGCCCTCAACAAGGACGGCGTGGCAGGCTCCTACTTGGCCGGCCAGTCCGGTGGCGCTCTCGTGTTCGACCTGTTCCCGTCCGTGTGGGCTGACGGCGAATCCGTGATGAACGCAGATGGCACCGAAGCCACCCTCGACAACGATTCCATGAAGCCCTGCTCGACGCCTACAAGGAACTCGCCAACACCACCAACGGCTTGGGCGCAGGCTCCAAGGAAGAAACCGGTGCCACCTGGACCGCTCCGTTCGCCAACGGCAACATCGGTGTGATGCCGTATCCGAACACCTCTTCCACTGCACTGTTCGAAGCTGAGAAGGACGGCGGCTTCGAAGTGGGTGTCACCCCGATCCCGGGCACCAAGGAAGGCAAGACCTCCACGTTCCTCGGCGGCGATGCATGGGCATCTCCAAGGACTGCAAGCACGTCGCTCAGGCTTGGAACTTCCTCGCATGGCTCATGAGCGATGACGCCCAGAAGGAAGTCTTCGCAGCCAACGGCGACACCGCATCCAACATCCAGACCCTGAAGACCGCCTACGACGATGCCGATCCTCGCGTCCAGACCATCAACTCCGTAATCATCGACGGCAATGGCCAGACCCCGAAGTCCGCAGCTTTCAATGAGGCCTTCAACGCAGCCGGTTCCCCGTGGCAGCTGCTCATCCAGAACGCAGTCTGGGGCGATGGCGATCTCAAGGCCGACAACCAGGCCATCACCGACGTGCTGGGTCAGTGAGGTGAGCCACTGAAAACGAACTTCTCCTCCTTTTTCTCCTTTCCCCGATTTACATAACTTAAGAACAACTGAATATCGAATAACTGAATATCGAAAACAAAAATAGACAGACCACAGTTGTGGTCTGCCATGGAGATCGACAATAATTCAAAAACAATGTCGGTCTTCATGGCGGATTTCAACGGCCGCACGAGACGGAATCGCACTTCCAAACGCATATCCAATCGCTTGGCCATTTATGTCGAAAACCCCGAACGATTCAAGAGAGAGTCGCCAAAAGTGTTCCAAGGAGGGAATATGACTACTGTTTCCAAGAACGCTGCGCCAGTGAAGACGCATCGTTCCAAGGCCAAGGCGGAGGCAACCCGTCGTGGCCTGCTGTATGCGCTGCCTGATTGGCTGATGATCATCATGCTGTTCTTCGTGCCAATCGTACTGCTCGTCATCATGGCCGTTCCCGCTGGTCGTTGATGGGCGGTAACCGTGGTTGGAATTTCCCTGAGAATTTCGTCAAGGTTTTCGAAAATAAACTGCTCGGACAGTCGGTGTTGTTCACACTTGAATACACCGTGATCGTCACGATTTTCCTGCTGGTACTCGGCCTTGGCCTGGCGCTGATCGTGCAGGAAAGCACCAAGTGGAACAATATGCTGCGCACGTGCTTCCTGCTGCCGTCCGCAACCGGTCTCGCCTCTGCTTCGCTGCTGTTCTACGCGCTGTACTCCCCGCAGGTGGGCCCCGTCACCAAGATCCTGAGCTTCTTCGGATTGATGGATGAGGGCGGCTCCGTGCTCGCCACCGGCCAGAGCGCGCTGTGGGCCACCATTATTGTGATCGTCTGGCGTTTCTCCGGCTACTACATGCTGCTCATGATGATCGGCCTGCAAGCCATTCCGGGCGACCTGTATGAGGCCGCGCGCATGGACGGTGCTGGCACGTGGCGCATTTTCCGTTCCATCACCCTGCCGCTGATGAAGCCGACCATCGTGATGTGTCTGATCTACTGCGTCACCGGTTCCATCCTCGCGTTCGACCAGTTCTTCATTCTGACCAAGGGCGGTCCGAACAATTCCACCATGACCGTAGTGCAGCTCATCTATAACTTCGCATTCGATTCCAAGAAGGATCTGGCATGGCGGCCGCACTGTCGCTGATCGTGCTTGCGGCCCTCGTAGTGATCAATTCCATCCAGATGCGCGGTATGCGCGACAACACCAAGTGAGCAAGGGGAGGGAACTCACATGACTACTCCATTGTGGAAGCGCGTAATCGTCTATATTCTCGAAGGTCTGCTGGCTCTGTCTTCATTTCGCCGCTGATCTGGGTGGTGGTCTGCTCGTTCAGTCCGCAGCCTGGTTCCGCACAATCCAAGGGCTGGGGTGTGAACAACTATCTGACGTTGTTCGGCTACCAGGAAGGCCTGCCGAAGTACCTGTTCAACTCGGTGGTGGTGACGTTGGTCGCCGTGGTGTTCTCCGTGGTGGTGTGCACGCTCGCAGGCTATTCGTTCTCCCGTTTCGACTATCCGGGCCGCAATCTCGGATTCATGGTGACGCTGTCCATTTTGATGGTACCGTATGCGTCTCTGCTGATTCCGCTGATGGTGTGGTACAAGGATATTGGTCTGAACGATTCCTTGCTGGGTGTCGGTTTGGTTATTACCTTGTTCCAGCTGCCGATGAGCACGTTCATCATGCGTAATGCTTTCGATGCGATTCCGAAGGATATGGAAGAGGCCGCCATGGTCGATGGCTGCAACTCCCTGCAGTCGTTGATTAAGATTCTGGTGCCGGTCGTCAAGCCGTCGATGGTCACTGTCGGTCTGCTTGCTTTCCTTGAGGCTTGGAACAATTTCATGATTCCGCTGTACCTGTCGAGTTCGTCGAACGCCACGCTGCCGCTCGCTTTGGTGAACATGCGTCAGCAGACTATGGGCGTCATTGATTACGGTGCCACCGAAGCTGGCGTCGTAATTCTGATGATCCCCGCAGCCATCCTCTTCCTAGCCCTCCAGAAGTACTACGTCAAAGGGTTTATGCTGGAGCCGTCAAGGGCTGACACCTGGCGATGTCAGCCCTTGGGAGACAGCCCAGTGGACTGTTTCCAGGCTCCGGCCTGAGCAGAACCGAAGGCGGAGTAGCCAAGAGCCGTCAAGGGCTGGCGAAGTCCTTAATCTTAAGGAAATATCATGAATGTAACTATTACTTCTCCTTTCTGGAAGCAGCGTCGCGACCAGATCGTTGAATCCGTCATTCCCTATCAGTGGGGTGTGATGAATGATGAGATTGCCACTGAAGTTCCGGATGATCCGGCTGGCAATCAGCTTGCCGATAATAAAAGTCATGCCGTGGAGAATCTGCGTATCGCAGCCGGTGATGAGGCCGGTGAATTTCATGGCATGGTCTTCCAGGATTCCGACATATATAAGTGGTTGGAGGAAGCGGCTTACGCACTGTCGTATCATCCTGATCCGCAATTGCGGGAACTGTGCGATGAAACCGTCGACCTCATCGCGCGTGCGCAACAATCGGACGGATATTTGGACACTCCGTACCAAATCAAAACCGGTGAATGGGCGCATCGTGAGCGTTTCACACTGATTCAGCAAAGCCATGAAATGTATGTCATGGGCCACTACATTGAGGCTGCTGTCGCCTATCATGAGGTGACCGGTAACCAGCAGGCGCTTGACGTGGCGTGCCGTATGGCGGATTGCATCGATGCCAATTTCGGCCCGGAGGACGGCAAGATCCACGGTGCTGATGGGCATCCGGAAATCGAATTGGCGTTGGCGAAGCTGTATGATGCGACCGGTGAGGAGCGCTATCTGAATCTGGCGCGGTATCTCATCGACGTGCGTGGTCAGGATCCGCAGTTCTACGCCAAGCAGATCGCCGCTGTCGACAACGACTACATTTTCCGGGATCTGGGATTCTACAAGCCCACGTACTTCCAAGCCGCGCAGCCGGTGCGCGAGCAGCAGACCGCTGACGGCCATGCTGTGCGCGTGGCCTATTTATGCACTGGAATCGCACATGTGGCGCGTATTACCGGCGATCAGGGCTTGCTGGATGCGGCGCATCGTTTTTGGAACAACATCGTGTCGAAACGCATGTATGTAACGGGTGCGATCGGTTCCACACATGTGGGGAGTCGTTCACGTACGATTACGATCTGCCGAACGACACCATGTATGGCGAAACGTGCGCTTCTGTGGCGATGAGCATGTTTGCCCGCCAAATGCTTCTGTTGGAACCGAATGGTGAATATGCCGACGTGCTTGAGCGTGAGCTGTTCAATGGTGCCATCGCGGGCATCAGCTTGATGGCAAGCAGTATTACTATGTGAATGCGTTGGAGACTTCGCCGGACGGTTTGGACAATCCGGATCGGCATCATGTGCTTTCGCATCGTGTCGATTGGTTTGGCTGCGCATGCTGCCCAGCTAATGTCGCGCGATTGATCGCGTCGGTGGACCGTTATGTGTATACCGAACGTGACGGCGGTCGCACGGTGCTCGCTCACCAGTTCATTGCGAATCAGGCAAGTTTTGATTCCGGGTTGCATGTGGAGCAGCGTTCCGATTTTCCGTGGAACGGTCATATTGAGTACATGGTGGAATTGCCCGCTGAGGCGGCTGATTCGGTACGTTTCGGCGTGCGTATTCCCACATGGTCGGCTGATTCCTATGCGCTGACATGCGATGGTGTTGCTGTGAAGACGGCTCCGGAAAACGGTTTCGTATATTTCGCAGTTGCTCCGGGAACTGCATTGCATGTGGTGCTGGATCTTGATATGGCAGTGCGATTGGTGCGTGCCAACTCTCATGTGCGTTGCGATGCAGGTCGTGTTGCGGTGATGCGCGGTCCGCTCGTCTATTGCGCGGAGCAAGCCGATAATGCCGGCGATCTGTGGACGTACCGTCTTGCTGATGGCGTGGATGCTGCGGATGCCACGGTTACTTTCGAGAGTGATTTGCTTGGAGGTGTTGACGCGGTGACGTTGCCTGCCGTTCGTGAGGCTGCGGATGCCGTGGACGCCCCGTTGTACATGTCCGCTCAGCGTGACGCCTCAGATGAGCGGACGTCGCTCAAGCTGGTGCCCTACTACGCATGGGCCAACCGCGAACTCGGCCAAATGAACGTGTGGTTGCGCAGCTAAACAAAAGAAAGACTTGCTACCCGGCGCTATGAGTGCATGGTGCCGGGAAGCGGGTGAGCGCGGCGTGATCGATTGGAGCCGAATGCGCCGCGCTGACTGGAATGAGAGACCGGCTGCCCTTATGGGGTGGCCGGTTTTGTCATAGCCCCTAGTATAAGACGGAAAATGCGAAAACTTTCCTTTTCGCATAAAAGCCATCGTATGGCAGTTCACTTAGAAAGCATTGGAGAAAACTGAAAGAAAATTTGCGAAACCGTATTCGCGTCATGTATTCTTGAAATGTCGGTGGACGCTCCAATCTCATGTCCATCGCACGACTCTCATTCCTACAGAAAGAAAGTTGGATGCCAGGGAACGAGCCTTGGCAACCAAGGGCCAACGATGGTCCATGTAGGAGGAATTGATGACACCATCAACAAGGAAGAAAGGGATTGTCACGTCATTGGGCGTGCTGACGGCAGTGGCCACACTGTTGTCTGGCGGTGTGACGACCGCATACGCCAATGACGCGCTGGCCAATCCGAACTCTGCCATGGGGTATCCGAGTTTCAAGGGGGCCGCCGACCCGATTCCGGGCACCGGCGTCGCTTTCGATCCCTCGACAAGCTACCTCAAGCAGGTGTTCGATGCGGATGTTGCCAACGGTGCCGGAACCGACACCGCACACGACTTCTGGATCGACAAGATGCTGACGCGCACAGGCACCGCACCAAACGGTACCGGCACCAACGATGCTGGCGACTACAACTATGCGGGCGCAGACAAGAACGAATACCTGTTCTCACGTGGCCGTGCCGCATTCATGTACACGCATACGCCGGAAGCACTTGGTTTCGTAGGAGATGTCGCATACTGGGATCAGACCGGCAACGACGGCTTTACCGTTGAGGTAAGCATTGGCGGTTCCAAGCAGACCCTGCGCGAGAACACCGACAAGCGCAAGCAGACGCCAAGCTACTTCACCACGGAATTCACCAACGGCGACAAGACATTACCGTCACCGAAGTCAAGTACATCACCTACACCAATGTGATGGTCGCGAATTTCACCATCACCAGCACCACCGGCGGTGACGTAACGCTGACAGCAGCCTCGCCATTCGCACAAGACGGCAATGACGGCGACACTGAACTGACCGGTCGCTTCAATGTGAAGAACGATCTGACCACCATCTATCCACGGTTCTCCGGCAACGGTTTCACCGTAAAGGACGGCAAACTCGCTTCCACCCTCACCTTGGAAGCGAACGTGCCACAAACCACCAAGCTGCAGCTTGGCCTGATCGCCAACGAGTTGCCGGACTCCACCGCGGAATACGAAGCCCGATTCAACGGCGATCTCACCGATCCGGCCGCTTCCTACAAGGATTCCGTGACCACCTACAACCAGTGGTGGGTCGATAACATTCCTTACGTGGAAACCCAGGAACACAATATCGACAAAACTGTGTTCTACCGCTGGTGGCTGAGCCGTTTCAACATGTTGGACGCCAATATGCCGGGCAATACGTTCCAGTATCCGACCTCCATCGAAGGCGTGCTCGGATACAACAACCAGATCGTGCTGACATCCGGCATGTTCATCAACGACACCAAGTGGTTCCGTAACGCCGAATACTCGTACGGCACTTGGGTGTCGGCCGGGCAGACAGCTAAGAAAGGCCAGTCCGGGTATTACTACTACCACGACAATCCGGGCGATCCAGCCAATTGGAACCACAGCTACACGCAGTACATCACCAAGGCCGGTTGGGACTCCTACAAGGTGCACGGCGGCCCGTCATCATTGGCTGAAGCGTTGGGTGATTACGGTTCCGAAGATGTCAAAGGTCTGCTCAATTCGCAAAGCGAGCCAGACAGCAACGACAACCAGAATAGCAACGGCAACAAGCTGATCGACTGGTCGTGGTGGTCCATGACCGGCAACGATGCCGACGCGGTGTCGTTCTCCGAACCCGGTCGTTCCGGCCAGCGTATGGACCGTGCCGACGGTTCCGCCAACATGTGGCCAACGCCAATGCCGCCGCGCAAGCATACAAGGCTGCCGGAGACACCGAAAAAGCCGCTGAAATGCAGCAGATCGCCGACGCCATCAAGCAGGATGTGCTCGACAACCTGTGGGATTCCGACAGCAAACTGCTGCTGCACAAGTGGCTGAACGACGGTCAATTCGCGAAATACAAGGAACTCAACAACTACTATCCGTATTCCGAAGGTCTGATGCCGACCGGCAATGATGATTACGATAGTGCGTTGCGCTTGTTCGAAGATGCCGACGAATTCCCGATTTTCCCGTTCTTCACCGCGAATCAGGCAGACAAGAAGGCGCTGAATTTCCCAGGATCAAACAATTTCTCCATTATCAATGCAACTCCGCTGCTGCAAATCTATTCTGCGGGAATCCGTGATTATAATGCTGCAGACAACGGATATATCACGAACGAATCGTTCAAGAAACTGCTGTATTGGGTGGCGTTCTCGCATTATCAGGGAGGTGACAACCAGTATCCGGACCAGAACGAATTCTGGAATATGGATAATAATTCCGCAGGAAGCACGATTCCGGAGAAGAACGCCGACGCAGCAAGAACGGTGGAAAGATCACCTACCGTTCCTGGATTCACCACACCCAGCTTGGCACCACCAACTGGACGATTGTGGAAGACGTGGCAGGTATGGTTCCGCGTGAAGACAACAAGATTGAACTCAATCCGATCGAGATTCCCGGTTGGAACCACTGCACCGTCAACAACCTGAGCTACCACGGGCAGGATCTGTCGATCGTATGGAACAACGACGGCGCCTACAACGCTCCGAAGGATATACCCTGTATGTGGACGGCAACGCCGTGTTCACCTCCGATAAGCTCGCCCACCTCATCTACGATCCGGCCAGTGGAACCGTTGAGGTTGCCGATGATTCCGGAGCGGTGATCACCGGCGCGACCACCGCCACCATGCCGAACGCCAACGAAGTGACCTACGCATCGAACAGCAGGGTTACGCAGATCTTCGCGCAGTCCGGACAGAACGTGGACGAAGCGTCCAAGAGCCAGGCCAACGTGGCCAAGGACGCCGATGTGGAAGCCACTTACGAAACCAAGGGATACCCGGCAACCAATGCAGTGGACGGCAAGAACGTGATGGAATCCTTCTGGGGCACCAAGGGATCCAAGAACGCCAAGGATTCGCTGACCGTAACGTTCAAGAATGGCGTGCAGAACATCGACGACGTGCGTTTGTACTTCTACCAGACCTCGTCCAGCCAGACGATTGCCGGCTACAGTGAGCCGTCGGTGTACACGCTTGAATATCAGGATGAGGCCGGCGCATGGCATGTCCTGCCGAACCAGGTGCGTACGCCTACTTACGCGGGAGCCAACTACAACCGCGTGCAGTTCTCCAAGGTCGTGGCCAAAGCCATTCGTGCCACCTTCACTCCGCAAGCAGGTCAGGCCATTGGCTTGAAGGAGATTCAGGCCTACGAAACCGACATTGTGCCGGAAGGCGAACCTACGAACCAGGCGCCAAGCGTTGACGCCTACATTGCCAGCAGCACCTCGTCCGGTGCGCAGCTGGTGGGCACGGTGAAGGACGACGGCCTGCCGTCTGACACGCTCACCACCACATGGGAGCAGGTGTCTGGCCCTGAAAACGGCGAAGCGAAGTTCGTCGACGCAACCGCTGCCAACACTACGGTCACGTTCAACCGTGAGGGTGACTATGTGCTCAAACTCACCGCATTCGACGGTGAGAAGACCGGTTTCAAGGAAGTCACCGTTCACGGCATTCCTTCCGACGGCACGGTGAATGTGGCTTCACAGTCCACTGCGAGCGCCAGCTTCACCAATCCATATCAGGCGAAGGACAATGCCAAGAAGGTTATCGACGGTCAGGTGTTGTATACCAATACTCCGAATGAGACCTGGAATAATTGGGGTGACAATACCGGTACCGAGCCGTGGCTGCAGCTTGCCTGGGATGGCACTGTTCCGTTGAAGAAGGCGAAGCTGTTCTTCTGGACTGACGGTGGCGGTGTGCCGATGGTCAAGTCGTGGAAGTTGCAGTATGCGGATGAGAATGGCGATTGGCAGGATGTGAAGCTTGCCGCCGGCCAGTCTTATACCACGATGCAGGGTGAAGGCAATGAGGTTCGTTTTGCCGAAACGGTGGAGACGAACAAGTTGCGTGTGCTGTTCCCGAAGGGTGCCATTGTTGGTGCTACCGAATTTGAGGCGTATGCGCTTGATCCGGTGAGCGTGGATGGCGTGAATCGTATGGTGCAGACTGGCAGCAAGGCTGCCGATGTGAATCTGCCGAAGACGGTGAGTGCCAGCTATACGGACGGTTCCCGTCGTGACTTGAGTGTTGCGTGGGATGCCATCACTGACGATCAGCTTGCTTCCGATAGCGAGTTTGCGGTTTCCGGAACGGTTATTGGCGCGCTCGCTGGAACCAAGGCCACTATTGGCGTGCGTTCCGACGCGCAGTCTCAGACTGCTGGTGCGGCTCAGCCGATCGAACAGACGGTGTACCAGAATTCCAAGTCGGTGGCTTTGCGTCTGTGGTTCCGGTGCGATTCCCCAACGGCATGCTTGACGATCGCACGGTTATGTGGGATGAGGCAAGTGTTGCCGGCGTCAGGTTGGACACCATCGGCGATTATGAGGTGTCCGGCACGGCTGAGGGTTCAAGCTCGCAGGCCAAGATTACAGTGCATGTGGTCGCCGATCCGAATGGTGGTGCCGATCCTGATCCTGAGCCGACGCCGGATCCCAAGCCGGAGCCCGATACTCCGTTGACTGGTTGGATTGAAGGCAGGGCCATTGACACCACGGTGAGTGCCGAGGCGAGCTGGTCTCCGGCTTCCGGCAAGCTCAACGATGGTGTGCTGGTTGACGATACGTGGCCGTCTGATGATGACGCCGATGTGAATGGCCGCGTGTGGGGCAGCTGGGGCCAAGCTTCCGCTGGCATGTACGCGCAGTACACCTGGAGCAAGGAAGCCACCGTCGATTCCAGCCGTGTGCAGTTCTGGGCCAACTTCGCGGAGCGTAATGATGCCAAGGGCGGTTTGGATGTTCCGGACAGCTGGAAGATTCAGTACTTGGCTTCTGATGGTATATGGAAGGATGTGGAGAATGCGCAATACTCCACCGTGCGTAATTCCCCGGCCTCACGTGCCTCTGACGATGCTCAAGGCTGGAGCGTGGCCACGTTCACTCCGGTGAAGACCACGTCGTTGCGCTTGGTGCTTGATCCGCCGACCGCCGAGGGCGTCACCTTCGGTCTGGCGGTTGCCGAGTGGGGCGTGCATGCTGCGGAAAGCACTCCTGATCCGGAACCGACTCCTGACCCGGATCCAACCCCTGATCCGGAACCAAGCGTGGACAAGAGCAGGCTCGAATCCGCCATCAACGCAGCCGGTTCCGTGCAACAAGCTAATTTCACGCCGAACAGCTGGAAGGCATTCTCCGAAGCCATGGGTAACGCTCAAAAGGTGTATGCGGACGAGAGCGCCACCCAGGATCAGGTGGATGCGGCCATCAAGCAGCTTGAAGAAGCCCAGCAGACACTGGTGAAGAAAGCCGACACCACTGAGTTGGAGACGGTTCTTGACCAGGCACAGGGCGTCAGCGGTGACCTCTACACCGAAGCCAGCGCCAAGAAGTTGGCTGAAGCAGTGGATGCCGCCTCCAAGGTGCTGAACGATGAGAACGCCACCCAAGCTGATGCGGATGCCGCAGTCAAGCAGCTGACCGAGGCCATCGCCGGACTTGAACTCAAGCCAGCACCGAAGCCGGACGACGACAAGACCGACCCCAAGCCGAATGCCAAGCCTGGAAACAAGCCGGTTTCCAAGTCTGAAGTCAGTGCCGCAATCAGCAGCACCGGCAGCAATGTCATCGGCATCGCCGTCGTAGGAATGATCGTCCTGCTGACGGGAGCCGCCATCATGCTGACGCGCCGCAACCGCGACTAGCGCTAGCAATTGCTCAAGTCCTCTTACGGATCGCACGAGGAATACCAACGTAGCCTAAGCAATCCGTAAGAGGACTTTTCAATATCCAATCGTGAAAACAGGAATATTCATGAGCTTTTCGCACATCTCACATGCGTCGATGAAGACGCTGGTGGCAGGCATCGCAGCCGCAGCCACCTTATGCACGGGAGCAATCGCAACCATGCAGACAGCCAACGCGGCCGACGCAAGTACCGCGCCCAGCATCGCCGGACACGCCTACAACGATCTGCCGGTCGGCAATCCCGACGTCACCGTCACACAAATCGACAACAGTGCGTTGCCGGCAACCCTTCGCAACCCCATCGCAGAACGAAGGAACCAATACCCCCAACGACCTGTCGCAAAACTACTATTCCGCAGACGCATCCACCCTTGAATACGATGGCAAACTCTTCGTATTCACCGGACACGACGAGGCCGAACCAACCTACGGGTCCTTCAATATGAAAGACTGGGGCGTCTACGTAACCGACAATCCGGAATCCGGCAAATGGACGCACTACAAGACCATCGCCAAAGCCGACCTGTTCGACTGGGCAACCGGCGACGGAGCCTACGCAGGACAAGTAGTAGTCGACGATGCTGGCACCGCAGACACGGCCGACGACTGGTTTTACTACTACGTTCCAGTCAAAGACAGGAACGCAGCCGCGGGAGCCGACCCGTTCTCCATCGGCGTGGCCAAATCAAAAAGCCCCCTCGGACCATGGGTCGACGCCATCGGAGCGCCGTTGCTGACTACCACGCAGACGCAAATCGAAACCATCGATCCCGCATTCTTCGTGGACAATGACGGTACCGGATATCTGCACTTCGGCACCTTCAACAGCGAACTCGCCGTAAAAATGCAGCGGGACGCCAACACTGGCCGCACCTCATATGTTGCCGTGGAAACCATGGACGGAACGGCGGACGGAGCGCCGAAAATCTACAATATGCGTGACGCCGACGCGCTCGCCAACATACCCGACTACGATGCCAGCAAAGACGTGCTTGGCAGCGACTATGCGAACCAAGTGAACGCGTCGCTGACCTTGGGCAACAACGGCGGCGCTTATGCCAACGGGCCCAAAGGCTTCTTTGAGGCGTCATGGGTGTTCCGTGAAGGAGACACCTACTACAACGTGTACGACGGTGGCAAACCCGGGTCGGGAGTGGCGACCTGCGTGGAATCCAACTATCAGGCGTGCGTGCAATACTCCACGTCGGCAAGCCCTCTTGGGCCGTGGACGTACCAAGGCGTAATCGTCGAATCGGGATCGTCCACCACCATGCATCCGTCGATTCAACGATTCGGCGGCAAATGGTGGGTCACCTACCACACTGGAGACAAGACTGGTGGTACTGACTTCCGCCGTGCAGTCTGCATCGATGAAGTGACGTGGAATGGCGGGCGCATGAACGCCGTTTCGCATCCGACCAAAGCCGAACGGTTGCAACCCTCACGCAACGTGGCCCCCTATGCGTCAGTGGACGCGACCTACACCGAAACACCCGCCTACAAGGGTTCCGTGAACGACGGGCGAGTGCTGGAAACTGCTGTAGTACCGCCGAACCATTGGACGAACTATCGAAAGATGCCACAAACACAATCCTCCGATTCACTGATCTACCAGTGGAATGGCGCTGTACGTGTGAATGGATCGAAAGTCTGGTTTGACACCGATGCGAACGCATTGCGTGCCCCTGCCTCATGGAAACTGCAATATCTTGACGCAGACGGTTCCTGGAAGGACGTGCCCAATTCCAGCGAATACGGCGTGGATACAGGCAAGAACGCGCCTAATGAAGTGACATTCGACGCAGTGACCACCACTGCGCTCAAACTTGACATGACCGCGCAAGCCGTTGACGGGGGCTATGCTTCCGTTGGCGTTCCTGAATGGGAAGTATACGCGCAACAGGGAGCAGTTGTGGCTGAACAGCAGCCGACGTCTACGCCAAGACCGGAGACGCGCCGGAATTGTCGAACACGGTGAAAGTCGCGTACGGCTCGGAAACAGTGGAAACTCCGGTTTTGTGGCGCACGGTGTCTGCTTCTTCGTATGCGCAGGCGGGTGAGTTCACCGTGCAAGGTGTGGTTGCTGGCATTGAAACCAAGCAGCAGCTGATGATCTGACAGCCGGCAACGTAGCCGTGACCGTACATGTTTCCGACGATTACGTAAAACCGGCTGATACCATTGCTCCTGCCGTGCGTGTGGCATTGGCTGGCACGGCTGGCAATGATGGTTGGCTGGTCACTTCACCGATCGCTCTTATTACGGCTTCCGACAATGCGGCTGCGCCGATGGCAAAACTCGAACTTGCGGTCGGGGATGGCGCATGGGTGACCGTCGGAACGAATGTGAACACTGCGGTAAAGGCTGTGACTGGCGAGGGTATAGTGAGTGTGCGTGCGCGTGCCACTGATGCGGCCGGCAATGTGAGCGAAATCGCTGCTGCGGAAGCGCGTGTGGATGCTACGGCTCCTACGGTAACCGCCTCGGTAGATACGGCTTCCCGCACTATGACATTGACCGCCTCAGATGGTGCTGGATCCGGTGTGAAAACGGTGGAATACCGGGTTGGAAACGGCGAATGGCAGCAATATGAAGAAGGCGCGGCGATTACTGCTTCTTCGTCGAAGCGCGAAACGGTGAGCTATCGGGCTTCGGACATTGCTGGCAATATGTCGGCTGCGGGCGTCAAAGATATTCCATCCGATACGTCGGTGCCGTTGGCCGGCTATATCGAGCAAGATGCCGTTGCTACTGACGTGGACAAAAAAGCGTCTTCTTGGACAGCTGGTGTTGCCGCGCTTAACGACGGCAAAACCATTCCGGGCGATTGCACGGTTGATAACGCCTGCATTTGGGGTACGTGGCCGAATACCGGTGAAATGAAGCTCGACTACGAATGGGATCGCGAAGTCACCATCGATTCCAGCCGTGTGCAATTCACCTCCGATGGAGGGGGCTTGGGAATGCGGCGTCGTGGAAACTGCAGTATTGGGATGCTGAAACGAATGCGTTTGTGGATATTCCCGATGCCACATATACATTGGTCACCAATGCTCCCGGCGCTTACGGTACCGATAACGGCGGATGGAGCGAGGCAACCTGGACTGACGCGGTGAAGACCACTAAGCTGCGCATGGTGATTCAATCCGGCAGTGCATCGCCGGCTGCCGCCGAATGGCAGGTTCATGCACCTGAACCGACTCCGGACCCGACCCCCGATCCGACGCCTGAGCCCGAGCCGGAACCAACGCCAACTCCAAAGCCGACTCCGGATATCGATAACAACGGCAAGCAGGACGGTAATAATGTCAAGCCTTCCGCGAAACCGCAATCATCGCAGCAATCTCAGTCTCAACGTAAGAAGAAGCTAAGCTCTACAGGCGTCGCTACTACGGCAATCGTCATTGCCATGACGGTGCTGGCCACGGCGGGGTGCTGCATCTTCGTAGCCAAGCGGGGCAAGCTGCGTAACTGAATCCAACATAAAAGTGGTAAGTTCTCAGCCTCGGCCTCTGGACTGAATATGTGTGCTTGACGCACTCAAGGTACCGTTACGCGGTCTTCGCGGCAAGCCGCTCACTCGCCTGAGGAAAACCCACTGGGCTTTCCTCTTCACGGCTCAGTGGCCAAGCCTACGATCAAGCACACGTATTCAGCCGCCGACCTTTGGGGTCCGACCCCTACGTTTGTGTGAACTCGGACGTCATCGGACCCCATTTTGCTCATAACTCGCCTATGTATGGCAGATTTGCGGGTCTGTCAGGAAGCATCTCGCTATATATGGCAGAAGACTTCGCTAAAAAGCCATATAGGGGGTATGAAAACGCATGTTTTCTGACTCCAGTCTGCCATATATAAGTGAGATGCCTCGTGACGAGACTCAAAATCTGCCATATATAGTCGAGATATGGCTCGGCTGTTGGTGGTTGAGACGGCGACATACGATCGCGGATCGCGTAGGTGGTCGCCGTTTTTGTGATTTATGGGCTAATCTCAGAAGAGACAGATTCGATGGCCGCGAACGGTGAGAACCAACGCGAGAGAATGCGCGAGCGGCCGCGTAAGGGAGGAAAGCCCATGTCCAAATCATTCGTCAACAAGGCGCTGCTCGGCGGCGCAGTCGCTGCAGGCGCCGCAGTGTGGGCGATCGCGCCGCGTACCTTCTCCGATAAGCGCCGCAATTATGTGCCGTCCATTCCCGACGTGTGGTATGCGCATCGCGGCCTGCATGACGCGGGTTCCGGTCTGACCGCGCAGTATGCCAACGAGAGCGGCGAGTATGTGGCGCTGGCACGTCGCATGGCCATGAAGGCCGGCTATGGCAGCCCCAGCGTGACTGGTGCGATCGCTCCGGAGAACTCGCTTGCGGCATTCGCAGCGGCTTGCGAAGCCGGCTATGGCATCGAGCTTGACCTGCAGATGACCGCCGACGGCGAAATCGTGGTGGTGCATGACGGCGATCTGATGCGCGTCGCCGGAGATCCACGCCGTATCGCCGATCTCACGTACGATGAGCTGACCCGCATCCCGCTGTTCCCGACCGACGCCCCCGGTGCCGCTGTGGCAGCGCCGTTGCCGGGTTCGCTTGAAAATCCGCCGCTGGTCACCACACCTGACAGCGCTCCGGAAGGGTATTTCCAGCATGTGCCACTGTTCGCCGACGTGCTCAAGGTAGTGGCGGGTCGTGTGCCGCTGATCGTCGAATACAAGTTCGACGACAATTCCAAGTGGGATCCGCGCGATGTCGAGCTCATGGAAAAGGGCGACGCGCTGCTGCAGGCCTATTCCGGCGCGTATGTGATCGAATCGTTCAATCCGGCAGCCGTCAACTGGTACAAGGAGAACCGTCCGGAAGTGTGCCGTGGCCAGCTTTCCTGGTGGCCGCAAGGGGAGGAGAAGCCGTCTGATCCGGCCTCGCTCGCCAAGGAATATGCGCCGGTGCGCTGATTTTCGACTGGATTTCCCGCCCTGATTTCGTCGCCTACGATTGGCATGGCGGCAACAGTCCGCAGGTACGGTTGGCTCGTTTCATGGGTGCCGTTCCCGTGTCGTGGACGGTGCGCAGCCGCGACGAGCTCGCACAGTGCGATGACTGGTTCGACCATCATATTTTCGAGGCGTTCGTCCCCGACGAGCAGTAGAGGTTTTACATATGATTTCGGCCTGCCGCCGCATGATTTGCGTTGTGGCAGGCGTTTTTATTCGATTTACTTGATTGACTGATTGGGTTGATTCGGTTGAGCTCTGATGCGGTCAGTCGATCACGCCATATAGACGGTCGCCGGCATCGCCCAAGCCTGGCACGATGTAGCACTTGTCGTTGAGCTTCTCGTCGACGGCGCACAGCACCAGCTTGAACTTAATGGATGGGTCGAGGTTCTCCTCAACGAACTTCAGCCTTCCGGAGCGCCCAGAATGCACACGGCGGTAACATCCTTTGCGCCGCGCTCGGCCAGGTAATGTGTTGCTGCGACCAGCGTGCCGCCAGTGGCGAGCATCGGGTCGATCAGGAAGCACTGACGGCCGCTCAGATCGTCGGGCAGACGGTTCGCGTACGTGATCTGCTGGGTTGGGTTCTCCTCGTCGCGCTTCATGCCAAGGAAGCCGACCTCAGCGGACGGGATCATCTTGGTCATGCCGTCAAGCATGCCCAGGCCAGCGCGCAGCACAGGCACAATGATCGGCGCCGGGGAAGCGATGTGCTTGCCTACCATCGGAGCGACGGGGGTCTCGATCGGCTTGTCCACGACTTCGACGTCGCGGGTGGCCTCGTAGGCTCAAGCATCACGAGTTCGGAAACGAGCTCGCGGAACGTGGAGGACGGGGTGTTCTTGTCGCGAAGAACGGTGAGCTTGTGGTCCACCAGCGGGTGGTTCAAAACATGAATATCCATGTCTTCTAAGCGTAGTCCATAATCGCGAGGAAAAGCGCGGGAACTGGGAAAGGAGCCAAGAAAGAAACTGAAAATCGTATAAAAAAGCAACGAAACTTAAGAAGAGGGAAAGCGCCGAACCACGAAAGCGCCTGTCGGCGCAAAGGCCGCTCGCAGCGGCAAAAAATGGAGCCCGGGGCTATGCATGGCCCGGCGCGAGTTCCTATTCTACAGATGCTGCAGACCGTACGTTACGTCGTGTCGCGAATTGATGGTGCGAGCGCCGTAAAACACTTCCGGTAGCGGTACAGAGGTGGGTGCAGAGGCAGGTGCAGGGGACAGGCACGGAACGCGTTACTCCAGTTTTCCGCGACGCCACAGATTCGCCCCATGGCGAAAATCCTTGGCCGTGACGAACAGATTGCCGGCCGTGTGCATCAAACGGGACGATTTCGTACGTACCTGCTTTTCCATGGCGGAAATGCCGGAATCGCTGCTATCGGAACCTTCCGCAGCTTTCAATCGTGCGATCATATTGCGTGCCTCGATGCGCAATCCCAACGCAACCACGTCGGTGAACGCGGCCGCACGTTCCAGCGCAACCGCAAAATCGCCGGTGAACGCGCCTGCGAGAATCGAATCGGCAATATGCGCAATGTCATCTTCCGTGGGCGCCTGATCGACGCCGGCAATCGCCGAGGCGGTAGTGGCAACCGGCTCTCCAGCGCGCCACAACCGCGCGATCGACTCGCGATTCTTCCGCATCCACGTGCGCAGCAGATACAGCCGCCACAGAATGCCCGGCAGCGAATCCGGCTCGGCGCTGCTCCACAGTTCGGCGATCACGTCAACGCCCTCGCGGTCCACCAGCGTGAGCACGCGCTCCACCAGTTCGGCATCCTGCGTATGATGCACGCGGTCCAACAGTGCGGCCGCCGAAGCGTGGCTCATCTCGTTGATTTGCGCCGGATCGGCACCTCCCGCGATATTGTCGGCCATCATCTGGTCGAGTTGCCCCGGGCGGGCCGGACGCGGCGATCCGGTGTTGGTGAAACCGGCGGAACGGCTTGGTACAACCGATCCGGAACCGTAATGCATGCTAGTAGACAATGGGCGAAACCTTTTGAATATCGATAATGCTGGGACCTTGCGGCGTATCGATTATAAACAGCGCTACGGCGGTGCCGGTAGGCATGAACGGCGTTTTGGCGATGAGCTGCTTGGAGAGCGCTTTGCGGGCGCATAGTCCGCGCAAGTGATCGAACATGCCTCCGATAACCGGTCGGTGCATGCAGATCGCCGTGGTTTCGCGGGTCTCGAGCGTGAGCTGGATCTGCTTGAGGAACGCCAGCCATGCGATGGTCGGGTGCTCGGCGAAGGCGTCTTCGGTGAGCGCGTCGATGTGTTCCATCGGGCGTTCGGTCTGCCAGCTAAGCACCTGCAGTGTTTCCTGGCAGCGCAGCCATGGTGAGGTTGCGAGGCGGGTTGGGTTGTAGCAGGCGAGTTCGCGGTTGAGTGCGAATGCCGCGGCCGCGCCTTTCGGAGTGATCGGCCGGTTCGCGTCGGTGCCTTTCCAGGATTTGCGCGATTCGGCTTTGGCGTGACGCACGATCATCAGATTCTGCGCGGTCGCGGCACCCTCCTGTACGCGGTCCACAAAAATGGCGAGGGTGTCTTTATCGGTGGAATGCGTGAGGATTTTACGTGCTTCACGCACGGAAACCCACACGATATCGTTGATTTCGCCTACATCCGCGCGATGCACGGGGCCGAATGCGTCAAGCAGATGTTCCGCATCATCTCCGGAAATCGGTTGCGCCATCCAATACAACGTGTGCTTGGTGTCGACGGCGCGATCGTGTGAATGCCGGGTTTTCTTGCCTTCTTCGGACAGTGGATATTCGACTTCGACAGATACGGGCCGAGTGCGATGGAAACGCCTGTCTCCTCGCCGATTTCTCGCACTGCGGCATGACGATGCGATTCGCCCTGCTCGAGTTTGCCTTTCGGCCAGCTCCAGTCATCGTACTTTGGTCGATGCACGATGCACACTTCAATGCTGTTGAGTTGTTCCTTTGGAGTTTTCTGCGCTGCGATTGCTGGATTTTCCGCGATTTCGCTACCGGTTTTCCACCGCCATACAATACCCCCGGCGGCTTCTACGACACGTCTCATGCTCTCGCTCATATCTTTCATTGTAAGTGGTTGGGCACGGGTTTCCCCATGATTGCGCGACGGCAATCGTGCCATCCGAGTTTTCCTGCGTTTTCCCACGATGGTGATCGCGTATGCCGCAACATAGGAAATGGCCGATTCTGCAACAGCAGAATCGGCCATTTCCTATGGTTTAGTGCCTTGCCGGTCGGCGCGTATGCTTCTTGATGAGATATTCCTGGGAATCGACCAGCGGGCGACCCTCCTCATCCTTCGCATGACGCACGTAGGTTCCGTCGGCTGCCATATGCCACGAGGTGGTGGAATCGGCCATTTGCAGATCCACGTACTTGATCAGCTCGTCGATCTGCTCCGGAGCGGTGATGCGTACCAGCGCTTCGACTCGACGGTCGAGATTGCGGTGCATCAGATCGGCGGAACCGATCCACACTTCCGGACCTGCGGCCGGACCTTCACCGATCTGCGGGCCATCGGAGTTCGCGAATGCGTAGATACGGCTGTGCTCGAGGAAACGACCCAGAATGGAACGCACGCGAATGTTCTCGGAAAGTCCTGGAACACCCGGCTTGAGCGCGCAGATGCCGCGTTCCACGATGTCGATCTTCACGCCGGCCTGGCTTGCACGGTATAGCGCGTCGATGGTCTTCTCGTCCACGATGGAGTTGACCTTGATCTTAATCCATGCTTCCTTGCCTGCGCGTGCCGCATCCTCTTCGCGGCGGATGCGCTGAATCAGACCGGAACGTACGGTACGCGGCGCTACCAGCAGACGGTGGAAGCTCGACTTCGGCGCATAACCGGACAGCTGGTTGAACAGGCGGGTCATATCCTGGCCGACCACCGGATCGCAGGTCAGCAGGCCGAGATCGGTGTAGATGCGGGCGGTCTTCGGATTGTAGTTACCGGTGCCCACATGGCAGTAGCGGCGCAGGCCGTCGGCTTCCTGACGCACCACAAGGCTCAGCTTGCAGTGGGTCTTCAGGCCCACGATGCCGTACACCACGTGCACGCCGGCGCGTTCCAGCTTGCGTGCCCATGCGATGTTGGCGTCTTCGTCGAAGCGTGCTTGATTTCGACCAGTGCCAGCACCTGCTTGCCCGCATGCGCCGCGTCGATGAGCGCGTCGATGATCGGGGAGTTGCTGGACGTACGGTACAACGTCTGCTTGATGGCGAGCACCTTCGGATCCGCCGCAGCCTGCGCTAGGAACGCCTGAACGGAGGTAGAGAACGAATCGTACGGGTGATGCAGGAGGATATCGCGTTCGCGAATCGCTGCAAAAATGTCTTGCGCGCGGGACGACTCCACCTCGGCAATCTGACGATTGGTGGTCGGCACGAACGAACGGTACTTCAAGTCCGGACGGTCGATGCCGCCAAGTTCGAAGAGCACGGTCGCATCGAGCGGTGCCGGCAGGCGGTACACCTCATCGGCACTGACGCGCAGCTGATCGGCGAGCAGCTGGGAAAGGAACGGGCTGGTCTCGTCGGAAATCTCAAGACGGATCGGCGGTCCGAAACGACGGCGCAGCAGCTCCTTCTCCATGGCGTTGAGCAGGTTCTCTGCATCATCCTCTTCCACGTCGATATCCTCGTTACGGGTAACGCGGAAGGATCGCGCTTCCTTGATGATCATGCCCGGGAACAGGGATTCCAGGTGCGCGATGATCAGGTTCTCCATGGTGATGAAGCCGTAGCGCACGTTGGTGGCATCGTCGTCGGTCATGTCGTCGACGGGCACGAGACGGTTCAGGTTTCCAGGAATCTTCACGCGAGCGAAGTGGGACTTGCCGGAAGCCGGGTTCTCCACCAGCACGGCGAGGTTGATGGAACCGCCGGAAATGTACGGGAACGGGTGGGCCGGATCCACGGCGAGCGGCGTCAGAACAGGGAACACCTGCTGACGGTAGTAGCGAGACAGGCGCTCCTGTTCGGCGGCGGTGAGCTTGTCCCAGCTCAGCAGCACGATCTGTTCCTTCGCCAGGTCGGGAAGAATGTGATCGATCATGTAGTGCGCGTGCTCGTCCTGCAGGCGGTGCGCCTGCTCGCTGATGGCGCGCAGCTGCTGCCTTGGGCTCAATCCGGAGGCGGCCGTCACGGCGATGCCGGTGTCGATGCGGCGCTTCAGACCTGCGACGCGAACCATGAAGAACTCGTCGAGGTTGTTCGCGAAGATCGCGGCGAAGCTTGCGCGTTCGATGATCGGCAGATCTTCGTCTTGGGCGAGTTCGAGGACTCGCTTGTTGAACTTCAGCCAGCTCAACTCGCGGTCGAAGAAGCGGTCGTTCGGCAACGGCTCTTCGCCGGCCTGAAGCTCACGCTTGTCGTTTTTATCGGTCTCGGCGATATGCTCAGCTATCTGGCTGCGCAAGATCGCCTTCGAGGGTGCGTCAAAAATCTGTGCCATACTTCCTACTTTATCCTTAAGTAGCTGGAAATGCTGTAAAAAGCCGGCAAAATTTAGCTGGAGTTAACATTCGTTCGCTCATTGTGCAAATTAGGGTGTCGACACGCCGTGTTTTTGCCGCAAACGCACGCAAACGAACAAACACGCCTTGCGTTTCGCACACGATGGAGCATTTTTATGATTCTTGCGATCGTAAAGCAACAGTTGCGACAAATACGGAACATCAGCCGGTTTCGGTTTGCGATTGCCGGATTGCTGAGCATAATTACGAAGTACAAGAACAACTTAAAGAGCAGAGCCCACAAAGAGTGTATGGCCAAGATAGGTCGTTACGTTGAACGGGCATTGGATAGACTTACCGTTACGACGATGTTGTTGTGCAGAGATTCTGCCCTTAAGGTTCTTGCAAGGAAGGCCCGCTCGGCGGGCCTTCCTTTTTGTTTGCCTGTTCTCAGGGAGTTTTTCGGGAAAACGACGGACGCCGATTATCGTCGTTGTGTGGATAACGGTGCATAACACGCCGGGGTTGTGGATAACTCGCGTCCTCCGACCACAGGGCCGGTTCAGCTTGCAATGGTGCTTGCCGAAGCTTTTCAATCGACGGTATGAGTATGCAACGTCTTTTTCGAATGTTCCTCCGGTGCCGCTGCCGTCGGGCGGGCTGTTGCCGGTCGCCGGCGCGATCGCGCCGCAAGCGTCACCGCCGACACAACGCAGAACCGTCTCTGCGCAACGGTTCTATACGCCGCCGGGGTCGAATCGCGGTGGAACGCAACTGGTTGGCGCTGTGCCTGGAACGTATGGCATGGTTGCGCAATGCGGTCGCGCATCGGTGGAGGAACCCTGCGATATGGGCAATGTGGTGGTTATCGACTCCGTGGTGGCAGGAGTGGGCACGAGCACTCTGGCCGCCTTACTGGCCCGCGAGCTGAGCGAACGCGGCCTCAAATGTGTGCTCGTCGACGCCGATCTGCAAGGAGGTGGGCTGGATGTGCTTCTTGGCGTGGAAAACGAGGACGGCTCACGCTTCGGGGAAATCAGCGCTCCGCTTGGCAATATCGACGGCAAAGCGCTACTGCGGGAGCTGCCAATCTGGGATGGTGTGCCATTGCTGGCATGCGATCCTTGGAAAACCGAAAATCCGCAATCGTGGGAAGTGCAAGCGTGCATTCATGCGCTATCGCAGGTGCGAAGCGTGGTCGTCGTCGATATGGGGCAATGGAACGGACTGCAGGATTTGACGGAACTGCGCAAGGCCATCCGCATTACCGTGGTCGAACTGACGGTACTTGGTCTTGCGCGGGCCAAAGCGAATCTGCGGGCGCATCACGGTTCGATCGGAGAACACGATGCCGCAACGCAGGAACGGGAGTTTCTCGTAGGCGTGCAACCGCGCGGAACCGTACGCGACCATGGCACGACGGCAATCGAGGAAGCGGCGGAATACCTCGACTGCGATATCACCGCGGTCATCAAACCGGATGCCAAGCTTTGCAGCGAACTCTTGGAAGGGCTTGGACTGCGCAAACCCAATCGTACGAACGCGAAAGCCATCGCAACGTTGGCGGATCTCATTCAGGAAGCGTTGGGAGAAAAGAGCATCAGTCATGGAACTCGGGCCACTTAGCGACATCGCATCCGAGCCGGGCGTCACCGACATCGCGGTAACCTGCGACGGAACGGTGTGGGTGGATCGCGGCCAAGGTATGCGGCCACATGCATTGCGCGTGCCATTCAGCGGTCCCCAAGCCATCCGCGATTTCGCCGTGCGGCTGTGCTCGCAGCTTGGCAGAAGGCTCGACGACGCCTGCCCGATAGCCGACGCCTCCACCGTGGAAGGCGTGCGCGTGCACGCGGTTATCGCACCGCTCGTTCCTCAAGGCGCCGCCATCAGCATACGATTGCCGGACGTTGTTGCGCCCAGTCTGGAATCTTTGGCGGAAAACGGCATGTTTCCAAGCGGATGGATGCCCTTGCTGGAAGGATTCGTGGAACGAAGGGCCAGCGTGCTCGTGACCGGCGGAACCGGAGCAGGCAAAACCACGCTGCTCAAAGCAATGCTTATGCGATGCGCGCCGGGGGAGCGCGTCATCACCGTGGAGGAGGTGCGCGAACTTGGCATGCTCAACCATGCCAACCACGTGTCGCTGGTGACGCGCGGCGCCAACATGGAAGGCAAAGGCGCCATAGGGCTGTCGCAGCTGATATGCGCGACGTTGCGTATGCGGCCGGACCGCATTGTGGTGGGCGAATGCAGGGGCGGCGAAATCGTGGATCTGCTGCGCGCGCTGAATTCCGGGCATCGCGGAGGCATGACCACCTTGCATGCCAATCAGGTGACGGCGGTTCCCTCACGTTTGGTGGCCTTGGGATTGCTCTCCGGGCTGAATCCGCAAGCCACCGCGGCGCTCGCGCAAGACGCGTTCGACGTAGTGCTGCATGTGGGCCGAGTGGGAGGCAGGCGGCGCATCGCGCAAATAGGACGGCTTGAATTCGCAGAGGGGAAACTGCGGGGAAACCTATTGGCCGGGTGGAACGGCAGCCAAATGCGGGCTTCGCAACAGTGGCCTGATTTCGTGCGCGTATGGAGTCGTTGAATTGAGGTGGGCAGATGGAAAGCCTCAGCATTATTTGCGCGGTATTGTGCGGACTGGCCGTATGGCTGTGGCCTCGCCGAAACGTATGCGATGTGGGCGAACGGGAGGGAAACGTAGTGGGGCGCGCAGGCGAAAGCCTTGATGAAAAACCTGATGGAGGATGCGATGGGCGGTCTGACGGAATCGAAGAGGCGAACATGCCGTCGAAACCATTGCCCGCCATCGGATGTGTGGCGTGCGTGGCTTCCCTCCGCGCATCCGTGCGCAGCGGAGCCACATTGGTGCAGGCGTTCGAAGAATTGGGTGGAACGCCGTTCGCCACACCCGAACTTACCAGGCTTCGCATAACCATGGTGATCCGCAGCCGATGCCCGCCCAAAGAGCAATGCGGCCAAGTCGAACGGCTGAGCGGCGAGCTATATGCGGCCTGTCAGCTGAGCCTGACGCTCGGATGCGAAACCGGCCGATGCCTGCAGGCGGTGGCTGAATCGTTGAAACGACAACGATTATTGGATGATCTGCGTACCAACGCATTCGCCATGCCCAAAGCGACGGTGAAACTCCTGATGGCGTTGCCGCAGCTCACCGTACTTTTAGGGGAAGGCATGGGAGCGCATCCGTTGACCTTCCTCTTTTCAGGGGTCAGGGGTTGGGCATGCCTTGGATTCGCTTGTGTCTGCTACGGGTTCGGACTCGTATGGATACGCGCGTTGATGAGGCAAGACGATATGGACGGCAAGACGGCATGAATGGTATGACGATATGAAAGGAATTATGTAATGACTGGCATATGGACGCTGACGGCGGCGGTGTGCGCGGCCGAAGCGATGTGGCTGAAGCAGTGGAGGCCGGTCCGTGTGCCAGCCGACCTTGCGCCCGCTGGACGAGTGCGGGAACTTCCGCTGCCGCTGGTATTGGAGATGCTCAGCGTCGCCATACGGCAGGGATCCTCCATTCCACGCGCGCTGATTGCCGTGGGCGATATCGCTGCGGGAGATTTCGGTGCGGGACTGCGGTCGGCCGGAGAACAGTTGAATAGGGGAATTCCTTGGAATGACGCATGGCCGGATGATGGCGATCTTGCGGTGGTGCGCGATGCGTTCGCCTCGTCATGGCACAGTGGCGCCTCGCCGGTGGAACGTTTGGAAACAGCGGTCGAACAATTGGATTGGGATGAGCGCTCGCAGATCGAACAGGCTGCAGCGAAATTGTCGGTTCGTTTGTTGCTGCCGACTGGATTGTGCTTTCTTCCTGCGTTTGTTGCGGTGGGGATTATTCCGGCCGTTATGTCGTTTGTGGGATGACGGCAGGAAAGCAACGTGGGAAATATGGCTCGGGAAATGTGGGAAACGGACAATCCTCGAAGAACGATGTTTTGTGGATAAATGTGGATGACACGCCGCGGTTGTGGATAACCCACGTCCTCCGACCACAACCCTGAAAAAACGTTCCGACGGGCACGATGATGCGCAACACTGGGTGCACTCGGCCATCTGGCCGAGGTTGTTCGAACGAAAGGAACGCCATGAACAACGAAACGCCAATCAACGTCGATGGCTCGCCAGACCTGATGGGCAAGGCAGGGCAGCTGCTGCATGCCATGCGTGAACGGGCCGGCAAAGCGGTATGCCTGCTGGACGCGCGTATGCGCACGCTGACCGTCGAACCGGAGGAAGCGCTGCCACTGCCGAATATGCGGTGGTTTTGGTTGCCGCCACCGGATTCGCCGCCGTTTGGTGGGCATTATGAAATCCGATGCCATCAAAACGCTGCTGACCAACATCATCAAGAAAGCGCTGAGCGTCGGGTGATTCATGCTGAGGCAATGGTGGAAACGCCATACCGATGATGCCGATGAGGGAGCGGCCACCGCGGAATTCGCGGTGGTGCTCCCCTGCGTGGCGGCGGTGGCGATTTTGGTGTTGTGCTTGGGGCGTGCGTCCGTGGTGTCCATGAATTGCCAGGATGCGGCGGCGGCCGGTGCCAGGGCTTTCGCGGTTGATGATACGGGCGGCGAATCGAAGGCGAGGGCCGCGGTCATGGCGGCTGCGGGAGGTTCGGCGACGGTACGGTTCGAGCGTGGGGCGGACTTCGTCACCGTCACGGTGCAATGCCCTGTGGTGCCGGATCCGACCGGTGTGCTGCCCACTCGAGTTACCGGCAAGGCGACCCGCTACTTCTAGCGTTGCTCCGAAGCGTGCTGGTCTCTGCGCAGTGAGATGCGGGATTGTTGGTTGTGGCCTGTGCATGGAGGTCTGTGAGGTTTGGAGCTTGCGACATACGACGTGTGAAACATGTTGTGAAACACTATTGGCAACCATTTGATGGATGCGGGTCGGAAAGGAATGGATAATGTGAAACGCCTTGTGAAACATTGGTTTGCTTGGATTCGCGGGTCCGATGAGGGTTCGGGGACATATCCGGTGTGGCTTTGATCGCAGTGGCCACCATCATGCTGGGCGCGGCCGCGTCGGCGGGCAATCTGCTGCTGTGCTTGCATCGCGCGCAGAATGCGGCCGACCTGGCGTCGGTAGCGGCGGCCAATGCGTTGTATTCGGGATCGTCCGATCCTTGTTCCGTGGCGGAACGCACTATATCCGGCAATAATGCGACGATCGGATCCTGCACGATAGAAGGCGAGGATGTGCTGGTCGAAGCGCAGGTCGGCACGCAAATGCCATTCGTATCGCATGTCGGCAAACAGTCACGGGCGGGGCCGATTGTCTGCGAATAAGCGTGGTGCGGAACGGTACATTGTGCGGGAAATCGCGCTTCGTAAAAAGGGATCTTTCTACGTAAAGGAACATTCGTTCCACAAAACACGGCCATTTGTATGGAAAGCCGTTCGCATGTGGCGTGTGGAGCGAATCGCGGTTATCGTACTGAAGTATGAGCGAAACGTCATGTGTGAATGCGACCGTTGCCGTTGTCGGCAATCCGACGTCAAACAAAGGCAAGGGTGCCGAGGTCGGCAAGCAGGTGGTTGAGCTGCTGCAAGAGGCCGGGCGCAAGCATGGCTTCAACGTGATCGACGTGACCGGCGAGAGCTTCGACGATTCCTTGGCGAATGCCAGGAATCGCAGGAACGAATACGACTACCTGGTGGCGGTCGGCGGCGACGGCATGATTGCGCTTGGAGCCAATGCCGTGGGCTGTTCCGGTAAACCGTTGGGCATTGTGGCGACGGGTTCCGGCAATGATTTCGCCCGCGGTCTTGAGCTGCCGGTCAATCGCGTGGAAACCGCTGTCGACGGCATCGTCGGCGCGATTGTGCGCGGCACGCATATTGACGTTGATATGGGTTTGGCCACGTCGTTGCAGGGCGGGTATGCCGTCGATTCCAGTACCGGCGATGATCTGGTCGGCGATTCGGACGTGCCATTGCGCCCGGCGGTCAACCGCTTCTACGCGGGCATGCTGTCGTGTGGTTTGGATGCGAGTATCAACGACCGTGCCAACCATTCCCGCTTGCCCAACGGTTCGGTGCGCTATTTCGTGGCAGCGATTGTGGAATTGACGCATATGAAGCGGTACGGATACCACATCAAAGCCACGTTGGCCGATGGAACGGTGGAAGAAAGAGACATTATTTCACCGTTGCTTACGGTGGCCAATTCACGGCATATTGGCGGTGGCATTGAGATTTCGCCATATTCACGATTCTCGGATGGGCTGCTTGACCTGGTATGGCTCGACCACGTGCCCAATGTCGCCGAATGCGTGGATGCGGTGTCTCACGCGTATAGCGGCAAGATCCTCGGGTGCAAGGTGTTTGGGTGGAAGCGTGTGCGCGATATCGAAATCACCCGCGCGCAAGAGGGTGATGAGCCGCCGGTCTTGATGGCGGACGGTGAATATGTTGGTCGCCTGCCTGTCAAGGTCGTAGTTCAAGACCGTGCGTTGCGTGTGCTGGTGCCGCCGGCCGTGGCGGAAAGCCAAGCTGCCAACACCGAAGAAAAAGTGCTGGAAGCCATCAAGCGTGATCACCGTGATCCTGTCACCGGCAAAACCGACACCTACTACGCGAAGCGCTCGCGGTAGTGCGTGCACATGCCGGTCAAACCGCAACATTGCATATCGAAGATGGCATGTATGCAACTGATTGCGTGATCGGCAATCGTAAGCAATCGCAAATAATTTCGCGATAATAACGAAAAATCCAGTACCCGCAAGATCTCTATCTTACGAATACCGGATTTTCTGTAACTAGCGAACGCCGTAACTATCGAACACGGATTGCGATCAGGCGGCGACTTCCTGGCGGGCGATGGCCTGCTCGTAGTCGCGGGTGCCTTGAAGACTTCCTGCAGCCACGGGTTGACGTGCTGCTTCTTCGCGCGGTACATGATGTAGCCGAGTGCGAGCACGTTGGCCACGAGCGCGATGATCGACACGGTCAGGTTCACGTTCGGATTGTTCACCGACTGCACGGCGAACTTGGACTCATCCTGGAACATGGGGAACACCTGCGCGAACATGCACCAGATGGCGAGCGTGTTGGCGCGGTTCTGAATCCAGCCGCCCTTGTTCCAGAAGAAGTTCGCCACGGTCGGGGCGAGCAGCAGCGCGAGGCCGCAATACCAGGAGTGGGTCGGCAGGCAGTTGTAGGTGTAGCAGAAGTTCCAAATATCGTATGCGACGATGAATACCCAAGTCATGTCAGGCCACAGCATGTCCTGCTTCTTCTTTGACACGTAAATGCCGAACCAGCCGGTCATGCAGGCGATGTTGATCAGGCCGGCAACGCCGTTGAACACATTGTGCCAGCCGCCATACAGCGTCACGCCTTCGGTGGAAACCCATGTGGTGCCCCAAGCGCGAATGGCCGATTCGAAGTCGGAGGCCACGGCGATAAGAATGTTGATGGCCACGATCACGAACGGGAAGCACTTGAACCATTCGGATTTGCCGATCTTGCCCCACTTGTATTTGAGTGCCATGAAGCCGATGCAGCCTGCGGTGGCCGCATATAGCTTGGCATAGTGGAACCAGCTGGTCATATGCACGTAGGTCGGATTGCTGAGCGCCCATTCGGCACCCATCGCGGCGGCCACGTAAATGGTGATGAAGTAGATGGTCAGAATGGCCGGCACGATCAGGAACGCGATCACACCACCGGTCTTGGTGCGACGGGCCAGCTCATTGGCGCCGATCAGGCAGCAGAATACGAGGATCCATCCGATCCACTGGTATATGGCGGTGTCGCCATAGACTTGGAACAACATCGCTCTTCCTTTCTCTCAACACGTATGCGCGCGGGGTGAGCTGCGTTTACATGTATTCGTTCAGGTGCAGCGTCTGTGCCGCGACCTGTCTGATGACGGTGTCTTCAATGTCGGGATGCAGTCTGATCAGCGAAATCAGGCCAACGATGAGCGTATAGAACGTCTCATGCTCGTTGGTGATGGGCATGCCATGCAATTTCTCGAAATCGCGCACTGTCGAATTGCAGATGTATTCCGCAATGCGATCGGCCACGCGGTCGATGAATTTGATGTACAGTCCCGCGTTGCCGTCTTCGATCATGCGTTGGCTGAACGGGCCTCATCGGCGATGAGGGAACGGGTCAGTCGCACCATGTCATCGAGCGCTTTCGAGATGTTGCCGACTTCTCGATTGGCGTTCCACTCCTCCAATTGCGAGATGACTTCGTCGATGACGTCGTTGAGCACGGCGTCCGCAACTTGGTCTTTGTCTTGGAAATAGTGGTAGAAGAGAGATCTGGTCATGCCTACGCGACCTGCGATATCGCTGATCGTGATTTTCGAAAAACCCTTTTCCAGGCAGATTGCGCGGGCTGCATGCACGATTTGCGCGCGGCGTGCGTCTCCGACTGTTGTTGCGGAAGCGTTGTGCTGTCCGTCCATGGCTTTCTCTCCTTCGCTCGAGTGGCGTCTCTCACCTGCGCGACACGTTGACACTCTGTCAATTTCTTGACTGCCCTCAGTCTAAACCGTAAATTGACACAATGTCAATTTCGTAGTGTCGCTGCCGTCACTCCCAGCTTAAACGTTGCCGCGGCGCTTGTCTTTGGGGACACGCGCTTCACCGTTACGGGCAGGCTGTGCGGCCGGTCTTTGAGAAAAAACGTGTCGTAATTAATCGGTAGCCTAGTGACACCACAGCGGAAGGAATTGCGATGGCACTGGCACTCTATAGAAGGTATCGTCCCGACACGTTCGACGGCGTGATCGGGCAGGATCAGGTCACGATTCCGCTGATGCGAGCGCTTGATGAGAACAAACTTACGCACGCTTACCTGTTTTCCGGTCCGCGCGGCTGCGGCAAAACCAGTTCCGCACGCATTCTCGCGCGTTGCGTCAACTGCGCGAAAGGCCCGACCTCGCACCCGTGCGGCGAATGCGAAAGCTGCAAGGACCTCGCCACAGGCGGCCCCGGTTCCATCGACGTGGTGGAAATCGACGCCGCTTCGCACAACGGTGTGGACGATGCCCGCGAACTGCGCGAACGTGCCGGATTCGCCCCCGCCCGCGACCGCTACAAGATTTTCATTCTCGACGAAGCTCACATGGTCACGCCGCAAGGCTTCAACGCGCTGCTGAAAATCGTGGAGGAGCCGCCGGAGCATGTGATGTTCATCTTCGCCACCACCGAGCCAGACAAGGTGATCGGCACCATTCGTTCGCGCACCCACCATTACCCGTTCCGCCTAGTGCCGCAGGAGGTTATGGGCCCGTACCTCGAGCAGATCTGCGAAGACGAGCATATCGAAGCCGAGCCGGGCGTGCTGCGCCTTGCCATGCGTGCCGGCGGCGGTTCCGTGCGAGACACCCTTTCCGTGCTTGACCAGCTCATGGTCGGTGCGGTCGATGGCAGCATCGCATACGACTCCGCGGTTGCGTTGCTTGGCTTCACGCCTGACGCTCTGATCGGCGAGGCCGTCGACGCCGTTGCCGACAAAAATGGCGAAGCACTGTATGGCGTGATTCAGAAGGTCGTGGTCGGTGGTTTCGATCCCCGTCGATTTGTTGAGGATTTGCTTGCTCGCGTACGCGATTTGCTGGTGCTCACGTTGGGCGGAGAGCGTGCGGAAAGCGTGCTTTCCGACGATGCGGCCGCCGAGAACATGGATGATTTGCGTCGTCAGGCTTCCGCTTTGGGATTGTCTGCGCTGACGCAGATGGCTGACACGATCAATGCGACGCTTGCCAATATGACCGGTGCGATTTCGCCGCGCATGCGATTGGAATTGCTTGCCGCGCGCTTGTTGGCCGGGCGTGAGGAAGGGATGGCTGTCGTTGCGTCATCTTCCGGTGTACCTGATTTTGCGGCGATGCCGGAACTTCCGCGGCTGCCGAATCGTCGCGTGGATCCATGGCCGGCTCCCGTCGCAGTGCGGCACGACATGCCGCAGGAAATGTGCGGGCGCAGGATTCTGCGCCTGTGATCGATACCCCTTCCGCGCTGTGCAGCCGTCCGTGGCGCCGACGAATCCTGCCGATGCCGTCGCATCCGGCGTGGCTTCCGTGCTTGCTGACGTGCAGCAGGCGATGAATGCGACGACTTCCGTCGCTTCCGCTGCGCCTGCCGCAACTTCCGTACCAGCTCCCATTCATGACGATCGCACCCCCGACCAGAAGTGGGATGCGCTGGTCGCAGCCCTTCCGGAAGACGTGCAACGTTACGTAAGCCGTGAAAAAGTGCCTCGCGTGCTACTGAGCGGCGACCGTCTGTGGATCAAATTCGACAAGGCGCTCAGCAAATACGCGTTGCCAAAGCGGTGGCAAAGGAATCGGTGGACGGCAATACCGAAGTGGTGAAAATCGTCCGCGCCGAAGTGCATAAGGCGTTCGGACCGAGCGTCACGCTCGCGCCTGCCAAAAAGCTGGCGGACGGGTCCGAATCGGTGCCGTGGAGCAAACTCAGCCCGGAAGAGCAGAGCAAGATCAATGCGCAACTCGTGCAGGAACAGCTTAAAGCGGCCACGCTGCTGACGGCCAATCTTGGTACTGCTGCAGGTCTCGAATCCTCCGGCAAGGAGCCGGCCGGCACAAGCGCGAAGAGCGCCGAAGACGGTGGCAATGCCGGAGATTCCGGCGATGAGGAGGGCCATCGAGCTGCTGCCGGTGGAGCCGAGGAAGTCGATCCATGGGCGGCCCCGACGCAGGAAGTCCATCATCCGGAACGGCCTGTTCCGATGATGACCCTTGGGTTGCATCTGCACAGCCGATGCAACCGCAATCGGTGGTCGCAAGCGGCGTCAACGATGTGAAAGCGCCGGAACAACATGCGAAACATGTGGCTGTTCCCGATGTCAGCGATAACGTTGATCCTTGGGCGGCACCGATGCCTGTACCGCAGCAAGCGCCGGTGGACGACGATCCTTGGGGTAACCCCATGCCGATTCAGGCAGGACCGGTGGATCCCATGCCTGCTCCAACGGAACCTGAGGTGCTCCGAAGCACGCCAATCACCAGCATCGCGCACCGCGGCAGGACGCGGCACCGCAGCAAGGCCAGCCGAATGCCGATCCGTGGAGCCAGCAGTTCTCCGCGCCGGCGCAGCCAATGCCGCAGGTCGCCGCGGAAGATGACGAATATTCCATGAGCGACGAGTCGATCGGGGCGTCAACCGCGTTAAGCGTGGACGACCTGACCCGACTGTTCGAGGTGAAAAAAGTCGAGGATTTCGGGCCGGACGATGCAAAAAACCCGCGCAACATGCAGCAGAAGAAGAATCTCGACGACTGATGGCGGTGCAGTCGCAAGCAAAAATGCGAAACCGAGCAAAATCGACGAATCAACGCAATCGTAAGCACTGCATAATCGCGAATCTTATGGAAACCAAGGAGAGGTGAACCATGGCACTGGCCTATGACGGCGCCATCCAACGACTGATCGACGCGTTCGCGCACCTGCCCGGCATCGGGCCGAAAGGCGCGCAACGCATCGCCTTCTACCTGCTCAACGCATCCGACGAGGAATCACAGGGCTGATCGACGCCATCGCCGAAGTCAAAGAGAAAATACGATTCTGTGACATTTGCGGCAACGTGTGCGAAACCAGCCCATGCCCGGTCTGCGCCGATCCGCGTCGCGACCACAGCGTGATCTGCGTGGTCGAAGAGCCGAAAGACGTGATGAGCATCGAGCGCACGCGCGAATACCGCGGCCTGTACCACGTGCTCGGCGGCGTCATCAACCCGATGGCCAACGTGCAGCCCAGCGACCTCAACATCGCCAAACTTATCGAACGGCTCAAAGACAGCGAAGTCGCCGAAGTGATCCTCGCGCTCAACCCGAATGTGGAAGGCGAAGCGACCACCAGCTTCCTGTCGCAGCTGCTTTCGCAAACCGACATTAAAGTCACGCGATTGGCGAGCGGCCTGCCGGTCGGTGGCGACCTTGAATATGCCGACGAAATCACGCTCGGGCGTGCGCTGGCCGGGCGTCGCGCGGTCTGACGCTACATTGCCTGCGCGTTGCTTATGCTGGCTTGCGCTGGCATGTATTGGATTGCGCAAGCGTCGTACGGGCGATCTGCGGAAGATTTGACGGAACGTACGCCGAAAAAATGTGTGGATCCCATATATTGTTCCGCATGTTGGGCGTGCAGGGGCTTGACAAATCGGATTTTTCCTATAATTGACCAGCCTGCTTAGTATGTTGGCGGGCAACACATTGAAGAAGATTGGATAAGTTGTGGCTCTCATCGTGCAGAAATTTGGCGGCTCTTCCGTAGCGACCCAGAATCGATCAAGCGCGTGGCCCGACGCATCATCGAAACGAAGAACGCCGGCAATGACGTGGCCGTCGTGGTCTCCGCAATGGGAGACACCACCGACGACCTGATCGATCAGGCGCTCAGCATCGACTCCAACCCGCCGGCGCGCGAGATGGACATGCTGATGACCGCAGGCGAGCGTATTTCGATGAGTTTGCTCGCCATGGCAATTCATGCGGCCGGCTCTCACGCCTACTCCTTCACCGGCTCCCAGGCTGGTTTCATGACCGACGCCCAGTTCGGTACCGCGCATATCAAGGCCGTGAAGCCTGACCGCGTGCGTCGTGCGCTCGACAAGGGTTCCGTGGCCATCGTGGCCGGCTTCCAGGGCGTGAATGAGGGTGGCGACGCCACCACGCTCGGACGAGGTGGATCCGATACCTCCGCAGTGGCTTTGGCAGTGGCGCTGGACGCGACGTATGCGAGATTTACACCGACGTCGATGGCGTGTTCACCGCCGATCCGCGCATTGTGCCGACTGCACGCCGTATCCCCGTCATCGACTACGAGTCGATGCTGGAAATGTCTTCCTGCGGCTCCAAGGTGCTTGCCCTGCGTTGCGTGGAATACGCGCAGCGATTCGACATGCCGTTGCATGTGCGCAGCTCCTTCTCCCACCGTCGCGGCACGCTGATCGTGCCGGAAGACGTCGATCCGCGCACATTGCCGAACATCTGAGATATCTGAGATTCGCATTCGGCAATCGCGAGACATCGCAGGCAATCGCAAGAAAACCAAGACTTTACGAACAAAGGTAAGAACATGAGCGAAAACAACAACCAGTCCTTGGGAGATCTGTTCCCCGATCTGGGGCCGGAAGTCCCGATCATTTCCGGCGTCGCGCACGACAACACCGAATCGCTGGCCACCGTGCGCCGCGTGCCGAACGAGCCGGGCATGGCCGCCAAGGTGTTCACGCTGCTGGCCGAGGCCGGCGTGAACGTCGATATGATCGTGCAGGCTTCCGCTTCCACCGGCACCGCCGATATTTCCTTCACCGTGCCGGGTTCCGCCGCTGCCAAGGTGCGGGATGTGTTGCAGGAGAAGCAGGACGAGCTGGGCTACCAGTCCTTCGACATCGACGCCAACGTGGGCAAGGTGGCCGTGGTGGGCGTGGGTATGAAGACCCACTCCGGCTTGGCTGCCAAGTTCTTCAACGCGCTGAGCGACGAGGGCGTGAATGTGCTGATGATCTCCACGTCCGAAATCCGCATCGCCGCGCTGGTCCCGCTCGAGCAGCTGCAGGACGCCGTCCGCGCGCTGCACACTGCCTACGGCTTGGATGCCGAGCAGGTGGAAGCCGTGGTGTATGGCGGTACTGGTCGCTGACGCAATACCGCGCAATAACAATCGAAAAAAGACTTGACTGGATTGCTTGAGGTGTCTCAGCCAAGTCTTTTTTTATTCCCATATCTGTTTTACAGATATTTTTTTTCAGATAATCTGCAAATGAAAAAGCGGAGGATTGCTGAATAATCAACAATCCTCCGCAATATTATGTTCTGCAGAAATCAGATATCACCATGTACAATCATGCATGATCATGCGTAACTGCAGAACATATGCAGATCGTTATCACTTCTTGGTGATGTAGCCGAGTGCCTTCAGCATTTCGGCGCTTTCCAAAGCGCCGCCGGCAGCGCCGCGCAAAGTGTTGTGAGCGAGCCCCACGAACTTCCAATCGAAAATGGAATCCTCGCGCAGACGGCCGATGGAAACACCCATGCCACCCTCGTAGTCCACGTCCTTCTTGACCTGCGGGCGATCGTCGTCGGTCAGGTACTGGATGAACTGCTTCGGCGCATGCGGCAATCCAAGCTCGGAAGCCTTGCTCGTGTAGTTGACCAGGCGATCGACGAGCTCTTCCTTGGTCGGGTTCTTGCCGAAGTTGATGAACACGGTGGCGGTGTGGCCGTTGAGCACAGGCACGCGAATACACTGCGAGGTGATCTTCAGCGGGCCGTCGAACGGCACGATCTCGCCCTTTTCCTCATCGACGCGGCCGAACACCTTCAGCGGTTCCTTCTCGGACTTCTCCTCTTCGCCGGAGATGAACGGAATGATGTTGCCCACCATTTCCGGCCAGTCGTTGAACGTCTTGCCCGCGCCGGAGATGGCCTGATAGGTGCTCACGATAACCTCGCGCGGCTCGAATTCCTTCCAAGCGGCGAGCGCCGGGGTGTAGGCCTGGATGGAGCAGTTCGGCTTGACGGCGATGAAGCCGTGCGTGGTGCCGAGACGCTTGCGCTGGTGCTCGATCACCTCATAATGCTCCGGGTTGATCTCCGGCACGACCATCGGCACGTCCGGAGTCCAACGGTGGGCGCTGTTGTTCGACACGACCGGCGTTTCGGTCTTCGCGTATTCCTCTTCGATGGTGCGAATCTCAGCCTTCGGCATGTTCACTGCGGAGAACACGAAATCGACGTTTTTGACCACGTCTTCCACGTCGGCCACGTTCTTGACGACCATGTTCTTCACGAATTCCGGCATCAGCGTTTCCATCTTCCAGCGACCGCCGATGGCCTCTTCGTAGGTCTTGCCGGCGCTGTGCGCGGATGCGGCAAGGGTGACCAATTCGAACCACGGATGGTTTTCGAGCAGCGTGACGAAGCGCTGTCCGACCATGCCCGTAGCTCCGAGAATGCCGACCTTAATCTTTTCGGACATAACAACCTCTCGCTTATGCTGGAACGGTTTCGTATGATTTCACGCTTGAGGTCGACCAGCCGGCCCCAAACGACGTCGTGGGCGGCCACATGCGTTGTTCAATCTTACGAAATCCGCGGAACAAGCAGGTTCCCCTATCCGTATGCTGGTCTGCTTCGAGTATGAGTTTGGCGATTGTTATGTGTGGCAAAATGACGTACGCTATTGGTATGGCTACAGTAACAAGTAACAGGACATCGCGGTTGGATATTCGTTTAACAGCGGAGCAGCGTTCGTTGATTGAGCGCGCTGTCTCGCTGAAGGGGTCCACGATAACACAATGGACGGCGCAGCATCTACTAGATGCCGCACGACGGGAAATAGAGGAGGCTTCCTCACTCAAACTTGAGAATGAATCGTTTGATGCGTTTCTTCGTGCGCTCGATGAGCCTATTCCGGCTGAGACGAAGGAACTTATGCGGAGGGAACCTCAATGGGCGTAACTGAAGTGAGGTTTCTCGAGCCGCGAAGATTGAATCCTGGCGAGACGCTTGAAGGTTTCTCGTGTGGTGTCGAACTGATCGACAATTGGGCGAATCGCCATGCCCCTTATGCGGCGAAGCGGGGTACGGCGGTTCCATACGTGTGTTTCACAACAAGTGGGGAAGTTGCGGGCTTCTATGCGATTAGTGCGTATTCAATTGATCGTGATGCCGTGAGAGGTGGATGGCTTAAACGGAATGCCCCTGCCAAAATACCTGTGATTCTGTTAGGAATGCTGGGCGTGGATTCACGTTTTCAGCATCAGGGGCTGGGATGGATGTTGCTGCAGGATGCAATCAAGCGAGCTCTTGCAGTAGGCCGCCAAATCGGGTCCCGCGCACTTGTTGTTGATCCTTATGATGATGTCTCGCGTGGCTTTTACCAGCATTTTGGCTTCCGCGACGTCCCTGGTTCCAACAGTATGTTTGTCAGATTGGTTTGAACGCAGGACGCTTCCTGCCTTACAGGAACGCTGCATAGCCTTTCGTCTGCGCGTGGAGCAATAACAAATACCGGCGCTGAATAGTGCAACGAATGTTTTTGCGGAGCATGTTTGCCGTTGCTGTGCATAATATGAAAAACGGAAATCATTCTGCTTCCGGAGCGCGCAAGTCTACTTCGCGCACTTTTTGGTATATGGCCCCGATGTCTTTGAGGTTGATGCGGAACTGGCTGCGCGGGCTGCGAGGCTTTTCGCACTTTGGGCGTATCGCTCGCGTACACTGGTAGACATGTCGAAGGCATCAGAAGAAGCGCAGAAGCAATTGGACCGTATCGTGGCGTTGGGCTACCCGGATGTGGCCGATATGTCGGCCGCCGCGTTCCGTGCTTTGGCGCGCCCGCTCATCCGTGCGTTGGAGGATTCCGATTTGGGCACGCAGATTCTGTTGGTGCCTACGCGCGAGTTGGTTTCCCCGGAATCGTTGATCGCGCGTACGTCGATCAACCGTATGGCTGGTTTCACCACGATGCCGCCGCGCGATATCGCCAGTTTTCTTCCGCAGGATGGTTTCGAACCTCCGGAAGGTCCGTTTTACCTGGTGGTCGAGCCGCATACGGGAACGTGCTACATCAATCGAGAGCCCGATGTGGCGCGCAAGCTGATCGATTCCGACGAGCGTTTGCCGCTTACGTTGGAAGAGGGTCTTGCGATTGCCACGCAGCATCCGGAATGGTTGTTGGAGAAGAACGGTTTCAATTTGTTGGGATCGCGTTCCGCGGATGGTCGTGTGCCGAGTATTTGGATGAGCCAGAATGCGCCTCGATTGGGTGCGGTATGGCCGAATTCCCGTCATACTTGGCTTGGCAACGCGTTTTGCGTGTCTCGTCGCGGCGTCAGTTTGTTCCACTGACGTTCTGCTGATATTTCGCAGATTTTCCACAGATTTTCCGCATTCCACAGATTGGCGATTATCCGACTGTTGCGACGGCCACGCCTTGCGTCGCCGCACCTAGCGCTTGAATAGTTTGGCGATGGCGTGGCCGGCTGCGGCGCACATTACCGATCCGATGCCCAGCAGTGTGGCGGTGACCTGCGGGCGGCGCAATTCGTTGCGGATGCCGATCAGATCGGTCACGCAATGGTCTTCGAAGACACGCGCAATTCGTTGCTGGAGTAGCGCCCGATCAAGTCGCCCCACGTGAGCATGCGCGTCACGTAGCTGACCGGATTGCTTTCGCGGAATTCGAACAGCCGGATGCCTCGCAGCCGCGATTTCGGGCCGTAGCATTCAAAACCACAGGTCGGCGCGTACCCCAAATCGATGTCGTGCACATGCCCGACGAACGAATTCTTGTGGTCATGTCCGCAGAACAGCGCGAAATAGCCGCCCGCATCGCGCAATGCCTGCACTTCGCCAACGTTCTCATCCGCACAGCCGATCGCCTCGCCAAGCCTCGAGCCAGGTCTGCACACGTCACGATTCAACACATAGCAATGCCCCGCGAACGTTCGCGCACCCTCCACCGCATTCGGCGTGTATGCGGGCACTTCGCGCAGGCAATCGTAGAACTCCTGCGGCGGAATATGCTGGAACGCGATCGCCGGAACCGCCAAACCGTCGCCATTGCGCTCGCCCAACTCGCGTTGCACTTGCTTCAGCCATTCGATCGCTTCCGGCGAAGGCGTGCCATAGCCGTCGGAATCGGCCAAATCCCATCCGCGCGAATTCGACGCGTATTTTGCGTAGGATGTCAGCGATTCCCGTCCTCCTGCAGCATTTCCAGTATTTCCGGAAGTATCGCCAGATTTGCCAGCATTTCCAGTATCTCCAGCATGCTCGCGATCGCCGGAATTACTGCGATCGCCGTCAAACGCATTATCCGCATAATCGCCGGAATTCACCATCATCACGCTCATCGCAATGCGCCCAGACCCGTCGGAAGCCTCGATCGGAATCGCAAACGTGCCTGGTTCGAGCGCCAAAGGAGACGACCCGGCAACGGGATTCATGCAACCGGAAAACTCTCGGTAGATGTCATCCTGTTCGTCGGCGAGAATGCCGCACTGGAAATCGTGGTTGCCGTAGGTTGCGGCAAAGGGGATTCGCGCTTCCAATGCAGGTCCAAGGAATGCTGCGAACGTGTCTCGTACTTTCTGCCGCGTGCTGTCGAGTATGGTCGCGGCGGTCGCGCGATTGATGGATTGCGCCCATGATTCAAGCTTGTTGGCGGATCCGTTGCGCCCGTCGCGTTTGTTGCGTTTCACGAGTTTCGGCGAGTCGGTGCCGATGCCGTCGATCATCCAATTGTCGTCGGTCGGGGGCTGTTCGAGCAACGCTTTGGTGAAGGGATGTCGTTTGATGCCGCGGATTTTCGCTTCGATTTCGGTGACCGCTCGTATGTGCGTGCCCGGCTGCTCTCCGCGACGGCGCAGGAACGTGTCGATGTACGCGGGGTCGTATCCGCGAATCTGATCGCCGGTGAAGACGATCAGATCGGGATGCGTTTTCTTGATGGCGGCTTCGATGAGACGGATCGTGTCTTCGTGCACGTTCGGTCCGTCCTGAATATCGGCCATCTGCAGCACACGGAAGGTGCCGTCGCTGTTGAATCGCAAGGTCATGATGCTCACTGTAATGCGCGAAATCTGGATATGGGGTGAAAAAGAGACGAAAATCGTGGTCTGTCCGTCATATGGCGGAATGCCGGCGATATATGGGATTGGTTGCCGCTACTATGGGCGGCAGTGCAGGTAGGTAACATGCACGTAACAATGTGGGCCGCAGAAGGCCTGCCCAGCTTTACAGATAAGGAGGAGTGATGGGTCAGGATCAATCTTCAGTGTTTGATCTCGCGGCAGTGGCTGCAGCGTCCAACGGAGGGAACAACGACCCGCTGCTGCCTCCGGCGCGTTATATTGGAGCTCCGCAAAAGCCCAGCAAGATGCCGTACAACAAGTACGTCGCATACGATAAGCAGGTGCCGTTTGATTACCCGGAGCGTACGTGGCCGGGCAAGCGACTGCAGCGTGCACCGCGTTGGTGTTCCGTCGATCTTCGTGACGGCAACCAGGCCCTCGTCAACCCGATGGATTCCGAGCGCAAGCTGCGTTTCTGGAATCTGCTGGTGTCGTTGGGCTTCAAGGAGATCGAGGTCGGCTTCCCGTCGGCTTCCGAAACCGATTACGATTTCATTCGTATGCTGATCGAGCGTGAGCTCATTCCTGACGATGTTACGATCGTGGTGCTGACGCAGGCTCGCGAGCACCTGATTCGCAAGACTTACGAGTGCCTGAAGGGTGCCAAGCGCGCCGTCGTGCACTTCTATAACTCCGTGTCCGTGCTGCAGCGTGAGGTCGTGTTCCGCAAGGATAAAGCCGGCATCAAGAAGCTCGCCACCGACGCGGCCACCCTGTGCAAGGAGCTTGAGGGCGAAGCCCAGGGCATCGACCTGTATTACGAGTATTCTCCGGAATCCTTCACCGGCACCGAGCCGGAGTACGCCGTTGAGGTGTGCAATGCGGTGATCGACGTCATCAAGCCGACTCCGGAGCATCCGATGATCATCAATCTGCCGGCAACGGTGGAAATGACCACTCCGAACGTGTTCGCCGATCAGGTGGAATACGTGTCGAACAATCTGGTGCCGCGCGACGCCGTGGTGCTGTCGCTGCACCCGCACAACGATGAGGGCATGGGCGTGGCCGCCACCGAGGCTGGCCCGTGCTTGGCCGGTGCCGATCGTGTCGAAGGCTGCCTGCTGGCAACGGCGGAGCGCACCGCAACGTCGATCTGGTCACGCTTGGTCTGAACTTCCTCACGCAGGGCATCGATCCGCAGATCGATTATTCCAACGTTCCTGAGATTCGCAAGACGGTTGAGTACTGCAACCAGCTGAAGATTTCCGAGCGTCACCCGTATGCCGGCAATTTCGTGTTCACCGCCTTCTCCGGTTCTCACCAGGATGCCATCAAGAAGGGTCTTGAGGCTCGTCAGGTGGCCGCCGATCGTGCCGGTGCCGATTTGGACAGCTTCGTGTGGCTGGTGCCGTACCTGCCGATCGATCCGAAGGATATCGGCCGCACGTACGAGGCCATCATCCGCGTGAACTCCCAGTCCGGCAAGGGCGGCATGGCCTACCTGCTGAAGACCAACCACAATCTTGATCTGCCGAAGCGTCTGCAAGTCGAGTTCGACAAGGTTGTGCAGGCGTACGCCGATGAGACCAAGAAGGAAGTCAAGGACGAGGATATTTGGCGTCTGTTCAAGGACGAGTATCTGCCGGTCGAAGAGTCCGGCGCTACTGCGGCTGGTGCCGTGGTCGGCGACAGCAAGGACGACTCCCTCGAGCAGTGGGGCCGTCTGAAGCTGCTGAAGGTGTCGGTGTCGTCCGGTGAAGATGGTTCCGATACCGTGCTGAAGGCCAGGATTCTTGACCGTGGCGTGAACGTCGGCGTTGATGAGCCGGTGGAGCGTGAGGTTTCCGGCATGGGCAACGGCCCGCTTGCCGCTTTCCTGAACGCGCTGAGCAACTTCGGCATCGAGCTTCCGTGATGGATTACGTGGAGCACACCATGTCCGTCGGCACCGACGCCATGGCCGCCTCCTACGTGGAATGCCAGATCGGTGAGGAAGAGGATCCGCGGATCGTGTGGGGCGTCGGCATTGACACGTCCATCGTCACCAGCTCGCTGAAGGCCATTATTTCGGCCATCAACCGTTCCGAGCGCTGATTTCCGCGGGTTTTCGGTTCTCGTAGCTGAAGGGCTTGTGATGTACTTGCGAGTACGTCACAAGCCCTTTGCTTTTTGATTTCATAGGATTCCCGAGTTTCCGGATTTTCCAGTTTTTCCGGATTATTCGGAAACTCGGAAATTCAGGATTGCGATCCCCAAATGCAGACATTGTTGCCGATTGCGGAGAACGTCATGACCGGCTTGCCGTCGATCTCGCGGGGGAGTGTTGCGAACCGTGCAATGTAGGTCACGTCGTCCAATCGGATTTCCGCGTCGCTTGCGCAACAGTTGAATCCGTTCACGGCGCCGGAAAGCGGTTTCCACGATCCGCAGGTGATCGGCCCGTCCGTCGACCTCGGCAGATTCGCGTCGGGAGTATCGAAGAAACTTACGATTTCACCCCGGGTGATCCGCCCGTCCTCATGGAACGTATATCGCGTCGGACGATTGATGCCAACGTACGTGCCATCATCCTCTTGCTTGCCGTTGAAGAACGTATGCTGATCATGCAGTACAACGTTGTAATCGCCTGTGAGATCGGCAATGCCGGTCGGCGCGACGGCAACGGAACCGCGGTATTCGTATGGTGCCGCAACCAGCCAGCGTCGGAAGTCGGCAGTAATTCGCGTACGTGAGATTCGTAATCTTCATCATCGCCCTCGCTAAAGCGTTCCGCGAAACGGGTGTGGTAGACGAGGAACATGCGACCGTCCTTCGACCGACGAATGGCGGAATTATGCCCCTGCGAGACTTCGACATCGGCAAGTTCTGCCGGACCGCCATCCCACTGTACGGAAGACGTCAATCGAATGCCGGTGCCGCGCTCCTGATTGTCGGGAATCTCACCGTACGAAATCGCGGGATTGCCGTTCTGGTCCACGTACGGGCCAAGCAGCGATTTTGAACGGAACAGACGAATCTGATATCCGCCGGTGCGCCCAAGCCAGCCGTACGACATGAACAGATACCACCATCCGTTTTCACGAATGAAGTACGATCCTTCGCCGGAATTCCAGTAGCCTCCGGCCACTTTCACGCCGTAATAAGGATCGGAGGAATCCTTGACCAGCGGGTATCGCACGGAATAATCGCGCAAGCCGGTTTCCGGATCGAGCTTGAACATCCAGATGCCGCCGAACCATGAACCGAAACTCATCCACATTTCGCCGTGCTCGCACAATGCGGGCGCCGCGTCGATGGCGTTGATGCGCGTGTCTTTGAGCGACAGGTAGCGGGTCAGGTCATAGCCGACGGTGCCATCGGTTTTGGGCTCAAGTTCCAGCACTTTCGGCACGTCGGTGTTCCACAGGTTGCTCTCGTCGAAACCGGAATATACCACCGGCCCCACGTACGTCCAGTCGCCGTCCACATGGTCGGCGGTCAACAGCACGATCACCGAGCGGAACTGGTCGCCGTTCACCGACAGGTACATGCACCACTTGCCCATGGTCTCGTTCCAGATCACGTCGGGCGCCCACGTGTTGCCGAGCAGGTCGGGATTGGAATCCTGTTTCGGCCATGCCTGCCAAATATCGCCGAGCAGCGCGTACGGGTCGCGGCTCAGATGTTATCGAACCGCTCCCAATGCACCATATCCGTGCTGCGCGCGCACCGACGATGCGTGCCGAACAGATAGTAGACACCGTTTTCCTCGACGATTGCGGGATCGTGCACGGCCACCCGACCGTTGGCGAGCGTGTGCTCGATGCCGTTGGGCGAGGTGGCCGGTGCCGCAGATAGTGGTTCTGCAGACGATTGCACTGCAGCATTCACGGTTGTTGTGCCGTTTTCACTCACTTCTGCGACCCCCAAATGCACTCGTTTGCGCCGATTGCGGAGAATGTCATGACGGATTTGAGATCATTGTCTCGCGGAAGCAGCGCGAAGTCGCCTTCATAGGTAACGCCATCCAAGGTGATTTCCACTTGATTGGTGCCTTCTTTGACCTGCCATGTGCCAGTTTTATCTCCGCTGACGGTGCCGCCTTGTTCCAGCTTGATGGTGACTGGTGTGTTCACGCCCTTGTAATCGGTGCTGTCTTTCTTTGTGGCATCTTGCAATCCTTGGAAGAAGGTGGTCGGGTCATGTTCAACGAGTTCGTATTCGCCGGTGAGCTTGCTTTCTTCATAGCCCTTAGCGTCGGCCTTGGCTCCAACGTACTCGTATGGTGTTGCTGTCAGCCAGCCGTCAGACGTGGTCAGCAATTCACGAACACGTACTTCGTGCTCTTCGCCTCGGTTGGAGAAGCGGGTGTGGTAGACCACATAGGCAGTGCCGTCTTCATCCACGAATGCGGAGTTGTGCCCCTGTGCAACCTCGATGTTGGTGTTGTCGTTGCCGCTCCATTCCACGGATGCCATGAGACGTATGCCGGTTTTGCCAAGCCAGTTGCTGCCGATGGTTGTGGTGGAGATTGCGGTGTTGCCGTCCTCGTCCACATAGGGCCCAGTGATGTCTTTGGAACGGAATTCGCGGATTTGGTAGCCGCCGGTTTGCTGCAGTGCGGCATAGGAGACGAACAAGTACCAGTAATCGCCTTGTTTCATGATGTAGGAGCCTTCGCCGGAGTTGCCATGGCCGCCGGCGATTTTGATGCCGTAGTACTGGTCGGTTTGGTCTTTAACGGTTTCGTAAGTGGTGCTGTAGTCGCGCAGACCATTGGAAGCGTCAAGTTTGAGCATCCACAGTCCGCCGAACCAGGATCCGAAAGTCATCCACAGATCGCCGTTGTCGTCATACTTCACGCAGGGTCGATGGCGTTGATTTCAGTATCGCCGGGGGAGAGGTAGCGTGTGGGTACTTCATTGGAATCGAGCACTTGCGGTACGTCGGTTTTGCTGACGGTGTCATTTCGGAATCCGGAGTAGACCACAGGACCTACGAGCGTCCAGTCGCCTTCGATGTCATCTGCGGTGAGCAGCACAATCGCCGACTTGTAGTTGATGCCGTTTACCGACATGTACATGCACCATTTCTTCATGCTTTGTTGTAGATCACGTCGGGTGCCCACATATTGCCGGTCAGATCAGAGTTGGCTGGCTGCTTGGGCCACTCTTCCCAAAAGTCTCCCAGAATATCTTTGAACTGAGTGCTGAGATTATTGGTGAACGGTTCCCAATTGACTAAGTCATCGCTTTTGAGCCATGCGCGATGCGAGCCGAAAATGTAGTATTTGCCGTTCGCTTCGACGATGGATGGGTCGTGTGAGGATCCGCGTTCAATGTCGGAGACGCTTTTGACCACAGCTTGTGACGAGCCGCCTGGTGCTGAGCATCCTGCCGCGGTGCCAAGTAGCATGGCGCAACCGGCGATAAGCGCTACTGTTTTTCGTAATGTGCGGAACATGTCTTTCCCTTCTCCGTGATGTTCTGTACTGCGATGTAGTGATGTGTACGATTTGTACAACGTTGTAACATGCGATATAGTACATCGTTGTAAACCAAAAGTCTAACTACATGAAGGGGCGTCTAATGAAGGCACCTACTCGTTGCTGTGCTACACGCGCGAAGCCACTGGTCGCGAAGAGGCGAATAATGAAGACATCGCCTACAGCATGCATCTGGCGTTGCGTGCGAGCGAAACCGCGGAATGGAAGCCGTTGAACGAGAATTACGGCATCTTCTTCGCCGCTGGCGTACCCATTCAGACCGCCACCGCCGAGTCGCGCCGAGCGTGCGTCGCGGCGGCGCATTTCGTCGCCGATCCGTTCGATGAGGCGCATCCGGCCACCGATGCCGTCGCATATGGCGCGTGATGCCGGGGATCGACATCACGTTGAAATCCCTGAAGAACCGTATCTGTTTCCGCCTTGCGGATGGCCGATTCGCGCTCGCCGCCACCCGTACCGCGCGCGGCGGCGAGCCGGATGGCTCCGAGCGATCGGCGTTCCTGTTGGCCGTCAGCGACGATCTGACCTCCTTCACGCAGCTTGGACTGGTGATGCTGCGTACCGGCGGTGGCGTCAATCGTCCGTCTGTCGCATTCGACGCGGACGCCTCCCGTTATGTGATTTCCTGGACGTCGAACGACGGCAAATCGTATGTCGCGACCGTTGCCGATATTGTCGCCGTGGCCGAATCCGGCGAGCCGATCGATATTGCGGAAGCTGTGGTAACGGCGGAATCAAGCCGTTCCTGCGATTGCAATATTCCCAATGCCGTTCCTGGCAACGTGATTGCCGTCACTGAAGAAGAAGCGTCGAAACTGATCGAACGATTCGGTCGTATTTACAACGTTGAAACATCGGTGGCGACGCAGCATATCGACATGACGGCAAGCAGGGAAGCGTCCCGTGAAGCCGTGCAGGCACTCGCCAAGGTCCGCGCCGATCTCGTCTACAGCGACGGTTCCGGTGCCACCCGTGCCGTGGATTGGAACAAAGACGAACTTGAGGCGATTGCGCAGGACGCCGCCGAAGGCAAGTTCCAGCCGGGCGACACGCGCACGGTGAGCGGCCGCATCCGCCAAACCGTATACCCGGTGCCATTTGCCGTGGAGCGTGCGGACCCGTCGGTGTTCGCTTGGAATTTCAACGGCAAGCCGATGTTCATGTTCATCGCCACCGACGATACCGACGGCAACTGCGTCGATCCGAACGATGGCGCCACGCATATGCCGTTGCGCATCGCCGACTCCATCGAAGCGCTTTCCGACGCGGCGGGCGGCCGTGCCAAGGAAATCGATCTGCTCAAATGCGGTGATTACAACGCTGAAGGACGCGCCATGACCGGCTGCTTCTGGGCGCCGGAACTGCATGTCATCGATGGAAAACTGTCGGTGCTCTTCATGCCATGCTTCGATGGGCCGGCCACCAATCCAGACGGCACGCCCAACGATCGCGCGGGCAAGCCGGACATGTGGACGGGCAGCTGCCATATCATGCAGCTCAAGCAGCATTCCGACGGCACGGATTTCGATCCGCGCGAACCCGAAAACTGGACGGTGCCGAAGCCGATTCTCACACCGACCGGCGGCATGCTCAATCCCATCCAACGTATCTCGCTCGACATGACCGTCATCAGCGATTCCGGCCGCTGGTATTACGCGTGGCAGCAGGTCGGCAGCATTTGGATCGCCAGCTTCGATCCGGCCCGTCCGGAACGGCTTACCTGCGAGCCGAAGCAGGTCGTTGTGCCGGAATTCGCGTGGGACAATATGATCGCCGAAGGTCCGAACGCCATCGTGCATGATGGCACGATCTACCTGATCTATTCCGGCTCGCTGGTCGGCATTGACTACACCACCGGTCTGGTCACCGCCCCGGCCGGGCAGGACGCCGATCTGACCGATCCGAACGTGTGGACGAAGCTCGACTATCCGCTGCAGAAATCCGGAGTATACAACGGGCAATGGCAGCTCGGCACCGGCCATGGCATGTGGTCCAACGACGAGGACGCAATCTCATCTATGTATTTCACAATGCGGAATACGAGAATGGACGGTATGGCGGCCGCGACGCCCAGGTGCGCCGCGTGCACTGGTCCAAGGAGGGTATGCCGATACTGGACATGCAGGCGGCGGAAGAGCTCAATCCGGACTATGCTGATATAACGATGAAAATCGTGGTTTCCGGCAATAAAGGCTGATTTCGTTGGCTTCAGCGCCGCAAGGGGCGAAAGCCGGTGTTGGGTCCGAATGTATGAGACGTTTTTGGTGAAAAGGGGTTGACATGCCGAAGCAGAATGGCGCCAACGGCGAGCACGTGGTGACCATGCGCGAGGTCGCGAAGGCGGCCGGCGTATCGATCAAAACGGTGTCCAATGTGGTCAACGATTACGAGTTCGTGTCGCAGGCCACGCGAGACAAGGTCAACAAGGCCATCGACGAGCTCGGCTACACGCTGAACGTGTCCGCGCGCAATCTGCGTAGGGGACAGACCGGCATCATCGGCCTCGCCATTCCCGATCTGCAGATGCCGTACTTCGCGCAGCTTTCGTCGCTGGTCATCGAAGAGGCCAAGAAGCTGGGCCTGCGCGTGATCGTCGAGCCGACGCAATACTCGCGCGAAGGCGAGATTGAGGCGTTGCACGGCTCCCAGCAGACGATGATCGACGGCCTGATCTACAGTCCATTGGAACTTGATCAGGATGATGTCGACCAATTGGATGTGGACTATCCGCTGGTGCTTGTCGGCGAACGCATCTTCACCGACAAGGTGGACCATATCGCCACGGAAAACGTGGAAGGTGCCAAGCGCGCCACGTCGTATCTGCTGCAGACCGGCTGCAAGCGCGTGGCCGTGGTCGGCGTGCATCCGGGCGAGAAGGTCGGCTCCGCCGCGCTGCGCTATCAGGGCTACCTTGAGGCGTTGGAGGAGGCCGGCGTCGAATTCGACGAGCGTTTGGTGGTCGAGTCGGGCATGTGGCATCGTAGCGATGGCGTGCGCGTGATGAACGCGCTGCTTGATTCCGGCGTGGTTCCCGACGGCGTCGTCGCGCTGAACGACATGCTCGCCTCCGGTGTGATGCATGCGATCCAGATGCACAATCTGCGCATTCCCGAAGATATTTCGGTGATCGGTTTCGATAATTCCGACGATTCGCAGTATTTGTCTCCTGCGTTGACGTCGATTGCTCCGGTCTTGAGGCGGTGGCGCGTCTGTCGGTGAAATTGCTGAAGGATCGTATCGACGGGGTTTCGCCGTCGAAGGATCTCAAGCCGGAGCAGAAGGTGTTCCGCAAGGTTTCGTCGTCGTTGGTGGTGCGTCAGTCCACCAAGCTGCCCACGAATTCCTTGGTGGTGTGATCTTCCTTCCTTTTTTCTTCTTCTTTTGGAAGGAAGGAAGTGATTGGTGCCTCGGCGCTTGCGTCCGGTTTTTACGGATTGCCGGTGCCGAGGTTTTTGTTTTCCCTTTCTGGCGATTGTCTGTTGCCGGGTACTGCGATTCGATTCTTCCGAGGAGTCGGATGCGAGAAACACGCGGTGCGTTCCTCCGATTTGTTACAACGTTGTAATAGTGATATATTCAACGTTGTAAATTACTGGAACAGCGGATTGAAAAGGAATAGACATGGCTGTTTACAACAATCCGATCGTGCTTCAGCGCGCAGATCCTTGGGTCCTCAAAGTTGACGGCGAGTACTACTTCACTGGCTCCGACCCGGAATACAACTGCATCGCCATTCGTCACGCATCGAACATCAACGACCTGCAGAAAGCCCCCGAAACGGTGGTGTGGCGCAAGCATGAGTCCGGACCGGCGAGCATCTATATTTGGGCGCCGGAACTGCACCGCATCAATGGCGCTTGGTACATCTACTTCGCAGGCGCCGCAACGGATTTCGAGGCCTCCGGCCTACCGACCCACCGCATGTTCGTGCTGGAGAACACCGATGACGACCCCACCACCGACAACTGGGTGGAAAAGGGTCAGATCGTCACCCCGATCGACTCTTTCGCGCTCGACGCCACCACCGAGGTGATCGACGGCGTGCAGTACCTGGTCTGGGCCCAGAAAGATCCCGCCATCGAAGGCAACTCCAATCTGTACATCGCCAAGATGGCCAACCCGTGGACGCTGGAAAGCGAGCCCGTCATGCTCTCCAAGCCGGAATATGACTGGGAGTGCATCGACTTCCTCGTCAACGAAGGCCCGGCCTTCCTGTTCCACGAGAACAAGATCTACATCACGTATTCCGCCTCCGGCACCGGTGTGCCGTATGCCGTCGGTCTGCTGACCGCCGAGCGCGGCAGCGACCTGCTGAGCAAGGATTCCTGGACCAAGAGCCCGGTGCCGGTGTTCAAGACCTGCGCCGAAAACGGCCAGTACGGCCCCGGCCATAACTCGTTCACCAAGTCCGAAGACGATTCCGAAGACCTGATGATCTATCACTGCCGCAACTATACGGAAATCAAGGGCGATCCGCTGTTCGACCCGAATCGTCATGCCCGTGTCGGCGTGGTCAAGTGGACGGAGTGCGGCCCCGACTTCGGTGTGCCGGAACCCGACAATCTGTGGACCCCGACCACCACGGACGTGTTGCCGGCCGATGGCGGCGCTCTTGCGGGAACGCCGGTAGCGAACTGACTTGCGTAATCGTAAGAAACGTTGCGATTCCAACAAAAACGAATAATTGAAGATTATAAAGAAAACAGCTTTTCCATCGGCGTGTTTCCGATTTGTACAACGATGGAAAAAGCTGTATAATCAAAATTACAACGTTGCAAACGGCAGTGCAGCTGACGAAGCGTGAACGACATCGCAAACAAGGTTGTTGATGAATGTCACTGCAACGGTTGGAGGAAATGTCTTGGGAGACCAAGAGGAAAAGGAGAAATCCATGAAGATCAAGAAGAGCACCAAGCTCTCGCGGCCGCGGCCTCCCTGGCCATGATGGCCACCGTCGGCCTGTCCGCCTGCGGCGGCTCCGACAGCAGCGAAACCGATGCTGATGGCAAGCCAGTCATCCGCATCGCACTCATAAAGCGCAGCACCCAGATCGAAGCTAAGGAAATGAAGCTGCAGAAGGATCTTGAGGCCGCCTGCGACTGCACCATCAAGTGGGACGAAATCCTGGATACCCAGTGGGCCCAGCAGTCCTCCACCGTGCTCGCCTCCGGCGACGTTGCCGACATCACCATCTGGGGCTACAACTCCGACAACTTCGCCCAGTATGACTACTGGGAGGATCTGAGCGATGATCTCGATCAGATGCCGAATGTCAAGCATACTTCAAGGAAGTGCCGAACGCCGAAAAGTTCGGTTCCGATATCGATGGTCACGTCTGGCAGGTTCCGTCCGACTACGGCAACGCATCCGGCGCTAAGTGGTCCAGCGGTCAGAACCTCATGATCAACAAGTCTTGGCTCGAGAAGCTTGGTCTTGGCGTGCCGAAGACTTGGGATGACCTGACCAAGGTCCTCACCGCATTCAAGAACAATGACCCGAACGGCAACGGCGAAGCCGACGAGATCCCGATGCTGATCAACCAGCTCGGCACCGCAGGCTTCAACTGGTGGGATCCGTTCCTGCTGCTCAACGGTACCGGTCTGAACACCCAGGTGATTTCCACCGCCGGTCCAAGCATCTACGTCAAGGACGGCAAGATCGGCAACTTCATGATCACCGACAACTTCCG
>ENA-OQEB01000030-OQEB01000030.1-human-gut-metagenome-genome-assembly--contig:-NODE-30-length-51848-cov-5.202703_pt1 | contig 51848 bp, 61 predicted proteins | sample MGYA00242787_ERZ504619 | MGnify/ENA primary metagenome ERZ504619 (study PRJEB26092, sample SAMD00036317) | human gut metagenome | host: Homo sapiens | study: EMG produced TPA metagenomics assembly of... | reverse complement strand
AAAAGTCTATTAATTTCTTTTGGAATTTGATAAACTATAAGATAAGATTATCGATTAGAAAACAGTGGAACATTTCATTATCAGACAGAAAATGCTGGTGTGTCTGCGCTCAGAAAGGAAAGATGAAATATGACTTCAGCGATTAGTATAGGAAAGCAGGATTTTGCTTCCCTTCGAGAAAATCATTATTTTTATGTTGATAAAACCGATTTTATCAGACAATGGTGGGAAAGTGGAGATGACATTACGCTGATCACACGTCCGAGAAGATTTGGCAAAACATTGAATATGAGCATGCTGAATTGTTTCTTTTCCAGACAGTATGCAGAAAAAGGTACCATCTTTGAAGGGCTTTCCATCTGGAAACAGGAAAATACCGCAGACTGCAGGGAACTTATCCGGTGATTTTTCTGAGCTTTGCGGACGTAAAACAGAATAACTATCAAGATGCAGTGCAGAAGATAAAAAATATTATTGTAGATGCTTATCGCCAACATCGGTATTTGGAGCAGGAAGAATGCTTTACGCAAAATGAGAAACAGCAGATGCTGGAAATTACAGAAAAAATGAGTGATGTGACAGCACAGGATGCATTAAAAAATCTTTCCAGTTATTTGAATCTTTTATATGGAAAAAAAGTTTTGATCTTTCTGGATGAATATGACACGCCCATGCAGGAAGCCTATATTCATGGATACTGGGATGAATTTGTAGGATTTATGAGAAGCCTTTTCAATGCGACATTCAAAACAAATCCATATCTGGAACGCGCTGTGATGACTGGAATTACCCGTATTTCCAAAGAATCTGTTTTTTCGGACCTCAATAATCTGACGGTTATTACAACAACATCGGATGCCTATGCAGACTGTTTTGGTTTTACAGAAGAAGAGGTATTTCAATCATTAGATCAATTTGGAATGCCGGAAAAGAAAGATCTGGTAAAGCAATGGTATGACGGATTTTGCTTTGGCACGCATCGTGATATTTACAATCCGTGGTCTATTACAAATTATCTGAAAGAGAAAAAACTGCGGCCCTACTGGGCAGCTACAAGTTCCAATGGATTGATCAGCAAACTCCTGCAGTCAGCATCGGTAAATATGAAGGAAGAACTGGAAAAACTGATCAACAGACAACAAATTGTAGTTAATTTTGATGAGCAGATTATATTTGGACAATTAGAACAGGATGAAAGTGCGGTATGGAGTCTGTTGGTGGCAAGCGGTTATCTGAAAGTGGAGGAGATTGAATACAGAGGACTGACGCTGGAGCCGTGGTATTCTCTTTCCATCACAAATCTGGAGACTGTGAGCATGTTTTCGAATATGTTCAAAAGCTGGTTTGCAGCGGCATCTGCCAATTATAATGAATTTATCAAAGCATTGCTGAATGGGGATGTAAAAGCGATGAACCTCTATATGAATGATATTGCACTTGCTACATTTAGTAATTTTGATGCTGGAAAACATGCGTCCGGGCGGAGCAGCCAGAGCGGTTTTATCATGGATTTGTACTTGGGCTGCTGGTGGAAGTGCGAGATCTTTATGAGGTGCGTTCCAATCGGGAAAGTGGGTATGGAAGATACGATGTGATTCTAATTCCCAGAAATTTGGATCGAGATGCTATGATTCTGGAATTTAAAGTAAAAGAAACGGAAGAAAAAACGCTGCAGGAAACGGTACAAAAAGCACTGGCGCAGATTGAAATAAAGAAATACGACGCGGAACTGAAAGAACGGGGAATCCCAAAAGAAAGAATCCGGCATTATGGATTTGCGTTTGAAGGGAAAAAGGTACTAATTGGGTAATAGAAAACGCTGTCAATGCTTCTCTGGAAGGGGAAGCGGGACAGCGTTTTTTTGTTAATTGTGATTAGATTACCATCTGAAGCAGCATTACCATAAGCGGCATCGTCACAATAGAAGCCAGCGTAGTAACAACATTGATGGCACTGGCATAGCGCGAATCGTTGCCGTATACCTGGCACATCTGGGTAACCGTGGAAGCAGATGGCGTGATGATGGCGAGAAAAACGATCAGAATCAGTGTCGGTCCGTCAGCGGAAAGGTCGGCGAGATGGCTGAGTTTTAAGAGAACAAGCGCCATCAGCGGAACGGCGATCAGGCGGAGAAAGGTCACGAAGTAAATCCGTTTATTCGCAAAAATCTGACGGAAGTCCATGCCGGCAAAAAGCATACCCGTAACAATCATACTGGCAGGGCCAACCATGCTTCCGACAGAATGAAACGTATTGTTGACCAGCGCAGGAAGCCGGATGCCCGTGAAAAAAAGAAGAATTCCGACGAAAATAGAAATAATATTGAGGTTCAGAACAATCTTCTTCCAGTCATAGGAAGCCTCACGGCTGATCACCTTTTTGCAGTGCGTCCAGAAAAAGACAAGCTGTACGCTCATATAAACACAGCTGTAAAGCACCCATTCCGCTCCTAAAACAGCCGTCACAAGCGGCACAATCAGATTGCCGGAATTGGAGTAGTAAACAGAAGTTATCTCAACCGCATCCAAATGAAACACCCGTCCAAGAGCTGAAACCGCAAAAAGAAGCACAACCTGCATCAGAAGCGAAGCCGCAAACGCAACCAGCAGCCCCCGCACCGTTTCCGGCGTGTAATCGACCTGAAACGCATTCAGAATCACGCAGGGAATGATCAGGTACAGCACAATTTTCGACAGAACTTTGCTGTCCTCATCCTTTAAAAGTCCGGCTTTTACGATTAAAAAGCCCATAAAAATCATAAGAAAAAGCTGCGCGATCTGTTGCGCAAGAAGAATACTGATCGTCATAAAAATCTCCCATATGTGTGTCTTATAGAAAATATTATAAGGTGGAGGAGAGGGGATTTCAATTTCTTTTTGAGAGATTTGGATCGAAATAATGGTGAAAATATAAGAAAAATGGCTGTTGACCAAAAGAAAGTGCTGTCATATAATATATTCGACAAGAGAGCCGTTGGTCAGTGTACACCTGACCGCCGGATAAAGCTTCTAACTAAAAATAGCGCCTAACTTTACCAGAGCAGGGGCGCTATTTTGATTTGACAAAATTACACGATTGCAATATAATATACTTAACAAGACAGCCGGAAGGTGAGCGCAATCACCCGATCTGGCGAAAATATTAAATAGCTATAAGAAGTGGCCATCCATGCTTACCAGAGAGCAGGATGGCCATTTCCTAATTTCTATTAATAAAGGAAGGCTGAATTATAGTCAAGAAATTTTTGCGATTTTAAAACAAAGTAATAAAAAGTGTGATATAATAACCTCATAATGAAAAGTAAAATTCTGCCTATTTTTCAACATTGTAGGCGGCAATTTTACACCTGCCAGTTAGTGAATCCTAATAAAAGTAAGATGGAGGTACCCGCCCATGATGGAATACACCAGCAAATATTGGAACATGCTGACTCCTTTAATAAAGAAAAGTCTGCTAAAACGCTACGGAAAAGAGGAGACCGCAGAGCTTCTCCGCAAGACCAACCAGATCTACCGCGACATGCTTCGCCGCGCGATGATATCGGAAAGGACAACCCGATGGTGTCGAATCTCTATGAAGGCCTCATTTTTCTTGCGCTCTGGGACGCGTCGGACAGACAGATTTCTGTGGATGAACTGCGTACAATCTCAGAGGAGATGATGTCCTTCCCGCTTCTGAAAGCCATGGGCCTGATGATTAATGCGAATAAGAAGAGCGGCATGGCGCGGATTGCGAAGATGATGCATAAGGATGCCGCCTGGCTGGAAGCACATCCGCAGTATAAGGCGTATTCGTGGGATTTTCATTTTGATGAGACGAAGCATCAGGACGGTTTTTATTACCACTTCACCCAATGTCCCCTGAACACCTTCGCCCGAAAAGAGGGCTATCTGGAAGTGCTGCCGATTATGTGCGACATTGATTACAAGACAGCAGCCCTGATGCACGCGAAGCTCTACCGTGACCATACGCTGGCAGGCGGCGGTGAGGTCTGTGATTACTGGTTCGTGGGGGACAAGGTGGAAAATCCGAAATAAAACAAGACCGGACCGGAACCGCCGAGACGATGCTGCAGTGCTTCTACGCCCGCGCCATGCACAGCAGAAATCCGAAAAACAAGTTCCGCGACACCAAAGCAGAAGAGCTGATTGACCGCATCGACTATGATTTCAGCAATGCGAAAAAGGACACAGCAATGAGCGGCGGAATCGTAGCGCGGAGTGTTGTGTTTGATGAGCTGGTCAGCGACTTTATCCGAAAGAACCCGGATTGTACCGTCGTCAACATCGCCTGTGGTCTGGACACACGGTTTTACCGCATGGATAATGGAAAAATTACCTGGTACAATCTCGATCTGCCGGAGACGATTGAGGTGCGCGATTCCATCTATCAGGAATCCGGCCGCGTTTCCACGATTGCGTGTTCCGTGCTCGATCCGGCATGGGCCGATCAGGTAAAAGTGTGGGGCAAAATGCTTTTCATTATCGAAGGTCTGACCATGTACATGAAAGCGGATGAGGTCAGAATGATGCTCGCCATCATCCGCGATCATTTCGACAATGCCTACGTCTGCATGGAAACGCTGTGCCCGTACTTTGTAAAGAAAGAAAACATCGAAAAATCTATTCAGGCGACGGGCGCGACGTTTACCTGGGGTGCGAACAGCTTTGCAGACCTGGGCGACATTGCCGCTGGTTTCCGAAAAGTAAAAGACGACAACATCGCCCGCGGTATGGAAACACTGAATCCCATCTACAAGCTGGTGATGTGGATGCCGATCGTCCACAAATTCGCAGAGAAAATTCTGGTGTTTGAGAAAGCGTAAGAAAAAACGAAAAAAATAGAAAGAAACAGGCAGCCCGGCAGCGGAAAAGCTCAAAAAGCTTCCGTGCAGGGAACCTGTTTTTTGTTTGTGCAGGAAATTAACAAATCATTCATCCGGCCACACAAAGTGTGCGTTTCCCGCTTCAAGGCCGTCAATCAGAATATTCTGCCCCGTGCAGAACCGGTTCGTCACGGTCATAAAATACGCCCAGTCCGCCGTTTCCTCGACGGTCATCCACCGTTTCAGCGGCGTCAGATCCATGATCTGATCCCAGAGCTTTTGGTCTTCTGTGACAGGCAGATTCAACTCGGTCAGTACGCCGCCGAAATCAAGGCTGTTGCACGTTCCACCATACGGTGCAATGCGGAGTGCCACATTTTTTGTGTAGGCGAGCACACCGCCCTTGCTTGCGGTGTATTCCGGAAATTCAGCTCCGGTATGGCCGCTGGCCGAGCCGATCATAAGGACGGCGCGGATGGTGTCATGAATGCCATACGCCTCTGTGATTGCGATGGTTCCCTTTAAATTGATATCAATATCATCCTCGTTCTGCACACCGGCATTGTTGATGACAATATCGAAAGGCGCAAGCGCCGGATACTGTTCCCTGTCGCGGATATCAAGGCAGAAATGAGTATACGAATCCTGGCTGATCGAAGCCTCCTTCCGGTCAAATCCGGTAACGTCAAAGCCTTCTTTTAAAAATTTCTCCGCAATCGCCTTCCCGATTCCGGAACTGGTTCCTGTAATAAGTACACGCATACGATAACCTCCCGATGAATATTACCATCATTATACCGCAAACATGGCTTACGATCCAGAAGAAACGAAAAAGAATGCAGGAAAAGGAAACCCCAAAGCAAAAGAGTCTCTCAAAACCACAACAAATAATTGACAGATTTTAGGAGAAGGAGTAGAGTTTTTGAAAGGGGGATTATCCCTGCAAAGAGTGAAAACAAAAGAGGTGCAAATATGCTGAAAGTAGACAATCTTACCTTTGAAGTAAACGAAGAGGGAAGAAAACGCTGCCTCGTCAACCACATCAGTTTTGAGGTAAAGGACGGGGAAATGCTGGTGATTACCGGACCGAACGGTGGCGGAAAATCAACGCTGGCCAAAGTGCTTGCAGGAATTGAGGACGCCAATGGCGGAGAAATCTTCCTGGATGAGGAAAATATTACCGGTTATGATATTGACCACCGTGCAAACGCCGGCATCGGCTATGCATTCCAGCAGCCGCCGCGTTTTAAAGGAATGACGGTGAAAAAAATGCTGTCGCTGGCAGCCGGAAAAGAACTGACGGAAGCCGAGAGCTGTAAACTCCTCTCCGCCGTCGGGCTCTGCTCTGCCGATTACCTGAACCGCCAGATGGACGGTACGCTCTCGGGAGGAGAGATGAAGCGTCTGGAGATCGCAACGGTGCTTGCAAAACCGCATAAGGTCAGCATTTTCGATGAGCCGGAGGCCGGCATTGACCTGTGGAGCTTTTCCATGCTGATCAGGCGGTTTGAAGAAATCCACAAAGAGAAAAAAAGAATGTTTGATTCTCATTTCTCATCAGGAACGCATTATCCAGATGGCAGACAAGATCATGGTGATCGAGGACGGCCAGGTGAAAGAATACGGTACAAAGGAAGACGTACTGCCGACCCTGTTCCAGCAGAAAACAGGCCGGATGTGCGGCCAGGAAGGAGGCACATGCTGATGGTACAGGTAGATGAGACAACCCAGGGCGTATTAAATCAGATCAGCGAGGGATTTGAGCAGAAAGGGGCATACAATCTCCGCCAGAACGGCATTCCGCTCTGCCACGGTGACAGTGAACATATCAAAATCCGCAAAAAAGAGGATAAGCCGGGCATTGATATTTTGATTGACGGCGAGACAAAAGGCGAAAAAGTATTTATCCCGGTTGTCGTCAGCGTTTCCGGTATGACGGATCTTGTTTACAATGATTTCTACGTTGCGGACGGCGCCGATGTTACGATTGTAGCGGGCTGCGGCATTCACAACGGCGGCTGCAACGACAGCCGACACGACGGTATCCATACGTTCCATGTAGGAAAAAATGCCAACGTGCGCTACGAGGAAAAGCATTACGGTGAGGGAAACGGAGCGGGACAGCGGATTCTGAACCCGGTGACAAATATTGAAATCGGAGAAAATTCCGTTTTTACGCTGGATACCGTACAGATTAAGGGCGTTGACTCAACAATTCGTACGACGAATGTGTGATGGATGCAAACTCCAAACTGTTCGTGCTCGAACGTCTGATGACAGACGGTGACCAGAAGGCAGAGTCGGATATTGAAGTATGTATGAACGGAAGCGGTTCTTCCGCACAGATTATTTCACGTTCTGTCGGAAAGGGCAATTCCTCCCAGGTCTTCCATCCCAAGGCAGTCGGCAAAAACAAATGCCACGCCATATCCAGTGCGATTCTATCATCATGGATCACGCCCAGGTCGGATCTATTCCGGAGATCCAGGCAAAACATGTGGATGCGGCAATCATCCACGAGGCGGCGATCGGACGGATCAATGACGAGCAGCTGTTGAAACTCAGAACGCTCGGCATGACGGAAGCGGAGGCGGAAAACGTCATTATTGAAAACTTCCTGAGCTGAAGAAAAAAAGAAAACAAGAGAACAAAAAAGAGGCATTTCCAGTCTGCATAGATGGAGATGCCTCTTTTTGTGCATTTTTCACAAAAGCAGGTAGTAAATTTTACTAAAATAAAAAGTAAAATATTTTGACTTTTAACATATGATAAATTTGTACTGTTGAAAAAAGGAAAGATACAAGATAGAGAAATGGGGAAAGCGAAAATGGGTATTGTGATCAATCATTCCGAAAATATTTTCCTGCCGCAGATGATCATTACGAAGCCGGAGATGGAAGAAAAGGTGGAAGCGTTTGTGAAAAACGGCGGAACCGTAATCGTGACGTACCGCCACGCCGTGAAAGATGCGGACAATAACGTTCCGTTCGGCGAGACACTGCCGGTGCACTACAATGCGCTTGCGGGTCTGACCGTAGAAGAGATGGAGAGCCTGCAGGACTATGATGCATTCCCGGTTGTGGGAAGCGGCGTGTTCGAGGGCGTGGAAGGCACAGGCGGAATTTTCCGTGATATGATTCAGGTGCAGGATGCGGAAGTGCTGTTCCATTACGCGGATGCGTTCTATCTGGAATTCGCAGCCGTGACGAGAAAACAGACCGGCAGGGGAACTTTGTATTACGTGGGCTGCGGTCTGGAAGAGAAGATCACGAAGCTTCTGATGGAGCAGGTGATGCGGGACTGCCATTTCCAGATGGTGCCGTCCGAAGAGGGCCTTGAGATCGTGACGAGAGGAAACGAGAAGCAGAAGGTGACGATGTACATCAACCACAATGCAAAGGAAGTGACGTATGGGGATATGACACTGGCACCGTTTGCATGCAAGATTTTAGAAGCATAATATAAAAGAGTAAACGAGAGAAAAGGCGCGGCCGCCCGGAGCAAAAAACAGCTTCGGGCGGGCCGTGCCTTTTGCGTGCTGACAAAAAAGATGCAAAAAGCGGAATTCTGTGTTGACAAGTGTCCGAAAAAAACTTGTAAATAAGACGCGAGTGTGCAAAAATAGACATAAAACAGATGCGGAGGCATCCTGAAAAAAAGAGGAGAACAACATGGAAAAACAGAAAAAGATAGCACTGATTAATGATCTGACAGGCTTTGGCCGGTGCTCGACGGCTGTGATGGCGCCGATCGTGTCGGCGCTGAGGATTCAGGCGGTGGCAGTTCCGACCGCAATTCTCTCAGCACACACGCAGTTTCCGACGTATTACTTTGATGATTATACTGACCGGATGAAGGATTACATTCAGACCTATAAGGATCTGAAGCTCGATTTCGATGCGATCTCGACCGGCTTCTTAGGATCGGAACAGCAGGTGGATATCGTGCTTGATTTTATCCGCCATTTTAAGACGGACCGCAACTTTGTCATCGTCGATCCGGTCATGGGAGACTATGGGAAGCTGTATCGGACGTACACGAAAGAGATGTGCGAAAAGATGAAAGAACTGGTTCACTACGCGGATATCATCACGCCGAACCTGACAGAACTCTGCACACTGATCAATGCGCCGTATCCGGAGAACGGGGCTTCGATTGAGGAGCTGAAAGAGATGTGCGGAAAACTGGCAAAGCGGGGACCGAAACACATCGTGGTGACGGGCATCCACTTTAACCAGACGCAGATTGCCAACTTTATCTATAACAAAGGCGAAGACTTCCAGATTGTCATGGTAGACCGCATCGGCGGCGACCGGAGCGGTACGGGAGATGTCATTGCGGCAATTATCGCAGGCATGTATCTGAACGGCCACAGCCTGTACGAGTCGGTGAAAAAGGCGGCGGATTACGTATCGAAATGCATCCGCTACTGCGAAGAAAACGAAGTGCCGAGCTACTGGGGACTCTGCTTTGAAATGTTTATGAAGGACTTAACGGAGGAAGCGTAATGTATTTATATACTGTAACCGGAGCCGTCGGCGAGGAAGGGTATCTCGACCTTGCAAAGAGCGGCGATCTTACCGGAAAAAATGTCTATGTCAACATGACAAACAAATGCCCGTGCAGCTGTGTGTTCTGTCTGCGCCAGACGAAACAGCAGCAGGAGGGAAATACACTGTGGTTAAAAGAGGGCGAGCCATCCGTTGAGACGATGCTGGAGCTGTTCGCACAGTACGATCTGAACGTGATCAATGAACTGGTCTTCTGCGGCTTCGGAGAACCGCTTGAGCGGCTTGAGGATGTCTGTCGGGTGATCGATTCCTTAAAAGGAACGTATCCGAACCTGAAAGTGCGTCTGAATACGATCGGTCTTGCCAACCTGATCTATGGAAGAGATGTCACCCCGGAATTAAAGGGAAGATTTGATACCGTCTCGATCTCTTTAAACGCGCCGGATGAAAAAGAATTTCTGGAGCTCACACGGTCGAAATTCGGCATCCAGTCGTACGAGGCTATCAAGGAGTTTGCAGTGCTTGCAAAACAGTATGTGCCGAATGTTGTGATGACCGTTGTCGAGAAAGTTATGCCGGAAGAAAAGATTCAGAAATGCCGGGAATCTGCGATGAATTAGGTGTTACCCTTCGTGTCCGCCCGTTTGAAAATTAAAGTGTGCGGAACGGAATCTTTCGCTTGTATTTCCAGAATATAACGCCTATAATGGGAAGGAAAAACAAAAGAGAGGGAGAGACGTATGAACGAGTCTAATGGAGTCATCCGCGATGCGAGAAAGCTCGGCATTCCTAAAATGCTGATTCTCGGATTGCAGCACATGTTTGCCATGTTCGGTGCAACCATTCTGGTGCCGATTCTGGTAAACAGCTACTTTGTAGACGCATGCGGCGAGGGGCCGTCCCGCGGTCTTACCGTATCTGTCACACTGTTCTGCGCCGGCTTTGGAACGCTGCTGTTCCATCTGTGCGCGAAATTTAAAGTACCGGCATTTCTTGGTTCTTCGTTTGCATTCTTAAGCGGTTTCGCCGCTGTTGCAAACCTGAATACCGGAAAATATGCCAGCATGAGTGTCAATGACAAGGCAGCCTATGCCTGCGGAGGTATTGTGGTAGCAGGTCTTCTGTACCTGATTTTTGCCTTGATCATCCGCATGGTCGGCGTCAAACGCGTGATGCGCTACCTGCCGCCGGTTGTCACAGGTCCGGTTATCATCTGCATTGGTCTCAGCCTTGCTGGTTCCGCCATTAATAATGCTTCGACGAACTGGTTCCTGGCACTGGTTGCGCTGGCAGTCATCATCATTTTCAACATCTGGGGAAAAGGAATGCTCAAAATCATTCCGATTCTGATGGGCGTTGTGATTGCCTACGCTGTGGCAGTTGTCCTGAATGCACTCGGCATCAAAAATCCGGACGGATCCGTGATCATCAACTTTGCGCCGGTTGCACAGGCAGGCATCGTCGGACTTCCGCCGCTGCAGCTCTGCAAATTCGATCTGACCAGCATTATGATCATGGCACCGATCGCGATCGCGACTATGATGGAGCATGTCGGCGATATGTCGGCGATCTCTGCAACCGTAGGAGAGAACTTCCTTTCTGATCCGGGCCTGCATAGAACCCTGCTCGGTGATGGTCTTGCAACCGCAATGGCAGGTTTCATCGGCGGACCGGCCAACACGACGTACGGCGAGAACACCGGCGTTCTGGAATTGAGCCGCGTACATGACCCGAGAGTCATCCGTATTGCCGCAGTCTTTGCGATTATCGTCAGCTTCATTCCGAAGGTATCGGCACTCATCAGCACCATGCCGTCCTCCATCATCGGAGGCGTCAGCTTCATGCTGTACGGTATGATTTCTGCCATCGGTGTGCGCAACGTGGTTGAGAACAAGGTAGACCTGACGAAATCAAGAAACCTGATTATTGCGGGCGTCATCTTTGTCTGCGGACTGGGCTTCAGCAACGGTCTCTCCTTTACGATCGGCGGAACGACCGTCACCCTGACTGCACTTGCCATTGCAGCCATCGCAGGAATCCTGCTGAACATGATTCTGCCGGGCAACGATTACGAATTCGGCGTAAACGAGACCGGAGACGAGAACAGAGGAATCCACGCATAAAGAAAAATGCAAAAGAAAATCCGTTTTTTCTGCATCTGTATTCTGCACAAAGGAATGTGCAGAAACAGAGGGGAAAAAGCGGATTTTCTTTGCATTTCGGTACGGGCAAGTGTGTATTGGAGGGTAAGAAGATATAAGGTTGGTAAAAAAATGACACACGAAAGATCGAAAAAGGGGATGATGGGACAGATCGTCGGATCCTTATATTACCTGGATCCAACGGTGATTCCGCGGCTGAAAAGTCTGCGAAGCGGTGACGATCCGGTGTTTTCGTTTGGTGTTTTATTTTACGCGCTCAAATGCAATCCGCGGAGAGTGGTTCAGTACGTAGATGATGCCGCGCCGTTCAAATCCGTTTTTCTGGATCAGATGCTGCATGATTTGATTGTCCGTATGCGTATCGACGCGCAGGTGCGGGATCTGTGTCCAGCAGTAATCGACGATCTGGGAGAAAAATCCGTGGATTGTTCCGTCTGAGGCAACCTGGTGGATCGTGCCATACGGCGCATCGGAGAGCCAGGAGCCGTCGTCGATCTGCAGATACGTCGGATCCTCACCGATGATGAAGCAAACGCGCCGTGCAGCGTGCCGTTTTCTTCCAGGACAAAAAGCTGTTTGTCACGGATTCTGTTGTGAATCAGCTCCTCCGGCGGAAAATGGTTTCCCCACTGATTCGGATTTCCGGTTTCCTGCATAAAAGAGCGGGCGTACGCATAGATTGACATGAGCGAAGTAAAATCCTCCGGGACGGCAAGTCGTATCATGATAAAAATTCTCCTTTTAGTTCAAAATAAGCAGTTTTATTGTAGCACAGCGGACGGTGAAGCACAAGAAAGAGAAAACAGGATTTGACTTTTTGAAAAATCCCATGTACAATGCGGTTAGTTGTAACTAACTAAAGCAGCCAAAACCACAACAAAACGATTTCTGCCGGTCCTGGATGGGCCGGTTCCGCATCAAATTGTCAGAAAGGAAAGAATATGAAACAAAATCGAAAACGAAAAGAGACGGCGGGCATGAATTTTCTCCGCTATCTCGGCCCGGGACTTCTTGTCACGGTCGGTTTTATCGACCCGGGAAACTGGGCATCCAACATTGCCGCCGGATCGGGTTACGGCTACGAGCTTCTGTGGATGGTCACCCTGTCCACGATCATGCTGATTTTTCTGCAGCACAATGCGGCGCATCTCGGCATTGTCACGGGAAAGTGCCTCTCGGAGCGGCGAGCCTCTATCTGCCTGCGTGGCTGAAAAACACGATTCTTGCGACGGCGATGATGGCAGCGGTGGCGACCGCAATGGCGGAGATCCTCGGCGGTGCGATTGCGCTCCAGATGCTGTTCGGCATTCCGATCAAGCTCGGCAGCATGATGATTCTCGTGCTGGTTCTGATCTGTGAGTTTACAAGTGCTTACAAACGGATTGAAAAACTGATCATTGTGTTTGTCTCGCTGATCGGCTTTTCGTTCCTCTTTGAGGTCTGGATCGCCGATATCGACTGGGCGCAGGCGGCTGTCGGCTGGGTAAAACCGTCGTTTCCAGAGCACTCAATGCCGGTCATCTTAAGCGTCCTCGGTGCGGTCGTCATGCCGCACAACCTGTTTCTCCACTCGGAAATTATTCAGAGCCGCCAGTGGAATCTTGAGGATGATGAGGTGATTGCGCGCCAGTTAAAGTATGAGTTCAAAGACACCCTGTTTTCCATGATCATCGGATGGGCCATCAACAGTGCAATGATCCTGATGGCGGCCGCAACGTTTTTCCAGCCGCAGAATGCAAAGCAGGTGGATGATCTCGCAACGGCGGGAAAGATGCTGACACCTCTCCTTGGAAATGCCGCATCGGTGATTTTTGCAGCAGCGCTTCTGCTCGCCGGAATTTCATCGAGCATCACCGCGGGAATGGCGGGCGGAACGATTTTTTCGGGGATTTTTAACAAGCCGTATGAGATCAAGAGTAAGGAGACACGCTGGGGAATCCTTCTTACCATGATCCCGGCCGCAGCGGTCATTCTTCTGATTGATTCCCCGTTCCAGGGCCTTCTCTATTCACAGATGTTCCTTGGAATGCAGCTCCCGATTACGGTATTTACACAGATTTATCTGACGTCCTCGAAAAAAGTCATGGGAAAATACGCGAACAGTCTGCAGCTGAAAATTGCCCTGTTTGCGATTGCGGTGATTGTGACACTGCTGAATATCGCGCTGCTGTTTGTGCAGTAAAAAGAATGAGAAATAAAAAAAAGGAAGTCCGCTGCGCTGATCCCTGAAAAAGAGACCGGCGCAGCGGACTTCTTCTATTATAATATGCTCTTCATGCAGGCATCGACAAAGTCCTGCAGAAGCGGAGAGAGTTTCCGCCCCTTTTTCCAGATCACGGCGATCTGCGTTTCCAGGTCGCTTTCTGCGAGCGGCTGGATGCGGAGTCCCTGGCAGAGAGAGCTCATGGACTGCGGGAAAATGGCAGTGGCAAGGCCTTCCTTTGCCCAGAGCATCGCGCCGCGGGGATCGTCGCAGACACAGAAGAGATCCGGTTCCATGCCGCGCGAGTGGAATGCATCCATGATGAGTGCCTCATACCGGCGGTAGATGATGAGCGGAATATTCAAAAGATCCGGGAGCTTTAGCGATCCGTTCTTCTCGGGAAGCATATCTTTTGAAGAAACGGCAATCATAGGTTCAGAGCTTAAAATTTTATAGTCGACATCGTCGAGCCGCAGCGGCGTGCGGGCGATGGAAATGTCGATGATGCCGTCCATCAGATAGCGGTACAGCGTGTAGGTGATGCCGTCGTGCACCTCGAAGTTGACATCGGGATTGCGGCGGGAAAAAAGCGAGACGCACGGCATGATCGTTGCAACGGTGGTCGGTGTGATGCCGAGGCGCAGAACCCGCTTTTTGCCGACCTTTGCGACCTCAAGCTCCGTCGATTTCACGTACTCGAGCAGGTTGGCGGAGCGGTCGTACAGCAGTTTTCCGGCTTCGGTCAGGCGGACGCCTGGCGGGTGCGTTCAAATAAAGTGACGTTCAGTTCGGCTTCCAGCTGCTTTAACTGATAACTGAGCGGCGGCTGGGACATATTGAGGCGGCGGGCGGCCTCGTGAATGCTTTCGGTTTCGGCGATGACGCGGAAATATTCAAGCTGGCGCAGTTCCATAAGAGACTTCCTTTCGTGAAATTATCTATGATATTAAAATTGTATCACTAAGCTATAAAAACAATACTATTCGTATTAATCATATGAGATTATACTGTCAATGTCAAGAAACAAAGAAATGGAGAGTGAAAAAGAAGATGAAAAGTCTTGGAGTCTACTTGAAGCACTACAAAAAAGAGAGCATCATCGCTCCTTTGTTCAAGCTTCTGGAAGTCGTATTCGACCTTCTGGTGCCGATGGTTGTTGCCCAGATCATCGATGTGGGTATCGCAGGCAATAACCGTCCGTACATCGTCAGCCGTTTTGGAATCCTCGTTCTGATGGCGGCAGTCGGACTTTGCTGCAGCTTCACCGCGCAGTATTTCGCGGCAAAAGCGAGCGTCGGCTGTGCAACCGAGCTTCGCCAGGCGGTCTTTGACCACATTCAGGCTCTGTCCTTTACGGAGCTGGATACCATTGGAACCGATACGCTGATCACCCGTCTGATCAACGATATCAATCAGGTGCAGAACGGAATCAACATGGGTCTGCGTCTGCTGCTGCGGAGTCCGTTTATCGTATTCGGTTCCGTTGTGATGGCATTTACCGTCAACGTAAAATGTGCCATCGTATTCCTGGTTACTATTCCGATCCTGTTCGTTGCCGTATTCGGCATTATGCTGGTCAGCATCCCGCTGTTCAAAAAGGTACAGGCGGCACTCGACCGCGTCACCGGAATGACAAGAGAAAATTTGAACGGTGTTCGTGTCATCCGTGCGTTCTGCCGTGAGGAGCAGTCTGTTGCCGATTTCGAAAAGAGCAACGATGAGCTGACTCGTCTGAACGAGTTTGTCGGAAAAATTTCCGCACTGTTAAATCCGCTGACCTATGTCCTCATCAACATCGCAGCCGTTGTCCTGATCTGGCAGGCAGGCTTCAGGTCAACATCGGCAGTATGCAGCAGGGACAGGTTGTCGCACTTTACAACTACATGCTGCAGATCATCGTTGAGCTGATCAAACTGGCATCGCTCATCATCACCTTAAACAAATCCGTTGCCTGTGCAGAGCGTGTCTCCGGCGTATTGGCGGTTCCGACAACCATGAACTACCCGGCAAAAGGCGGCGCTGCAAAGAAAGTAACTGGCGATGCAGCTGTTACATTTAAAAATGTCAGCTTCACCTATGCAGGAGCCGGCGCAGAGAGCTTATCGGATATCAGCTTTACCGCAAAACGCGGCCAGACCATCGGAATCATCGGCGGTACCGGAAGCGGAAAATCGACGCTGGTCAGCCTGATTTCCCGTTTCTATGATGCGACCAGCGGTGACGTCATGGTAGACGGCGAGAATGTAAAGAATTACACGAAAGAAGAGCTCTGCAATAAAGTCGGTGTTGTTCAGCAGAGAGCAGTGCTCTTTAAAGGCAGCATCCGCGACAATATGAAGTGGGGCAAAGAGGACGCCACCGATGCAGAAATCTGGGAGGCGCTCACCACAGCCCAGGCGAAAGAAGTCGTAGAAGGCAAACAGGATCAGCTCGATTTTATGCTGGAGCAGAACGGAAAGAACCTCTCCGGCGGACAGAAACAGCGTCTTTCTATTGCGCGTGCGCTGGTAAAAAAACCGGAAATCCTGATTCTGGACGACAGCTCGAGTGCGCTTGACTTTGCAACGGATGCAAAACTCCGCAAAGCCGTCCACAATCTCGAAGGAAACACGACAACCTTCCTCGTATCCCAGCGAATCGCCGGCATCCGTCAGGCAGACAGATCCTCGTTCTTGGAAATGGTACGCTCGAAGGAAACGGCACACACGACGAGCTGATGAAAACCTGCGAGGTTTACCGCGAGATTTACTTCTCCCAGTTCCCGGAAGAGCGTGCAGCTATAACAACGAAAGCGGGGTGATCGCATGAAAAAGACAGAAAACAAGTCCGGAAAAAGCGGCATGCAGGTCATGAAAAAGCTGATGGCGTTTATCGGAAATTATAAAATTTTCTTAGGCCTTAGTATTGTCCTGGCTGCGGTTACCGTTATTTTACAGCTTTATATTCCGATCCTGTTCGGCGATGCGATCGATGAGGTCGTTGCAGCCCACCAGGTCAATTTCCCGGAGATGTGGTTCTATCTGAAACGAATCGTATTCTTTACCCTCGTTTCCGCACTTTCCGCATGGATCATGAACCTGATCAACAACCGTATGACGTACCGCATCGTGCGCGACCTTCGTTCCCAGGCGATCCGTCATATCCAGGTGCTGCCGCTGTCCTATCTGGATCAGCACAGCTCCGGAGACATCGTAAGCCGTGTTATCGCAGATACCGATATCTTATCGGACGGTCTTCTGCTTGGTTTTACACAGCTGTTCTCCGGCATCGTAACCATTATTGTGACACTGTTTTTCATGTTCTCGAAGAACGTATGGATCACCCTTCTTGTGATCTGCCTGACACCTCTGAGCTTCTTTGTGGCAAAATTTATTTCCGGCCGCTCGTTCAAAATGTTCCAGAAACAGAGTGAGACGAGAGGAAAACAGACCGCACTCATCGATGAGATGATCGGAAACCAGAAAGTAGTCAAAGCGTTCGGCTATGAGGAAAAAGCTTCCGAGCGTTTTGCAGAGATCAACAAAGATCTGCAGAAATACAGCCAGCAGGCCGTGTTCTACAGTTCCTTAACGAACCCGTCCACCCGTTTTGTCAACAACGTGATCTATGCCGGTGTTGCCCTTGTGGGAGCTTTCATGATCCCGGGCGGCGCGCTGACCGTCGGCGGACTTTCCGTTCTGCTGTCGTACGCAAACCAGTATATGAAACCGTTCAATGATATCAGTTCCGTTATCACTGAGATGCAGAACGCGCTTGCCTGCGCAGGCCGTATCTTTGCTCTTCTGGAAGAGAAAGAGGAGAGTGCAGACCCGGCCGGAACGATCGATACCGTGACGGGAAATGTGACGATCGATGATGTAGCATTTAGTTATGACAAAGAGAAAAAACTGATCGAGAACTTTAATCTTGACGTACAGCCGGGCATGCGTGTTGCCATTGTCGGCCCGACCGGATGCGGAAAGACGACGTTTATCAACCTGCTGATGCGCTTCTATGATGTCGATGCCGGAAAGGTCTGCATCGACGGAAAGCCGATCGACGAACTGTCCCGCCATGCGCTCCGCAGCTGCTTTGGTATGGTGCTGCAGGATACCTGGATCAAACAGGGAACCGTGCGCGACAACATCAGCTTCGGAAAGCCGGATGCGACGGAAGAGGAGATCATCAATGCGGCCAAAGAGGCACACAGCTGGGAGTTTATCAAGCGTCTGCCGAAGGGACTTGACACGGTTCTCAGCGAAGACAGCATCAGCCAGGGGCAGAAACAGCTTCTTTGTATCACCCGTGTCATGCTCTGCCTGCCGCCGATGCTGATCCTCGACGAGGCGACCTCCAGCATCGATACCCGTACCGAACTGCAGGTTCAGGAGGCGTTTGACAAGCTGATGCAGGCAGAACGAGTTTTGTCGTTGCCCACCGTCTGTCCACGATCCGCAACGCTTCGCTGATCCTCGTCATGAAAGACGGAAAGATTATCGAGCAGGGACGCCATGAGGAGCTTCTTGAGAAGAAAGGCTTCTACTACAATCTGTACAACAGCCAGTTCCAGGCGTCATAAAAGATATTTGGAAAAGAGAACAGCAGATCTGTGCCGCGCATGCGATTTTGAGGCGTGCGCGCGCAGATCTGCTGATTTTTTATATGTTTTTGCAATATTCTGAAAAAAAATACGGCATGGGGTATTGACGAATCCTATCACAGGTGCTATAGTTTTACAAAAATAAAAAAAGACGTAGAAGTTTTTAGAAAATGTGCGGAGAGCTTTTGGAAATTTAATTTTCGAAAGGTGCACGACCGAAGAAGTAAAACTTTCAGGTGCTGGTTCTCTTCTTAAAACAAGAACGGACGGGAGACGGCGAGGACTAAAAACGGAGTGGTCTCTGGAGAAGCTCTTGAAAAGAGTGCCGAAGGTGCAATGCAGCGATGCAGAATCTCTCAGGCAAAAGGACAGAGTCAAAAAAGATACAGAAGAAAAACAGCCGCGGAACAAAAAAGCGGTGCGCAGAAACGAAAAAATTCCGGAAGCGCGGTTTTTTGCTGTATTTTCAATCAGAGCCATGTTCTGCAGGAAAAGTCCCGCAGGAGATGGTATTTTTTTCTCAAAACGGTGCGGATGTGTGATCCACATCGTTCAGACCATACGTCGAATGGAAAGGGAGAAAAGAAAATGGATGCATTGAATCAGGCAATTGCGCAGATCAGTGATGTGCTCTGGAACAGCGTACTGCTGTTTCTGCTGGTAGGTACGGGAGTTTATTTCTCTGTTCGGACCCGCTTTGTACAGGTAAGAAAGTTTAAGACCGCGTGGAACCGCGTCTTCGGCGGTTTCTCGTTAAAGGGTAAGAAGGCCGGAAAAGACGGCATGACTTCCTTCCAGGCGCTTGCAACAGCGATCGCCGCACAGGTCGGAACCGGAAACATCGCAGGATGTGCGACCGCACTCGTATCCGGCGGCCCGGGAGCCATCTTCTGGATGTGGCTTGCTGCGTTCTTCGGCATGGCAACGATCTACGGCGAGGCGTATCTCGCGCAGATCTCCAAACGCCGCGATGAGAGCGGAGAAATCATCGGAGGACCGGTTTACTACATTACCCACGCATTCAAGGGAACGTTTGGAAAAGCACTGGCAGGCTTCTTTGCCGTAGCCGTTATTCTGGCGCTTGGCTTTATGGGAAATATGGTACAGTCGAACTCCATCAGTGATGCGTTCTACACCGCATTTTCCGTACCGAAATGGGTGATGGGTGTGATTGTAGCCGTTCTCGCCGCATTCATTTTCATCGGAGGTATCTCCCGTATCGCATCCTTCACCGAAAAAGTTGTTCCGGTGATGGCAGCACTGTATCTCGTCGGAGCCCTTGTTGTTATTCTGATCAACATCCAGCATGTGCCGTCAGCGATTGCTTCGATCTTTATCTGTGCATTCCGTCCGGACGCCGTATTTGGTGCAGCAGCCGGTATTACCGTGCGGAAAGCCATGCGTTACGGTGTTGCCCGAGGCCTCTTCTCTAATGAAGCCGGTATGGGTTCCACCCCGCATGCCCATGCGATTGCCGATGTCGAGAACCCGGAGGATCAGGGTGAAGTAGCGATGATTGGTGTCTTTATTGATACCTTCGTTGTCCTGACCATGACCGCTCTCGTTATTCTTTCTTCCGGCGTTCTGGAAGAGATGATGAGTACCGGTGTTAAAGGAACCCCGGTCGCACAGGCGGCATTCCGAACCGGCCTCAAAGGCTTCGGACCGGCGTTCGTAGCGATCTGTCTTCTGTTCTTTGCATTCTCGACCATCGTCGGATGGTACTTCTTCGCAAGACAGAACGTACAGTATCTGTTCGGAAAGAAAGCAGTCGTTCCGTTCTCGCTGATCGTCGTTGTGTTCGTTTTCCTCGGCTCTCTGCTGAAAGTAGATCTCGTATGGAACCTGTCAGACCTCTTTAACGGCCTGATGGTAATTCCAAACCTCATGGCGTTGATCGTCCTCGCAGGAACCGTAACAAAAGCGGCAAAAGGTGAAAAAGTAGAATTCTAATCATATATACAGAACGGGAAAAAGGAGGAAAGTCTGCTGATGCAGACTTTCCTCCTTTTTGCAATTATTCAGAGCCACATCTCGATTCCGCTGCGCTGCATCTCGATGTGGCTTCTCGCCATATAAAATTTCAAGAAGAACTGTTCGTTCATGCGAGCATGACTCACAGTTCTTCTTGAAATTTTGCATGGCTCTGAATAATTGCAAAAAGAAAGACCGGCAGGGGAGCTACCGATCTTTCAAGGGGAGTATAAATAATTAATAAGGGGTTATTAATTGTAAAAAAATTTATGAAGGGTAAATTCTTTTACAAAATTGATTATAATACAGATAACGGGAAAAAGCAACATCGAAATTCAAAAGTTGGAAAAAATTACCACAATTTGGAAGGCAGTGGTCCGAAAGCAGGAAAAACACTGTATTTTTGGGCTTGCATTCCCCACTTTGGAACAGATACCGTGGAAAAACAGGGTTCTGGATGCATAATCTGCGCGGAAAAAGCGATACTAAAGGATGTCGCAGGACAAAAAACATTCAGGAGGAAACGAGATTATGACCAGAAACAGCAAAAATGAATACAGCAAAAACGAGTACAGCAAGAACGGATACGAGAAAAGCGAATACAGCAAAAACCAGAAGAACAGCAGAGACTGCAATCATGTGAAAGACCGTGAGATGTCATCCTACGGTCAGCAGAACCGGGAGCAGGACGAGAAGGATGAGTATGAAAAATACTAAGTAAACCTTGGGATTCCGGCAGAAAAAAGCCGGCGGAGGGTCCCATACGGACTCTGCCGCCGGTTTCTGCATACATATAAAACAGGAGAGAAAGTCAGATCCGGAGAGGGGGACCAGGATATGGCAGGCATGACACTGCTGGCGGCAGACCAGCTGGACTGGTACGTGGGAAAACCGTGGGCGATGATCATCGATGTGCGGAACCGGCGGGAATACGAAAAAGGGCATGTGAAAGGAGCGGTGAATCTTCTATGACCATCTGCTCGAACGGGTCTGTCTGCCGCGGGACAAAATTCTTGTGATCTGCTGTGAGCGGGGTGCCGCGAGCATGGCGGAGGGAAAGCGGCTGGCGGAGAACGGATACGAGGTCAAAACGGTCATCGGCGGAATGCATGCATACCGCGGACGATATCTGGTGGCGGGAGAAGAGCTGTAAGGGGGCAGCAATCCAACATTTCTTCTTGTCAAGCGGGAAAAGATACGGTAAGATGAAACAGAAAACAATACAAAACCAAACCACAAAACGAAAGAGAGATCACGATATGAAATACATGTTTGCATCTGATATTCACGGTTCTGCCTATTACTGCAGAAAAATGCTGGAAGCCTTCGAGGCAGAGGGCGCAAGCCGCCTGTTTCTGTTAGGCGACCTTCTCTATCACGGCCCGAGAAACGATCTTCCAAAAGAATACGCACCGAAACAGGTCATCGCCATGCTGAATGAGAAAAAACAGTACCTCACCAACGTGCGCGGAAACTGCGACGCAGAAGTAGATCAGATGGTACTGGAGTTCCCGGTGCTGGCAGATTACGGCATCCTGATCGAGGGAGGCCATACCTTCTATATGAGCCATGGCCACATCTACAATGAGCAGAATCTGCCGCCGCTGATGGATGGAGACATCTTCCTGTACGGCCATACCCACGTCCTGCGTGCCGAGAAAAAAGGCGCACATACCTTCCTGAACCGGGTTCTGTATCTCTGCCGAAAGAGGGCAATATCCCGACCTATGCAATCCTCGAGGACGGCGTATTTACGATCAAAGGCTTTGACGGCACTGTCGTAAAACAGCTCACATTATAAGAGGGGACGGGAGAGTATGGAATTATATGAACTGATCGCCCCGTGCCACTTCGGCTTGGAGGCGGTGATGAAACGTGAAATCCTCGACCTCGGCTACGAAATCGAGCGCGTGGAGGATGGAAAAGTAACGTTTCTTGCAGATGCAGAGGGAATCGCCTACGCCAACCTGTTCCTTCGCACGACCGAGCGTATCCTGCTCAAAGTAGGACAGGTCCACGCCGAGACGTACGATGAACTCTTTGAAGCGACAAAAGCGCTCCCGTGGGAGAAATTTATCCCGAAAAACGGAAAGTTCTGGGTAACGAAGGCAAACTCCATCAAGAGTAAGCTCTTCAGCCCGTCCGATATCCAGTCGATCATGAAAAAGCGATTGTCGAGCGATTGAAACAGGTCTACCACATGGAGTGGTTCCCGGAGGACGGTGCACAGTACCCGATCCGTGTTTCGATTTTAAAAGACGAGGTTACGATCGGACTCGATACCTCCGGCGTTTCCCTTCATAAGAGAGGCTACCGCAAGCTGACCGCGAAAGCGCCGATCACCGAGACCCTTGCCGCAGCACTTATCATGCTGACTCCGTGGAAGGGTGACCGGATTCTTGTCGATCCGTTCTGCGGAAGCGGTACGTTCCCGATCGAGGCGGCCATGATGGCGGCCGATATTGCACCGGGTCTCAACCGTTCTTTCCTTGCGGAGCAGTGGACGCACCTCGTGCCGAAAAAATGCTGGATGGATGCGGCGGAGGATGCACGCTACCGGATCCGGAACGATATTGAGACAGATATTCAGGCTTTGATATCGACGGAGATGTCATCAAGAGTGCCAGAGAGAACGCAAAGCTGGCCGGTGTGGATCACCTGATCCATTTCCAGCAGCGTCCGGTTGCCGAGCTGTCGCACCCGAAAAAATACGGTTTTCTGATTACCAACCGCCGTACGGTGAGCGCCTGGAGGACAAAAAAGATCTTCCGGCCCTGTATCAGACATTAGGAGAGCGGTACCGCGCTCTCGATTCCTGGTCGATGTATCTGATCACGAGCTACGAGGATGCCGAGCGGTATCTCGGCAAAAAGGCGGATAAAAACCGTAAAATTTACAATGGAATGCTGAAAACCTACTTTTACCAGTACGCGGGACCGAAGCCGCCGCGCCGGGAAAAAGAACAGAAATAATACAAATGGAGGAGCAATGCCGAATGATTTTTGGCGTTGCTCCTTTTTGATAACAAAAATTAAAAGAAAAATTTTAGAAAGGTTTAATATTTCCTTGAAATCACTGCACTACTGTGCTAAACTGTCCTCATGCGAAATTTTTTCATCAAGCGGAGGAAACCATGAACGGACAGGAGATCAGAGACAGGCTGCTGCATTCCTACGAGAGGAGCTACGATATCGTAAAGCCGTCCGAAGTAAACGGCCATACATACGATGCCTGTGCAAGCTACCACGAGAGCGGCGCAAAATACGTGCTCTCAAAGAAAGCAGAGCTGTGGAGGATCAGCTGTCATGAGCATGCGTATTTTAAAGCGGTGGAAGAACTGAACGACCAGGACGTCGAAACATTTCTGACGGACCTGACAGAATGGATAGAGCCAAAGGTGGTTCGCGAGGGGAAGGAAGTACCGGATACCGACCACATGTACACGCTGGTCACCGGTATTTTTTTTGCGGACAAACCGGTTGCGGACAGCGTAAAGAAGAAAATCCGAAAATATAAGTATTATAAAAATTACCGGTTTTCTTTGAGAGGCTACTGTCAGGTGCGGCTGCTCGTCTTTGATACGGCAGAACAGAAAGTGTTTGGAAACCGGGCGGCTTGGGAATTGGTAAAGGGATATGCTAAGATGTTCCGGTCTTAGTTATCTATAAATTTATTCTACCAAAAAGAGGGAGGAAAAAACAAATGAATAGTATTCTTGTACTGGTTGTCGGAATCGGCATTCTGATCGCCGGATACGTATTCTACGGAAAATGGCTTGCCGAGCAGTGGGGCGTTGATCCGAAACGGAAAACCCCTGCATTCACCGAGGAGGACGGTGTGGACTACGTTCCTGCCAAAGCTCCTGTCTTAATGGGACATCACTTCTCATCCATCGCAGGCGCAGGTCCGATCAACGGACCGATTCAGGCCGCTGTCTTTGGATGGGTTCCGGTTCTTTTATGGGTACTCATCGGCGGTATCTTCTTTGGAGGCGTTCATGATTACGGCGCACTGTTTGCATCCCTGCGCCACAAAGGACAGTCCATCGGCGAGGTTATCGCAGACACCATGGGAAGTAAAGCGAAAAAACTCTTTATCGTCTTCGCTTACCTGACCCTGATTCTCGTTGTTGCAGCCTTCGGTTCCATCGTTGCCAATACCTTCAAGGCAGCCTACACCGAGAGCGGCGCTGTCGATGTGGCAGCAAGTTCTGCAAATGCAACAACCGCTATGATTTCCATTCTGTTCATCGTACTCGCCGTTGTGTTCGGTTTCATGGTATACAGAAGAAATGTATCTCTTGGCATTTCCACCATCGCAGGCGTTGCAGCTATCGTTGTCTGCGTTGTTGTTGGATTAAACTTCCATCCGATCTATCTCTCCGAGACAGCATGGATGGTAATCGTTGGTATCTATATCACCGTAGCTTCTGTTGCACCGGTCTGGATTCTGCTTCAGCCGCGTGACTACTTAAGCTCCTTCCTTCTGTACTTCATGATGATCGTAGCCGCTGTCGGTGTCATCGGAAGTGCTCTGATGGGCCATGCATCCCTGGATATCCCGGCATTCACCGGATTCAAAGATACGCTGGCTCCGACCGGAAGTTCTCTTGGATTTATGTTCCCGGCCCTGTTCGTAACCATCGCCTGCGGAGCAATTTCCGGATTCCATTCACTCGTTGGTTCAGGAACTACATCGAAACAGCTTGACAATGAGAAAAATGCCCGCCCGATCGCATACGGCGGTATGCTGATTGAGTGTGCACTTGCAATCGTATCTCTGTGTGCAGTCGGCTACATCTGGTCCAGATACACAGACGGAACCACCGTTGTTCCGACCGCTGTATTTGCAACCGGTATCTCCGAGATGGTAGCAACCATTCCGGGACTTGGCGGATCGACCCACGTACTGTACTCTCTGCTGGTTCTGACTGTATCGGTATTCTGCCTGACTTCTCTGGATACTGCAACCCGTCTGGCAAGATACATGTTCCAGGAGTTCTGGCTTGAGCCGGGACAGACTTACAAAGAGGCAACCGGCTACAAAGCCGTTCTGACCAATCCGGTTGTATCAACCGTTATCACCGTAGTACTCGGCATCGGCCTTGGCCTGACCGGTTATTCCAAAATCTGGCCGCTGTTCGGTGCATCCAACCAGCTGCTGGCAGCCATCGGACTTCTTGCTGTTGCTACCTGGCTTGGAAAAGTCGGCAAAAACAACAAAATGTTCCTGTTCCCGATGGTATTCATGCTGATCGTAACCATCACATCCCTTGTACAGACCCTGCTCGCAAACTTCAAGGGCCTTGGCGCAGGCGTTGGCATCGGCTGGTGCGTAGCACGTATCGTGCTGGCAGGCCTGCTTGTCATCCTGGCGCTGATCCTGGCTGTCGATGGATTCAAGACTCTGGCAAATCAGAAAAAAGCAAAATAATGTGTGATTACAAAAAAGGCTCCCGGATAAAAACGGGGGTCTTTTTTGTGACAGGGTTCTTGTGTTTGCGTCACACATACGGTATAATGATCGCAAGTTATTTCAGCGTGAAAGAAGGAAAACGGTTATGAAAAAAATTGTATTTGCAACAGGAAATGCCGGCAAAATGAAAGAAATCCGTGAAATCCTTGCGGATCTGCCGGTGGAAATTTATTCGATGAAAGAAGCCGGCATTTCGGTCGAGATCGATGAGAACGGCAAAACCTTTGAGGAGAATGCAAAAATCAAAGCACAGACCGTTGCCGGATGCACAGACGGCGACACGATCGTGCTGGCGGATGACTCCGGTCTGGAAGTGGATGCCTTAAACGGCGAGCCTGGTGTCTATTCGGCAAGATATATGGGAGAGGATACGTCCTACCGCATCAAAAATCAGAGCCTCGTTGACCGCCTGGAGGGCGTGCCGGTGGAAAAAAGAACGGCACGATTCGTCTGTGTGATTGCAGCTGCCTTCCCGGATGGAACAGTCTGTACCACCAAAGGAACGATCGAGGGAAAAATCGGTTACGAGGAACGCGGGGAGAACGGTTTTGGCTATGACCCGATTTTCTATCTGCCGGATATGAGCCGCACGACCGCAGAACTTTCTCCGGAAGAGAAAAACGCAGTCAGCCACAGAGGAAAAGCACTGGCGGCGATGAAAGAACAGATTGCATCATATTTGAAATAAGAAGAGGGAAGAGAATGAGTATGAAATTTCTGATAGTGAGCGATACCCATGGACGGATGTATAACCTCGAGGAGGCCATGGAACGTGAGGAGTTCGACGGCATGATCCACTGCGGTGACGTGGAAGGGATGGATGACCTGATCAAATCCAAGGTAAACGGCCCGTGCTATATGGTCATGGGAAATAATGACTGGTTTTCAAACCTCCCGGCGGAGATTCAGGTGAACATTGATGATTACCGTGCCTTTATCACACACGGTCATAACTACGGCGTATCGCTCGGCCTGGAGGGAATCTATGCGGAGGCGCTTTCCAGGGGTGTGGATATCGTACTGTTCGGCCATACGCACCGGCCGGTCGCAGAAAAGCGTGGAAATCTCTGGATTGTCAATCCGGGCAGCCTCACGTATCCGCGTCAGATGGGAAGAAAACCAAGCTATGCCATGCTGACGATCAATGAAGAGCATGAGCTTTCGGTGGAAATCAAGTATTTGGATTAAAAAACGGGTCGAAAAAGGGCGGAAAACAGCCCAAAATCGAATGAATTATCGCAACTAACATGACTATTCCAAAGAAAACAGGGTAGTACCGGAGCAGGTTCTGACTAATTCTTAAAAAGTTTGTCAAAAAAATACAATTTAGGTGTTGACAGATGAGAAAAGATATGATAAGATCTCTTTGTTGTCCGGTGAGAACAAAACAACACAAAAAATATTTTGAAAAAAATGAAAAAAAGTGTTGACAAACCGAAAACAATGTAATATAATAAATCTTGCGTCGAGCGCGAAAGGGTTAAACGCAAATCGGGAAACCTTGTTTACGGGGTGTGGCTCAGCTTGGCTAGAGCGCCTGGTTTGGGACCAGGAGGTCGCAGGTTCGAATCCTGTCACCCCGATGTCGTGCGGGTGTAGTTCAATGGTAGAACACCAGCCTTCCAAGCTGGATACGTGGGTTCGATTCCCATCACCCGCTTGCTGCTACAATTTTGTAGAAGCTGTGTGCTTGTAGCTCAGTTGGATAGAGCAACGGCCTTCTAAGCCGTGGGTCGGGGGTTCGAATCCCTCCAAGCACGCTTCACTAAAATTAAATAGTGAAAAAGACTGTAAGTCGTAATTATGGTGGGTATAGCGCAGTTGGTTAGCGCGCCAGATTGTGGCTCTGGAGGCCAAGGGTTCGAATCCCTTTATCCACCCTGCCAGCAAGGCGAAACATTGGCTATCGCCAAGCGGTAAGGCACAGCACTTTGACTGCTGCATTCGCTGGTTCGAATCCAGCTAGCCCAGTTGGATGCAAAAGTATACGGAGCATTAGCTCAGTCGGTAGAGCACTTGACTTTTAATCAAGTTGTCCGGGGTTCGAATCCCCGATGCTTCACTAAATACCCCATAGAAAACGCCCATGGAGGTTTTCTATGGGGTTTTTCTTTTTTGAAAAAATAATATGCGGTTATGACGGAATTGGCAGACGTGCAGGATTTAGGTTCCTGTGCCTTTCGGCGTGTGGGTTCGAGTCCCACTAACCGCAGAAAAATCGTTACAGTTCACAGGTTCCCTGCGAACTGTAACATTCGCAGCCCTCATTTAAAGTTTTGCTTCGCAAAAGGAGGGCTGCTCACACCTGAATCACTTTCTTACGCAGCGAAACAGCAAGTGTTTCACTGCTGAGTGAACAGTAACGAAAAATCCACAGCAGTAAAATGATAAAAATCAGATTCTAAATAATTGCAGCAAAAATATTCGCGCATCAAATATCTTAAAAACTCCAAACAGAACCGAAAATCAAATAGAGAATAGATAGAGGAAAAATGGTATGACAAGAGAAAAGTATGAGTCATTGCCTTTGAGCACGCTGAAAGCGCTGGCAAAATCCAGAAACATGAAGGGGATTTCCACTCTGCGGAAAGAAGCGCTGATTGAGCGGATGCTGGAAGAAGATCAGAAAGAAAACCAGAAAAACATGGAAGAGCCGGCGGTTCTAAAAGAGGAAAAAAAGACGGAAACTGTACAGGATCAGAATCAGGAACCGCAGGAAAAGCGGGAGGACGGTATGGAGCGCCAGAATCGGGAAACCTCGGAAAACGGCACCGCGCGCCCGTACCAGAGACCGCGGTATGTCCGCCGGGAAGAGCGCAGTGAAAACGGAGAGCGCCAGGAGTACCGTCCAAGAGCGCCGCGTTTCAATGAGCGTAGATTTCAGGAACCACGGAATTATAATCAGAATAACCGTGAGGAAGAGCAAAGACAGGAGCCGCGTCAGGAAGCAGGGCAGGAAATGAGACAGGAGCCGCTGCGTCAGGAAGCAAGACCAGAGACGAGACAGGAACCGCGTCAGGAAACCAGCACGCTCGACAGCGGCCAGGAGGCCTGCGGCATCCTCGAGGTCATGCCGGACGGATTTGGATTTATCCGCTCCGACAACTATATGCCGGGCGACAGCGATGTCTACGTTTCCCCGTCCCAAATCCGCCGTTTCGGACTGAAAACGGGAGATATCATCCGTGGAAACACGAGAGTAAAGTCCGCAACCGAAAAATTCAGCGCCCTTTTATACTTAAAGAGCGTCAACAATCTGCCGCTCGACCAGATCATGCGCCGCGGCAATTTCGAAGATATGACACCGGTCTTCCCGGATGAGCGGCTGCGCCTTGAGCGCCCGGGCGGAAGCATGGCGATGCGGATCGTGGATCTTGTAAGCCCGATCGGAAAAGGCCAGCGAGGCATGATCGTCTCCCCGCCGAAAGCCGGAAAAACGACGCTTTTGAAGGATGCGGCAAAATCCATCCTGCGGAACAATCCGGAGATGTATCTGATCATCCTTCTGATCGACGAGCGTCCGGAGGAGGTCACCGACATTAAAGAAGCGATTCAGGGATCGAATGTGGAAGTCATCTATTCCACCTTCGATGAGCAGCCGGAGCACCACAAACGCGTGTCCGAGATGGTCATTGAGCGCGCGAAACGTCTTGTGGAGAGTAAAAAAGACGTTACGATCTTCATCGACAGCATCACACGTCTCGCCAGAGCTTACAACCTGACCGTTCCGCCGAGCGGCCGTACCCTTTCCGGCGGTCTCGATCCGGCAGCACTCTACATGCCGAAACGGTTCTTCGGCGCGGCCAGAAACATGCGCGAGGGCGGAAGCCTGACGATTCTTGCAACGGCGCTTGTGGACACCGGAAGCAAGATGGACGATGTCGTTTACGAGGAATTCAAAGGCACCGGAAACATGGAACTCGTGCTCGACCGGAAACTGCAGGAACGCCGCGTCTTCCCGGCCATCGACATAGCCAAATCGGGAACAAGAAGAGAAGATCTGCTTCTGACACCGGATGAGCAGGAGGCCGTTTACAATATGCGGAAAGCATTAAACGGCATGAAATCCGAGGAAGCCGTGGAAAATATTCTGAACATGTTTGCCCGCACCAAAAACAACGGCGAACTGATTCAAATTTTAAAGAAACAAAAAATAGTATAAGGCTTGCAATTTTCAAAATTGTGTGATACAATGAGAAAGCTGTGCAAGGTTGATGAGATTTTGTCAGCCTGAAATACGAAATCATCAGAGTAAATCTGAGAAGATAACAATATTAAGAAGAGGTGAATAAAATGAGAGAAGGAATCCATCCAGAATACCATCAGGCAACTGTTACCTGCAACTGCGGAAATACTTTTGTAACAGGTTCTACCAAGAAAGAGATCCACGTTGAGATCTGTTCTAAATGCCATCCGTTCTACACTGGCCAGCAGAAAGCTGCTGCAGCTCGTGGACGTATCGAGAAGTTCAACAAGAAATACGGCATGAAATAAGAATTGAATCAAGCAAGATGAAAAACGGGCTGAGGTTGGAAGATCTCAGCCCGTTCTTGCGTTACGGATGCAGAAAATCCCCTTTGAGGAGGTAAACGTAAATTATGAAATCATCCAATATTGGCGGCCAGGCCGTGATGGAAGGCGTCATGATGATGAACAAGGACCGCTATTCCGTCGCAGTACGCCGGCCGGACGGGGAGATTGAGGTTAAAGTAGAGCAGCACAAGCCGCTGACGAAGCACAAGGAGCTCTTAAAAGTTCCGATTCTGCGCGGTGTCTTCAGCTTTGCCGATTCGATGATCGTCGGCATGAGTTCCCTTATGTACTCCGCTTCGTTCTATGAGGACGAGGAGGAGGAAAAGAAAAAGCCGGCGACGAAAGAGGAAGAGGAGCAGCAGAAAGAGAAAAAAGAAAAGACAGACAAGCTGATGATGTACGGAACCGTCACATTTTCCGTTGTCATCGCCGTCGTTCTCTTTCTGATGGTGCCGTACTTCCTGTCCGAACTGCTGCACAAAGCGGGAGCCGGAACGACACTGACCGCGGTGGCAGAGGCCTTTGTGCGTGTGGCACTGTTCCTCGGCTATCTGGCAGCCATTTCCCGTATGGAAGACATTCAGCGCGTGTTCATGTACCACGGCGCCGAGCATAAATGCATCAACTGCGTTGAGCACGGTCTGGAACTGAACGTGGAAAACGTCTTAAAGAGTTCCCGGGAGCACAAGCGCTGCGGAACGAGCTTTCTGATGTACGTCATCGTCATCAGCATCATCTTTTTCATGTTCATCCGGGTCGATTCCCCGGTGCTGAAAATTGTGATCCGCCTGCTTCTCATTCCGGTGATCGCGGGCGTTCGTATGAAATTATCCGCCTGGCGGGAAAAAGTGACAATAAACTGGTCAACCTGATCAGTAAACCGGGCCTGATGCTGCAGCACCTGACGACGCGCGAGCCGGATGCCGAGATGGCAGAGGTTGCGATCGCCGCTGTGGAGGCTGTGTTTGACTGGAGAGCGTACCTGAACGAAAACTTTGGTTATACGTACCCGGCCAAAACCGAAAAGAAAGAACATGAGGAGCCGTGACCGATGAGTGTGCACGATAGAAAAAACTTGAAATCTGCACTGGAATCCGCTATTCTGTACTTACAAAAGCAGGGGGTGGAGGAAGCCCGGCAGGACGCATGGCTTTTACTGGAGCATGTCTGCGGGATCAGCCACAGCACCTACTTTGTACACAGTGAAGATGAAATGCCAAAAGAACAGCAGGAGCAGTACGAAGCGCTGGTCAGAAAGCGCGGCGAACACATTCCGCTGCAGCAGCTGACCGGAGAGGCGTGGTTCTACGGAATTCCGTTTTTTGTGAATGAGCATGTACTGATTCCGCGGCAGGACACCGAGATTCTTGTGGAGGAAGCGCTCCGCGGCCTTCCAAAAGATGCACGGATCCTCGATCTCTGCACCGGTTCGGGATGCATCCTCATATCGATTCTTGTGACGAGAGAGGACTGCACGGGAATCGGCGCGGATCTCTCCGAGAAAGCCTTACAGGTTGCGGAAAAGAACGGCGCACAGGCGGGCGGACGGGCATCGTTCGTAAAGAGCAACTTATTTGAAAACATCGAGGGAACCTTCGATGTGATCGCAAGCAATCCGCCGTATATCCGCACGGATGTGATTGAAACCCTGATGCCGGAGGTGCGCGACCATGAGCCGCGGATGGCACTCGACGGCAGTGCGGACGGTCTTGTCTTTTACCGGAAGATTACAGAGCAGGCAGGAAGCTATTTAAAAGAGGGCGGAAAGCTCTGTTTTGAAATTGGATACGATCAGGGAGATGAAGTGCGGGAGCTGATGGAAACCCACGGCTTTGCCGATGTACAGGTTCTGAAAGATCTGGCAGGCCTGGACCGCGTGGTGGCCGGTATCTGGCACAAAAAACCCTGACAGAAATGAATTTTAATTTTGACACCATAATGACATCATAAACAGACGAAAACAGTAAAAAGGAGCAGTCATTTTATGTTTGATAAACTTGATGATATCCTCATGCGTCTCGAGGAGGTACTGAATCAGTTAAGCGAGCCGGACGTCGCTGCCGATGCGGCGAAGTTCCAGAAGCTGATGAAGGAGCAGGCAGAACTCCAGCCGATCGCAGACGCATATAAGGACTATAAAACACAGAAACAGACCATCGAAGAGAGCCTGATGCTTCTCGAGGAGGAATCCGACGAAGAGATGCGCGAAATGCTGAAAGAAGAACTCTCCGATGCGAAAAAACGCGTAGAGGAGCTGGAGCAGGAGCTCAAAGTCCTGCTTCTGCCGAAAGACCCGAACGATGACAAGAACGTTATCGTGGAGTTCCGCGCAGGTGCCGGTGGAGACGAGGCGGCACTCTTTACCGCAGAAATCTGCCGTATGTACATCAAATACGCAGAGAGCCGCGGCTGGAAAACCGAGCTGACCAGCGCCGATGAAAACGGAATCGGCGGCTTTAAAGACGCAACACTTCTGATCAACGGAGCAGGCGCGTATTCCCGGATGAAGTACGAGAGCGGCACGCACCGCGTACAGCGTGTGCCAGAAACCGAGTCCGGCGGAAGAATCCATACCTCAACCATGACCGTAGCGATCATGCCGGAGGTGGACGACGTTGAAGTACAGATCGATCCGAAGGATTACAAATTCGATGTATTCCGTGCTTCCGGAAACGGCGGCCAGTGTGTCAATACGACCGACTCAGCAGTCCGTCTGACCCACTTCCCGAGCGGCATTGTCATTTCCTGCCAGGATGAGAAATCACAGTTAAAGAATAAGGACAAGGCACTGAAGATTCTGCGTGCCGTCTGTATGACTTAGAGCAGCAGAAACAGCACGATGAGATGGCCGAGCTTCGAAAGAGCCAGGTCGGAACGGGAGACCGCTCTGAGAAGATCCGTACGTACAACTTCCCGCAGGGACGTGTGACGGATCACAGAATCAAACTGACCTTATACAAACTGGACGCCATCATGAACGGCGATCTGGATGAAATCATCGACAGTCTGATTGCAGCCGATCAGGCCGCAAAGCTGAGCAGCATGCAGGAAGAAGCATAATAATAAACGCTGCGAATCACGATTGGTCTACAGGATCGATTGTTGATAGAATAAACAAGAGAAAAAAGGGGAAAAGAGAAAGGGAAAACGCTATGAAGAAAACAGCACTTGTGATCATGGCAGCCGGAATCGGCAGCAGATTTGGAAAGGGAATCAAACAGCTTGAGCCAGTAGGACCAAACGGGGAGATCATCATGGATTATTCCATCCACGATGCACTGGAAGCCGGCTTCAACAAAGTAGTTTTCATCATCCGCAAGGATCTGGAGAAAGATTTCAAGGAAGTCATCGGCAACCGCATCAGCAAAATCACAGAGGTGGAATATGCATTCCAGGAGCTCGATGATCTGCCGGCAGGCTTTGCAAAACCGGAAGGCCGTACCAAACCGTGGGGAACCGGCCAGGCCGTTCTTGCCTGCAAAGGTCTTGTAAAAGAGCCGTTTGCTGTTATCAATGCTGATGACTATTACGGAAAAGATCCGTTCGTAAAACTGCACGACTACCTCGTACAGGAGCATGATGTGGATGAAGTTATGCCGATCTCCATGGCAGGATTCGTGCTTGGAAACACCTTAAGTGACAACGGCGGTGTTACAAGAGGTGTCTGCGTCGTTGATGAAAACGGAAACCTGACCGGTGTCAACGAGACGAAAAACATCGTAAAGACCGCAGAGGGCGCAGGCGTTGAAAAAGAAGACGGAACGGTTGATCCGATCGACAAAAACTCCCTTGTTTCCATGAACATGTGGGGACTGCAGCCGGAGTTCATTGATCTTCTGGAGAAAGGCTTTGTTGAATTCCTTTCTGCACAGAAAGAGGGAGATGTAAAAGGCGAGTACCTCCTTCCGATCTACATCGACGAGCTGCTGCACGCAGGAAAAGCAGAAGTAAAAGTTCTTCCGACCGACGCAGAGTGGTTCGGCGTAACGTATCAGGAAGACAAAGCTTCCGTAACAGAAGCATTCCGCAAACTGATTGCGGACGGCGTATACAGCGAGAAGCTGTACGACTAATTACGTATTTTGTTATTTGAGTGAATAACCAGAAAAAGCGTGTTTGAATGATTGCAAAAAATTTCAGACACGCTTTCTGCCCGAAAGGGGAAAGGAGCATACCATGGGTAAATATTTTGGAACAGATGGATTTCGCGGAGAAGCAAACATTGATCTGACGGTTGAGCATGCATATAAAGTGGGAAGATTCCTCGGATGGTATTTCGGAAAAGACCACAAAGCACAGATCGTCATTGGAAAAGACACCAGACGCTCCAGCTACATGTTCGAATATTCGCTGGTAGCAGGACTGACCGCATCGGGAGCAGACGCTTATCTGCTGCACGTAACGACCACCCCGAGCGTTTCCTATGTTGTCCGTACCGAAAACTTTGACTGCGGAATTATGATCTCCGCCAGCACAACCCGTTCTATGACAATGGAATCAAAGTGATCAACGGCCTGGGACAGAAACTGGAAGCCGACATCGAAGCGCAGATCGAAGCCTACATCGACGACGGAACACCGAAGATCCCGTTCGCAACGAGAGAAGACATCGGACGCACCGTGGATTTTGCAGCCGGAAGGAACCGCTACATTGGACACCTGATCTCGATTCCGACAAAATCCTTTAAAAACATGAGAGTCGGACTCGACTGCTCCAACGGAAGTGCCTCTTCCGTAGCCAAGAGCGTGTTTGATGCCATCGGCGCCAAGACATATGTGATCCACAACGAGCCGGACGGAACAAACATCAACTGCGGCTGTGGTTCCACCCACATCGAAGAGCTTCAGAAATATGTAAGAGAGAAACACCTCGATGTCGGATTTGCCTACGACGGAGACGCAGACCGCTGCATCGCTGTCGATGAGCTGGGAAATGTGGTAGACGGAGACCTGATCATGTATGTCTGCGGTAAATACTTAAAAGAAAAAGGCCAGTTAAACGGAGATACGATCGTGACCACGATCATGTCAAACCTCGGTCTTTACAAAGCGTGTGACCGCGCCGGTATCCGGTATGAGAAGACGGCAGTCGGCGACAAATACGTGTGCGAGAACATGATGGCAAACGGCTATTCTCTCGGCGGAGAGCAGTCCGGCCACATCATTTTCAGCAAGCACGCGACGACCGGTGACGGAATCCTGACCTCCCTGATGGTGATGGAAGTGCTGATAGATAAGAAACTCCCGCTCAGCACCCTGACAGCCGAGGTAGTGATTTACCCGCAGCTCTTAAAGAATGTCCGCGTGGCAAACAAAGCAGCTGCAAAGGCCAACCCGGCAGTACAGAAAGCAGTAGAAGACGTAGCAGAGGCCCTGGGCGATGACGGACGCATCCTCGTAAGAGAGAGCGGCACCGAGCCGGTGATCCGTGTCATGGTGGAAGCACCGGACGACGCAACGTGTGCAAAATACGTAGACCAGGTTGTTTCTGTGATGCATAAAGAAGGACTTGTGACAGAATGAAAAAAAGACTGGTAATCTTTTTTCTGGCGGCGGCAGTGGTGCTTGGCGGCTGTGAAAATAAAAATTCAAAGCTTTATAAAAAGGGCATCGAGGCGCTCGAACAGAAGGACTACGTAACGTCGATTGCGATGCTGGAGGGAGCCGTAAAGGCAGGCGACCGACTGGCGGAGAGCTACCGGTCGCTCGGCATCGCTTATCTGAAAAGCCAGGAGTATGACAAGGCAAAAGAGGCTTTCAAGAGCAGTCTTTCGAGCATGAAGCACAAAGACGCGGAGTTTTCGCGCGATGTCATGTATTACGAGGCGGAAACCTGCGTACAGGCCGGAGATCTGGATGGAGCCATTGAGATCTGCACCAATATTCAGGAAGAAAAGGTCGATGCCGATGCGCTGTTCCTTAGGGGACGCGCGTACTTCCTGCAGAAGAATTACGAGCAGGCGAAGGTGGATTTTGATGCGGCAGTGGAGACGAAGGAGAGCTATCAGCTCTGCCTTGACATTTACGAGCTGTATCAGGAGAGCAGCATGAAGGCGGACGGAGACCGTTACCTCGAAGCGGCAGTGAAGATTGAGCCGAAAACGACCGAGGATTATTATAACATCGGCTGCGCATACTACTATCTGGAGGAGCAGGACGAGGCGGTCAAAGCGTTCTCGAAGGCAATGAAGGACGGCAGCAGCGCGGCGATGGAAATGCTCGGCGAGGTTTACCTTTCCAATGGTCAGAACGACGAGGCGAAAGCACTGTTTTCTTCGTATCTTTCGACAGATGGCTTTGCGGCGGCAGCAAACAACGGGCTGGCGCTCTGCGCACTTGCGGAAAACGACACGGACAGTGCACTCTCGTATATCGAGGAAGGACTCAAAACGGCAGAGGATTCCGACCGGGAAAATCTGCTGTTCAACCAGATTGTATCCTATGAAAAACGGGCGGATTTTGATACCGCGAAGTCGCTGATGGCGGATTTTCTGGCAGCATACCCGGAAAACACCGCGGCGCAGCGGGAAAATACGTTTCTCCAGAACCGATAACAGACGGAGGAAGTTGGATTGTTTGATTTAAGAGAAGAACAGGAGCGCGTGATTCTGGTCGGCGTACAGGAAAACGGCGGCGCAAACGCAGAAGAATCGCTCGACGAGCTGGCGGAACTGGCCAGCACCGCCGGTGCGAAGGTGGAGGGCCGCCTGGTGCAGGTGCGGGAGGCCATTCATCCGGGAACGTACATCGGAAAAGGAAAATTAGAGGAATTGAAAATTCTGGTGCGCGCCTGCGATGCGACGGGCATCATCTGCGACGATGAGCTCTCCTCGATCCAGTTAAAAGGGCTGGAGGAAGCACTGGAATGCAAGATCATGGACCGTACGCTTTTGATCCTGGATATCTTTGCGGCGCGCGCCGTGAGCAGCGAGGGTAAAATCCAGGTTGAGCTGGCCCAGTTAAAGTACCGTGCGTCCCGACTTTCCGGCTTGGCACATCGCTTTCCCGTCTCGGCGGCGGAATCGGTACGAGAGGACCGGGAGAGAAAAAGCTGGAAACCGACCGGCGCCTGATCCGCACGCGTATTACGCAGTTAAAACGTGAGCTTGAGGAAGTACGCCAGCACAGAGAGCTCCTTCGTGAAGGCAGAAAACGTTCCAAAATCCCGGTAGCGGCGCTCGTAGGCTATACGTCAGCGGGAAAGAGCAGTCTTTTAAATGCACTGACAGGATCGGAAATTCTGGCAGATGCAATGCTGTTTTCCACGCTGGATACGACGACGCGGTCACTGACCTTCCGGATGGACAGGAAATCCTGCTGACCGATACGGTTGGATTTATCAATAAGCTGCCACATCATCTGATCGATGCATTCCGCAGTACGCTGGAGGAAGCACGGTATGCCGACTATATTCTCCACGTTGTGGATACGTCAAATCCGCAGATGGAGCTGCAGATGCAGGTCGTGTACGATACGCTGCGGGAACTGAAAGTTGAGGACAAAAAGATCGTCACCCTGCTGAACAAGCAGGATAAGCTTCTCGCCCCGATGGTTGTAAAAGATTTCCGGGCAGACGCGAGCCTTGCGGTCTCTGCCAAAACAGGACAGGGACTCGAAGACCTCAAAAATTTACTCTCCTCGTGGATGATGGAGGGAAAAATCTATATCGAGCGCCTCTATCCGTACGATAAGGCGGGAACGATTTCACTGATCCGCGGATACGGAATTCTGCTCGAAGAAGAATATCTGCCGGAAGGCATCCGCGTAAAAGCCTATGTACCGAAGGATATCTATCCGAGGGTATAGAGGTATGGCAAGCGGGCTTAAAAACGGCAGTACATCCCTTTAAGCGCCGTACAGCGCCGAAAAATGGAAGGGACAGAATACAAGTAAAAGTACCATATCTAGTGATGTTAGAAAATTTCACACTAGATATGGTACTTTTTACTATTGACGGGAGAAACATGCTCTGCTATCATATGGTTCAGACACTGCAAAGAGTGGAACCTTAAAAAGGCCTTGCAGAAACGGTTGAATTAACAGGAGGGATTCCATGTTTCAGGTAGAAAAGAGAGACGGAACGATTGCAGAGTTCCAGATGAAAAAGATTACCGATGCGATTGGAAAAGCATTCGGCGCAAAAGATATGCAGTTCAGCGATGACATGCTTCAGATGCTGGCACTGCGCGTAACAGCGGACTTTCAGTCCAAGATCAAAGACGGAAAAATTTCAGTGGAGGCAATTCAGGACAGCGTGGAGAACGTGCTGATCCAGTGCGGCTACGCAGAAGTGGCAAAAGCTTACATTCTGTACCGCAAGCAGAGGGAAAAAATCCGCAACATGAAATCGACGATCGTAGACTACAAAGAGATCGTGGACAGCTACGTAAAAGTAGAGGACTGGCGTGTCAAAGAGAATTCGACCGTAACGTATTCTGTCGGCGGTCTGATCTTAAGCAATTCCGGCGCGATCACAGCAACTACTGGTTATCAGAGATTTATGATGACGAGATCGCCGAGGCACACCGCAACGCGGATATTCACATCCACGACCTGTCGATGCTGACCGGCTACTGTGCAGGATGGTCGTTAAAACAGCTCATCAAAGAAGGACTTGGCGGCATCAACGGAAAGATTACTTCTTCTCCGGCAAGACATCTTTCGGTTCTGTGCAACCAGATGGTCAACTTCCTCGGCATTATGCAGAACGAGTGGGCAGGTGCGCAGGCATTTTCTTCATTTGATACGTATCTGGCGCCGTTCGTCAAAGTGGACAACTTAAGCTACGGCGAAGTGAAGAAGTGCATCGAGGCGTTTATCTACGGCGTCAACACACCGAGCCGCTGGGGAAGCCAGGCACCGTTCTCCAACATCACACTCGACTGGACCGTACCGGATGACCTCGCGGAGCTTCCGGCGATCGTCGGCGGCAAGGAGATGGACTTCAAGTACAAAGACTGTAAAAAGAGATGGATATGGTCAACAAAGCGTTCATCGAGACGATGATCGAGGGAGATGCCAACGGAAGAGGCTTCCAGTACCCGATCCCGACCTACTCCATCACATCCGATTTTGACTGGTCCGATACGGAGAATAACCGTCTGCTGTTCGAAATGACTGCAAAATACGGTACCCCGTACTTCTCCAACTACATCAACAGCGATATGAAACCAAGCGACGTGCGCTCCATGTGCTGCCGTCTCCGCCTGGATCTGCGTGAGCTTCGAAAGAAAACTGGCGGATTCTTCGGTTCCGGCGAGAGCACCGGATCGGTCGGCGTTGTCACCATCAATATGCCGCGTATCGCATATCAGTCCAAAGATGAGAAAGAGTTCTACCGCCGTCTCGATCATATGATGGATATTGCCGCACGTTCGTTAAAGACGAAACGTGAGGTCATTACCCGCCTCCTGGACGAGGGACTGTATCCATATACGAAACGGTACCTTGGAACGTTTGAGAACCACTTCTCAACCATCGGTCTGATCGGTATGAACGAGGCCGGCTTAAATGCCGCATGGCTCGGAAAGGGTCTGGAGGATCCGAAGACACAGCAGTTTACGAAAGAAGTTCTGAACCATATGAGAGAGCGTCTTTCTGATTACCAGGAGGAGTACGGCGATCTGTACAACCTTGAGGCAACTCCGGCGGAGTCGACCGCATACCGTCTGGCAAAACACGACCGTGCAAAATGGCCGGATATCAAGACCGCAGGCCATGAGGGAGATACCCCGTACTACACCAACAGCTCCCATCTGCCGGTGGACTATACCGAGGATATTTTCTCTGCGCTTGATATTCAGGATGATCTGCAGACGCTGTACACCTCGGGAACTGTCTTCCATGCGTTCCTTGGCGAAAAACTGCCGGACTGGAAAGCAGCAGCTTCCCTTGTGCGGAAGATTGCAGAGAACTACAAACTGCCGTACTACACGCTGTCCCCGACGTATTCTGTCTGTGCGAACGACGGCTATCTCGCCGGCGAGCACTTTACATGTCCGATCTGCGGAAAAGAGGCAGAGGTTTACAGCCGTATCACGGGATATTACCGTCCGGTCAAGAACTGGAACGACGGAAAACGCCAGGAGTACAAGAACAGAACTGTATATGATATCATCCACTCCAAATCGCCGGAGCAGAAAATGAAATCGTACGGTGCAGCAGAGAAACTGGCAGAGCAGGCCGCTGGAAAAGAAGAGCCGAAAGCCGCTGCAGCAGCAGATAAAATCGAGGAAGACGGCATGTACCTGTTCACGACAAGCACCTGCCCGAACTGCAAAATGGCAAAAGAAATGCTCGCCGAGGAGCAGTATGAGGTGATCGACGCAGAGCGTCACCCGGATCTTGCCGCACAGTACGGCATCATGCAGGCACCGACTCTTCTCGTTGTGGAGGACGGCCAGGCGCAGAAGATTGTGAATGCTTCCAATATCCAGAAATATGTGGATGAATATCTCTCCTAAATCTGTGCGCATATAGTTGCAGGAAAGAACAAACAGAGTTATAATAGGAAAAAGTGATACCCTCGCCCGGGCATCCCGGGTGGGGGTATTATTATGGCGCTGAGCACAGCAGAAATCGGCCCGGTGGACCGGTTTCACTTACAGAAGGGAGAAAAATTATGGGATACAGCCAGGACACAATCTGTGTACAGGGAGGATGGCAGCCGAAAAACGGTGAGCCGCGTGTACTTCCGATTTACCAGAGCACAACATTCAAATATGCAACCAGCGAGGAAATGGGAAAACTGTTCGATCTGGAGGAGGAGGGATATTTCTATTCCCGTCTGCAGAACCCGACGAACGACGTCGTAGCACAGAAAATCTGCGATCTGGAGGGCGGCGTGGCAGCCATGCTCACATCTTCCGGCCAGGCGGCAACGATGCTTGCTGTTACCAACATCTGTGAGGCAGGCGACCACGTTGTCTGCGCGGCAAAGGTTTACGGAGGAACCTCCAACCTGCTCGCCGTTACCTTAAAACGATTCGGCATCGAGACTACTCTCGTGGACCAGGATGCGCCGGCAGAGGAGCTGGAAAAAGCATTCCAGCCGAACACCAAAGCTGTCTTTGCCGAGACGATTTCCAACCCGGCAGGTGTTGTACTTGACATTGACAAGTTTGTTAAACTTGCACATGAGCACGGCGTTCCGATGATCTGCGACAACACCTTTGCAACCCCGATCAACTGCCGTCCGTTCGAGTTCGGTGTAGATATTGTCACCCATTCCACCACAAAATACATGGACGGCCATGCAATGGCGCTCGGCGGAGCGATTGTCGATTCCGGAAACTTCGACTGGGATGCGCATGCAGACAAATTCCCGGGCCTTACTACACCGGACGAATCGTACCACGGCGTGATTTATACGCAGAAATTCGGTAAAAAAGCGTATATCACAAAAGCAACCGCACAGCTGATGCGTGATATGGGAGCGTGCCAGTCCCCGCAGAATGCATTCCTGACGAATGTCGGTCTGGAGACCTGCACCTGCGCGTGGAGCGTCACTGCAGAAATGCCGAGAAAGTGGCAGAGTTCCTGAAAAACCACCCGAAGGTAGCATGGGTTGAGTACGCAGGCCTTGCAGACAGCAAATACCATGCGCTGGCAGAAAAATACATGCCGAACGGAACCTGCGGCGTTCTCTGCTTCGGACCGAAGGGCGGAAGAGACGGTGCGATGCGTTTTACGAACGGCCTGAAAATGGTAGCAATTGTAACACACGTTGCCGATGCAAGAAGCTGCGTTCTGCACCCGGCAAGCCATACCCACCGCCAGCTGAACGATCAGCAGCTCATCGAAGCCGGTGTTCTGCCGGATCTGATCCGTCTGTCGGTCGGCATTGAGGATGTGAACGATATCATTGCAGACCTTGATCAGGCGCTTGCGAACGTATAAAGATACAAAAAACAGGATGTGAAAAGGAGCGTATTGGTAAAATGGAAGAAATGGCAAAGAAACGCGTAAAAGATTCTGAGACAGAGCAGTCGTATCTTCTGATGCACCGCCATATCAACGGCTATGGCCGTCTGTTCGGCGGCCAGCTGGTCGCGTGGATCGATGAGCTTGCCGGTCTGGTGGGACGCCGCCACTGCGGCCACGAAATCACCACCGCGTGCATCGACAATCTGAACTTCAAGCATCCTGCTTTTCTGAACGACACCGTCGTACTGGTCGGAAGAGTGACGTATGTCGGACGCACCTCAATGGAGGTGCGCGTCGACACGTACGTGGAAGAGCTTGCGACCGGCATTCGGAAAATGATCAACCGTGCCTACGTGGTGATGGTGGCCATCGACGAGAACGGCCGCGCACTTCCCGTCCCGGGCCTGATTCTGGAATCCCCGGAGCAGGAGGCCGAGTGGGAGGGCGGAAAACGCCGCTATGAACTGCGAAAAGAGCGTCACAGAGAGGGGTTCTAAGTTGACGTTCACCCACACATTTGCAGAATCCACCGGGGCGTTTACCGGAGCTGTCTTCGTGCATTCTGAAAATTTCATTTAAAAAAATCCCGCCGTGTCCCTTGACAGGCGGGATTTTCCATGTTAAGGTAAAGGCAGTTATACGACTGACGGAAGTGGAAATGACCACAGGGAGTATAGCGTGAGAAGAGGCCGACCGTCTGGGCAGAAGAATGCTTGGGGGAGTGGGTCTGTTTTTTTATCCAAAAACAGAAAATCCCATTCCAGCCACCTTGAAAAGGAGATCAGAAGATGAAAAAAGTATCACTGGAACAGGAATTAAAAGGAAATGCATATCCAGGAAGAGGAATTGTGATCGGCAGATCCAAAGACGGCACAAAAGCCGTTGCCGGATACTTTATTATGGGCAGAAGCCAGAACAGCCGCAACCGTGTCTTTGTTGAGGAGGGTGAGGGAATCCGCACACAGGCGTTTGATCCGTCGAAGCTGGAAGATCCGAGCCTGATCATCTACGCACCAGTACGCGTTCTGGGAAATGATACGATCGTAACAAACGGAGACCAGACCGATACCGTATACGAAGGATTGGAGCAGGGAAAAACGTTTGAGGTATCCCTTCGAAGCAGAGAGTTTGAGCCGGATGCACCGAACTACACTCCTCGTATTTCCGGTGTGATGCACGTAGAGAACGGAACGTACGGCTACCAGATGTCGATCTTAAAGAGCAATAACGGCGATCCGTCCCAGTGCAACCGCTACACCTTCTCCTATGATAACTGTGTAGCAGGGGAAGGCCATTTCATCCACACCTACATGCACGACGGCAATCCGCTGCCAAGCTTTGAGGGTGAGCCAAAACTGGTCGAGATTCCGGATGACATCGATGCTTTCACCGAACTGCTCTGGAGCAGCTTAAACGAGGACAACAAGGTGTCCCTCTTCACACGCTATATCGACATTGCAACCGGCAAGTATGAGACAAGAATCGTGAATAAAAATAAATAAGAAATCGAGTGTTTTGCGAAAGGAGAAAATCATGAAAGAATTAGCGTTAAAATACGGATGCAACCCGAACCAGAAACCTTCCAGAATTTACATGGATGATGACAGAGATCTTCCGATCGAAGTATTAAGCGGCCGTCCGGGCTATATCAATTTTCTGGATGCCTTCAATGGCTGGCAGCTGGTACGTGAGCTGAAAGCAGCCACCGGTCTTCCGGCAGCAACTTCCTTCAAGCACGTTTCCCCGGCAGGTGCAGCCGTAGGTCTTCCGCTGGACGAGACCCTGCGTAAAATTTACTGGGTAGACGATATGGGAGAGCTTTCTCCGTTAGCATGCGCTTATGCAAGAGCCAGAGGCGCAGACCGTATGTCTTCTTTCGGCGACTTTATCGCACTTTCTGATGTCTGCGACAAAGACACCGGCATCCCTGATCAAACGCGAGGTTTCTGACGGTGTCATCGCTCCGGGATTTACCGATGAAGCACTGGAAATCCTGAAAGCAAAGAAAAAAGGTAACTACTGCGTCATCAAAATCGACGAGAATTACCGTCCGGCTCCGCTCGAGCACAAACAGGTCTTCGGCATTACCTTTGAGCAGGGCCGCCAGGAGCTGCCGATCGACGATGAGCTGCTCTCCAACGTGGTAACCGAGAACAAAGAGATTCCGGAAGCAGCAAAACGCGATCTGAAGATTGCACTGATTACCTTAAAATATACCCAGTCCAACTCCGTATGCTTCGTCAAAGACGGTCAGGCCATCGGTGTCGGCGCAGGCCAGCAGTCCCGTGTGCACTGCACCCGTCTTGCCGGACAGAAAGCCGACAACTGGTTCCTGCGTCAGTGCGAAGGTGCTGGATCTGCAGTTCGTAGACGGCATCCGCCGTGCAGACCGTGACAATGCGATCGACGTTTACATCGGCGAGGAGTACATGGATGTTCTCGCAGACGGCGCATGGGAGAAGATCTTCAAAGTAAAACCGGAAGTCTTCACAAGAGAAGAGAAACGTGCATGGCTTGACCAGATGAAGGGCGTAACCTTAGGTTCCGATGCCTTCTTCCCGTTCAGTGACAACATCGAGCGCGCACACAAGAGCGGCGTCGAGTACATCGCAGAGCCGGGCGGATCGGTTCGTGACGACGCTGTCATCGAGTGCTGCAACAAGTACAACATGGCGATGGCATTTACAGGAATCCGTCTGTTCCATCACTAAAAAGAAATGCGTTTTATATTTATATAAGAAGAAAGAATCCGGTCTCTGGGCGGCCGGATTCTTTCTTTTTTTCGCACATGTATCATCAAAGAGAGAGTAGCACTTTCTGAAGAATAAAAAATAAGCAGGAAGAGGGCGGTACCGCCCTTTTTCTGTCGAAAACCCCTGTTCTTTTTCGGAAAAGTGTGATAAAATACCCCATGGGCGTATCTTTTGCCCGCTGCAAAAAGGAGGATGAGGAATATGCGGCAGATGGAATTTAAAATGGAGCGACAGGGACTTCTCGAGGAAGGCCAGGAAGTCAACGTGACAGAAAGCGCACTGCCTACCTCCTATTATTATACGATTATCCCGGCAGTGGCCATGAGCAAGAATTATCAGGCGTATGAGAGGCTGCAGTCCCGGAAGGGAATCGTAAAAGAAGTAAAAGAGACACCGAGAGGATTCTATACGGTAGTGGAGTTTGATGAAGATGAGCCGACCTGACGAGAACAAAAATGAGCACCCGGTGTGCATCCGATTCCGCCGGTTTACCGCGCCGATTCCCGGATTCTGATTCTCGGCAGTTTTCCGTCCGTAAAATCCAGGGAGACCGGATTTTTTACGGCCATCCGCAGAACCGTTTCTGGAAAGTGACGGCAGCCGTGTGCGGGGAAGAGGTGCCGCAGACCGTGGAGGAGAAGAAGGCGTTTCTGCTCCGGAATCATATCGCTGTCTGGGATGTGATCGCGTCCTGCGTCATCACAGGTTCGAGCGATGCGAGCATCCGCGATGTTGTGCCGAATCCGCTGCAGGACATTCTGGAATGCGCCGATATCCGGCAGATTTACTGCAACGGGGCGACCGCGTGGAAGTATTACCGGAAGTACCAGGAGAAGCAGCTGGGACGGGAAGCGGTTCGCCTTCCGTCGACGAGTCCCGCGAACGCCGCATGGTCTGTGGAGCGGCTGCTTGGCGAGTGGAGCCAGTGCGGAGAAGTCTTACGAAACGGAGAGTGACAGGATGAAAAAAGAGTACGAGACCGTCTGGGAGATTTTTAATGAGTGTGCCAATAATCAGATGCGGGACGTCTTTTTCGACGAGATCGAGACGGATGACCCGGAGGCGTATATCCGTCAGAAATTTCCGGACAAAAACTTAAAATATGAAAAAACGGTGGAAGCGGACGGATCTCTGGTCTTTGACATTGAGACCTCCGGCATCCGCCAGCGGTTTACGTTTACAGAAATCTGAATCGCGCAGAAAATACCAGAAAAGCGGAGAAAAAAACGATGAGTGAAGAAAAACACACGCATGTGCATGTGCTGGAAGACGGCACCGTGATCGAGCATTCCCACGATCACGCCCACGGGCACCATCATACAAATACAAAAGCAGTCTTAAACCGCCTCTCCCGCGCGATCGGACACATGGAGTCGATCAAGCGGATGGTAGAGGAAGGCCGGGACTGCACTGAGGTTCTGATCCAGCTGTCTGCCGTGAAGGCGGCCATTAACAATACAGGAAAAATTATCCTGGAGGATCACATTGAACATTGCATCGTCGATGCAGTCGAGCATGGGGACACAAAAGCGATTCAGGAGCTGAATAAGGCGATCGACCGCTTTGTCAAATAAGCAAGAAAAACAAGAAAAGAGGAAAGAAACATGGCAAAAGAATGCAGCAATTCGAGCTGTTCCAAAGAAAGCTGCGAAGGATGTCCAAGCAAAGCAGGACAGGGCAAACCGGATTTTCATATTGATCTGAATGCCGATTCTTCGATCAAACATGTCATTGGCGTTGTCAGCGGCAAGGGCGGTGTTGGTAAATCCATGGTAACCGCATCTCTGGCAAACCAGAAAGCAAAAGAGGCTACAAGGTTGGTATCCTCGATGCCGATATCACAGGACCGTCCATCCCGAAAATGTATGGCCTGAAAGGACCTGCAAACGTAGATGACAAGGGCGTTTACCCGGCAGTTGCAGCAAACGGCGTAAAGGTAATGTCCATTAACCTCCTGCTTCCGGGCGAGGAAGAGCCGGTCATCTGGAGAGGACCTGTCATCGCAGGAACCGTAAAACAGTTCTGGACCGACGTCATCTGGGGCGACCTGGACTATCTCTTCGTCGATATGCCGCCAGGAACCGGTGATGTTCCGCTGACCGTTTTCCAGTCTCTTCCGGTAGACGGCGTAGTGATCGTATCTTCCCCGCAGGATCTGGTGCGCATGATCGTCATGAAAGCCTACAAGATGGCACAGATGATGAGCGTTCCGGTGCTCGGTATCGTAGAGAACTACAGCTACCTCGTATGTCCGGACTGCGGCAAAAAGCTGTCCATTTTCGGTGAAAGCCACATCGACGAGATCGCAGCCGAGATCGGCGTGCCGGTTCTCGGCAAAATGCCGATTCATCCGGAGTTTGCCGACTGGTGGACGAAGGAAGATTTGCAGAAGTGGATAACACCGATATTGCAAAGATCAACATCTAATCATTAAATATAGAAGCAAGTAATGGCATGAAAAACTCGTTTTTCCTTGATTTTACAAGGAAAAGCGGGTTTTTTTGACAAGATTTTTACGTTTCTTTTGGCAAAAACTATTTTATTTTAAACGGATTTTGTGTAACCGGTTACACACGACTGCGCAAATGAGACAAAAAGCGACAAATATGAAGGGTTAATGAGAAAAACTTGCATAAAAAACATGCATAATATGGCAAAAACAAGGAAATAAATTCAATATTGACATTTAAAGAGAAAAAGTGCATAATCTACCTCAACGATAGGAAAACAAACAGCTATTGATTAAGAAAGAGGTGAATCGTATGTCACACTGCGTAGTAAGACTCAATGGAACTGAGGAAGTAGAGGAGTTTGTAAAAGCAGCTTCCAAATGTGATTTTGATATTGACATTTTTTACAACCGCGTTATTATTGATGCAAAATCCATTCTTGGCATCCTCAGCATGGATCTGAACCGTGATCTCACCGTACACTGCTATGGTGACAGTCCGGCATTCAATAAAACCCTGCAGAAATTTGCTGTAGCATAAATTTTATTAAGGGAAACGAAAAAAATTCAGCCTGCGCCGCCAGCGAGAGTAGAGACAGAATTTGCGCAGGGGACTTTCTGAAGAAAAACTAATCACACGAGACACATAGCTTCAGAGAGAAAAAAAGGAGACTGTTGCGGCAGTCTCCTTTTTTCTGTATAATGATAACTATTCAGAGCTATGCGAAATTCCAGAAAAGGACACGAATCATGCTTGCATGAATGAGCGTTCTTTTCTGGAATTTCATATGGCGAGAAGCCACATCGAGATGCAGCGCAGCGGAATCGAGATGGGGCTTTGAATAGTCTGGTTAGAAAAGGAGCGGGCTAGTGGAAGAGAAGAAGAAAGAGATCCGGATTTCCGTGCGGAATCTGGTGGAGTTTATTCTGCGCAGCGGGGATCTGGACAACTCGTCGGGCGGTTTTGGCGAGCGGGATGCCATGCAGGCGGGAACGCGGGTGCATCAGCAGATTCAGAAAAAACGGGGCGCCGATTACCGTGCGGAGGTTCCGCTGGTTCACGAAAAAGAATATGAGCATTTCATCCTGCGCGTCGAGGGAAGAGCAGACGGCATGTACGAGGACGGAACCACGACCGTGATCGAGGAGATCAAGGGAACGTACCGTGACCTCGAAACGATGGAAGAGCCGGTTCCGGTACATCTGGCACAGGCGAAGTGCTACGCTTACATCTACGGCCTTCAGAACCGCAAAGAGGAGATGGGCGTGCTGATGACGTACACCCTGCTCTCCTCCGAGGAGGAAGGCCTTCTGCGCCCGCTCACCAAAGAAGAGGTAAAGCCGGAGCACTCTAACTGGCGCATCCGCCATTTTCTGCAGACGTACAAGCTCCCGGAACTGGAGCAGTGGTTCGATGAGCTACTCGACGCCTGGTTTATCTGGGCGGAATTCCAGTACCAGTGGCAGAAAGCGCGAGATGCCTCAATGCAGCACCTCGAATTCCCCTTCCCGTACCGGAAAGGCCAGCGGGAACTGGTGAGCGGCGTCTACCGTACCATTCTGCGGAAAAAAGAACTCTTCGTCCAGGCGCCGACCGGCATCGGAAAAACAATGTCCACGGTCTTTCCGGCCATCCGCGCGATCGGAGAGGGCTGCGGCGACCGTCTTTTTTATCTGACTGCGAAAACCATCACCCGTACCGTGGCAGAGGAGGCGGTCTCCATTCTAAAAGAGAAGGGACTGCAGTTCAAAGCAATCACGCTGACCGCAAAAGAAAAAATGTGCATCCTCGATGAGCCCGAATGCGATCCGATCCACTGCCCGCGCGCGAAAGGTCATTTTGACCGGATCAACGCGGCGGTGTACGAGATGCTGACGGAATGCGATTCCTACACAAGAGAGGAAGTCCTGCGCCAGGCGGAAAAATGGAACGTCTGCCCGCACGAGTTCCAGTTTGATGTGGCTTCGTGGGTGGACGGCGTGATCTGCGATTACAACTATGCGTTTGATCCGACCTCGAAATTAAAACGCTTTTTCGCAGAAGGAACGAAGGGTGACTACATCTTTCTGATCGACGAGGCACATAACCTGGTCGAGCGGGGCCGCGATATGTTCAGTGCCACGCTCGTCAAAGAGGAGATTTTAAAGGTCCGCCAGCTCCTCCGCCCGTATGCACCGGGCAAAAAGCTCGAGAAGGCGCTGAATCGCTGCAATCACCAGATGCTCGTCTACAAAAGAGAGTGCGATTCCTGCACGGAGCTGGAAAGCGTATCGACGTTTCTTATGATGGTCAATCAGCTGCTGGAAGAACTGGCGGGCTGGCTGGAAGCGCATAAGACAAGCGAAATCCGGAAGCAGGTTCTGGAATTTTACTTTAACTTGCGAAATTTTTCCGAGATTTACAATTTAGTGGATGAAAATTATCTGATCTACACGAGTTATCTCGATAACGGCGATTTTGCACTGCGCCTGTTCTGCGTCAACCCGGCGGAGAATCTGCAGCAGTGTATCAACCAGGGGCGGTCGGCCGTCTTCTTTTCCGCGACGCTGCTGCCGGTGCAGTATTATAAGAAGATGTTCAGCACGAATACGGACGATTACGCGATTTACGTGGAGTCCCCGTTTGATCCCACGAAGCGGTGTCTGGCGATCGGAAGCGAGGTCAGCACGAAGTATCAGCGGAGAAACCGCGCAGAGTTTGAGAAGATCGCCGCCTATCTGAACGAGATGATCCAGAGCCGGAAGGGCAACTATATGGCGTTCTTCCCGTCATACCGCCTGATGCAGGATGTCTATGCGGTCTATGAGGAACTGTATGCAGATGAAAACGTGACCTGCCTGATCCAGGAGTCGGCGATGCGGGAGCAGGAGAGAGAAGCGTTTCTGGAAGCGTTTGCGAAAGACAACGAGAAAACGCTGGTGGGATTCTGTATCATGGGAGGCATTTTCTCGGAGGGAATTGATCTGGACGGGGAAAAGCTGATCGGCGCGGCCGTTGTGGGAGCCGGAATCCCGCAGGTGGGGCCGGAGAGAGAACTTTTAAAGCAATATTTCGACCGCAGCGGAGAGAACGGTTTCGACTACGCGTACCGCTATCCCGGCATGAATAAAGTATTGCAGGCGGCAGGGCGCGTGATCCGTACGACGGAGGACACGGGTGTGATTCTGTTGCTCGACGAGCGGTTCCGAAACCGGGAGTACCGCGAGCTGTTCCCAAGAGAATGGGAGGACTGCCGGATTGTGCAGCGCAGCAGCCTCCCGGAGGTAATCCATTCGTTTTGGGAGAGGGTGGATTGTGAGAGCGGATCAAAAGCCGGGCAGCAGGAAATGAAATCTCGGTACAGCGCTGAACGTTACGTGTGATCCGCGCGGTTCCGGTATTCGCTCGGCGAGCAGCCCATCTGCTGCCGGAAAATTTTAGAAAAATAGGCAGGACTGGAAAATCCGGTCTGTTCCGCTACGGAAGTGATACTGGCCTGGCGCTCGAGAAGGAGCGGCAGGCTTTTTTCAATACGGTAATCGAGAAGATAGTCAAACAGGGATTCGTTCATGCATTTCTTGAAAAAACGGCAGCATTCACTGCGGCAGATGTGGATCTGTGCGGCGAGATCCTCGAGCGTCAGATGCTCCATATAATGGCGGTGGATGTAGTCGAGCAGAATGCGGAGCCGCTCAACATCACGCGCTGCCGCCGTGTTCTGGGATTCACCGGAAAACGATGCGTGGCGGTAAATCTCAATCCAGATCGACAGCAGAAGCTCCTGGATTTCCATCTCAAACGCGGACGGCTGCGAAAGCGAGAGGTCGTAGATGCGGTGCATACAGGCAAGTACCTGGTTCTGCCAGTCGATCTCCGGCGAAAAGACGATGGAGGCGAGCTGCATATCCGTCAGCACCGGTTCGACGTAGCGCGTCTGGATCACACTGTTTGAAAAACCATAGAGAAAGCGCGGGGCGAACGTGGTTGAAATATAGACGCAGTCCATCCCGTCGATCATGTGGCCGCTGTGAAGCGCATTCGTGTTGCAGAAAATGCCGTCCCCTTCTTTTAAGACATACGATTTGCCGTTGACCTGATATCCGATCTGCCCCGAGAGGACAAACGTCAGCTCAATTTCCGGGTGCCAGTGCCAGGAAAAGGAGCCGCGCTCGTAGCGGGAGAGCTGTTCGTAACTGATGTTGACAGGAAATTCATAGCTGCCGTGGGCCTTCAGCTCACGGTTTTCTTTATCCATGCGGATCTGCATGAAACGTACCTCCAATCCATAAAATCCGTTAAAAATCATACGATAAGTAAAGTATGCGGCAAAAAGGGAAAAAAAACAAGAAAAAATCGAAGATCACCTCAATATAATTATCGTTTGCCCCAATATTGTTGTTGCAGATGGGCGTACGGCTCACTATAATGATACTTAAGAAGATAAGAAAAAACACACAAACACACAATACACACACAACAC
>ENA-OQEB01000029-OQEB01000029.1-human-gut-metagenome-genome-assembly--contig:-NODE-29-length-52721-cov-6.350135_pt1 | contig 52721 bp, 68 predicted proteins | sample MGYA00242787_ERZ504619 | MGnify/ENA primary metagenome ERZ504619 (study PRJEB26092, sample SAMD00036317) | human gut metagenome | host: Homo sapiens | study: EMG produced TPA metagenomics assembly of... | reverse complement strand
CACGAGCTCGCCGGCGGACCGGTGGCAGGGCGTGAGGGCGATATTGCTGCTTGGCATAGGGTTGACGACGGCGGGCACCGATGGGCATAAGGCCGTGGCACAGTGATGGTGCCGTGACCCTCGGAGAGCGACTCGACAACAATATCCTCGATACCCAGGTCATCGAGGCAGATGGCGACCGAGCAGACGTCGACGATGGAATCGATGGCGCCTACCTCGTGGAACATGACGGTCTCGGGCGTTTTGCCGTGAGCCTTGGCCTCGGCAGCAGCGAGTACGGAAAAAATGGCGAGGGCACGACGCTTGGCGCCATCGCATAGCTGCGAGCCATCGATGATGGCGGTGACGTCGGCTAGCGAGCGGTGATGATGGTGGTGGGTGTGGTGATGATCCTCGTGCTCATGGGCGTGGCCCTCATGGTCATGCTCGTGGCAGTGCTCGTGTTCGTGTTCGCCATGATCATGATGGTGGTGCTCATGCTCGTGCGTGTGCTCGGCAGCTGCTTCGTTGCCGTAGAGCCAGGCCATGTCGTGGTCGTGGTTCTCGAGCTCCTCTGCCAGCTGAACGTCAAAGTCGCAGGCGTCGATGCCATGCTTGTTTACGCGCGTTACAGCGATCGAAAGCCGTCGACCGGCAGTGTGGCGAGCTGTTCGCGCAGGTGCTCCTCGCTGGCGCCCAGGTCGAGCAGGGCCGCGACGGTCATATCGCCGCTGATGCCCGAAGTGCCGTCGATGATAAGCGTGTGCTGATGGTTGGACATGGAATGCTCCTTAACGGGCGCAGGATGTGCCGGCGCTCAGATGATTGATAAGACTTGCCTGGTAGGCGGCGCCAAAGCCGTTGTCGATATTGACGACCGAAACGCCGCTGGCGCAGGAGTTGAGCATGGCGAGCAGCGCGGCTACGCCACCAAAGCTCGCGCCGTAACCCACGCTGGTGGGAACGGCGATGACCGGACAGCTCACCAGCCGCCGACAACGCTCGCCAGTGCGCCCTCCATGCCGGCGATGGCGATGACCACCTGCGCCTGTGCAAGTTCCTCGGCATGCGCGAGCAGGCGGTGCAGGCCGGCAACACCCACGTCGTAGAGGCGGTCGACCTCGTTGCCATAGAATTCGGCCGTCAACGCGGCTTCCTCGGCGACGGGCAAGTCGCTCGTGCCGGCGCAGGCGACGACGATGCGTCCGTTGCCAGTAGGGGAGGGCTTGCCGCCCACGAGGGCGAGCTGTGCGTTCGGGATATACCCCAGGTCGATGCCGTTGCCGAGGAGCTCCGAGGTGCGGGCTGCTTTTTCGCTGTCCAGGCGCGTGACCAGGATGCGCTCCTGACCGGCATCGCGCAGCGCTTCGATAATGGCGGCAATCTGCTCGGCGGTTTTACCGGCACCGTAGACAACCTCGCCGGCTCCCTGGCGCACCCCGCGCGAAAGATCGAGCTGCGCAAAACCCAGATCGCGGTCGGCGCCGTCTGGATGCGTGTGAGGCGACTGCCGGGGCGACTGCTCCGTCGGCAACATCGCTCAGCAACTGCTCAAGATCTCGCTTATCCATATATGTTCCCTTCGACGGCGCAAAGTCTAGCACTCAAAGGTATGTTTCCGAACACTAAAACAAAATTGTTCGGAAACTATAGGACAGACTGATTCAATTGTTAGACGGATCGACTAGTCGCGCAGGATGATGTCCATGGCGAGCATCAGGTTGCGCTCGTCGATGGCAAACGGGGCGGCTTCGCGCGTCTTGGGCTTGGCACAAAACGCGATGCCCGTGCCCGCGGCCTGAATCATAGGGATATCGTTTGCCCCGTCGCCGATCGCGACGGTGTGGGCCATATCGACACCGCACTCGACTGCCCAATCCAGCAGCCGGATGAGCTTGGATTCCTTGGTCACGATGTCTGCCGCCAGCTTACCGGTGAGCTTGCCGTCCACGACCTCTAGGCGGTTAGCCAGGCAAAAATCGATGCCCGCGGCGGCCACGATCTTGTCGGCGACCTCGTGGAAGCCGCCGCTTACCACGCCGACCTTCCAGCCTTGCTGTGCGCCGAGCGCACAAGCTCCAGCGCGCCAGGAGTAAACGTCACGCGCTCAAAGGTACGCTCGAACACACTCTCGTCCAAGCCGGCAAGCAGCCCAACGCGCTCCTCGAGCGCCTGCTTAAAGTCCAGTTCGCCGCGCATGGCGCGCTCAGTGATCTTCGCCACTTGCTCGCCTACGCCGGCCTCCTCGCCCAACAGGTCGATGACCTCCTGGTCGATGAGCGTGGAGTCGATATCCATAACGATGAGGCGTGCAGTCATGGCGGGCCTTTCCGAGTGCAGTTGTATTGGGACACATTGTCGCACGTGGCGCGCCTTGGCGACGGCCGCGGTGCGTCAATTGTTTCGTCTCCGTCAAGTCTTTGGGCAGGAGCTACTTTTCCGCGGCACATCGACGCAGGTGCGATAAGATAGAACGCCATGTCCGGCTGCGCGGTTTACGCAGGCAGGGCAAATCTGTACGACGCCGCCCGGAACGACACGGGGCGGCACAGATCCATAAAGGAGGATCACTGGTATGAGCCAGACCCGTCCCATTGACGAGCATTCCATGCACACCCGTACCTGCGGCGAGCTTCGCTTCGAGAACGTGGGCGAAGAGGTCACCCTCACCGGTTGGGTGAGCCGTCGCCGCGACCACGGCGGCCTTATCTTCTGCGACCTTCGCGACCGCGAGGGCATCACGCAGCTCACCTTCGACCCCGAGCACTCCGATGGCGATGCCTTTAAGATCGCCGAGACCATGCGTCCCGAGTGGCCCATCAAGATCCACGCGTCGTGCGCGCTCGTGGCGAGGAGACCACCAACACCAAGCTCGCGACCGGCGAGATCGAGGTCCTGACCGATCATGCTGAGGTGCTCAACACGTCCGTCACCCCGCCGTTCCAGATCGAGGACGGCATCGAGACCAGCGAGGACACCCGCCTGCGCTATCGCTATCTGGACCTCCGCCGTCCCGAGATGATGGCCAACCTCAAGCTGCGTTCCGACTTTACCTTTGCCATTCGTGAGGCGCTGCACAACCGTGAGTTCATGGAGGTCGAGACGCCCTCCCTGTTTAAGTCCACGCCCGAGGGCGCTCGCGACTTCATCGTTCCCAGCCGTATTCAGCCGGGCAACTTCTACGCCCTGCCGCAGTCCCCGCAGCTCCTGAAGCAGCTGCTCATGGTCGGTGGCGTCGAGCGCTACTACCAGGTTGCCAAGTGCTTCCGCGACGAGGATCTGCGCGCCGACCGTCAGCCCGAGTTCACCCAGGTCGATATCGAGATGTCCTTCGTGGACCAGAACGATGTCATGAGCGCGCTCGAGGAGGTTCTTGCCGATGCCTTCGGTCGCATGGGTGTCGAGATGCCCACGCCGCTGCGTCGCATGAACTACTGGGAGGCCATGGACACCTATGGCTCCGACAAGCCCGATACCCGCTACGGCATGCACCTGGTCGACCTGACCGACATCTTTGCCAACTCCAAGTTCAAGGTCTTCGCGACCGCTGCGAACGAGGAGGCTCTGTCGTCAAGGCCATCAACGCCAAGGGCGCCGGTGCCTGGCGCGTGCCAAGATCGATAAGCTCGCCGGCGTGGCCTCCACGTTTGGCGCCAAGGGCCTGGCCTGGATCGCCTTCCGCGAGGACGGTTCCATCAACAGCCCCATCGTCAAGTTCTTCTCGGACGAGGAGATGGCGGCTCTGCGCGAGCGCATGGACGTCGAGCCCGGCGACCTTGTGATGTTCGCCGCCGGCCCGCGCCTGCTTTCTGATGAGATCCTGGGCGGTATGCGTTCGCACATGGCCAATGCGCTCGAGATCAAGCGCGAGGGTCACGACTTCCTGTGGGTCGTCAACTTCCCGCTGTTCCATTGGGACGAGGATCGCAAGGCCTATGCAGCCGAGCACCAGCCGTTCACCCTGCCGACCGAGACCGACATCGCCAAGATCGAGGCCGATCCCCTGGCAGCCGGTTCGTGCACCTACGACTTTGTCATGGACGGCTTTGAGGCCGGCGGTGGCGGTATGCGTATCCACAACGCGAGATGCAGATGTCCATGCTCAACTCCTGGGCTTTACCGAGGAGCGTGCCGAGTCTCAGTTCGGCTTCCTCATGGAGGCCCTCAAGTTTGGTGCGCCCCCGATGGGCGGTTTCGCTCTGGGCCTGGACCGCGTGTGCATGCTGCTCACCGGTTCCGACTCCATCCGCGACGTCATGGCGTTCCCCAAGACGGCCAGCGGCTCCGACCTCATGTCGGGCGCCCCGAGTGCCGTTAGTGGCGCCCAGCTCAAGGACGTCAGCCTGCGCCTGATGTAGGCGAGCGGCTACATATTGCCTGTTGCGAGGGAAGGACACGTACCTTCCCTCGTTTTTTATGGGACGGGGGTGCGCCGGTAACGTACAATAACTACCACATGGCTGGGTTTTGCCGGCCGAATGTGCGATGCCGCGGGAGGGGACATGGTCGAGTTTACAAAGACGATTAAAGATCCGTTGGGATTGCATGCCCGCCCGGTTGCGCTGCTCTATGACATTATCGCCAAGCATCGTAGCGACGTGTCAGTCAGCATCGGCGACCGCCATACCGACGGTCGCGACGTTATGGGCCTCATGGCTCTCTACGGCGAGTGTGGCGAGGATATCATCTTCCGCGTTTCGGGCGTAGACGAGGCTTCCTGCGTTACGTCGATCAGAAACCTCTCGCTCTAAGCATGACGGGGCGCGGCAAAGGACAGCTCTTTGCCGCGCCTTTTTGTTTCGTATAGGAAACTTTTTCGAAAACTGAATAGAGACCCTTTCCAAAAAGTTAACCACGTGCTAGTTTACTAAAGCGAACATAGACGTGGTTAACTTTTATCACGTCGATGTTGAGGACGAACTGACGTTAGGAGCAACTCATGTCTTGCGGACCGCAGATGCCGGCCATGCCGCTTTCGATGGTAAAAGCGGGCGAAACCGTGCGCGTGTCTCGTGTAAAGGGCAATGAGGACATGAAACACCACCTCAAGGACCTCGGCTTTGTCGAGGGCAACGAAATCCACGTGGTGAGCTCGAGTGGTGCCAATATCATCGTCACGGTGCTGGGCGCACGCTTTGGCATCGATTCCAAGGTTGCCATGCACATCATGACCGTCGGTTAGTCCGCAGCATTTCATAAAAACCGAAAGGGGGACAAGAGGATGAAGACGTTGGGTGACGTTAAGGTGGGCGAGAGCTCTACCATCGTCAAGCTTCACGGTGAGGGTGCGCTTCGCCGCCACCTTATGGACCTGGGGCTCATCAAGGGCACTTCGTTCAAGGTCGTGAAGGTTGCACCGCTCGGTGATCCGGTCGAGATCAACGTGCGCGGCTACGAGCTTTCCATCCGCAAGGAGGAGGCGGCTGTCGTCGAGGTCCAGTAAGGGCTCGCGGCGTATATTTCTGCAGATAAAGTTAGGTATTTCTAACTTAATGCAGCAACTTTGAAGCACATTATCCAGCCTGTGCGGAGAAAGCAGCGCAGGCACACAAGGAAGAAGGATTGAATGGCGGATTCTCAGATCCATGTCGCGCTGGCGGGTAACCCCAACTGCGGCAAGACCACGCTTTTCAACCTGATCACCGGCGCAACGGCTACGTTGGCAACTGGCCCGGCGTCACGGTTGAGAAAAAGGAGGCCAAGCTCCTAAGCGACAAGAACGTTACCATCACGGACCTCCCCGGCATCTACTCGCTTTCCCCCTACAGCCCCGAGGAGCAATGCTCGCGCGATTATCTCATGAGCGGCGAGCCCGATGTCGTCGTTCAGGTGGTCGATGCCACCAACCTGGAGCGCAATCTATACCTGGCGCTTCAGGTCATCGAGACCGGCCTGCCTGTGGTCGTTGCCCTCAACATGGCCGATCTGGTCGAGAAGAATGGCGACAAGATCGACACCGACAAGCTCTCCAAGAAGCTTGGTTGTCCGGTCATGATGATCTCGGCTCTTAAGAACAAGGGCATCAAGGAGCTCTTCGAGCAGGTCAAAAAGTCCGCTGCTTCTAAGGGTCAGGTGCCGGAGCACAAGTTCGATTCCTCCATCGAGGACGTTCTGACGCACATCGAGAACAACCTTCCGGCGAGCGTTCCCGCCAACAAGCGTCGCTACTACGCCGTCAAGCTGTTCGAGCGTGATGCAGACGCCTGTAAACTCATCAACCTCACTAAGGAGAAGGCTGCTCGCGTGGAGGAGCTGGTCGCCCGGTGCGAGCAGGACTGCGACGACGATGCCGAGTCCATCATCACCGGTGAGCGCTATGGCGTCATCGCGCACATTATCGACGAGTGCATGACCAAGGCTCCTGCCAAGATGAGCACCTCCGAGAAGATCGATCGCGTGGTTACCAACCGTATTCTGGGCCTGCCGATCTTTGTGGTCATCATGTTCTGCGTGTACTACATCGCCGTTTCCACCCTGGGCGGCACGGTGACCGACTTCACCAACGACCAGCTCTTCGGTACCGACGGTTGGTACGTGCTCGGCCAGGGTCGCGACGCCTACGATGCAGCCGTCGAGGCCGCAGGCGACAACGCCGACTCGGTTGACCCGGCGCAGTACGGCCCCTATGTCCCGGGTATCACCACCGTGGTGCACGACGCCCTTGTGGCGGGTGGCACCGAGGACGGCGGCCTGGTCGATTCGCTGGTCTGCGACGGTATCGTTGGTGGTCTGGGCGCCATCTTCGGCTTCGTCCCGCAGATGTTCCTGCTGTTCGTGATGCTGTCTTTCCTGGAGACTGCGGCTATATGGCCCGCGTCGCCTTCATCATGGACGCGTGTTCCGCCGGTTTGGCCTGTCCGGTAAGTCCTTCATCCCCATGCTCGTGTCCTCGGGCTGCGGCGTCCCCGGCGTCATGGCCACCAAGACCATCGAGAACGAGAAGGACCGCCGCATGACGGTCATGACCACCACGTTCATTCCCTGTGGCGCTAAGCTGCCGATCATCGCCCTGCTCATGGGTTCCATCATCGGCGATTCTTCCACCACCGCCGCGTGGATCAGCCCGCTCTTCTACTTCCTGGGCGTCTTTGCCGTCATCGCCTCGGGCCTCATGCTCAAGAAGACCAAGCTCTTCGCCGGCCGTCCGACCCCGTTTGTCATGGAGCTTCCTGCCTACCACTTCCCGGCGATCCGTTCCTGGGCGCTGCACGTGTGGGAGCGCTGCTGGGCCTTTATCAAGAAGGCCGGCACGGTCATCTTTGCGTCCACCGTCGTCGTTTGGTTCCTCTCCAACTTTGGTAGCTATAACGGTTCCTTTGGCTTCCTGCCTGCGATGGACGGCATCCCCGAGGAGTTTATGGACTACTCCGTGCTTGCATGCTGGGCAACCTGGTCGCTTGGATCTTCGCCCCGCTCGGCTTTAGCACCTGGCAGGCCACCGCGCTGACTGTCTCTGGCCTCGTCGCCAAGGAGAACGTCGTCGCCACCGCCGGCTCGCTGCTGTCCGTCGCCGACGCGGGCGAGACCGACCCGAGCCTGTGGACCGCGTTGCCGGTCATGTTCCCCACCATGCGCTTGCGTTGCCTTCGGCGCCTTCAACCTGCTGTGCGCTCCGTGCTTTGCCGCCATTGGCACCATCCGCAACCAGATGGATTCCGGCAAGTGGACTGCGATCGCCATCGGTTACGAGTGCGCCTTCGCTTGGGTGATCGGCCTGTTCATCAACCAGTTCTACAACTTGCTTGTTCTTGGACAGTTTGGTATCTGGACGATTGTGGCCATCGTGCTGCTGGTTGCGATGCTCTTCCAGATTTTCCGTCCTATGCCCAAGCACGCTTGGACCGACGAGGACGAGACCAACACTGCTTCCGCTGCAGTTTCCGCCTAAGTCCGAATAAGGATCAACCCCTTTCCACGAGCCCGGGTGTCTCAGTGACACTCGGGCTTTTTGACGCAATGGGGGACAGATTGCTTTGCTCCAGAAGTAAGATGTGGCGTTTCCGCAGATAAAACCGACCAAAATAAACCTGTCCCTATTTGGTAGGTGGAGAATGGGGTAAAGTAAGTGCTGGTTAACTAGAGGAGGCTTGCTATGGCACCTATCGATATTGTTGTACTGGCTGTTATCGGCGTTGCGTTTGTCGCCGTGTGCGTGCGCATCTACCGCAAGGGCACCTGCGCCGACTGCGCTCAGGGTGGCGTTTGCACGGGGCATTGCTCCAACAAAAAGACGTGCGCTGCACTTAAGGGCGTAGACAAAATCGCCGAAGACTTGGGTCGCGGTATCAAATAAGGTCCGGACATCCAAGCGCTCCGCGGGCATCCGTTCGCGGGGCGCTTTGTGCATTTGAGGGAGAGTACGGCGAGTCGAAGAGTATTTTTGGGGTATCGTTAACTGGACTATTAATTGGCAACTTATCTATAACGGAGTAACCGCATGAGCGCTCGCGTAACCATGAAGACATAGCCGCCGAGCTTGGCGTTTCCATCAATACCGTGCACAAGGCTCTGACGGGAAAGGCCGGCGTGAGCGAATCCGTGCGCGCCAAGGTGAACGCTAAGGCCGAGGCCATGGGCTATCACCGCAACACAAGTGCCTCAAGCCTGCGCCGCAAGGATATCAATCTGGTGTTTTGCCTGCCCCGCGCATCGCGCGAGGGAGCGTACTTTTTCCGTTACCTGTGGGAAGGCTGCAATCGCTTTGAACAGGAGGTCATCGACCGGGGCATTACGGTTGAGCGCGTTGAATTTGGCGTGGGCGGCTACGCTGATGCACTCGAGCAAATCGACGAGCGTCTGCAGGTGGGCGAGAAGATTGATGGCTTGCTCGCCTATGCGCCGGGCGACGATCGTGCGACTGAGCTTTTGGGGCAGATCGCCGAGGCGGGCGTGACGATTGAGCTTGTCGACGGCGACCGTCCGCATTTGAATCGTTTGGGTGCGAGCTTGGCCGATTATTCGACGGCAGGCAGCCTTATGGCCGAGCAGGCGGCAAACCTGGTCCATGCTTCTGGGGCCGACGCCCGCGTGCTCCTTTTGACAGGCGACCCATATACCGATTCGCACTATCTAACCGCCCGCGCCTTCCACAATTACCTGCGCGAACGTGATATTCCATGGCAGGTTGAGGATCTTGCAGGTGCCCATGCGCAAGTCAAACAACTCGAGCATGAGCTCGAAAAGCGCTTGAGTGCGCCGGACGCCCCCGAACTTATCTGTAGCGTTTTTGCCGTTGGTTCCGAAGTGGTTGCCGACGCGCTCGTCTCGACCGGCAAGGCCGGTCAGGTCATGGTGATCGGCAACGACCTGTTTCCCGAAAGTGCTCTGGCCTTGCGCCGCGGTATCTTTACCAATATTGTCTATAAGGACCGACGAGCCTGGCGTATCGCGGCGCTAAGACGCTGGGCGATTATCTGCTGTGGGGAAGGACCCCGACGGTGCCCGTCCAGAAGGGTGCTGTCGAGATGGTATTTGCCAGCAATGTCGACCGCTACTGCGAACTTGCGGGTATTTAGCCGATTGAGCAGGTACCCCCTCTTGCGACGTGCATTTTTGGGAGTATTCAGCATTGGCATGCCTGAATGAGGTGCAGAACGACTGTTTTAAGTGCCCCCGATGGCGTAATTTGCCATCGGGGGCACTTTTTATGCCGATCGGGCGCTATCTGCGTTCCAAATAGGACGCTGAGGATGGCGCACGGCGCGCTCTAATGCTGAATACTCCCAAAAATGTACGTCGGGACATGACCCACCTGAGCAAAAGCGCTCAAGTTCGGTGTTCGGGGACGCCAACCAGTCCGCAATACATGCAAGTCACATCCCCAGCAACCGTTGAACGGGCAAAATCTACCGTTCACCCCGTGGTGGTTAGGTGAACGTTCACCTTTTGAGGTGCAATGGATTAGTATAGTGAACGTTCACCTAAAGGATAACGAGCGCGCCGTGCGCCCGCCTTGCCAGCAAAGGGGCTGTTTGATGAAAAACTTTATGGACGATCAGGATTTCCTGCTGAGCACCAAGACCGGCGAGGAGCTGTTCCACAACTTTGCCGAGGGCATGCCCATCGTCGACTATCACTGCCACATTTCTCCTAAGGAGATTTGGGAGGACAAGCGTTTCGAGAACATCACCGAGGTTTGGCTGGGCGGCGACCACTACAAGTGGCGCCTGATGCGTGCCAACGGCGTCGACGAGCGTTTTATCACTGGCGACGCCCCTGCTCGCGAGAAGTTCCAAAAGTGGGCCGAGACCCTGGGTCGCTGCGTCGGCAACCCCGTCTTTGAGTGGAGCCACCTGGAGCTTAAGCGCTACTTTGGCTACGAGGGCGTCCTCAACGGCAAAACTGCCCAGGAGGTTTGGGACCTTGCCAACGCCAAGCTCGCCGAGAACAGCTTCACCTGCCGCAACCTGATCAAGCAGTCCAACGTTCGCATGATCTGCACTACTGACGACCCCGCCGACAGCTTTGAGTGGCACAAGAAGATTGCAGCCGACGACAGCTTTGACGTTCGGGTCGTTCCCGCCATGCGCCCCGACGCCGCCCTGCGCATCGAGCGTGGCCAGGAGTTTGCCGACTACTGCAGGCACCTCTCCGAGGTTGCCGGCGTTGAGGTCGGCGACTTTGAGGGCATGAAGTCCGCCATTTCCAAGCGCTACGACGTTGCTCACGAGCTGGGCTGCCGCGCCTCCGACCACGCACTCGATTACGTTATGTACGTCCCGGCTACTGCCGACGAGATCGAGGCCATCTTTGCCAAGGGCCTGGCTGCTGAGCCGCTCACCGAGGAAGAAGTCCTCAAGTACAAGACTGCCTTTATGCAGTTCGTTGCCGGTGAGTATGTCCGTCTGGGCTGGGCCATGCAGCTGCACTTTGGCTGCAAGCGCGACAACAACCGCGCCATGTTCGCCAAGCTCGGTCCCGACACCGGCTACGACTGCATCTCCAACTACACGCCGTCCGACCAGCTCGCCGATTTCCTCAACTCCATCCAGGAGACCTGCGGCCTGCCCAAGACCATCCTGTACAGCCTGAACCCCATCGATAACACCATGATCGATACCGTCATGGGCTGCTTCCAGGAGGCTCCGACCGCCGGTAAGATCCAGAACGGCTCCGCCTGGTGGTTCAACGACAACGAGGTCGGCATGCGCGAGCAACTCACGGCTCTGGCTAACGAGGGCGTGCTGGGCAACTTTGTGGGCATGCTTACCGACTCCCGCTCTTTCCTGTCCTATCCGCGCCACGAGTACTTCCGTCGCGTGCTGTGCAGCGTGATCGGCGAGTGGGTCGAGCAGGGCAAGTACCCGGCCGACATGGAGCTGCTGGGCAGTATCGTGCGCGACATCAGCTACAACAATGCGGTCCGCTACTTTGGCTTTGACCTGGACACCGTCGAGGCCTAAGCCCGCATCGAATCACATCGAACCCTGGGCGCCGTTGCCACACGCGGGGCCCCGTTTTGCTTGCACGCTAACAGACATCTAAGGAGACACATAGATGGAGAACATCAGCTACGATGCGCTCGAGAAGATCGGCTACAAGGGCTATTTGCTGCCCAAGGATGCTCCCGAGAAGGTTCTGCAGTTTGGCGAGGGCAATTTCCTGCGCGCCTTCGTCGACCGCTTCTTTGACATGGGCAACGAGGCTACCGGCTGGAACGGCAAGGTCGTCATGGTGCAGCCCATCAGCGGTGCCTTTGGCTTTGCCGACGGTATCAATGCCCAGGACGACCTGTACACCGTGCTGGTGCGCGGCAAGGAGAACGGCAACACGGTTGACGAGTCCCGCGTGATCAGCGCCTGCAGCCGCTGCCTTAACCCGTATCGTGAGGACGACTACCGTGCCATGATGGAGGTCGCTGTCTCCGACGACCTAGAGATCATCGTCTCCAACACCACCGAGGCCGGTATCGCCTATGACCCGTCCTGCAAGGCCGACGACATGCCACCTGCGAGCTTCCCCGCCAAGCTTGCCCAGGTGCTCCACACCCGCTGGGCTGCCGGTAAGCCGGGCGTCATCGTCCTCGCCTGCGAGCTCATCGATCACAACGGCGAGGAGTTGCTGCGCATCATGAACCAGTACGTGAGCGACTGGGGTTGGGAGGACGAGTTTGCGCAATGGATGGCCAACGACTGCACCGTCTGCACCACGCTCGTCGACACCATCGTCCCCGGCCGCATCCGCGATCCTAAGGAGGCCGCTGCCGTGGCCGAGCGTCTGGGCTACGAGGATCCCTTCCTGGCCGTGCGCGAGCCCTTCCAGATGTGGGGTATCCAGGGCGACGAGTCGCTTGCCGAGAATCTTCCCTTTGTGAAGGCCGGTCTCCCCGGCGTCTTTGTGACCCCCGATGTCACCCCGTACAAAAAGCGCAAGGTCCGCATCCTCAACGGTGCCCACACCGCCTTCGTTCCGGGTTCCTGGGTTGCCGGCTTTGATATCGTGCGCGACTGCATGCATGACGAGACCATTCGCGGCTTCATGAACACCATGCTCTACGACGAGGTCATTCCGACGCTTGCCGCCGACCTGGATGTCGAGGACTGCAAGGCCTTTGCCGCCGCCGTCGAAAACCGCTTCGACAACCCGTTTATCGACCACGCGCTGCTCTCCATTTGCCTCAACTCCACGGCTAAGTGGCGCGCTCGCGACCTGCCCACGCTCAAGGCCTACGTTGCCGAGACCGGCAACCTGCCCAAGTGCCTGGCGACGAGCTCGCTACGCTCATCTCCTTCTACACGCAGGAGCTCGTGTCCCGCGAGGGCGACGGCCTGCACCTGCGTCGCTCCGACGGCACCGAGTACACCGCTCAGGACGACGCCTTCGTGCTCGACTTCTACGCCGCCCATGCCGGCGCCGACGATGCCCAGCTGGTGCACGACGTGCTCACCAACGAGCAGATGTGGGGCGAGGACCTTACGCAGATCGCGGGTCTTGAGGAGTTTGTCGTCAGCGCGCTCGCCGTCGTGCGTGCCGAGGGCGCCAAGCAGGCCTTCGCCAACGCTCAGGCGTAAATTTCCGGCGCAGACGCGGGCGCGGGACGGCGTGCCCGCGTCTCGACTTCTGCTCAACCTGTAGGGTTAGGACCATTTGCAATGAACACTATCCAGATCAATTCGGCCGACAACGTGATCGTCGCGCTGTCGCCGCTTGCCAAGGGCACCGCCGTCGCGGTTCCCGGGGTGGGCGAGGTCGTGGCCGCGGAGGATATTCCGCAGGGTCATAAGATGGCCGTGCGCTCGATTGCCGCGGGGGAGGACGTCATCAAGTACGGCCTTCCTATCGGCCATGTGACGGGCGATGTCCAGCCCGGTCAGTGGCTTCATACACATAACGTCAAGACCAACCTTTCGGGCGAGGTCGAGTACACCTACAACCCCACGCATCCGGTCGTGGATCCCGTTGAGCCTGAGACCTTTATGGGCTTCCGCCGCGCCGACGGTCGTGCCGCGACGCGTAATGAGCTGTGGATCATCCCCACGGTCGGCTGTGTCAACGAAGTCGCCCGTGCATGTGTGAGCAGGCCCAGGATCTGGTCGATGGCTCGCTGGAGGGTGTTTACTACTTCCCGCATCCCTTTGGCTGCTCGCAGACCGGCGCCGACCATGCCCAGACGCGTCGTCTGCTGGTGGCGCTCTCGCGTCATCCTAATGCGGCCGGCGTGCTGTTCCTGTCGCTCGGTTGCGAGAACTGCACACACCAGCAGGTGCTCGACGAGCTCGGTGACTTCGATCACGAGCGCGTTCGCTTTCTCACCTGCCAGGATGTAGCCGACGAGCAAATCGAGGGTCACAAGATTCTGGCCGAGCTGGCAGACTTGGCAAAGCAGTCCAAGCGCGAGCCCATTCCGGCCTCCGAGCTGGTCATTGGTCTTAAGTGTGGCGGCTCCGACGGTCTTTCGGGCATTACCGCCAACCCCACGATCGGTCGCGTGAGCGATATGGTCGTCGCCCGTGGCGGCACGTCGGTGCTTACCGAGGTGCCCGAGATGTTTGGCGCGGAGAGTATCCTGCTCGACCGTTGCGAGAATGAGCAGGTCTTTAACGCTGCCTCCGACATGCTCAATGGATTTAAGGACTACTTTATTAGCCACGGCGAGGTCGTTTATGAGAACCCGAGTCCCGGCAACAAGGACGGCGGTATTACCACGCTCGAGGACAAGAGCTGCGGCTGCGTGCAAAAGGCGGATCTGCCCCCATCGTCGACGTGCTGCCGTATGCCGGCAGGCAAATAAACACGGCCTGAACATGCTGTGCGGTCCGGGCAACGACATGGTATCCACCACGGCGTTGACGGCTGCCGGCTGCCACGTGATTCTGTTCTCGACCGGCCGCGGCACACCGTTTGGCGCGCCGGCGCCTACCCTCAAGGTGTTCACCAATCAGCGTTTGTGCGACCACAAGGCCAACTGGATGGACTTTAACGCTGGCGTGATTGCCACGGGTGAGCGTACGCTCGACGAGGCTGCCCACGATCTGTACCAGCTGGTGCTGGAGACGGCGAGCGGTAAGCTCACGAGTGCTGAGCGCCGTGGCTGTCACGAGATCAGTATCTGGAAGGACGGCGTCTGCTTGTAGCGGCAAGTGCGCCCAAGCATAGCGAGATGTCACCGGCCCCATCGGGAGTGTTCCCGGCGGGGCTTTTTCGTTTCGTGGTTAAGTGAATATGTTGGAAAATCCGATAAACGTTCACCTATCTCATGGCTGTCCAGCATGGCACCCTTACCAGCAGAAAATAGGTGTGAGGATCTCAATTGTGTCCGTTCAGCGGTAAAAATCGACCGTTCAAGGATATTATTCAAGTGAACGTTCACCTGTCATAAGCAATCGCGCATAATCTAACTAAACGTTCACCCTGAACGCTGGGCAGACAGATGTCAGTGTGGACTCCAATGTCTTGCTGCAAGACAATCGAGAAAAGAGAGGGAGCTCGATGACTAATAAGATCGGAAAAAAGCGTAAGATCACATTCTGGACGCGCTTGGGCTTTGGTATGGGCGGTATGCTCAATTCCGGTGCCCTGACCTTTACGCACAGCTACATGGTGCTGTTCCTGTCCACGGAGTGTGGCCTGTCCGCAGGCGAGGCTGCACTGATCAGCTCGTTTGCCATCTATGTCAACGCTATTCTTTGCCCGCTGATGGGCTTTGTGGCCGATAACTTCTATGCCACCAAGATTGGCCGCATCTTTGGTCGTCGTCGTTTCTGGATCTTGCTGGCCATCCCGATGATGATCGCCGAGCCGCTCATCTTCGTGCTACGCCGTTTGGCTTCCCGTACTACTTTGTGCTGTACCTGATCTACAACGTCGCGTATACGTTCTGCACCGCCAACCTGTCGCCGCTTACCATCGAGATGACCGACGACTTCAAGGAGCGTACGTACCTCACCGGCTACAAGCATCTCTTTGGTAACGCCGCCGGCTTCCTGATGGCTGCACTTGTGGGCTTCGGCTTTGGCACCTTCGGCGAGACCAACCCGTTCAGCTACTTCATCATCGCTACGATCAACGCTTCGGTCATGGCAATCTCGCTGCTCTGCGTGTACCTGTCCACGTGGGAGCACACCCCCGAGGAGGTCGCTCAGGAGAAGATCGAGAGCGTCGGCGAGGGTATCAAGAAGTTCTTCATCGACGTAATCTCCACCTTCCGCAACAAGTCCTTCCGCAAGGTCCTGTACGCACAGGTCTCCACGAAGCTCGCTGCTGCCTGCTGGTCTGCCTGCCTGTCCTTCTTCATCGTCTACTGCCTGCAGATTCCTAAGTCCTACGAGTCCGTGATGGAGATGCCTGGCAAGGTCGTCGCTATCGTCTGCACCGCCATCTGGGTCGCTCTCATGGCCAAGAAGGGCTTCCACAAGTCTTGGTACCTGGCCAACGTCGGTTGCGCTGCGTGCATCATCGCCTACAACTACTTCGCCTTTGGTCAGATCAATGGCACCTCCACGGTCGCCATCGCCATGATCGCCTACCCCATCATCTTCGCCATCTGGAAGTTCTTCTACGTCGGCTTCCAGTACCTGCCCGATGTTCTGCTCAACTACATCCCCGATGTCGATGAGCTCATCACCCTGCGTCGTCGCGAGGCATCTACAGCTCCGCGCAGCAGCTCTGCCAGCAGATCGCCCAGGCTATCGCCGTCAACGTGTGGGCTATCGTCCTTGCTGCTCCGGCTTCATTCAGACCGCCGGCAATAGCGACGCCGTGACCCAGCCCGCTACCGTGCCTCTGTATATCTGCGGCTACATGATCATCGGCTGCGCCGGCTTCTTCCTGCTTGCGGCCGTCCTTGCCCGCGGCATCAAGATCGACAAGGAGCAGTGCGACGTCCTTTGCGACGAGATTCACCGAGTCAAGGAGGGTGGCAAGATGGCCGACGTCAAGCCCGAGGTCAAGGCGCTTTGCGAGGAGCTCTCCGGCTTTAAGTACGAGGACTGCTTTGCCCACAACAACGTTGGCTTCCAGGACGGTAGCGTAACTCCCGCCGAGTAAGGCCGACATATCGTCCAAATCACAGGGCCGTGCCACCGGAATTCCGCCGGCAGGCACGGCCCTTTTTCAACAGCGTACAATTTGCCTTTAGAGCATCTTTTTGAGGGAGAAACCCATGGAGACGAACGTTATCTGGCGCAACGCGCGCGCGGCGGTTATCGAGCTTGACGACGGCGGTTACTTTACCTGCGCCGATACGTGGGAGATCTTTGTCAACGACGAGCCCGCCGGTACCACGAATACGGTCGAGACCTATGTCGACGGCCTGACCCCCGGCAAGCGCAACCTGGTCCGTTTTGTCTGTGGCGAGCGTGAGCTGAGCGTAGGTGTCACCACGCCGGCTGAGCCTTTACCATCAACGTTCGCGACTGTGGCGCCAAGGGCGATGCCGAGCATGATGACACCACCAACATCCAGCTGCCATCATGGCCTGCCCCAAGGGTGGCCGCGTGCTGATCCCCGCCGGTAGTTATCGCATCAAGTCTCTCTTCCTTAAGAGCAATATCAACATCGAGCTCGCCGAGGGAGCGGTGCTGCTGGCCCGCCACGATCGTGCCGCGCTTGCCTACATTCCGGGAACGGTCACGGGCAACGAGGGCGCCGGTTATGCCGGTACCGATATGCTGCCCCTGGGCCGCTGGGAGGGGGAGAGCTTCTCGACCTACTGTTCTACCTTTACGGGTCTGGGCGTGCACGACGTGTGCATCTATGGTCGCGGCGCGATTGACGGTCAGACCGATTTTGCCGAGGACAACTGGTGAACAAGGACTTTAAGAACATCTTTCGCCCGGAGGAGGGCCGCGAGGTCGCCCGTCCGCGCATGATCTTCCTGTCCGAGTGCCAAAACGTGAGCCTTGCCGGCTTCACCGTCCGCAACAGCCCGGCGTGGAACATCCACCCCATCCTGTGCGAGCACGTCGATGCGCTCTGCCTGTCCATCGAGGGCCCCAAGAACTCCCACAACACCGACGGTTTCGATCCCGAGAGCTGCGGCTTTGTCCGCATCCTTGGCTGTCAGTTCTCGGTGGGTGACGACTGCATCGCCATCAAGAGCGGCAAGCTGGGCATTGAGCCCGAGCTTCGTCCCGCCACACACGACGTACTGATCTCTCACTGCTACATGCACGATGGTCACGGCGCCGTGTCCTGGTTCAGAGGCTGCGGCGGCATCAAGGACCTTACCGTGAGCAAGTGCCTCTTTGAGCGCACCGACCGCGGCCTGCGCGTCAAGACCCGCCGCGGGCGCGGCAAGGACGCCGTTAACGAGGGCATCACCTTCGAGCACATTCGTATGGACGAGGTGCTTACGCCCTTCGTGGTCAACTCGTTCTACTTCTGCGACAAGGACGGCAAGACCGACTACGTGCAGTCTCGCGAGGCACTGCCCGTCGACGACCGCACACCTGGCTTTGGTGCCACGACGTTTTGTGATATCGAGGCTACTAACTGCCACGCGGCTGCTGCTTACATCACGGGCCTGCCCGAGAGCAAAGTGACGCGCCTGACGTTCCAGGATGTCCACGTGACCTTCGCGCCGGATGCCGAGCCCTTTGTCCCGGCCATGGCCTGCGGCGTTGAGCCCATGGTGCGCCAGGGCATCATCGCGCAAAACGTCAAGGTACTCGACCTGCAAAATGTGGTGATCGAGGGCCAGGACGGCGAGGAACTGCAGCTCCAGAACGTCGACAAGGTTATCCGTGCGTAGGCGTTTGCTCCTAAACAATTACATTCGGTATGTCGTGGCGCGCGATGGGCAGGGCCTTCCCGACCCATTGCGCGAACTTTTTATATGCCGAAACTGCAACGTAGACGGTCTACGACGAAAGGACGCGGTGACTGATGATGAGTGAGAGACGATTTTTTGAGGTTTCGCCCGAGCGTGCGGGGCATATCACAGTATCTCTAAGGCCTTGGAGGCAATTGACGAATCCTGTCCGAATGACGGACGGCCGGTGACAATCCATATCGAGCCGGGTGAGTACCGCGAACGGGTCGAGATTCATCGCCCGCATGTGACGATTGAGGGAGAGACGGCCGACAGCGTGCGTATCGTGGGCAGCCTGGGTGCCAAGATGCCTTCGGAGGACGGCTCGGGCGTCGACGGCACGCTCGGCACGTTTAGGACCTATACCGTTTTGGTCGATGCCGACGACGTACGGCTCGAGAACCTCACGATCGAAAACGATGCGGGCGATGGGCGCGAGGTCGGTCAAGCGATTGCCCTGTATGCTGATGGCGACCGTCTGGTTGTCGATGCCTGCTGCATTAAGGGACACCAAGACACGCTGTTTTTGGGTCCGCTGCCGCCGCATGAGGCCAAACCGGGCGGGTTTATAGGACCCAAACAGTATGCGCCGCGCCGGGTGGGGCGCCAGTATTTTCGACGTTGCCGGATCGAGGGCGATGTCGACTTTATCTTTGGCGGCGCGCGTGCCTACTTTGAGGGGTGCGAGATTCGCTCGCTCAACCGCGATATGGACGTGAACGGCTACGTGACGGCGGCGTCGACGCCCGAAGGCGAGCCGCACGGCTTTGTGTTCCACGGCTGTTCGTTTACAGCTCCGGATGGCGTGGCGCCGGATTCGGTCTACCTGGGTCGTCCTTGGCGCGAATGGGCGCAAACTGTGCTGATCGATTGCTGGCTGGGGCGACATATCAAGCGCGAAGGCTGGTGGGATTGGAATAAGCCGGCGGCACACAACTGCGTGCAGTATGCTGGCGCGATTCTGCATGGGCCGGCGGGTGATACTACCGGCTGGGTGCCGTGGGCGAATGAACTCGATGTGATGGCTGCCGCCGGGTACGCTCGCGAGCAGGTGCTTGCCGGTGGGGATGGCTGGGATCCCGAGGGCGGCGACGGTGATGCGGTTGAGACGGCTGAACTGTCTGCCAACGGCCGCACCGTGCACATCGAGACGTACTGCGAAGACGAACCTGCGCTGCGTGCCCGGCTGAAGCGCGAGGGGCGTTCGGCTGCTTTTACGGGCAAGACTCCTGCAGATTTTGAGGCATGGAAGATTGCGACCAGGACTCGTCTGTACGATGTTTTGGGCCTTTCGCTTATGGACCGCGTCCCGATTGAGATTCGTGAGCTCAGCCGCGTGCGGGTTGCCGGCGGCATCGTGCGCACCCATGCGATGTTGCAGGTCGAGCGCGATGTTTGGATGCCGTTCTACCTGCTCGAGCCGCAGTCGCCTAAGCTCGATGCACACGGCCGCAAGTGTTGCTATATCTGCCCGCATGGCCATCAGGGAGCAGGCGCCGCAAGTGTTGCGGGCGTGACGGGCGTGCCGGCGGTCGATGATGCTGTGCGTAAGTTCAATTACGACTACGGTCTGCGTTTGGCGCGTATGGGTTACGTGACCGTCTGCCCCGACGCACGCGGTTGGGGATACCGTCGTGACTGGAAGGGCCAGGGCGATGACGAGAACAGCTTTCTGCGCGGCACGTGCCTAAACCAGGCGCGCATGGCCGAGCCGCTGGGACTTACCGTTGCGGGTCTCAACGCCTGGGATAACATGCGTCTGATCGATTACCTAGAGGCGCGCGGCGACATTGCCATGGACGACCTGGGCTGTTTTGGCTTTTCGGGCGGCGGATACATGACGCTGTATCTGGCGGCGCTCGACCCACGCGTATGTAAGACGTTTGTCTCGGGCTACCTGTACGGTGTCGATGATTCGCTGCTGCACCTCAACGGCAATTGCAGCTGCAACTACACACCCGGACTTTGGCGCTTGCTCGACATGGGCGATATTGCCTCGCTTATTGCGCCGCGCCCGTTGTTAGTGCAGAGCTGCGAAGAAGATCATCTGAACGGTTCGCGCGGGCTGAAAAATGTCGATGAACAGCTCGAGATCGTGCTCGATGCCTACAAGTTGCTGAGTCGCAGAGATGGCCTGCGGCACGAGGTGTGTCCGGGTGAACACCATCTGGGAGTGACACATCTTGTCGAGGATATCGAATGGCTCGATTCGCACGTTGCGAAATGCGACCGTGCATAGCCCCTCGGCATGCTGCAAATAAACGGTACGTACCTGTATGGCCGCCAATGGGCGGATGAGGAGAAGATTATGGAAACGAAGAACTTGAGTGAATCGACATTTGCTGCTTTGGCGATTCGACACATGGGGGGATAACGGATGCGGCGCAGGCGGCAACGACATCTCTTGGACTTCGCATCTGGGCGCGTTGCTGGGAGGTGCAGTCGTCGAGAACTTTGGCATCAAGGTTCGCGTATCGCCATCAAGGCCGACCGCAGCGATTCATTTGTCGAGCGCTTGGACGGCATCGACGATGCGGCCGATGTCTATGTTGTCTTTGGCGGCGTTAACGACTTTAGCCGCAACGTGCCGCTTGGCGAGTTGGGCAGCACCGATGTGCATGAGTTCTATGGTGCGGTCGACTATCTGATCCGAACCATCACGGCGCGCTCACCTCAGGCAAAGCTCGTGTTTATGACGCCATGCAAGACGAGTGGTAAGCACGAGAAGGATATCCCGGCAAGCGACGAGCTCAACCACCTGGGGTTGACGCAGGCCGCCTACGTGCGAGCGATGCTTGAATCTGCGACCGCTACTCCGTGCCGGTGATTGACCTGTATGCGCAAAGCGGCATCAGCGTTTTTGCCGGAGCACCGCGAGCTCTATATGCCGGACGGTCTGCATTACAGTCCTGCCGGCTATGAGCGCCTGGCGCATCGCATCGCCGCGGGCTTAGCCGCCGTTTGCCGCTAAAAGTCTGCCGTTTGCGGGGAATATAGGGTTAACGTTCACCCTATATTCCCCGTTCGCGTTACACTAGGGGTAACGTTCACCTATCATTAACGTCAGAGGGGACAGCAATGGGTTGCAATCAAATCCTGGACCGTTATATCGAGCAGTTGATCGAAACCTCTACGCCGCAGGCGCCGGCTTGGAATATCGAAAAGATTCGTGCCGGTAAGGAGAACACCTGGAACTATATCGACGGCTGCATGATCAAGGCGCTCATCGAACTGTACGAGATCACGGGCGAGCAGCGCTACCTGACCTTTGCCGACGACTATATCGATTTCTTTGTCCAGGACGACGGCACCATCAAGCATTACAACCCGCAGGAGTACAACCTCGATAACGTCAATGCGGGCAAGACCCTCTACAAGCTCTATGACCTGGTGGGCAAGCCCAAGTATCGCGCCGCCATGGATACCATCTATCGTCAGCTCGAAACCCAGCCGCGTACCAAAGAGGGCGTGTTTTGGCACAAGGCCGTCTACCCCAACCAGATCTGGCTCGACGGCATGTATATGGCGCAGCCGTTCTACATGCAGTATGAGCTGAGCTTCCACAACCGTCGTGCCTGCTCGGACAGCTTCCATATGTTCCAGGTTGTGCATGACCTGATGCGCAACCCCCTCAACGGTCTGTACTATCACGCTTACGACGCGAGCCGCAAACAGTTCTGGTGCGACCCGGTCACCGGCCTTTCGGCTAACTTCTGGCTGCGCGCCGAGGGCTGGTTTGCCATGCGCTCATCGACACCTGGGAGCTTATGCCGCCTTCGATGTCGGCCGAGAAGGACGAGATCCGCAAGATGTTCCACGATCTGATCGACGCCATGCTGCCGTATCAGGACGAGAAGACCGGCATGTGGCACCAGGTCATCAACCTGCCCAATATCGCCCCCAACTACCTGGAGGAGTCGGGCAGCGCCATCTTTGCCAACGCCATCATGAAGGGCGTGCGTCTGGGCGTGCTGGGCGAGCGTTACTACCAGTACGGCCGTCGCGCCTTCGACGGCATCTGCGAGACCTGCCTGTCCGAGCATGATGGCCAGCTGGCGCTCGACAACATCTGCCTGGTCGCGGGCCTGGGCAACACCGCGCACCGCGAGGGCACGTTTGATTACTACATGAGCGAGCCCGTGGTCAAAAATGATGCAAAGGGTGTGGCGCCGCTGGTGCTTGCCTATATCGAGACCATGCATCACGACAAGCTGGCCGGTAAACGCGATCCGCTCGCCCCCTCGGGCGTGTGCTCCATCGAGGACCCGTTTGGCGGATACACCCCGGGCATCAACGCTCATAAGGGATGTGAATAACGTGGGGGCTATTACTCCGGGTGTACGTTTGCACGACCTTCCGCAGGGGACTGTCGAGGAACGCATTCGCATGGCGGGAGAGCTGGGCTTTTCGTGCATTCAGCTGCCGAGCAAGGTGCTCTACGCATCGATGGGGATCGATCGAGGTGGCCTGACCCGCGAGCTTGCCGACCATTTGCGTGCGGTGCTCGACGAGGCAGGCGTTTCGGTCGCCGTGCTCGGCTGTTATAAGAATCTGGCGACGCCCGATCGCCAACAACTCATGGATAACTTTGCCGAGTACGAGGCGTGCTTGAACTTTGCCCAGATGCTCGGCGGATGCCCGGTTGGCACCGAGACCGGTCGCCCCAATGAGCAGAACCGCGTCGCGGACGACCGCATGACCGACGAGGCGCTCGATGCGTTTGCAGACGGACTTGCACACGTCTGCGATCGGGCCGAGGCCGTGGGCGGGCAAATACTGATCGAGCCCGGTTGGAACGAGACGGTTAACACGCCAGATCGCTGCCGTGAGGTGCTGGAGCGCGTCTCGAGCCCGTCGCTCGGCGTGATCTATGACCCAGTGTCGCTGCTGCACCCCAGCGTCGTTGACGAAGCGCAGGAAATCACCGCGCGCATGCTCTATTTATGCGGCAGCAAGATTCGCGTGCTGCACGCCAAGGATTTTGAGGTCGTTGATAACGAGGACGAAGCCGGTTGGTGCGACGGTACGGGTTCACGTCTGGTGTGTCATGGCGTGGGCGAGACGGGCCGCTATGACTTTGAGCCGTAGTGGCCTGGGCGCTGCCGCCTGCCCTGGGATTCCCTGCGTGGTCGAGAACAGTGTGCCGGCGACGGCGGCTGACTGCCTGGCGACACTCGAGCACATGTCCGCTCGCTGCGGGGCTTCGCATCGCGAGTTATAGCATTGGCTTTTGCTGTGTCGGCAGATTGAGATTACCTGTATGGGGGCGGCGGTGAAGGGTCTTTATCGTCGCCCCCATTGGATTGCATTAAAAAGGGGAGTTGCGTGGCTATCCACATTGTCGAAGAGGCGAATCGTTGCCTAGGTTGTAAAAGGGCGTTCTGTCAGATTAAGGGCTGCCCGGTTCAGACGCCTATTCCGCAGGTCATCGACCTGTTCAAACAGCGTCGTCTAGAAGAGGCGGGCGAGCTGCTGTTCCAGAACAATCCCATGAGCGCGGTCTGCTCCATGGTTTGCAACCATTCGGGCCAGTGCGAGGGCGCGTGCATCCAGGGCCGCAAGGGCACACCCGTACATTTCTCGAGCATCGAGAACTATATCTCGACAGCGTATTTGGATCGTAAGGAGTGGACGTCTGCGCCGTCGTGCGGCAAACAGGTTGCTGTGGTCGGTTCCGGTCCCGCCGGTATTACCGTGGCCATTAAGATGGCCCAGCTAGGCTGTGCCGTCACGGTATTTGAACAGCGCCCCGAGATCGGCGGTGTGCTGGAATACGGTATCCCCGAGTTCCGCCTGCCCCGTGCGCTCGTGCAAAAGTACCGTCATGTGATGTGCTCGCTCGGCGTGCGTGTGCGCCCTTCGACCACCATCGGCGGCGCGTTGCACATCGATGACCTGCTGCGCGACGGCTACGATGCGGTCTTGTTGGTACCGGTACCTGGCGAGCTCGAAAGTTGGGTATTCCCGGCGAGTCGCGCGGCAACGTGCTGTTTGGCATCGATTATCTGGTCGATCCCGCGAGCGTGGCAATCGGGCAGAACGTGGCGGTTATCGGCGCCGGCAATGTGGCCATGGATGTTGCCCGTACGGCCCTGCGCTCGGGCGCTCGCAAGGTCACTGTGTATGCCCGCTCGCGCCATATCTCGGCCATCGACGACGAGGTCGAGCTGACCGAGCTTGACGGTGCCGAAATCGTGTGCGGCAAGGCGATTTGTGCCATCGACGATAACGGTCCGGTGTTTGAGACGGCTATCTTTGACGAGGACAACAACGTGGTGGGCTATGAGGAAGAGCTCGACCATGCGTCTGCCGACACGGTTGTGATTGCGGCCTCGCAGGTGCCCAAGGACAAACTGGTGCTTACGACGGGCGGTCTGGAGACCGACCATCGCGGTCTGCTTTCGGTCGATGAGCACGGCATGACCACCGTGCCGGGCGTCTTTGCCGCCGGCGACGTGGTCAACGGCCCGCTCACCGTGGTCCATGCCGTGGCCGGTGCCAAGCTCGCCGTCGAAGGCATGACATCCTACCTGGGCCTCTAATCCATCCCACCCTTATCAGTTGCGGTGAAATACGGACTGTTTTGGCTGTCAAAGGCCTTATCTACTCCGTATTCCACCGCAACTTTTTGTTGGGCGGGCTAGAGACGCTGCATGCGGTACCCGACACCCATGTGCGTCTGAATCATCTTGGGGTGAGAGGGGTCTGCCTCGATCTTCTTGCGCAGGGTGCGCATGAACACGCGCAGGCTCGCCAGATCGCTGTCCCAGCTCGTGCCCCATATCTCGCGGGTGATGAAGGTGTGGGTGAGCACCTTGTCGACGTTTTTCGCCAGAAGGACGAGCAATTTGTACTCGGTTGGGGTGAGCGAGAGCTCGCGCCCGTCTTTCGTCGCGTATCCTGCGGCGTAGTCGATATGCAGCGGACCGTTGTCGAACGTGCTCGCTTCTGTCGACTCGCTCGACGCCATCGAGGAGCGCCTCAAATTCGCACGGACGCGCGCGAGCAACTCATCCACAGAAAAGGGCTTGGTGAGGTAGTCGTCTGCCCCTGCGTCAAGTGCTGCAATCTTGTCGGAATCTTCGGTGCGCGCCGAAATGACGATAATGGGGACTGCCGACCAGCTTCGGATTTTCGTGATGACCTCGATGCCGTCAATGTCGGGAAGGCCGAGGTCGAGCATGATGAGGCTGGGGCCGTGCGACACCGCATCCATGATGGCGGCCTGGCCGTTGCAAACCTTGCTCACGACATAGCCGTGGAGGTCAAGCGCGGTCGAAACGAGGTTTTGAACGGTCAGGTCATCTTCGACCAGGAGGATGCGTGGCTTAGCGGCATTATTCATGAATCTCGATCTCCTCGGCGGGCAGGGTAAAACGGAAGACGGCCCCATGGGGGTGGTTGTCGCGAACTTCGATGACGCCGCCATGCGCCTCCACGATGGAGCGGCAGAGCGACAGCCCAAGGCCGATGCTTCGACGCGAATCCACGGGCCGCGTATTGCTTGAGGTGAAGAAGCGCTCAAAGATATGAGGCTTGTCGCAGTCTGCTACACCCGGCCATCGTCTGCGACGTCCACCACGATGAACTCACCCTCGCGACGTGCGCTGATGGTGACAGTCGAGTCCTCGGGCGTGTATTTGAAGGCGTTCATGATGAGATTCGTAAGCACCTGCATGATGAGATGGACGTCGATGCGTACCAGCAGGATGTCGTCAGTGTGCTCGATGGTGACGGCACGTCCATGCGATGCTTGGGCGACATGGCTGAGGGCGGCTCGATGACCTCGTCGATGAGCTCGGATGTTAAGTTGAGGCGAATGGTGCCGTCCTCGACGCGTGTGATGGCGAGGAGGTTTTCCACGGTATCGATAAGCCAGAGGGAGTCGTCGTAGATGGCATCGGCAAGATCGCAGCGTTGTTCGAGGCTGAGCTTCTCGTCGCTCTTCCGAAGGATTGCCGCAGATCCGGATATAGCCGTGAGGGGTGTCCTCAAATCGTGGCCGATGGAGCGCAAAAGGTTGGCGCGCAGCTGCTCGTTTTTCGCCAAGACCGCAGCCTCTTCGCGCTCTTGCGCCGCCCGGTCGCTTTCGAGCGCCAAGGCGCATTCACCTACGATAGATAGGACGATCGAATGCTCGAAGGCTTCGATCTCGCGCCCCTCCAGGGCGATGCCGATGACACCGAATACCTTGTCGCCGGTGCGAACCGCGAGGTAGAGACAGCGCGCCTCAGGCAGGGTCCGCGTGCTTGCGCCCGCGCGCTTGTTGTTGGTGTAGGTCCAGGTTGCAACGGCGCGCTCGTAGTCGGTGAGCAGCGACGCGGATCGGTTTTCGGTGCCAGCGGACTCATAGAGCGCCTTGCCGAGCGTGCCGTGTTCGGCGGGGTAGAAGACCACGTCGAGTTTTAGCAGTTTGACGAGTTGGTTCATGGCGACGCGGGCGCACTCCTCCGCGCTATGGGCTTGCTGCAAGAGCTGGTTCGTTTCGAGGAGTACGCGCGTTTTGAATGCGTTCTCGGCGGATGTACGGGCGTTGTCGGCGATGCGCGCAGTTAACTCGCCGGCGACCATAGCGGTGGCGAACATGATGCCGAACGTGACCAGATAGCTTCGGTCGTAGCTGGCGAGCGAAAACAGAGGCGTGACGAAGCAGAAGTTGTAAAGCACTACAGAGAGCACGCTCGATACGATCGTGCAGATACGCCCCGTCGTGGTGACGGCGGTCAGCAGGGCCGTGAAGATATAGAGGGATATGATGCTGGAATCGGCAAATCCCAGATGGCGGAAAGCCGTGCCGATCGCCGTGGCGGCAAGAGAGAGAGCCAGCGTGCGAAGCACGTTTCGGCTGCTGGGCGGCTGCAGGGCGAGCGCATGGCGGCGTCCTTTGGGTCGGGAGGGCGGAGTCGACTGGTCTGGAATGATGTAAATGTCGAGGTTCGGGGCGAATGTTATGAGCTGTTCTACGAGAGATTTGCGGCCGAAGAGGGCCTGACGGACGCTGCTGCGCTCGCCCGTGCGCCCCATGACGATCTTCGAAATACCCGACAGGCGCGCGAACTCGGAGATCTGAAACGCGATGTCGTCGCCATAGACGGTTTCCATATGTGCTCCGAGCTGCTCGGCTAGGGCGATATTGGCTGCAAGCTTGGCGCGCTCATCATCGCTCATGGCTTGCGTGCGCGGGCTCTCTACGAACAGGGCGACGAGCTCGCTGCGAAACGCTTTCGCCATGCGTGCGGCGGCACGGACGATGCGGGGATTGGTCGGCGCCGGGGAGACACAGACTAAGATACGCTCCCTGGTGTAGTAGTCACGGTTTCCCAGCACGCGTGCGGCATCTGTGAGGTGGCCGGTGCGATCGGCGCAGCGGCGCAGCGCGATTTCTCGGAGTGCGGTGAGGTTCTCGACGGTAAAAAAATGCTGTTGCGCTCGGTCGGCTTGTGCGGGACGGTAGACGAGGCCGGCGCGAAGGCGCTCAAGTAGGTCTTCGGGCTCTATGTCGACGAGCTCGACCTGGTCGGCATCATCGAAGATACGGTCGGGGATTCGTTCGCTCACGACAACGCCGGTGATGGATGCAACCATGTCGTTTAGGCTCTCGATGTGCTGAACGTTCACGGTCGTATAGACGTCGATTCCCGCATGTAGAAGTTCCTCGACGTCTTGATAGCGTTTGTCGTGGCGAGACCCCGGCGCATTCGTATGGGCAAGCTCGTCGACAAGGATGAGCTGAGGGGCGCGTTCGATAGCCGTATCTAGATCGAACTCGCTGAGCGCAATGCCGTTGTGCTCGATGAGTTTACAGGGCACGTTCTCAAGCCCTTGTGCAAGATGGGCAGTTGCCGGACGTTCGTGCGGCTCGATGTATCCCGCGACGACGTCGACACCTCGCCGCTTGGCGGCGTGGGCGGCTTGAAGCATCGCATAGGTTTTGCCTGCGCCAGCAGCGTAGCCAAAGAAAATCTTGAGGTGTCCCCGGCTGGTTCGAGCGTCATCGGCGGCCTCGTCTTTCTCAATTGCCTTGAGGATGAGGTCTGGGTTGACGCGAGTGTCCGATGCGTCGCGCTGCATAGCGTAGCCTTTCTGAAACGTTGTCCATGCGTGCATACGCGGTGAGGACGCCACTGTATGCTCGCGAGGTCGAGTATAGGCGCACTGCAGCCGCAATAGTGCTTTCTACCTGCATCTTTACGGCATCTTAAGGATGTGAGCCCCGGCCCTCACGCCTCTTTAATCCCTAGAAGCGTTTACTGTCCCCAGACGCTTGCGAGAGCAGGCGTCCGAGACATCGGACCGCGCGTGAAAGGGGCGGTAAATGGACATCCTCATTCCCATCATCGGAGTCGTCTGCATTGGACTCCTTATCTATTACATCTACATTCTGATGAGGAGTGATTCGTAAACTATGGACGCTGCGATTCAGTACATCTTGTACTTTGCCGTGCTCGTCGTCCTGGCCGTTCCGCTCGGTCGGTTCATGGCCCATATCATGGATGGTGAGCATACGTTCCTGTCGCCTGTGATTGCTCCTGTGGAGCGTGGCGTCTATCGTCTGCTTCGCATCGACGCGGCAGAGCAGATGGGGTGTAGGCGCTATCTGGCGAGCGTGCTGGTCTTTTCGGGGATCGGCCTCGTGGCTCTTGTGGCACTCCAGGCGTTTCAGTCCTTCTTGCCAGGCAATCCCCAGCACCTGCCGGGTGTGTCATGGGACCTGTCGTTCAATACGGCTGCTTCCTTCATAACCAACACCAACTGGCAGTCCTACTCCGGTGAGACCACCCTGTCCTACCTTGTGCAGTTCATGGGTCTCACCGTGCAGAACTTCGTTTCCGCCGGCACCGGTATCGCGGTCATGTTCGCGCTGATCCGCGGCTTCCGTCAGGTCAAGGAGCAGGGTCTGGGTTCCTTCTGGGTCGACCTCACCCGCACCGTCCTGTATGTGCTCATCCCGCTGAACCTCGTGTTCGGCATCTGCCTGGCTGCCGGTGGCGTCATCTCCAACTTCCAGCCGGCTCAGAAGGCTGAGCTCGTAGAGCCCGTCGCTGTCCAGCCTAATGCAGACGGCGGCTGGAGCGTCATCGACGGCGCCGAGATCGAGGGCGACACGGTCAAGGTCGACGGCAAGGTTGTCGAGGGCGCGCGCGTGGTCACCGAGCAGTTCCTGCCCCAGGGTCCCGCGGCTCCTCAGGTCGCCATCAAGCAGTCCGGCACCAACGGCGGAGGCTTCTTCGGAGTGAACTCCGCTCATCCGTATGAGAACCCCAGTGCCTTCACCAACATCATCGAGATGACCAGCCTGCTGCTGATCCCGGCCGCCTGTTGCTTCACCTTCGGTATCGGCGTCAAAAACACCAAGCAGGGCAAGGCCATCTTTGCCGCCATGTTCATCCTGCTGGTGATCTTCGCCGGCATCATCGCCCTCAACGAGCATGCGGGCACCCCGCAGCTGGCAGATGGCGGCGCGGTCAACATCGAGATGACCGATGGCCAGGCTGGCGGCAACATGGAGGGCAAGGAGAGCCGCTTCGGTATCGCCTCCTCTTCCACCTGGTCCGCTTTCACGACGGCTGCTTCCAACGGCTCGGTTAACTCCATGCACGACTCCTACACCCCGCTGGGCGGTTTTGTCCAGATGCTCCAGATGGCTCTGGGCGAGGTCGTCTTCGGCGGCGTGGGCTGCGGCCTGTACGGCATGATCGGCTTCGCCATCCTCACAGTGTTCATCGCCGGCCTCATGGTCGGACGCACGCCTGAGTTCCTGGGCAAGAAGATCGAGCCGGGCGAGATGCGCTGGGCAGTTGTCCTGTGCCTGGCAACTCCGTTTGCCATTCTGGTGTGTTCGGCCATCGCCTGCATGGTGCCCGGTCTTGCCGACCAGCTCAACAATGGTGGCGCGCACGGCTTCTCCGAGGTGCTGTATGCCTTCACCTCATGCGGCGGCAACAACGGCTCGGCGTTTGCAGGCATGAACTGCAACATTCCCTGGATCAACGTCATGCTCGGCCTCGAGATGCTGTTCGCCCGCTTCATGCCCATCATCGGTACGCTGGCTATCGCCGGCTCGCTGGCCAAGAAAGGTAAGGTCGCCGAGAGCGCCGGTACCCTGTCTACCACCAACGGCATGTTCGTATTCCTGCTCGTGTTCATCGTTCTGCTGATCGGTGCCCTGAGCTTCTTCCCGGCCCTGGCGCTTGGCCCCGTTGCCGAGTTCTTCCAGATGATTGCGTAAAGGAGGGCGCAGATTTATGGCTATGCAAAAAGACATGATGGGCCGCGCGGTCCGCGACTCGTTTGCCAAGTTGGATCCTCGCGTCCAGATTCAAAACCCGGTCATGTTCCTGGTGTGGCTTTCCGCCGGCATGACCTCCGTCCTGGCCGTCGCTTCCATCTTCGGTGTGCAGGACGCGGGTGTGCCCACCTACTATGTGGTCGCCATCGCGGTCATCCTGTGGCTCACAGACCTGTTCTCGAACTTCGCCGAGGCGCTTGCCGAGGCCGCGGTAAGGCTCAGGCCGATTCCCTGCGTGCGGCCAAGAAGGATGTCGAGGCCCATCGCATCGAGTCCGTTGAGGACAAGGAGCACTTCACCGTCGTTCCCGGCACCGAGCTTACGCGCGGCGACCTGGTGATCGTACGCGCCGGCGAGCAGATTCCCGGCGATGGCGACGTCATCGAGGGCGCTGCCTCCGTTGACGAGTCCGCCATCACCGGCGAGTCCGCCCCCGTGGTCCGCGAGGCCGGCGGCGACCGCTCTGCCGTTACCGGCGGTACACGGTGCTATCCGACTGGATCATCGTCAAGATCTCCAGCGAGCCTGGCCAGAGCTCCTGGATAAGATGATCGCCATGGTCGAGGGCGCCGCCCGCAAGAAGACCCCCAACGAGGTCGCGCTCGAGATCTTTCTGGTTGCTCTGTCCGTCATCTTCATCCTCGTGACGCTCGCACTGTACTGCTACTCGAGTTTCTCTGCAGGGCTCAACGGTATGGCGAACCCCACCGCTGTGACCACGCTCGTTGCCTTGCTCGTCTGTCTGGCGCCCACCACCATTGGTGCGCTGCTGTCCGCCATTGGCATCGCCGGCATGAGCCGACTGAACGAGGCCAACGTACTGGCCATGTCCGGCCGCGCCATCGAGCCGCCGGCGACGTCGACATCCTCATGCTCGATAAGACCGGTACCATCACCTTGGGCAACCGCCAAGCCGCTGAGTTCATTCCGGTCGACGGTGTCGATCCGGCAGAACTCGCCGATGCCGCGCAGCTGTCCTCTCTGGCGGATGAGACCCCCGAGGGCCGCTCCATCGTCGTGCTCGCCAAGGAGCAGTTTGGGCTGCGCGGCCGCACACTCGAGGATAAGGGCATGGAGTTCATCCCCTTCACCGCGGCGACCCGCATGTCCGGTGTGAACTACGCCGACAGCGAGATTCGCAAGGGTGCGGCCGATTCCGTTCGCGCTTATGTGGAGGCTGCCGGAGGAGTGTTCTCGAAGGAGTGCGACGAGGCCGTCGAACGCATTGCGAAGGTGGGTGGCACTCCGTTGGTCGTGGCAAAGGACCGACGTGTGCTGGGTGTCGTCTACCTTAAGGACATCATCAAGTCCGGCGTGAAGGAAAAGTTCGCCGATCTGCGCCGCATGGGTATCAAGACCATAATGGTGACGGGTGATAATCCGCTGACGGCCGCCGCCATCGCCGCCGAGGCCGGTGTGGACGACTTCCTGGCCGAAGCGACGCCCGAGGCAAGCTCGATAAGATCCGCGCGTTCCAGCGTGAGGGCCATCTGGTCGCGATGACCGGCGACGGCACCAACGACGCGCCCGCTCTGGCTCAGGCCGACGTCGCCGTGGCCATGAACACGGGAACCCAGGCTGCCAAGGAGGCCGGCAACATGGTCGACCTCGACTCCAGCCCCACCAAGCTCATCGATATCGTGCGTATCGGCAAGCAACTGCTCATGACCCGCGGCTCGCTCACGACCTTCTCGGTTGCCAACGACGTCGCCAAGTATTTCGCCATCATCCCGGCGCTATTCTCGCCGATCTACCCCGGGTTGGACGCCTCAACATCCTGGGGCTCACCAGCCCGTTGACTGCCGTGCTGTCCGCCATTATCTACAACGCGCTGGTCATCGTCGCGCTGATTCCTGCCGCCCTGAAAGGCGTGAAGTACCGCGAGCTTTCGTCCGGCCAGCTGCTGACCCACAACCTGCTGGTGTGGGGTCTGGGCGGTATCGTGGCGCCGTTCGTATTCATCAAGATTATCGACATGCTGCTGGCCTTGTTCGGCATTGGCATGATGTAGACGGAGGTATGTATGTTCAAAGGTATCGCATCGCGCGCACTCGGCGTGTTCGCGCTGTTTACCATCGTCTGCGGCCTGGGATACACGCTTGTGGTGACCGGCGTCGCGCAGCTTGCGTTTCCGTACCAGGCGAACGGATCGCTTATTACGGTCGACGACAAGGTTGTGGGTTCCGAACTCATCGGCCAGAACTTCGATGACGAAGCCACATGTGGGGTCGTATCCAGAACGTGTCAATTGTCGAAGGCGAAGACGGCGAGCTCATGGCGTATGGTGCCCCGTCCAACCTGTCCCCGGCGAGTGAGGAGTATCGGCAGCTTGTGGACGCGCGCGTGAAGAAGATCCGCGCCGCCAACCCCGATGCCGATATGGACGCTGTGCCCGTCGACCTGGTGACGTGCTCGGGGTCCGGCCTCGACCCGGAGATCTCTCCGGATGCCGCCGAGTACCAGGTCCCGCGCCTTGCCAAGGCCACGGGCAAGAGCGAAGGTGAGGTGCGCGAGATCATCGCCCAGTGCACCAAAGGCCGATTCCTGGGCGTCTTCGGCGAGCCCACGGTCAACGTGCTCAAGGTGAACCTTATGCTGGACGGCGCGCTGTAGGTGAGGGAGTGGCGGATGAGGGCGTGACTGACTATCTGAGCCCTCAATTCCACCCCGCCCATCAGTTGCGGTGAAATACGGACTGTTTTGCCTGTCAAAAGCCTCATCTACTCCGTATTCCACCGCAACTTTTTTGTGAGGGTCGGGATTGAAGGTGGGGAGTGCGAGCGAGTGCGATTGCGGCGGATACTGATACGATAGGTACGTTAGCAACTGCCGCCCAGCGGCTCAAACGAAAGGAACCCTGTATGGAGTCCTCCGCCTATCCGATGCTCTTTAGCCCGATCAAGGTCGGTACGACCGAGGTCAAGAACCGCGTCTTTATGCCGCCGGTGTCCACCAACCTGGCCGATCATGGCTATGTGACCGACGATTTGGTCGATCATTACCGTGCCCGCGCCAAGGGCGGCGTGGGCCTGATCATCACCGAAGTCGTGACGGTCGAGCCCACCTATACCTATCTGCCGGGTGACATGTGCTGCTACGACGACACGTTTATTCCTGGCTGGGAAAAGCTCGCCGCGGCCGTCCACGAGTACGGTTGCAAAATCATGCCGCAGCTCTTCCACCCCGCCTACATGGCCTTTAACATTCCGGGCACGCCGCGCCTGATCGCTCCGTCCTTTGTGGGCCCGTCCTATGCCCGCGAGGCACCGCGCCCCATCACGGTCGACGAGATTCACGAGCTCACGCATCAGTTTGGCGACGCTGCCGTGCGTATGCAGAAGGCTGGCGTCGATGGCGTTGAAGTCCATGCGGCACACGCCCACGGCATGCTCGGCGGCTTTTTGACTCCGCTCTACAACAAGCGTACCGACGAGTATGGTGGCTCGCTCGACGCCCGTATGCGCTTCTTGCTCGAGGTCATCGCCGAGATTCGTGAGCGCTGCGGCAAGGACTTTATCATCGACGTCCGCATTTCGGGCGATGAGTACACCGATGGCGGCCTGACCCTCAACGACATGATCTACGTCTCGCGTCGCCTGGAGAAGGCCGGCGTCGACATGATTCATGTGTCGGGTGGTACCACCATCAAGCGCGGCTCCGCAATTCCCGCCGCCGGTACCCAGCAGGCCTCGCATGCCGCCTGCTCGCGCGAGATCAAAAAGCACGTCAACATTCCCGTCGCCACCGTCGGTCGCATTAACGAGGCCTGGATCGCCGAGGAGCTGATCGAGGACGGCGCTGCCGACATCTGCATGATGGGCCGCGCCAATCTGTGCGATGCCGAGTTCTGCAATAAGGCCGCTGCCGGCAACGCCGACGATATCCGCCCCTGCATTGGCTGCCTGCGCTCCTGAACGGCATTATGTTTGGCAAGCGCATCTCCTGCACCGTCAACCCCGATGTTGAGCGCGACGAGGCCGGTTACGAGCCTGCCGCCGAGGCCAAGAACGTACTGGTTGTGGGCGCTGGTCCTGCGGGCATGGAGCAGCCTACATTGCCGCCAAGCGCGGTCATAACGTGGTGCTCGTGGACAAACAGGACGAGCCGGGTGGCGAGATGCGCATCGCGGCCGTTCCGCCGGCAAAGCAGGAACTCACCCGCGTGATCAAGTATCAGTACCGTCGCCTGGCCGAGGTCGGCGTGAAGTGCGTATTTGGCACCGAGCTTACTGCCGAGGACATTCAGCGTGACTACGCCGGCTACGAGGTCGTCCTGGCCTATGGCGCCGAGCCCATCGCCCCGGCCTTCATGCAGGGATTTAAGCAGGTCATGACGGCTGACGACCTATTGGGCGGCAAGGCTTTCCCGGGCAAGAAGATTGTCATCGTGGGCGGCGGCACCGTCGGTTGCGAGACGGCCGACTACCTGGCCCCGTTGGTCAACGATCTGTCGCCGGCCAATCGCGACGTTACCGTCATCGAGATGACCAAGACGCTCGCCGCCAACGAGGGCGGCGCCGGTCGCGCGGTGCTCATCACGCGCATGCTCTCCAAGGGCGTTCACGTGCTGACCGAGGCCAAGGTGACCGAGATTACCGAGGATGCCATCAGCTACGAAAAGGACGGCGAGATCCACACCATCGCCGATGCCGATACGCTGGTACTTGCCATGGGCTATCGTCCCAATACCAAGTTGGCCGACGACCTTGCTGCAGCCGGCGTTACCACCCACGTGTTGGGCGATGCCAACAAGTGCGGCAACATCCGCGACGCCATCGGCGACGGCTACAAGATTGCCTGCGAGCTCTAGTTAATCCCTTGGCGCATGGGGCCTGTCCCCGCGGCGTCAGTCGGTAGATAGCAAAAAGCGGCGGTCGTCCCGTACGTGGGACGACCGCCGCTTGCGTTAGCTGCAATGAGTCGTGCGATTAGAGGCCCAGGATCTCCTTGACCTTGGCGATGATGGCCTCGTCGGTGGCGTTGGCAAAGAAGTACTCCTGGAAGTGTTCGCCGGCAAGTGCGCCCTTCACCAGGTCCTGATCGATCTCGCCCAGAACGTCGACGAGCGGACGCATAGTCACAGCGCGGACGCCGTCGAGGATTTTCTTGTTGCGCTGCTCGGGCTCAACACGCTCGGCAGGATAGCCGTTGCCCGAACCAAAGCCAAAGAGCTTCTCAAAGGTGTACTCGAGGTTGAGCTCCTGGCCCCAGCCGTTCTTGAGGGCGAAGGGCATGGCGACAGCGTTACCGTCGTTGACCTGGGCAAAGGTGTAGGCATCGAGCGGGTCGCAACATGGCCGCACAGCACGCCGGGGAAGGAGTTGCAGGCGAGCATGGCGCCCTCGCCGGTGCCACAGCCGGTCACGACGTAGTCGCAGCGCCGGAGTTGAGCAGCACGGCGGCCAGGATGCCGTTCTGCACATAGGTGAGGGGCTTGGAGTCGGCGTCGGCATACATGCCATAGTTAAAGACGGTGTGGCCCATGGGCTCGACAACCTTCTTAAGGGCAGCCTCGATCATAGGGTTCTTGGAGTTCTGAGAGTTTTCGTTGATCAGAGCGATCTTCATTGCGAATTACCTTTCTATTTCTAACTTGCGGTGAAATACGGACTGTTTTGCCTGATAGAAGCCAAAACCAATCCTTATCTCACCGCAACTCAAATGAAAAACGAGTGGATGAAACCTGATGTGGGCAGTTGCGGTGACGCTTATTGAGGCTGCTTTCCAATGTATGCGAGGATGCCGCCGTCGACGTAGAGGATGTGGCCGTTGACGAAGTTCGACGCGTCGGAAGCCAGGAACACGGCGGGGCCCTTCAGGTCCTCGGGCGTGCCCCAACGGGCGGCCGGCGTCTTGGCAATGATGAACTGGTCAAACGGATGGCGGCTTCCGTCAGGCTGCGTCTCGCGCAGCGGCGCGGTCTGCGGCGTGGCGATGTAGCCGGGCCCAATGCCGTTGCACTGGATGTTGGCCTCGCCAAACTCGGAGCAGATGTTCTTGGTGAGCATCTTCAGGCCGCCCTTGGCCGCGGCATAGCCGGCGATGGTCTCGCGGCCCAGCTCACTCATCATCGAGCAGATGTTGATGATCTTGCCGTGGCCCTTGGCGATCATGCCGGGCAGACAGGCCTTGGACACGATAAACGGTGCGTTGAGGTCAATATCGACGACACGACGGAAGTCTCGGCGCTCATGTCGAGCATCGGGGTGCGCTGAATGACGCCGGCGTTGTTGACCAGGATATCGGGCGTGGTACCAAAGTCGGCCTCGATCTTGGCGATGAGCTCGGCGACGACGGCCTCGTCGGTGACGTCTGCCACGTAACCATGGGCCTCAAAGCCCAGCTCGCGGTAGTGCTTCTCGGCCTCGGCGACCTTGTCGGCGTGACGTGCGTTAAAGGCGATCTTGGCGCCGGCCTCTCCGAGCGCCTCGGCAATGGCCATACCGATGCCATAGGTGGCGCCGGTTACGAGCGCGACCTTGCCATCCAGGCGGAAGCTGTCCATAAGATCAGACATAGCGATCCTTTCAAAAGAAACGTTCATCTATATAAGTCTTGCTTTTCATACAAGGTCAGTATAGGAGAAGAGGGGGAATTAAAAGTCAGATTCTCCTAAAATCAGGTGAACGTTCACTTTTAAAAGGTAAACGGTGATCTCGCCCTTGCCGCGCGGACGTTTATTCGCTCTGTTCCTGCGCGCCCTCCGCAATCATGTTGCGGTTATACACCAGGTGCAGATACATCGCGTCGTGCGCGGCGGTGGGATTGCGCGAGGCGATGGCGTCGGCCACATCGCGGTGCGTGCGGATAGTTTCCTCGACGAGCTTTTTGCCGGTCACGTCGATAAAGAGGGGGACGGATGCCTTGAGCACGCCCATCAGGCGGGGAACGACGAGGTTTCCGGAGCTCTCGGCAATGGCATTGTGGAACGCGGTGTCGGCGGCGGAGTAATCCTCACCGGCCTCGGCCAGGCGCTCGGATTCGTCGCAGAGCTCTTTGATACAGGCGACCTGGTCGTTGGTTGCGTGCTCGGCTGCCATGCGTGCAATCTGCGGCTCGATCATAAAGCGCACCTCGAGTAGGTCGCGCGCCAGACGCTGCTTGTCGTCGATAAAGGTAAAGCCCAGCGGGTCGTCGGCAACGCCGGGGTTTGATGCCACATAGGTGCCCGAGCCCTGCTTAATGCGCACGATGTTGCGCGACTGCAGCAGCTTCATTGCTTCGCGTACGGTGCTCCTGCCAGCACCCAGGCGCTCGACGAGCACAGCCTCCTTGGGCAGGCGGTCGCCTTGCTCAAGATGCTCATCCAAGATCAATTGAATGATTTTCTCGGAAATCTGCTCGGGGAGTCCCGAATCGGCTCGTGCCACGCTTCACCTCATATCAAAAGAATTCATCAGAGCTATTCTAGCCCATTCGACAGGAGTCGCAGCGATTCGCTCCGACAATAGGGAGCTGTGAGCCGCTATTTACCGCAAAAAATAGATCGTTTAGGAAATACATCAGATGTATTTTAAATAATTTTCCCTTTTAAACATCAGACCTATTGAAAACACGCTATAGTCATCAGACGAATTCAAAAGGTCTGATGAATTGGAGGAAAGATGTCAGACCCAACGTTTATGGCCGACCCCACCAGGCTGGTCATCGCTGCTATCGTGGGCATCGCGCTGCTGCTTGCGCTCATCATTAAGCTCAAGCTGCATCCCGTGCTTTCGATGATGGTCTCGGCGCTCACGATCGGCATCGGCGCCGGTATGCCGCTCGACCTGGTGGCGGACACTGTCACCAAGGGCGTGGGAACCACGCTGCAAAACATCGCCCTGCTCATTGGCCTCGGCTCGATGTTTGGCCAGATTCTTGAGGAGAGCGGCGGCGCCAAGAAGATCGCCCAGACCTTCATCGATACCTTTGGGCAGGGTCATTCCAGCTGGGCGCTAGGCATTACCGGTCTGGTTATCGGCACTACGGTGTTCTTTGAGGCCGGCGTGGTCGTTTTGATCCCACTTGCGTTTAGCGTGGCATCCCAGACCAAGAAGTCGACGCTCTACTACGGCATCGCACTGCTCGCGGGACTGGCCGCTGGCTATGCGTTTGTGCCGCCTTCGGCCGGTTCGGTTTTGGTCGCCGGCACGCTCGGTGTCGACCTGGGCACCATGATTCTCGTCGGTATCCCTACCGCCTTCATCGCCATGGCGATCGCCGGCGTCATCTGGGGCCGCAACGTGGGCGGTCGCATCTTTACCGATGTTCCGGAGCACTTTACCTCTGCCGAGGGCGCGAGCGACGAAAAGGAGCTTCCCTCCTTTGGCATGGTGCTTGCCATCGTGCTCACGCCGCTTTGTCTGATTTTGCTGGGCACGCTGTCTTCTTATATCCCATGCCCGCCGAGCTCGCCTCGATTCTCGCCTTCCTGGGCAAGCCGTTCGTCGCTTTGACGCTCGCCACGCTCGTCGCGATGTATCTGCTGGGCGCGCGCCGCGGCTACTCCGGCGCCGAGCTCAAGGCCTTGCTCGACCGCTCTCTTAAGCCCGTCGGCATGATCTTGCTGGTTATCGCTTGCGGCGGCGTCATTCGCTGGATGCTGCAGGACTGCGGCTTGGGCCAGGTTATTGGCCCTATGCTCGAGGCTTCACCGCTGCCTTTGGTGGTTGTTGCCTTTTTGATTGCCGTCATGGTGCGTGCCTCTGTCGGCAGCTCCATCGTCGCTATGACTATGGCATCGGGCATTATGGCCGCCATGCCCGCGGTTGCCGGTGCTTCGGTGCTCATGCGTGCCGCTATCTGTCTTGCTATCTGCGGCGGTGCCACGGCCCTCTCGCACGTCAACGATGCCGGTTTTTGGATGTGCTCCTCGTTCCTGGAGATTGACGAGAAGACCACCCTCAAGTCCTGGACCGTTATGGAGACGCTCATCGGCCTTTCGGGTCTTGCCTGCGCCTGGTGATTTCGTTCTTCGCCTAGTTCGCGTAGCTAAGCATCTTTCGCCGAGTGCATCGCTCGGTACCCATTTTCACCTGATTCATTAACCAACGATTGGTACAACCGTTCAAACCAAAAGAGGAGAGCATTATGGACGAGAAGACCAAGGCACAGATTCAGCAGGAGGCAGCCGACTTGGTTGCCAAGCTGCAGCCGCGTTCCGGCAAGTTCCGCACCATCAGCCCCGAGATGGACCCGCTGCGTCTGGGGTCTGGCTGGACCATCGAGATCTGGACAAGCCGCAGGTCATTATCGAGTCGACGTTCGGCGACTCGCACCCGGGTTCTGCCGGCCTGTTTGAGTTGGTCGAGGAGGTCCGTGCCGGCGTTGCCGAGCTGGCGGTCACGGTGCCCGTTACTTCTGCACCGATATCTGCGACGGCGAGGCCCAGGGCCACGACGGCATTAACTACTCGCTGCCCAGTCGCGACATGATCGCCAACATGATCGAGATTCATGCCAAGCCACCCCGTTCGACGCCGGCGTCTTTGTCGCCAGCTGCGATAAGGGCCTGCCCGCGAACCTTATGGCCATGGGCCGCATCAACATCCCCTCCATCGTCGTTACCGGCGGTGTCATGGATGCAGGCCCCGACCTGTTGACCCTGGAGCAGCTCGGTGCGATTTCTGCCCGCTACGAGCGCGGCGAGATCTCTCGCGAGGAACTTGAGTTTGCCAAGCACAACGCATGCCCCAGCTGCGGCGCCTGCTCCTTTATGGGCACCGCGTCGACCATGCAGGTTACCGCCGAGGCCCTGGGCCTTATGCTCCCCGGCACGGCCCTGCTGCCCGCAACCAGCTCCGATCTGCGTGAGTTTGCGCGCGAGGCCGGCCGTCAGTCCGTGTGGCTCTCCGAACACAACCTGTGCCCGCGCGACATCGTGACCAAGGAGTCCTTCGAGAACCTCATCATGGTCCACGGCGCCATTTCCGGCTCCACCAACTCGCTGCTGCATATCCCTGCGATCGCCCGCGAGTTTGGCATCGAGATGTCCGCCGACGACTTCGACCGTCTGCACCGTGGTGCCCACTACCTGCTCAACGTTCGTCCCGCAGGTGAGTGGCCGGCGCAGTTCTTCTACTATGCGGGTGGCGTGCCGCGCATCATGGAGGAGATCAAGTCAATGCTCCACCTCGACGTCATGACCGTCACCGGCAAGACTCTCGGCGAAAACCTCGAGGACCTTAAGAACAACGGTTACTACGAGAAGTGCGGTCGTTACCTTGAGAAGTGGAATCTCAAGCGCGAGGACATCATCCGTCCGTTTGACCAGCCTTCGGCACCGACGGTTCCATCGCCATCCTCCACGCAATCTTGCTCCCGAGGGCGCGGTCGTCAAGCACACCGTCGTTCCGCGCGAGATGTTCCAGGCCACGCTTAAGGCACGTCCGTTCGACTGCGAGGAGGACGCTATCCACGCCGTCCTGACGCACGAGGTCAAGCCCGGCGACGCCGTCATCATTCGCTATGAGGGCCCCAAGGGTTCCGGTATGCCTGAGATGTTCTACACCACCGAGCTATCGCCAGCCGATCCCGAGCTGGGTGCGAGCATTGCCCTTATCACCGATGGCCGCTTCTCCGGCGCCTCCAAGGGCCCGGCTATCGGTCACGTTTCGCCCGAGGCTGCCGCGGGCGGCCCGATTGCCCTGATCGAGGAGGGCGACCTGATCCAGATCAACATCCCCGAGCGCTCGCTGTCTATCGTGGGCATCGCCGGTAAGGAGATGGAGCCGGCCGAGGTCGACGCCGTCCTGGCCGAGCGCCGAGCCGCTTGGAAGCCCAAGGCTAATCGCTATACCTCCGGCACGCTCAAGTTCTTTACCGAGCATGCAGTTTCTGCCATTCAGGGTGGCTACATGGAGTAGCGCCCATGCGCATCAAATATCTCCTCTCATAGATGCGCGGCACAAAGAGCCCCGAGCCACGTCACCGGGGCGCGTTGTTCAGCGCCGCCGGGGCGCTCCACTCAAACGACAAGAGACGTCTTACGCAAGCGCCCGCGTCCGTGGATAAAACCACGGGCGTGGGCGCTTCACTTTATTCCCAGCCGCTTTATTCCCAGCCCTTCCACACGTCAGGCTCGTAGCCAACGGTTGCCTGGCGGCCGTTGCGAACGATGGGCTCACGAAGAATCTGCTGGTTATCGAGCACCTTTTCGAACTTCTGGTCGGCAGCAAGATACTGTACGAGCGCAACCGTGTCGGCATCTTTCGCCTTTGGATCGATCACAGCGTCGATCCGCCGACGGCGCGCGCCACGCTTTCGAGCTCGCCTTTGCTCATCCCTTTTTCCTTCAAGTCGATGAACTGGAACTTCACACGACGTTCCTTGAAATAGCGCTGCGCCTTCTTAGTATCGAAGCTTTTCTTCGTGCCGAATATCTGGATGTTCATACGTACCGTCTTCGCTCAATTCTCGTCCGTCCATGATACGACAAGGGAGCCGAGCAAAAACAGAGCAGGCGGAGATGGAGGAGGACGGCGACCGACCGTCGGCAAGAGTCGGCCGGATCGGACTGGCGCCCAGCGCGCGCCGGCGACACGCTCGCAGCTGCACACATAGCCGATGTACAAGCTCGCCGCGGCGTTCCCTCGCCCCCGCGGTGTGGCGATAGAGAAGCACGCCACCCGTCAACGATGGCGCCTCGGTGAAGAAAATCAACGTCTGGGTTACATCCCTTGAAAGGGGCGAAGACGGCTGCTAGAATACCTCCCCGCTATGAAGGATTTGACCAAAGCATACATCGCAATTCGGCGGCCCCTGGTATACGGGGCCTCTCCTGTTGTTCCCCAAGTGCGCTCTGAGCAGCCGCTTTCTTCCTGTCGTATCTGATGCACGCATAGCACGTGCATGTTATTTCGCCCGTGGGCCGGCGCGCTTCGGCGAAGAATCGAATAGATACGAAGGAAGCTTATGTCTGATAATTGTACGGTCGCGCCCGCCAATGGGCGCATTACCGGTACCCAGATCCGCATCGTCGCGGTCGTCGTCCTGGGTGCCTTCTTGGCGCTACTGAACCAAACGGTGATGTCGCCTGCGCTGCCGGTCATCATGTCCGATTTCGCCATCGATGCCTCGACTGCCCAGTGGATCATGTCCATATACCCGCTGATGAGCGGCATCATGGTCCCCGTTTCGGCGTTCCTTATCGACAAGTTCAGCACCCGCGCGCTATTCTTCGGGGCGACGCTGGTGTTCGCGCTGGGCACGCTGCTGTGCGCCGCAACCCCTGATTTCCTGTTCCTCATCATCGGTCGCGTGTTGCAAGCGGCGGGCTCAGGCGTGCTCATGCCGCTTGTCTCGGTGGTTCCCATGCTGGTGTTCCCCGTCGAGAAACGAGGAACGGCTATGGGCATGGCGGGCATCGTCATGTCGGCGGGTCCCGCGGTCGGCCCCGTCGTAGGCGGCGCGGTGATCGACACGTACGGCTGGCGCACCATGATCGGCGCCATCGTCCCCCTCGCAATTCTCGTGCTGGTGCTGGGCGTGTTCATGCTGAAAAACGTGGGCGAGCTGAAGAACCCCAAGCTCGACCTGCCCTCGGTCGTCCTCTCCACCATCGCCTTCGGCGGACTTCTCTACGGGTTCTCGAGCGCCTCGTCGATGGGTTGGGGCAACCCCGTGGTGCTCGGCTCGATCGTCGCGGGTGTCGTGTGCTTGGTGCTGTTCGTCGTACGCCAGGCAAAATCGAGGACCCGCTGCTTCAACTGGGCACGCTCAAGACGCGCGAGTTCCGCGTGGCCGCCATCATCGTCACGCTCATCAACGCCGCATGCCTGGTCACCAACACGCTGTTGCCGTTGCTGCTGCAAACCTCGCTTGGCGCTTCGGCCTTCGAAACCGGCATGGCCATGCTTCCCGCCGCGGCGGTGGGCATCATCATCAGCCTATCTCCGGCGTGGTGTTCGACAAGTTCGGTCCGCGTGCCATCTCGATCGTCGGCCTAGCCCTCATGACCGGCGCCCTGTTCCTGCTCTCGCTTTCGACGGTAAACACGCCCATCTTGGTGGTTGCGCTGTTCTGCATGCTGCAGTCCGCCGGCCAGTCGCTCGCGAACATGCCGGTGAATACATGGGGTGTCAATGCCTTGAAAAATGACATGATCGCCCACGGCAACGCCATCGCGAACACCGGCCGCCAGGTCGCCGGCGGTTTGTGCACGGCGCTCATCATCACGGTCATGACAAGCGTCACCGCGTCGGCCGGCGTCGATGCGAGCATCCAAGTAGCCACCGCCGTGGGCGCGGGCGTCGCTTACAAGGTGTGCGCGGCAATCGGCCTCGTTTCCCTTATCTGCGCCATATTCAGCGTGCGCACCAAGAAAACCGCACCGAAAACGAAGGAGGCATAAGCGATGTCCGAGATTCTGTCCGAGCGCATCCCGCTCGAGCTCGAGGGGACGCCCGTTTCGAGCATCATGATTGAAGAGCCGTTCACCTGCACGCAGGATTGCACGATTTCCGACGTGGTGCGCATGCTCGCCGAAAACGAGGTGAGCAGCATGCCCGTAATCGATGAGCGCAACCAGGTGGTCGGGTTCATCTCCGACGGCGATGTCATGGGAGCCATCGCGCAGCATCGCGCTCACACCATCTTCACGGGCGGCGACGCGTCCATGCTGTACTTCGACGATCAGAGCCTTGAGCAGCGCATCGAAGACCTGAAGGATCGCTGCGTCATGGATTTCGCGACGCGCCAGGTAGTGTGTGCCCGTCCCGAGCAGAGCATCGCCCGCGTCGCCGCGCTGCTGGCGAAGAAGAAGTTCAAGAAGCTTCCTGTGGTTGATGACGAGGGCAAACTCGTGGGGTCATCCGCCGCTCCGCCATCACCAAATACATCTTCGGCATCCTTTTCCAATAGGGGCAGGTCGCACTTGAGGCGAACATCTCGAGGCATCGAGCCAGCAACTGGACTAGACAACCTTGACACGCACGCGCTTTCCCTCGATGCTTCGGTAAGGGGAGCTGCGAAAATCGCAGCACGGGTGATCGGCGCCGCGCCCCCGAAGGCAAAAGCGAACACGGGAGCGATACGATGGGAAAAGTCCTGGACGAAGATTTGGTTTATGAGATTCTCTCCGTCGTGGCAGAGATTCCGGCGGGATGCGTCGCCTCGTACGGTCAGATAGCGCGCCTCATCGGCAGGGAGAAAAACTCTCGCCTGGTCGGAGCGGTGCTGAGCGAGGCGGATCGCTACGGCGATTATCCCTGCCACCGCGTCGTCAACCACGCGGGACGCCTCGCGCCAAACTTCCCCGACCAGCGAGCACTACTGACGGAGGAAGGAGTCGCCTTCCGAGACAACGGCTGCGTCGACATGAAAAAGCACCAGTGGAACGAGTAGCCAGGCAGCGTAGCGTCGAAAGGAGCGACGCCACGGGGAACGACCTGCGCCCCGCCGCCGGACAACCTATGGCAAAGTGACACGTCCCACAAAGAGCGGCGCACCAGTACGAGACACGACCGCGACGTAAAAAGACCCTATGATACTCGTAAGCATCTATCTGATTGCCCGCCTCGAGGTACCCAAAGAACGAGAGATGCCGAAACCCCTAGACAAAGAAAAAGGTCGGGAGCTTTTATGCTTCCGACCTGAAGTTTCATGGTCGCGGGGGCGGATTTGAACCACCGACCTTCGGGTTATGAGGTCGCTACGACGTTGTTTCATTCAGACATTTCGACCCAAATTGAAGTCAATATAACTCCAGGTCATTTGATGTTTTCATAGATTTACGAAAGAAAAGTACGCGGAATAATTCGACCCAAATTCGACCCACAACGAGCTTGAAAGCGGTCAGGCGGAGCATTACCCTTGGGGTGTGACCCCACGCAGGGCCCACCACCAAGGGTAATGCCCACCCGCCCCAGCCCTTTGCGCCATTCCGCGCAACCGAGCGCGATTCTCAGGCACTTCAGGCAAGGAACACGATGAACGACCGACCTCTCGTCATAGGCAAAGGAACGAAGCAACGCCGCGACAAATACACGTGGTGCTACCGTCACAGCCTCGGCAAGGATCCGGTCACGGGCAAATACCGCTATTCGCCGTGGCAGACCATACATACCACCAAAAGCCGAGAGGTCGACGCCGCACTCGAAGCCTACAAGGCAGAACTCAACAGCGGCACCTACGTCCAAAAATCGAGGGACACCGTCGGCTCGTACGCAAAAAAGTTCCACGACAACCGCGAAGGAACCATCACGCCGCTCGCCTACTCGACATCCTACTCAATCGAGAACCGGACGCGCACATCACATGCGTGATGCTCATGTTCGACACCGACATGAGAAGGGCAGAAGCCTCGGGATGACGTGGTCCGATGTCTCCGTCGAGAACAGAAGCATCCTCATTGAGCAGCAGTTCGCGGCCGATCGAAGCGTTCGCTCGCCCAAAAGCAAGAAAAGCGTGCGGAGGATCTCGATAAGCGAGACGCTGACGTCGTATCTCGAATTCTGGAAAAAGGAGCAGGCCCGCGAAATGGAAGCCTTCGGCCTGGAACAAGTCAAAGGCACTCCGCTCGTCCACTCATTCGAACGAACGAAAGACAGGCATCCCCAAGTCAACTTCATGGACCTGAATGGGTTTTCGCGCTGGTTCAGAAACTTCAGCGTCGAGAACGGGTTCGGCAAGTTCGAAGGCGTTCGAACATACCATTATGTGAAGGAAACTGTCGACGGGGAAACGATTTCGAAGCGTTATGAGCATAAAGAGTGGCTCGAATTGAGGGATTACCTCAGGAAGCATCCCAAGGTTCGCGAGGCGAGGCATATCAGCACATATGAGAGCGAGCACCTTCCTTACGGATATTCGGGCCTATCGAGCCACACCGCTACTGCCGCTACTGCCCGCTACTGCCCGCCAGCTTCCGAACCAGCGGGCGGTAGCAGCACCCCGAACATCTCGCCGACAGCGCAGAGAGTCGTCGACCTGGCGGCCAAGGCCGACATCGAGGACGTGATGCTGTGCGACCTGCCCGGCGTCCTGTCCTTCCTAGGGCTGCCACCTGAGACGGAGATGCCGCCGGGCAACAAGGGGAAGACGAAGCTCAAGAAGCTCTACAGGAAGGTGGCGCCGAACAAGGCATACCACTCCGGCGAGCGCGCCAAGGATTTGATCTCGCACCTCGACATGGCAGAGATCAGGGCATCGGCGCCCGTCCCGCTCGGAGAGATAGACAGAGCGGTCGTAAGCGGCTGATGTAACTTCTGACACCCTAGAACTTACATCGAGCCCGATTTTTGAGCTCGGGGCTCTTTTCGTCTAGATTGGGGACGCATGGCCGGACGAAAACAATTTGCGTCTGGTAATAAGCGTACGAAAGCGCAATTTACGTCTTAATTCCGTACGCAAATCAAGACGAAAATCGTTTACGTCTGCTTTAATCCGTACGAAAACGGTTTTCGTCTTGCAGGGCAGTTGCCGTTTCTACAGTTCAACTTCCAGTTCGGCTTTGTGCTCGTAGAGGTAGTCGCGCATGTAGGGGATGGCAAATGAGACCTTGCCGTACGAGGGAGCCTCGATAATCGATTCTCTTAACAGGCGGCTGCGGACGGAACTCACCTGTTGAGGCGTTTTGTTTAGGGCATCGGCAACCATGCTGGTCGAGCTCGTCTGCCCCAAAGACGCCATGCTCAGCAGATAAGCGATGCACGTGGGCGGAATGCGCTGCAGCGCGGGCTCAATCACCATGGCGCAGAAGCGTTCGCGTGCCGTTGCAATGCCACGCTCGGCTTCTTCTTCTCCAATAATCGGTGTATGTGCGCGTCTTGCCAACTGCCATGCGTAGTATCCAACGAGTTGGATCATGAAAGGATAACCTTGCGTTGCCTCGGCAAGTTGGCCGGCAATACCTGGCTGCAACTCCATGCCAGACGCTTCAATGGTTTCCTCGAGGGAGTACGACACTTCGGTTACTGCCACAGCCTTCAGGTCAAAGGGGAGGGCACGGCGCAAAAACGTAAGTGTCTTTCCGTTGATGATGCTTTCAATCATCGAAGGCAGCCCCGCAAAAACAAAGGCGATATCAAGGTCTTCGCCGATAACCTGCTGAATCGCAATGGAGAGCGTTCGGACCTCATCGAGCTCTGCGTCTTGAACCTCGTCGAGAGTGATGAGCAGGCCATTTTCATTCTTGGATATTGTCTGTCTCATGGCGTCGCGTAGCGATGGACCGATTCGCTCAATGTCTATGCTGCCGATGGATATGCCAGCTACGGTGGGCTCAAATCTGGCGTGTTTGGCCTGGAATTTGGGCTGCAGCTGTTCGAGAATGCGTTGGCAAAGTCCCTCGGTTGCGACCTCTTTTATGACCGTCCAGCCACGGCTTTGCGCCAAACGTGAGCACTCGTCAAGGAGGACCGTCTTGCCCGTTCCACGGACGCCGGCTATGCGCATTAGGCGCCCCGGGGCACCAGGCCCGTTGACGAGGCCCTCATTGAATTCTTCGAGCACATCTTCGCGGCCGATAATCGTGGGAGGTGTTTTACCTGCTGTGGGCTTAAAAGGGTTTGTTTGCATGTGAGCCACCTTTGCTCAAGATATAGCAAGATATAGCAAAGTATAGCAAGATATAGCAAAGTATGGTGAGATATAGCAACGTATAGCGCTGTTCGCGGGTTCTTACGGTGGTGCTATTTTCCGAATGCCGCGCGGATAAAGCGCTGGGCGAACAGCTTGTTGGCGACGTTGATGACATGGCCCAGGAACAGTGCCGAGATGGCGGTCGTGACGCCAAAGCCGCCCAGGTTGTACATAAAGATCAGCGACAACGCGAGCGAGGCGGCGACATGTGAGCAATCAAACACGACTTTTACGTTACCAAAGCGGCGTTTAAGCTTTTCGGCAATGACTTGCACCAAGCCGTCGGGCGCGTTGGGGACAACGCCCATGTTGACGACGAGACTTACGCCAAATGCGGTGACAGCGAGGGAGAGCAGCATGGTCGCAATCTGTGTGGGGAGTGCCGTGGGATGCAGTGGGTTGACCGCCATGAAGAGGTCGGTCAAGCCGCCAATCAGCGTTGAGAAGAACAACTCGAGCAGGATGCGCGGCTGGAACTCGCTTCGCAAGATGGCTAATTGCGCCACGATGTAGGCGACGTAGGTTGCGGTGATCCAAAAGCCGAGCGTCTTGCCAGTGAGCATGGATAGGGTTGTGGCAAAGCACGTGAGCGCGGCGACGCCCAGGCCGGATGCCGTCTGGAGACTCATACCGAGTGCCAGTACTGCAACGCCCACCAGATACATCAGCATTCTGATGACGGTATGGCACCAGTCGATGTTCTCGCCATGCATGATGATGAGCGGTCGCATGTTGCTACCCGTCCTTTCGGTTGTGTGAAAAAGCTGACCCGGGCCGGCAAAAGAGGGTTATCGGAGGCACTGCTGCAAAAGCAGAAAAGCCGGCCCCACGGTCAGTCGTCTAGGAAGTGTCTCGCTGTGCCGGAATGGGACTAAAGGTCCAACGAGACGGGAAGAAAGCAAATGGCATTGCGTGGGCGATAAGATGCCAAGATGGTAGGGTGCGTCTTAGCATCCTATTGCCCACGCTCAACGAAATCGGTTTCGTTTGAGCCAAGTATACGCACGGGATTTTATTTGCGAAGAGAAAAACAATAAAAAGGTGAACGTTCACTCAATCGCAACAACTCGTTGGCTGTAGTTACGGTGGAATAGTTCCTGTTTTTGCTGCTGAAGGCCTTGAGCAGGAACTATTCCACCGCAACTTATGAGGGGGCGGGGGATGCGATAGTATTGCATGGTGGTATTCGACTAACCGAGGACTTATCCGAGGGCTTTATGGAACAGCACCAGCATTATCAGAGCCTGCAAGACCAGGCGTACAACGCATTGCGGTCCAAGATTATCTATGCCGAGCTCAAACCCGGCACGCGTCTTTCGGCGATTGGTCTGGAAAAGGAGACGGGAATCGGGCGCACGCCCATTCGCGAGTCCTTTGTGCGCCTGCGTGAGCAGGAGCTGGTGGAAACGCGCCCCAAAAGCGGCACCTACGTCTCTAAGATCAGCATGGAACACGCCGAAAACGCCTGCTTCTTGCGTGAGAAGCTCGAGAGAAGCGTGCTTATTAAATGCTGTTCGGCCGCCACGCCCGAGCAAAAGCATCGGCTCGAGCAGATTCTTGCCGAGTCCGAGTCGCTCGACCATAGCGAAACGCGTCGCTTTTTCGATCTGGACAACCTGTTCCATGAGACATGTTTTGAGATTGCCGGCCGCCACATGTTGTGGGATTGGATGAAGAGCGTCAATACGCATTTTGAGCGATACAACTGGTTGCGTATGGTCTCTCAGGATCTGGATTGGGAGCCGATTCGTCGGCAGCATCGCCGAATTCTCGAGGCCATTAAAAAGGGCGATACCGACACGGCGAGCTATCTGGCCGAGACACACCTGCACCTGATGCCCGAGGAGCAGGGCCCGGTTATCGCCTTGCATCCCGACTATTTTGAGCTGTCCAAAGACTCGTTCATCTAATCAATCCCCATATAAGTTGCGGTGAAATAGGGACTGTTTTGCGGCCTAGGTGGCGCAAACAGTCCCTATTTCACCGCAACTGCGTTGGGGCGTAACCGGGGCACAAAGCTGCGGCACCGCTTGGAGGAAAAGACCGGAAGCAAGGGTCCATTTCTCCAGACGGCGCCGCAGCTGTTTTGGTGGCTCGGTTTTTACCGAAGTGGCTCAGTTGAGCGCGACTGCCAGCCGATTATACAAAGCGGCTCGGGGGCGTGTCGCTTCCGTCACGTTCTATCAGCATACAAGACGGTTTTGGTTCTTGTTCGTGACGGAAACGGCGCGCTTCCGAGCCGCTTTAAAAGAAAGGGGGCGAGGTCTAGGGCACGCCCCCTTTCACGATAGAGAGCTAAACCTAGCCGCGGACCTTCTTGACGACGTCCATGGCCTCGCGGGCGATCTGCTCGACCTTGGAGAAGTCGCCGTCGGCAAACAGGGCCGGCTTGACCATCCAGGTGCCACCGCAGGCGATGATGGCGGAGGAGCTCAGGTACTCCTCGACGTTGGCGGTGCTCACGCCGCCGGTAGGCATAAAGCGGTGACCGACAAACGGAGCGGCGAGGGCCTTGATGGTGTTCAGGCCGCCATACTGGGACGCGGGGAAGAACTTGGTGACCTTGAGGCCCAGGTTCTCGCTGCGGTGACCTCGGAGGGGGTCACGGTGCCGGGAAGGACGGGCAGCTCGATGTCGATGCAATGCTTCACGACGTCCTCGTTGTAACCCGGGGAGACGATGAACTTGGCACCGGCGGCGCGGGCCTGCTCAACCTGCTCGACGGTCAGGACAGTGCCGGCGCCAACGCACATCTCGGGCTCGGCCTCGGCCATAGCGGCGATGCACTCGGCGGCGCAGGCGGTGCGGAAGGTGACCTCGGCGGACTTCATGCCAGCTGCCATAAGGGCGTGGGCGAGCGGAGCGGCGTCCTCGACCTTGTCGAGCACAACGACCGGCACGATGCCCAGGGACTCAAGCGTGGTGTAGAACTGATCGAACATGATGTTCCTTTCGATGTGTGGCGCGCCTGGCGCGTGATTGCCAAATGTGCTGGTCAGGAGCGATTTTGGATTGGTTATCGGAGGCACTGCTTGGGGTTCAAAGCAATTCCAAACCGGCTGCTCGACCAGTCATGTAGGGAATGCCAGACAAAACCGGAATGGGACTGGTGGTTTTGCCCGGCCGGAGGAATCGGGGAGCGGGCCGCAGGGGTATGGGATTGGAAAGCTGCGGCCCGCGGAATGGAGACGGACTAGCGCGCGACGCGGGTGCCACCGTCGGCGGCAGATGCCACGGATGCGATCTCGCCTGCGGTCACCAAGTTGGAATCGCCCTTGATGGTGAGCTTGAGGATCGAGGCTGCAATCGCATAGTTGACAGCGTCCTGCGGGTCAAAGTCGTTGATGAGGGCATGGACGAGGCCGGCGTTGAAAGCGTCGCCGGCGGCAACACCCTCAAGCACGTGCACATCGTGAGCAGGGGAGAACCAGTGCTCGCCGCTCTCGGCGTCATAGAGCATGCCCATCCAGATGGAGCGCTCGACGCAGGAGATGTTGCGGACGACCGAAGCGACCTTCTTGCAGCCGTACTCGGCGCAAATCTGACGGGCCATCTCGACGTAGGTGTCGCGCTCCTCGATGCCGTGGGCAAGGGAGCCGGAGACGCAGGTCATGCCGAGGCCAGCAGGCGCGTCCTCGTCGTTGGCGATGCAGATGTCGACGAGCGGCAGGAGCTCCTTCATGGTGGCCTGCGACTTCTCGGGCGACCACATCTTGCCGCGATAGTTCACGTCGCACACGGTCGTGATGCCCTTGGCGCGGCAGGCGGTGAGGGCATCCTTGCAGGCGGCAGCCATCTCATCGGAGACGGCGGGGGTCACGCCGGAGAAATAGAAGACATCGATGCCCTTGAGGATCTCGTCCCAGTTAAAGACGTCGCGCTTGGCCATGTTGATGGCAGAGTACTTGCGGTCGTAGACGCAACCGTTACCGCGCTGCGAGGCGCCGACCTCAAACACATAGGAGCCAAGACGGTCGCCTGGCGCACGACGCGCGTGGTGTCGACGCCGTAGGCTTCAGCGAACGCAGGGCGCACTCGCCCAGACGGTTGGCCGGGACAACGGAGACGTAAGCGGCCTTGTCGCCTGGTAGGCCAGGGAAAGCGCAGTGTTGGCCTCGGCGCCGCCGTAGCGGACGTCAAACTCGGTTGCCTGCTCAATACGCAGGTGGTCTTTGGGTGAGAGTCTCATCATGATCTCGCCGAAGGTAAGAACCGTTTTACCCATGGTCGCGCAGCTCCTTTTACTCGTGCGTACACCTTTGATATGGCGTTGGCACGCAGGTGCCAAGACGGTAGGGTGCGTCTTTGCACCTGCGTGCCAACGCTCGCCGAAATCGGTTTACGAAATCGGTTTCGTTTCGAGTTGTAGTATACTCACCTACAGCGTTTTGCAACCGAGATTTTTAAAAAATGCCTAAAATGGCTCAGATCGCCGACAATTGGGAAACGGGGTGCGTTATGGCGCAGATGAGAATCAAGGACATTGCCGCCGAGGCGGGCGTGAGTCCGGCCACGGTCTCGCGCTACCTCAACAACCGCCCCGGGCAAATGACCGAGGAGACTCGTGCTCGCATCGCGGCGGTTATCGAGCGCACCGGCTATCGCCCGCGTGCCGCCGCGCGCAATCTGCGCAGCTCCGCGCA